>ENA-ORRE01001297-ORRE01001297.1-human-gut-metagenome-genome-assembly--contig:-NODE-1297-length-17053-cov-9.714496_pt1 | contig 17053 bp, 12 predicted proteins | sample MGYA00242171_ERZ509126 | MGnify/ENA primary metagenome ERZ509126 (study PRJEB26280, sample SAMEA2338648) | human gut metagenome | biome: human gut; feature: human-associated habitat; material: faeces... | reverse complement strand
CGACCGTAAAGCGCATGTTGAGCGACATATACCGGCAGAACCGTACGGACGTGAAAGGTATTCGTACGAAGAAATACGGCATCGGGGTCGAGGTGCTGGGGATTTACGTATTCAATGACGTGATATACATTCACACCTGTATCTCGAACGACACGAATATCTCCTTCGAAGTGGATACGCGGCGGTTCATCGTAGCAGATCGCAAACTCGCCAAGCGTACGGCACAACAGCAGACGCCGCTCGAAATCCTGCGCGTATGCAACGACCCGGCCGTCGTGAGGAGACATCAGCGTCAGCGGACGGTATTCGCGCTGCCTAAACTGACGATCTCCGATGACAAGGTGCTGTTGCTGGAAATCATCGAGAAGAACGGAGCCCGGCATCAGACAGTGGAGATACCCGCAGGGGAATTGTTGGATGCGAAACTCCTGTAAAGAGACAGGCGGTCGAACCCGATGCGGAAGTTTTTATGCAGCAGTGGGAATGTTTCGAATCCGTGCGGCGATCTTATAGGAGCACTTTGCAAGAGGATATTCAGACGTGGTTCCGCACGCTGCGGCTCTGAAAGGCTGTTCGTTTCCGAACAATCAGACACCCCGGTACGGTTTTCAGACCGTACCGGGGTGTCTTTCATGCAGCTTGAGGAAACTCAATATTCATCTTCATTGAAGAAATTTATCTGCATTGATTATCAATGTATTATATCTTAATCAACGAAACTTGCGCAAACAAACCGCACCATATGATACGGGCTGAGGCGATAGGAGGAATAGTTGGACAAACAGATTGTTTTGTCTACATCTATTTTTAATCCATGCTAAACTCAGGAGTTTCCCCCAAAGAAATTGCCCTCACAGACACTTTGTCACCAATTTTACAATTTTTTGATTCAATCAAAATACCTTCTATCCAAATTTTATCGACAATTATAATGCAATCATTATCACGTTTTCCTATAATATACGCAGAGTACCTTGTATAATAATCGAGCAATTTAACCTTATCTTTATTATTTGCTAATAACTTTTTCAAGCTAAGTTTTACAATACAGCGTTCCATGTCAATTTCTGTGATTATCAGTGGAAATTTTATTCCATCTTTATATATTCGCTCTATTGACTCTATATGACACAAATTGGTAACCTCTCCAATAGGTAATAATCCTAAACAATATTGTTTAGGATTTCGATGAATATTAAATAGCACACTTTTTTCATTAATCGTATTTATTGTCAAATTGGATAGAGCAATACCTGGTGCGTAGTTATCAGCAAACCATTGCATAGGGTGTTTTATGAATGGTTTTAGAGAACCTATAAAGGATCGTTTATCATTACTAATATCTTTAATATGTACCTTAATTAGATCTTTAATCTTACACTTATATTTGTTTACTCCAATATGAGTTTCGCTTTGCGGAATAAAAATACGGTATTTTTCATCCGCAAGGCAAACCAACCCCTTTGCATCAGAGGCAATAACTTGTGCATCAACAATATATTTATCCTCTTCTATTCTTTTATAATAATTTAAATATGGAGATTCTGTTGATTTTGTTGTCAATATAACTAAACGGCGGTCTTGATTAATGCTTTTTATCCTGCATTCAAATTCTACATTATTTTTTAATTTTTTTATTTGAGATGGTTCAGGAGTGAACCAAGTTGTTTCAGTAAAAGGAAGAATAGCCTTTACTCCCTCTTCTATCTCAGTAATTACACAACTTTCCTTTTTTTGGTATACAGTACAAATAAGTTTTTGGCCTTCTGAGTATTTTAAATTTTCCCACGGATCACATAGATTCGCTAATTGAAGATATAATCTATTAGAAATGTAATCTATTTCGATAATCCTAAACAAATATTCATTCCCTACTGGGAATTGCTGGTGTAAAAAAATATAATGACTATAAGTTATATCTTTTCTTAAAGCAACAGCCTTAATATCAGAATCTTTTATTCTTAAAAATAGACAATCATCAAGTGCTTGTTCAACAATAGCTTCGACTTCTTTTCCTACACAGAATTTATTATCCATCATTCTTTGTGGATTACTATTTGTCTGAAGCAAACTACCTAAAACATTTCCATGCTTGTCATATTCCACGGGAATAAATTCAATTGACATACCTACCTGAAAGTAATAGTGTAACTTCAAATCCGGCACATCTGTTATTTTATTATAAGGAATAATAATTTTTATATCGTTAATTAGACATAGTATTTTATCCGCATATACAGAATGAACAACAGCTTCAAGTTTGGCGTTTTTGTCCATTGCATCAGAAAGACGATTAAACGTTTGGGCCATGTTTCCCTCGCTGTTAATTTCAATGCAATAACAAATATTTTCACGTCCTTGAGCATCTTTATATGCTTTAGGTCCATTTAGTAGATTGTAATTCCCAGTCTGTATAAGTTTACCATATACATCTTCAACGATATCCAATTTTTCATTTCTGGCTAAAAGATAAAAGGTTCTAATGCCTTTAGCAAATCCTTCTTTTATACGTCTTACGTATGGTGTTTCGCCTTGTGCTGAAAAGGTGTCTAATTTTGCTACTAACAAAACACCAACTTTTATGTTCTCAGAAATGTACTGAAGCCTTGTATTGTCATCATATCCGCGAGCCGTGATGTCATATAAGAAATCTAAAAATTCTGATGCTTCTTTTTGGTACTTATTATCTATATTTCGTCCGGCAATTCGATTACCCCATTCAAAATACTCGCGAAATAGTATTCTTGACATCAAGCCAGCATCATCTATATTACATACTTTATCAATTATAGATTGATTCTCTATACAAATATCTTGGCTATTTTTAATAAAATCGTTTACGGCAAGGCGATATTCGGGTATTTCTAACAGACATTTTCTGATAACAGTATAGTCAATCGCATCTCGCACCTGAGGAGACATATATGTTTTAGGTATCGGCAAAAGTGTTTTTTTAACATATGCCGATGTTGCGTTTATTATATTTTGTGTGTTATCTGGATTGAATTTCAAAAACACAATAGCCTCTTTGTCCTTCAATGTTATATCTTGCGTGCCTTTTGCAATCCAATTTATTTTTAAATTTGGAAGATTCAATTCAGATATTTCCTGTGAAATTGAAGTAAAACCTTTATTACATATTTCTTCGAGTTTTCTTTTTGTTGCTTCTCGTTTGAACCAACCGATAGTTTTTGCTGCAATACAATATATATCTGTCACAATAACTCTAACTCTATCATATTGCCATATGCAAATAATAAGCAAAATAATAACAACAGACCAAAATGGAGTTAATCCAAATTTATTTACAAACTGTTCAATATCATTCATGGTCCTTTCTAAATTTAGCTAAACAAACAGCATTGTCGCAACAGAAATTTAAAGTCGTGTGTCCTTCTTTTATTATTGGAAGAATTATACTTAAATTATCAATAGTAATTGTTGTTCCGCAATATGCACATTGTAACTCACCATCAACAAAAGCATTGTACTGCTTCGTTTCTTTTAGTAATTTTTCCAGATCGGTGTCCAGAATGGCTTTTATGTTTGATTGTTTATTTTCTACCATATCGTTATTCCTAAATTAATTCAGTAGCAAATATATAAAAATATCAAGTATAATTCACTATATTTGCGCAATAAAATTGCGTCTAATAATGAAACTGAATAGAATAAAGGCTGTTTTATCGGACAAAGGCATCTCTCAAACGTGGTTGGCCAAACAACTTGATAAGAGTTTCAGTATGGTTAATGCTTATGCTTGCAACAGAATCCAGCCAAATCTGGAGACATTGCAGCAGATAGCAGAGATTCTTCAAGTGGACTTGAAAGATCTAATAACGGACAAGGACGAACGTCAATAGCGTTTGGGAATATCCATTATTTTTAGAATGCAACTTCCGATAATGTAGAGATATAGGAACTTATGACACCTGAAGAAAAAGCGAGACAAAAAATAGATCAGTGGTTTACCGATGCTGGTTGGGAAGTTATCAATAGGGATGAGTATGACCCGACTAGTACAGCTGTCGCTATAAGGGAAGGGCTACTAAAAGGTAATCTCGAAGCAGATTATTTTCTTTTCATAAACGGAAAGGCTGTTGGCGTACTTGAAGCCAAACGCGAAGAAACAGATGCTTTTTCTTCTAAGGTATGCGAGCAAGCAGCCTTATATGCCAGAAGCGTACCTAACATATATCAGACATATCAAAAGCCACTGCCATTTATATTCACATCCAACGGAAAGGAATTATACTTTTGTAATTTCCGAGAACAAGACCATTATTTCAAACAAATAATGACTATCCCGACACCTCACGAATTGGTTAAAAAGTTAGGGATAAATGATTATTTTGCCGGACTTCCTACTTTGCGTAAGAAAGGCTTGCGTGATTGTCAATACGAAGCTATAACAGAATTGGAAAAGAGTTTCCGTTTGGGACAAAAACGAGCATTGATGGTACTTGCCACCGGTGCAGGGAAGACTTATACAGCTTGTCTTGCAGCCTACCGAATGCTCTCATACACTCCTATGCGTAGGGTTTTATTCCTTGTTGACAGAAACAATCTTGGAAAACAGGCAGAGGGAGAATTTGGGACTTTTCGCCTGACTGAAAATGGAGAGGCTTTCAGCACTATCTTTACAGTCAATCGTCTTCGGTCATCTTCTATTCCTTCTGATAGTAACGTGATTGTCTCTACAATTCAACGACTGTTCTCATTCCTGAAAGGAGACACAATTGAGGATAATGAAGACGATGACGAAAGTGAACCTACAGAAGAAGTAGCGTTGCCGCCTAATCCCAATTTGCCACATGACTATTTTGATATGATTATCATAGACGAGTGTCATCGCTCCATTTATGGAAACTGGCGTAAGGTACTGGAGTATTTCGACACGGCAAGACTGGTAGGTTTGACTGCAACACCTATTGAAGAAACGATGGCATTTTTCAATAACAACCGCATCGTCAACTATACATTGGAGAAGAGTATCGTTGATGGTGTGAATGTGGATTGTCGGGTGTATAGCATAAAAACACAGGTCACGGAAACAGGCGGAGCTATATTAGAGGGCGAAAAATTTAAAGAAGAAACAAGATATACGGGTGAGGTCAAGACTGTAAGCAGTAAGGAAACCAAAACTTATACAAATAAGGAACTTAATCGAAGTATCATCAATCCGGCACAGATAAAGTTGATTCTTTCGACTTATCGGGATGTGGTTTATACAGAACTCTTTAATGACCCACAGCGTGAGCCGAACATGGATTATCTTCCTAAAACCTTGATATTTGCTCTCAATGAAGCCCATGCTACCAATATCGTACAAATAGCTAAAGAGGTGTTTGGACGGACTGATGACCGGTTCGTTCAGAAAATCACTTATTCGGCAGGTGACAGCAACGAACTGATACGCCAATTCCGCAATGACAAGGATTTCCGTATAGCCGTGACTTGCACACTGGTTGCTACAGGAACGGATGTAAAGCCGTTGGAAGTGGTAATGTTCATGCGTGATGTGGAATCATTGCCGTTGTATATTCAGATGAAGGGGCGCGGAGTGCGTACAATAGGCGATGATCAATTACGTAATGTCACTCCGAATGCATTCAGTAAGGATTGTTTTTATTTGGTTGATGCAGTAGGCGTGACGGAACATGAAAAGACCATCCCAACAGCAAACGATGAATCGACCACAAAAATTATCACTCTGAAAGAATTGTTAGAGCATATCAGTCACGGCTATATTTCTGATGAATATCTCAAACGGCTTGCTGCCACGCTTGCCCGAATATTCAATAAGGCAGATGACTCGCAACGTAAAGAATTTGCCCGTTTGTCTCATGATGACATGAAGGAACTTTCTGCCAGAATATACGATGCGCTTGAAAAAAGCACTCTGCCACCGTTTGTCAGCACAGAAAAGCCCAATTTAGAACGCAAAGGTCTGGTGTCTCCACTTGCCAATCATGCTGATGCTCGGAGATACTTGCTTATTCTCGCGGCCGGTTTTGTCAATACGCTAATGCCCGGAGAAGATACACTTATCTCAAAAGGTTTCTCCATTGAGGATGCTAAAAACACAACGGAGGCATTCGAGGAATTTTGCAGAGAAAATGCAGATGAAATAGAGGCTCTTCGCATTATCTATAACAATGAAGGCGAGCCGATAACCTATTCAATGTTGAAAGATTTGGAACATAAACTCAAAATGGCAAACAACCATTTTGCTCCAAAGCAAATTTGGAATTCGTATGCAATCCTTTCTCCAAGCAAAGTAAAGCGTTCTACAACAAAAGAAGAAAGTGATGCTTTGACAAACATCATACAACTGGTACGCTATGCTTTTCGCCAAATTGAGAGATTGGACAGTGTAGTTACTACATCCAAGCAATATTTCAATCTATGGTTAGGACAAAATCAGCGTGAAATAACCGACAAGCAGCGTGAAGTAATCAGTCGTATTGTAGATTACATTGCGTCTAACGGAGCTTGTACGGTTAGGGATATTCGTGAAGACGATGCGACCCATGCAGCCCAAATGATTCGGGCATTTGGTAATATGCAGAAAGCAGACGAAGCCCTTCGGTCGCTTTACACATTTGTAGTATTAAGAAAAGCTGCATAAGTTATGGCAACAAATAACGCAACAGAGCAATCGCTCACCAAGAAGGTTTGGAATTTGGCAACGACTCTTGCCGGACAAGGTATTGGGTTTACTGATTATATTACCCAACTGACCTATCTTCTGTTTTTGAAGATGGATGTCGAGAATGTAGAAATGTTCGGAGAGGAATCGGCAATTCCGACTGGGTATCAATGGAACGATTTGATTTCCCTTGATGGATTGGAACTGGTCAAGCAATACGAAGAGACACTGAAATTGCTTAGCGAGCAGGACAATTTGATAGGCACTATTTATACCAAAGCACAAAACAAGATAGACAAGCCCGTTTATCTGAAAAAGGTTATCACCATGATTAATGAAGAGCAATGGCTCATCATGGACGGGGATGTGAAAGGGGCTATCTACGAGAGTATTCTTGAAAAGAACGGACAAGACAAGAAAAGCGGTGCCGGACAATATTTTACTCCCCGTCCTTTAATTCAGGCAATGGTGGATTGCATCAATCCGCAAATTGGTGAAACCGTTTGCGACCCTGCTTGTGGTACTGGTGGATTTTTGCTCACTGCCTACGATTACATGAAAGGTCAGTCGGCAAATAAAGAAAAACGTGATTTCTTGCGTGACAAAGCCTTGCATGGTGTAGATAATACTCCTTTGGTGGTAACACTCGCTTCCATGAATCTCTATTTGCATGGCATCGGTACAGACCGTAGTCCGATTGTGTGTGAGGACTCTTTGGAAAAAGAACCGTCAACCCTTGTTGATGTGATACTCGCCAATCCTCCTTTTGGAACTCGCCCGGCCGGTTCTGTGGACATCAACCGTCCGGATTTCTACGTAGAGACCAAGAACAACCAGTTGAACTTCCTCCAGCACATGATGCTTATGCTCAAAACCGGAGGACGTGCTGCTGTGGTGCTCCCTGATAATATCCTCTTTGAGGCCGGAGCAGGCGAAACAATCCGTAAACACTTATTGCAAGATTTCAATCTGCATACCATATTACGTTTGCCTACAGGTATCTTCTATGCCCAAGGTGTGAAAGCCAATGTGCTGTTTTTCAGCAAAGGGCAACCGACCAAAGAAATATGGTTTTATGATTATCGTACCGATGTAAAGCACACGCTTGCCACCAATAAGCTGGAACGCCATCACTTGGATGATTTTGTTTCCTGCTACAATAATCGGGTAGAAACCTACGATGCCGAGAATAATCCGCAAGGGCGTTGGCGCAAATACTCTGTAGATGAGATCATTGCCAGAGACAAGACAAGTCTCGACATCACATGGATAAAACAAGGTGGTGAGGTGGACGACCGTTCATTGGCTGAACTGATGGCAGACATAAAAGATAAAAGCGATACAATTAGCAATGCGGTTGCTGAATTGCAGAAATTATTGGCTAACATTGAAGAATAAGTAGAATTATATATGGCAAAAGAAATAGAGCCCAAACTCCAAACCATTGGAGTTTATCTAAAAAAATCAGATATATTTCGCATTCCAGAATATCAGAGAGCATACTCTTGGAATATAGCGAATTGTGACAAATTGTGGCAGGATGTTGAATCTTATATAGCCCAAGATGCCGAAGATCCGTATTTCTTCGGAACCATAATTATTGATTGTTCCAGAGAGGGGTACTTGAACCTGATAGACGGACAACAGAGAACGACGACATTCTTGCTTTTACTTAAAGCGATGCACCTACGCATAACAGAAGTGTTACACAACATGGCCGATACAGATGAAGCAGCCGGACTTAAAAGAAGTTTGCAGCAAAGTCTTGACTTCATCTTTGAAATTCTGTATCGTGCCGATGTAAGAAAGCAGATTGAGATAGAAAAGGACTGGAATAGAGCAAAAGGTGTGAAAATTTTAGAAAATGTTTCTATTAACGAACTGTACAAAGAAGAGCTTGCCTATATCGTTGAAGCAAAAACTTTTGCTGATGCTGAGAAAGCTGTTTATAAGTTCCCTCGTAAGCAGAAAGACAATAAGTACACCAATTTTTTTCGTAACTTCAAATCTTTCTATGAGAAACTACATGCCTATCAAGAGTCCAATTTGGATGTATTGGTAAATGGTTTCCTTACCAAGTGTCAGATTATAGAGATTAAAAGTTGGCAAATAGAACAGGCTATAACTATGTTTAATTCGTTGAACTCAACTGGTATGCCGTTGTCTGATGCCGATATTATTTCTGCACAACTCTTCTCTAAAGCACCTGATGAAATAGATTTCAAGGCTATTTGGGAGCCGATTATTCGACAAGCTGATGAGTTGGCACAAAAGAAAGTAATCAATATTGATAGCGTTCTTCAGCAGTTTATGTATATAAACCGTGCCATGGGACGTGAATATGAGGCTGGCCAGTTAAATACTCCAGGTGTAAGAAAGTATTATACGGTAATTAAGCCTGAACTTCTGAATAATCCAATAAATATTTGTGCTAAATTTGATCGTATCTTAAAGATTTGGAGTCAAATACAAGTATATCCCCTTACCAAGCTACTGTTGAAGTTCAATGAGAATTTCAAGCTTTTCCTTATATCATACCTATTCAGAGTGCCAGAACAAGAGCTATCAGAACAAAGTGCCACGCCAATAATGGAGAGTCTTCTCCGTCTATTTGCTCTTCTCGAAGTGAGTGACTTTGGTTTTTCTTCACGTTATTTTAAGACGTTCCTTTTTAATGAGAACTTTAAATTAGTTGATCCGGAATATTCAATTGAATCAATAATCGCCGACTTTGATAAGCATATCAATACAACATGGCAAAAAGAAGAGGTTATTGCTGATCTTAAGGAGTATGACAAGAATATTCTCGTATATCTTAACGAGTATATCTATGCAAAAGAACATGGATTGTATTTCGATTTTACTCCTGATAAGGTGAATGTAGAGCACATTATGCCTGCAAGCGGTCATAACATCGAAACCATTCGAATCGATGCCGGAATGACAAAAGAAGAATTTGATGACATGGTCAATTTGATAGGAAATAAGATTCTTCTTGAAGAAGACATCAATAAGCATATTGGCATGGATTGGTTTAAGACAAAGAAAGGCACGCTTGTACAAGACAAGAAAGGCTATGTCGGGAGCAACTTTGGCATTGCATCTGCTCTCTCCTCTTACCCCGCAGATAAATGGGGAAAGAAAGATATTGAATTCGCTAATTCAAAGGCTGTAGAACGTATCTGTAGATTTATTTTCAATGAACCAAAAGTTACAGGAGACGAATGAACAACAAGAATGAACTATTGAGATATTCTCAAGAACAGCAGTTTGCGGAAGTGGTGGATATTATCGTTCAACACCGAAGTAAAGCGTTGCGTGCCGTAAATGAAGAGTTGCTACTCACTGCATGGCATGTAGGAAGATATGTATCAGCCAAATTGAAGAACGAGGAATGGGGAAGCAAGGTTGTAACGCAGTTATCTGAATATATTCGTTTCCAACAACCTGAAATCAAGGGATTTGGACGAAGTAACATTTACAACATGGTCTTGTTTTACGATGAATACTCGTCGGGCGCATTTTCGGCAACAGTAGAGAAATATCTGAATTCTGAATTTGTCCAGCCAAGAATTGGACAAATTGAAGTAACTCACTCTACACAAGAGATAGATGTAATTATGCAGCCAGAAACTGCACAAATTGTCCAGCCAAAAACTGGACAAATGCCTAAGATTTTAGAGTTAACTACCTTAACCAATCATATAGAGATTCTTTGCCGATGCAAAAGTAATGAAGAGCGGATGTTCTATATACTCTATGCCAATAAAGAACATTTAGTGAAGCGAGAACTTCAGCGTTGCATCTCCAATCAGACATATACAGCTTTATTGGGCAGCAAGAATAATATGTCGAAAGGATTGCTCAATGCTTATCCGAATGCCCCTATAATGTTCAAGGATACGCTGTTTGTTGATTTTCTGAATCTTCCGAAGAAGCATAGCGAATCAAAATTGAAAAACAGCTTGGTAGAACACATGAAGCAATTTATTCTTGAACTTGGTAAGGATTTTATCTTTATGGATCAGGAATACCGCCTCAATATTGGCGCATCCACTTTTAAGACCGACTTGCTATTCTTCCATCGTGGGTTGCAGGCATTGGTCGCAGTGGAGCTTAAAAAGACAAAATTCCATCCGCGAGACCTCGGTCAGTTGGAGTTTTATCTGGAAGCACTCGATAGAGATGTGAAACGCTCTAACGAAAACCCTTCTATCGGCATTATTCTCTGCCCGGAAGCAGACCGAGTTGTTGTGGAATATGCTATGAGCCGAAGTATGAGCCCCACAATGATAGCAGAATACAAACGTATCCTCATTCCACAGGAACGTATGCAACAGCAACTGAATGAGTTTTGCAATCTGTTCTTAAACAAAGAATAGCCTATATGGATACAAAGAAATTACGTCAAAAGATACTCGACCTTGCGATACATGGAAAACTTGTACCGCAAGACCCGACTGATGAACCTGCATCAGTTCTCCTCGAACGAATCAAGGCAGAAAAAGAACGCCTGATAAAAGAGGGTAAAATCAAAAGGAGTAAGAAGTCTGCAAAGACTTCCGATACGCCCCATTATGAGAATGTGCCATTTGAGGTGCCGGAAAGTTGGGTGTGGTGTAAGTTGGAAGATATTGCTTATGTGGCATCAGGAAGTACACCCGATAAAACTTGCTTTGTTGAGAATGGTATCCCTTACATCAAGATGTATAATCTCAGAAATCAGAAAATAGATTTTGCCTATCATCCACAATATATTACAGAAGAAGTGCATAATGGAAAACTTCTGCGTTCGCGTACAGAAGTTGGAGACCTTATTATGAATATTGTTGGGCCACCTCTTGGTAAACTTGCGATTATTCCATCAACATTACCACAAGCGAATTTTAATCAGGCCGCTGTCCTAATACGACCTTATAAATTTAAAGAAGTGCTAGTGCCATACCTAAAAGCATATTTAGAAGAAATGTCAGAAATCAATTCTATCGCGACACGAGGGTCTGCTGGTCAAGTTAATATATCCTTGACTCAATCTCAAAATATGCGAATACCGTTACCTCCTTTAAAAGAAATTGAACGGATAATAAACGAAATTGTTAAGTATGACATTCTCATTGAAGCTCTCGAATTCGATACCACAGACTTACAAACCCTTATCATTCGTACAAAAAGTAAGATTCTTGATCTCGCCATTCACGGCAAACTTGTACCGCAAGACCCGAATGACGAGCCTGCATCGGAACTGCTCAAACGCATCAATCCGAAGGCTGAAATCACTTGTGATAACGGGCATTATGAGAACTTGCCCATCGGATGGACTGTATGTAGCCTCGAAGATATTGTAGATTATGAGCAACCTACAGCATATATTGTTAATTCAACAAGTTATAATGATAGCTATCCAATACCAGTTTTAACAGCGGGGAAATCCTTCATCATAGGTTATACTAATGAAGTGAAGGCGATATACTCCAAATTACCTTGTATTATCTTCGACGATTTTACTACAGATTCAAAATTTGTAGATTTCCCTTTTAAAGTAAAATCATCCGCTATGAAGATTTTACAGGTAAGAAAAGATATTGAAATAAAATATGTTGCAATGTTTATGAACATAACTCGCTTAATTGGCGATACCCATAAACGATATTGGATTTCGGAATATTCTAAACAAACTATTCCAATACCTCCAAAGGCAGAACAAAAGCGAATTGTAGATGCTGTTCATACAGCATTTGCCAAGTTAGATACAATAATGGAGAGTCTATAAACTCTCCATTATTGTATCTATATGTATGAAAGCAAGATTTATTGCATTCACAATCCTCTGTTGCTCATGATACGGTGGTATCGGTACTTCTATAGCTCTGAATATTTTTTTGTTCAAGTGAGGAATAGCGGAACCCACCTTATTTTCGCGCAATGTCTTTCGATGCAAATTGATGACTTGTAGAATATAATCAGTATTCATATGGCTGTTTATAGTCAACAGTTTGAATGTACTGCCTTGATAGCCTTCAATTGGCGTTCGGAACACTTCACCGGAGTTTTCGCCATCTACCAGTATTAAAAGAGAATTAGCCGGAATGAATTTTCCGGCAGTCAACATCTTGGCATCGCGCTCTCCACGCAAATATTTGACATCAAGATTTATTCTCTCTATACCACTCTGTTTTTCACCATCATTCAAAGAACATAGTGTTTGCATGGGCGCAACACGCCAAGAATCCGACAACTGCGTATAATGCCCGATACGTTCTACTATATTGCTGTCATATTCATTATAAATCAATGTAATATGACAACGAAATTCAAAAACTATCTTGCCAAGACAAATTTGGCAAAGAATACCGTTACATCGTATGTATGGACGGTGCAGTATTTCCTCAATCACTATGGGGATGTGAACAAAAAGAACCTGTTAGCTTACAAAGGGTATTTGGTTGAGAACTTCAAACCACAGACAGTAAATCTTCGATTGCAGGGTATCAACAAGTACCTTGAGTTTACGAAACAAGAGAAACTGAAAGTAAAGTTTGTCAAAGTGCAGCAGAAAAACTTTTTGGAGAATGTAATCAGCGATGCCGACTACAAATTTCTCAAAACGCGTCTGAAAGCTGACGGTTATGATGAATGGTATTTTGTCGTATGGTTCATGGCGGCTACCGGTGCGCGCGTCAGCGAACTGCTTCACATCAAAGCAGAACATGTACAAATCGGACATCTTGACCTTTATAGTAAGGGTGGGAAAATACGTCGTCTGTATATTCCGAAAAACTTACGCATGGAAGCTACGAAATGGCTGAAAGATAAAGGGGTTGCTTCCGGCTATATATTTCTGAACAGATTCGGAGACCGAATTACAACACGCGGCATAGCCCAGCAACTGAAACACTTTGCGGAAAAATACGGAATGAATAAGGAAGTGGTTTATCCTCATTCATTCCGTCATCGGTTTGCCAAGAATTTCCTTGACCGATTCAATGACCTCGCCCTACTTGCTGACCTTATGGGACATGAGAGCATTGAAACCACTCGTATCTATCTTCGCAGGACAGCCAGCGAACAGCAGAAAATTGTGGACAAGGTGGTAAATTGGTAATCTTACAGCAGACCTTAGAAGTGCAATTAGTTACACTTCTAAGGCTGTTTGAATATTATCAAGGGATGAGAATAGTTCTTCTATCTTTTGAACTATGCGTTGTTGTTCGGCAAGAGGGGGTAAAGCAAATTTCTCATTTTTTATAACCTCTCCTGATATTGCTTTAAACGTAGTTCCTGTTGATTGACTCTCAAAGCTATCTTGCAATGTTTGAAGTAAATAGAAATAAAAATCAGCATTACCTTCAAAAGGAGTTAAAGCACACAATCCACGTCCAATACATATTCTATTTTTTGCGATATTAACAACTCCAACAGGGGCTCGAACACATAATAAGATAGAATTGGGAACGGCTATTTTGGTAGGCTCGTCTGTATATACCTTAGACTTCAAAAGAAATTTGTCTGAAAAACATATTTTTCCTTGATGAAATTCTATGCCTCTTTTATTGTTTAGCGAATCTCCTTTAGGGGATTGCCCCATTGTTATTCTAAGTACATTACTTAGTTGACAATATGCCCACCCTTGTGGTAACTTCCTACTATGCCCGTTATCACAAGGTGTGAAGTCGGGATTTATACGTTTTAGCAGTTCGATGGCTGGTTCGTCATTCGGGTCTTGTGGTACGAGCTTTCCGCGAATGGCAATGTCAAGAATTTTACTTTTGGTTCGTTTTATTATAGTCAGCAAATCATCTTTACCATTCTTGACTATGTCAATTAACGAAATCCACTTATTCATCTCTGCTACAATTCTTTCTTGTTCCTTTAATGGAGGAATAGGTATCATTAATTGCGACAGCTTTTGGGCATTGATATTAGACTGATTAACAGCATCTGTTTTCACATCATAACACCAATCACGATAATAGCTACTATTCATTACAGTGTTAAGGTAGTCAGGAGAAATCAATAAAGGTCTAATACGAATAAGATAGCCTGCATATATGGCAGGTTGTTCTTCCTTGTAGATTGCCGTTTTTCCAACCCATTCACTACTATTTGTGCGATTAAACAGTAAATCGTCTTTTTCAAGAGAGTATTGTTCAATATCTTCATCATTCGAAGAATACACTAAATTCGAATAATCTATTGTACCAACATTCGTAATATTCCCCATTCGTAAAACAGCTATTTTACCCACACTTGATGATTTCTCAGAAGTTCCGTATTTTAATTCGCATACAATATCTTCCAACCTACACCATACCCATGAATTCGGCTCTTCAAACGGCACATTGGCTTCGCTGACATCTTGGTTCTCATAATGGGGCGTATATGTAGTAAATAGTGTGCTGTAACCTTTTACTACAGCACACAAAAGGAATAATTATCTTCTTCTATATCCGCTTCTTGCAGATTTAGCAACTCGTGAAGCATGAAGCAAACATCTCCTCTGATAGGCTTCTTCCTCTTCGTCAGGTCTGCGACCATCCCAACGAAGATCTGAATCGGAATTGCCTCCGCCGCCGGAAGAAATTGGCACAGGCTGGCCACCAATGAGTGCATCAGCAACGGCAAATATCATATTGCGGATTGACGGTACAGCCAACTGTCCGATCAAAATATTCAGTTCGGATTCCAGCTCTTGTTTTATGTCCGAAAGGGACTGATTTTCCTTTTTCAACCGGTAGAACTCGCCGTAATCCGCCAGAGCATTGCGTTGGGCAGCTTCGACTTGCCGTAATGCATCACTCTTGTATAGTGATTCTATCTTGCGGACAATTTCGGTAAAATGCTTGGCAATGTGTCGGTTTTGCCGTTCGACCCACTTATCCGTACCGAATAAAGGAACTTTCTCTGTAATTCTCGGTGGTGTAAAATCCTCTTTGTGGTTGCGGAAAGGCTGGATAACAGAACGGGCTTTTGCCGCATCTGCGGTCAAGCGTTCCAATTCCTGCTCCTTTGCGTGGAGCTTGCCAGTTTTGTCTTCGAGCTTGGTCTGATACTCGACAATGAGTTTCTGTATATCCGCTTTCTGCGTCTCATACCTGTCGAGGGTTATCCTGCCGGAAACCAGTTCCTTTTTTGCTTCTTCAAGTTGGCGGCTGTAACTGAAAATCTTTGATTCCAGATGACGCATCATGGTCTGAAGTCCCTTGACCGCTTTCTCGGCCTGTTTTGCCTCGTAAGCCAGCTTGCGAATATAATCGCGCTTGTGAAGATGTTGCACATTACGGCCTTCAATACTGTCGCCACGTTCCAGCCCATACTTGCTACCAACCTCTTCATATAGTGATGTATGCATTTCCCGAAGAATCTGACCATACTCATAACGGTTCTTGCCAAACTTGGCAGACCACATTACGCACTCACGACCACTTTTGGTGCGTTGTCCGACTGGAACAATCAGGGCATGGATATGCGGACTGCTCTCGTCAAGGTGTACCTGAAACCCAACTATGTTTTCCTGTCCGTATCTGCGGACACACCAGTCATAGACATCTTTCGCCCAATGTTCTATTTCCTCGCACCGATGCAAATGGCTGTTGTCGGCATCCTTTTCCAAATTGACGGTCTGATCGCCGAAAGCCATTTCAATCGTCCTGTCGTGATTGCCACCGAAAATGAATCTGGCGCAACAATTCGGCTGAATCTTACTGTCTGGCTTGAATGGTTTCCAGCCCAACTCCGACAGACGTTCCTGCAAACGAACTTCGAGCGACTTTTCGCTATAGCCCAATGGATAAATTTTTCCATCAGAACCAATCTCGAAATTCAACTTCATTCTCGTCTTGTCATAATTGTTTGTGGAGTCTTGATTCTTCCTGTCAATCTTATCATCGTTCCAACGCCGTTCGTTTTCGTTGGCCTCTGCCGTGCTGAATGATTTGCCGGCTTCGACATGCATGGCCTGTTTTCTATCTGTTGTCATAATGAATGTTCTTTTGATAAATGATTGATGTTTGAGCTTGCTCACTCTGATTCGGATTCTGCCGGATACAGAGGGGACTTCGTTGCTGTCAGGCAAAAAGTCCTTATTGTGTTATGGACTTTCTATAAACTCCCGGAACAAGTTCCTCCGTTATTCAACAAGTTCCAACCCGAGTTCGTCAATCAACGTCTGCAATGCAGGGTTACGCCGAATCATCTGCTGGAGAATCTGACGTTTGGTCGGAACGGTCAGAAAGAAGTCGGCAATATCCAATCCTGCCTCACGCTGGTCATCGGTTGCCATATGCTCCAATACATCGGAAACTACCACACGTTTGCAGATGCCTGACAACAATGCGGATTTCTCTCTCCATTGTATATTTGTACTTAGTTAATTAAATTTGAATAGTAAAGACATCAGAGTAT
>ENA-ORRE01001287-ORRE01001287.1-human-gut-metagenome-genome-assembly--contig:-NODE-1287-length-17113-cov-4.319967_pt1 | contig 17113 bp, 10 predicted proteins | sample MGYA00242171_ERZ509126 | MGnify/ENA primary metagenome ERZ509126 (study PRJEB26280, sample SAMEA2338648) | human gut metagenome | biome: human gut; feature: human-associated habitat; material: faeces... | reverse complement strand
GGCGCGACGGGAAGCTGCTCGTTCCGCCGCGCGGATACGACCTCAGCATACCCGGATTCGTCGCATTCCTCCGAAGCGGCCTCGAAGCATACTGAGAACCATGGATGTAAAAATGTGCCGCTATGGAAATTACGATGGACACTTTGTCGCGGTAAAATGGAATGAGCATGAAAGAGGTTGTCTAACAAGGTAAACTCTAACCGTTAGACAACCTCTTATCATACGGCAGGCCCCCAATCCGAGCAGGTGGACAGTCATTTTTTCAACAGCTGTTCGGCCTCACTCGGCACAATTCATAGTTGGTACTGCGTCCTCTCTGCACCTCTTTGCGGAGAATGCCTTTCAACATCAAATCCTGAATATTCCGCAATGGCGTATTCTGCGAGAATTTGGTGATCTTCGACCATTTGAGCTGGTAAGCCTGCCCTCGAAGCCGTCCGGCAGCACGTTCAGCATCCGTCGCTGCCGGGAGGTTCTGCATTTTGCTGAAAAGCAACGTTTCTATACATACGACGTGTACAGAAACGTTGCTTTGTTATCCGACAGCCCAATATATCTCGGAATACCGTAAGCAAAATAATATCCCGAAAATATTGACAAAAATTTAAGTTCAGGTCAATCCCCGATAAATCCAACTGCGTTCGAGTTCTGTATTATGAATTCAAGGCTTCGAGTTCGGTTTGCAAATATAGCATCCGAAGCTCAAACTTTTCCATTCTCCTACTGCTTAGCCAAATATTCTCCTACTTTTTTGCCGATCTGCTCACCCCGCAGATCCCGTTCGAGAATCATTCCGTTAGGCCCGAACAAGATGATCTGAGGAATGCCATTGATCCCGTACAAATCCGTCGGTAATTTGTCCGCATCGAAAATCACGGGCCATGAGATCGGCAGACTTTCAAGCACTTTCTGCGTATCTTCGCGTTTATCCCAAACCGCTATACCCACGATCTCGAAACGGTCGCCTTTATATTTCTTGTATACCTCGGCCAGATTCGGCATCTCCCCGCGGCAGGGACCACACCATGAAGCCCAAAAATCGACAAGCACATACTTCCCTTTGCCCACATAGTCGGAAAGTGAAACCGGCGTACCATCGGCATTGCCATGCTCGATCGTGAAATCTACAAACGGCTTTCCAGCGGCGGTCTTGTCCAGATTCTCATAACGGGTCTTTTCCTTCACCACGCGTTCTGAATTCCGAACCACCTCGCCAGCCACATTGTACAACGAATCGAACTGTCCCTTTTCTTTGGCTAACTGAAGCAAGGCGGTAGCTCCCAGTACATTGTCCTTGTTGTCCGTAAAAAACGCTTCATTCAGTTTTTTCGCTTCGGCAGCATAAACCTGCCGGGCCTCTTTCAAGCCTTCTTCCAATTCTTTGTCACTTCCATTCCGCTCTTGCAATGACGCATACGTGTCACGAAAAGCCCGGTAAAGTTTTTTCGATGACGAGTTGTAGGCATCGAATGCCTCGTTCAACGGCGTCCCGGAGCAGCTGGCACCCTCCTCGGTAAGCGTCAGAACGGGCATTCCCTTTTCCAATACGACCATTCCGCCGGTTCGGTCTTTGCCCTGCGTGACGACTACACGTGCCAGCACCGGCGTGTCGATCACCCCCTTGAAAGTGAAAGTCCCCTGCGATACGACCGTACTGTCATTCTTGTCATTGTAAAGCAGCGATACGCTCGCACCGTTGTAAAGCGTGTCGACCAACCCTGAAAGCAGATAGGTCGGGCGCGATTCTCCGCAAGCCCCCAACAGCAAAGCCGCAGAACCGAAAGCAATAATTTTTTTCATAAAGAACACATTTTAGTTAACGTTTATAATTCATTAAAAGAAAATGCTTAAGCATTGTCAGATGCGCTTGGAAATATGTTCAAAAATACATATTTTTCTGCGCAAAATAAGACCTTCCGTCAAATTTATAAACATTTTCATTCATGCAAAAAACATCCGGTTAAAAAATTAGAGTAACGTCGAAAAAATCGGACGTTCGCTCTGCTTTCACAAAAGAAAGTATGTCTTCTATTTAATAATCCCAACTAAAAAACAATCGACATTCAACATGAAGAAACTCTACTTGGCTTGGCTTCTGTGCTTCATGGTATTCCAAGTTTCAGCGCAGAACAGAAGCATCTCCGGTGTCGTATCGGACACGAATGGAACACCTGTAACCGGTGTTGCCGTCACCGTTAAGAACGGTACGAATGGAACGATCACCAATTCGGACGGTTCGTTCCGCCTGCGGGTATCTAATTCCGACATTCTCGTATTCAAACACCTCGGGTACGACGAAGAGGAAATCCATGTCGGAGTCCGCACGTATATCGAGGTCAAACTTCGCGAGTCCGCGCATCAACTCGATGACGTCGTCGTCACGGGCTATCAGACGATCTCGAAAGAACGCGCCACCGGCTCGTTCGACATAATCGACAAATCGCAGCTCGAGAAACCCTCCGGTTCTATCGCCAGTCGTCTGATCGGTTCTGCGGCAGGTCTTGTCGGAACGCAGGATGCATACGGCAACCCCGTATTTGAGATTCGCGGCCGCTCCAGTCTTTCGACCTCGGCGACCGAACCGCTGCTCGTAGTCGACGGCTTCGCCATCGAAGGTGGCTTCGCCTCGATCAACCCTAACGACGTCGAGAGCATCACAATACTGAAAGATGCTGCCGCAGCCTCGATCTGGGGTGCTAAATCGGCTAATGGGGTGATTGTCGTGACGACCAAAAACGCCCGCTCCGAGGGGGGGGGGGAAATCCTCTGTAACAGTTGATTATTCGGGGTTCTTTAAAGTATCTCCGAAACTGGATCTCGACTATACACTCTCCCAAGCTTCGGTCAACGATATCATAGACTACGAAATCTACGGATTTACACGCTGGGATTCGACCATATGGTATCCTCAGGAGAACGATTACAGCGGAGGCGGCAGCAAAGTGTACGAACTATTGAACGAGAATCGGCTCGGACATATTTCCGACGCCGAGATGAATGCCGCAATCGACGGACTCCGCGCCAAGAACAACCACGGGCAGATCAAGAAGTATTTGCTCCAAAATCCGATCGTACATCAGGAAAACGTCGCCGTCAATATCGCCACGGATCGGTCGTCGAACACACTCTCGGCTCTTTATCAGAATGACCGTCAGCATTACAAAAAGATGAACAGCACCAAATACATGGTCAATTTCCGGAACCGAACCCATGTATTCAAGTGGCTCGACTTCAATTTCAACGGCGCATATACCTATATTAAAAATGACAATAGCGGATACGGTCTTCCCGGACTCTCGCCCTATGAGATGCTCAAGGACGAAAACGGCGACTATATTCCCTATTCCTACGGCGTCAGCCTCAATTATGTCGACCGCCACGTCCCCACGGACAAATTCCCTTATGATAATTGGAGCTGGAATCCTTTGCAGGAGATGAATAACCGTGAGCTGACCTCCCGGTCATCCAATGCACGTATCCAGGCCGGCTTGACATTCAAGTTTTGGAAAGGGCTTACTTTCGATTCGCGCATTCAGTACGAGCTGATCGAGTCGGACAGCCACAACTACTATAATGAAAACACCTATACGGTGCGTTACGGTGTGAACAGCGCTTCGTCGTGGAACAAAGATACGGATGAAGTAAAGGCGAATCTTCCCTCCGGCGGATTCCTCGACCAAAGTCCCAGCCGCTATGACGTTCTCACAATCCGCAATCAGTTGAACTTCAATCATACATTTGCGGAGAAGCATGCCGTAGCTGTCGTCGCAGGTATCGAAACGATAGACCGCAAATACCAGTCGTTCGGATATCCCCGAACCTACGGATACAACGACGAGACCCTCAGTGTCGGGAATTTCCCCAACGGCATCGGCGGCACAGGCGTATACAAACTCACGAACTGGCAGGGCAATAATCTTACGATGAGTTATCAAAACTCTTTTTCATACACTACGGATCGCTATTTTTCGGCATTCGGAAATGCTTCGTACACCTACGACAGCCGCTATACCGTATCGGGCAGCGTGCGTACGGACGCTTCGAACCTCATCACCGATGATCCGGCCTATCGCTACGCACCATTCTGGTCTGTCGGCGCGAGCTGGCAGATTGCCAACGAAGCCTTCATGCAAGACATAGACTGGATCGACGGACTTGCACTCCGCCTCACCTACGGGTACAACGGCAACGTCGACAAATCTACGACATTCAAGCCTCTGGTAAACATCAGCACCTCTCCCAATACGGTGACAGGGGAACTCACCGGTTCGATGTCGAGTTATGGCAATCCGACGCTCCGTTGGGAAAAGACCGGGACATGGGACATCGGCGTGGACTTCAACTTCTTCCGGGGCAAGCTCTACGGCAAGTTCGATGTCTATAACAAATGCTCGCAGGATCTGATCGCCAATGTAACCCTCTCCTCGGTACAGGGCACGACCTCCATGCGCCTTAACAACGGAGAACTTCTCAACCGCGGATTCGAGATGGAAGTGGGCTCGACGCTGCGTATTACGCCCGATGTGACATGGAACGGCGTCTTCACGCTCTCCTACAACAAGAACCGCATCAAGAGCCTGCAGGTCAAGCCCACGAACGCCTACGACTTGGTTTATGTCGGCGGAAGCACCGCATGGATGGAGGGCTACGACATGAACACGCTCTGGACGTACAAGTACGGCGGGCTGATGAATGCCGGAACCGAAGCCTCGCCCGACTGGCAGCCGACGCTTCTCCACAAGAGCGGCCTGCGCGAAACATTTGCGACATGGCCTACGGGCGACCCTATGGACTGTTCCTATGCGATGGGAACGACCGTAGCCCCTTGGAATATGTCTTTTTCGACCTCGTTCCGCGTGTATGACTTCGACATTTCGCTGATTGTGACCGGCAAGTTCGGGCATAAGTTCCTTCGCGAAACTTTCAATTACCCCTCCGTATCGGGCCGTGCTGTTCCCAACGCAAAATACTCGGAGATCAAGAACTGCGATCCCAATGAAATGATCCCCCTGCCTCAGAACGACATCGAAACACGCTATTATTTCTGGGATCGTTTTTATCCCTATATGTCCTATCTGACAGAAAGCGCTTCGCATATCCGGCTCCAGGAATTCAACGTGGGATACAACCTCCCCAAGAAAATCGTTGCGAAGATCGGCATGAAATCGCTTCAGGTATATGCGCAGTGCAACAACCCGTTCAACATCTATTTCAACGGGTATGACGAAGACCCCGAATTCGCAAGAGGAACGATACGCCTCCAGGCATCGTATACATTCGGAATCAAGTGTAAATTCTAAACACCAGAACCCATGAAGCTGACAAAGATAGCATTCTTCATATTCACCGCCGCGACTGTCGCGGGATTCGTCGCCTGCGACGACTTTCTTGACAAAGACCCTTCGAAGAGCACCCAGAAAACAATCGAAACTGCCGAGCAGCTCGATGCCTTGCTCGGAAGTTTCTCACGTTTCTATTCGGAATACAATCATACGGCGCTTGCATGCGATGATTTCGGCCTCACGACGGAAATCCACGACCGCCAGAACAGCGGTATGAACCCCGCAAATTTAGAGTACATCCTTTGGAGTGACGAGTGTACGGGCACCAGCCGCCTGCTTTGGGACAGCGAATACAGCAAAATCTATTATGCGAACCTCGTGCTCGCGTACATCGACGAAGTGACGGGGGATGCCCAAACCAAGGCCAACCTCAAAGCCGAGGCGCATTTCCTTCGGGCCTATTCGATGTTCCAGCTCGCTGTAGCTTACACGCTCTATTACGACGGCAATAACGGTTCCGAGTTGGGACTGCCGCTCAAGCGAACCATTTCCTTCGAAGAAGGAATCGCCCGCGCCTCGCTGTCCGACACGTGGAGTTTCATCGACAACGACCTGCAGCAGGCGCTGAATATCTCCGCACCGCTCGTTTCATCCGGGAAACGTCGCGTATGGCGCGGAACGACAGCGGCTGTGCATGCATTTGCAGCCCGCTACTATCTTTATCGCAATGACCTCGGGAATGCTTTGAGCCAGGTAGAGGCCGTACTTGCAGAATACAATACGCTTAAGGACTACAACACCTCGATGTCATACAGCGCTAATGACGATCAGTACGTCATCAACAGTTCGACGAATAAGGAAACCGTCAATGTGAAGTATCCTTATACGAAACTTCAATTCTACGGAACGAACGGCTATCCGGAACTTTTCGAATGGGAAGACCTGCTGTTCGCACGCACCTGCTCGTATGCTTCGTGGTGGTATATTCCCAGCCAGGAGTTACTCGACACATATGCGGTCGACGCGCCCGGGAACGATCCTATGAACGATCTGCGTTACGAATATTTCGTCGTCGAAGACTTTTCGCTGCGTTACTGCGAAAACGATCCTGCGTTCCGCTATCCGGGATTCTGTCAGTTCTATTTCGACAACCTTATTTCCGGGCCCACAGTTGCCGAGATGATTCTTATCAAGGCCGAGGTGCAGGCCCGCCAGGGGCACTGGGAAGATGCCATGCGGACGCTCGAAACCCTGCGCAAGGCCCGCATCAAGGCTTCGGCCTACGAGGAACTCCCGGCATCGTCGCAGGCTGAAGCGTTGCAGAAGATACTTCGCGAGCGTCGTCGTGAACTGGCGTTCGTGAGCCGCTGGTATGACATGAAGCGCCTTAACGCGAACGACGATCCTGCGGATGACATTACCGTAACCCGCAGTTTCTATCCCTACACAACATCGTCCGTACTCGTCGGGGAGCCCGTACAAACGTACACGCTTAAGCCGGGATCGCGTCATTATGCGCTTCCGATCCCGAGCGTCGACATCGACCGTTCGAAAGGCGAACTCAAGCAGAATACTTATTAATGTCCGAAAAAGATGAAACGACTTGCAATATTACTTGGATGTGCATTTTTCGCCGGATGTATGTCCGACGGACTCAATGCGGACGGGAAAGCGGATCTTAAAATACTCTATGTCGGGGGCAACCCCGACTACGAGTCTTTCCTGCGTAAAAAATCGCCCGAGGAGCACGCCGCCTCGGTGAAAAGTCGCATGGAAGCTTTCGGCGAGTTCCTGCGTGAACGCTTTGACTCGGTGAATGTCATTGCAGGCTCGGAATACAAGCCTGCAATGTCGGAGAGATTCGACGTTACGGTATTCGACGGCAAGATTCCGGCCATCAAACCTGCTGTGCGCGAAACCGATGCACAAGGCAACATCACGCGCTACAAGCGGGCGCAACTCTTGCCTGAAGATTTCGACTGTGCTGCCGTGACCATCGGGTCGGTCGGCGAGGACGTGGGACGCGCCATCGGCTCGAAGAACGACTGGTATTGCCTCTGCCTCGATGCACAGGCTCACCATATGGTCGAAGAGCATCCGATCTTCAAGGAACCGTTCAAAACGGAACTGACGCTCGAGAAATGTCCGACACCCGAGGATGCTTATCACTACGCATATTATTACGACGGCGAGATGCCTGATTCGATCATGATGTGGCGCGTGCAGACCCGGGGCTATAAGACCGACGAAGGATTTCCGATCGGTATGGTTTCGCGCCCATGGGGATACACCGATTCTCCCGATGCCGAATACATTTCAAGCGGGGTGTGTGCCAAGACGCTCGATGCCGTGGCTATCGGGCGCCATGGCAATTTCCTGACATGGGGGTTTGCCGCACCCCCCGCCTATATGACCGAAGAGGCCAAAAACGTATTCGCCAATGCGATCTGCTACATCGCTCGATTCAAGGGAAAAGGAATGCTCGTACGTAAGTATAACGATCGTATCGCCACGCGCGAATACCTTCGTGAACTGACCTATCTGGCTACCATGGAGCCTTATGAGGAACGTGTCGGATGGATCGAGAAGGCAAACCGGGAGGGAGCCGAAAAGCAGGCTGAAGCACAGGCCAAAAAGGCGCGCGGCGAAAAACTTTCGGACGAGGAGACTTATTATCTGAATTTCAAACCCCAGCGGCCTATGACCCTTGAAGAGTATCTGAAACGTTACGAAAAGGGTGCATTCGAACTGCTGGGCACCGATTTGGAAGCCTATCCGAAATATTATGCCGAGAACTGGGATTATTTCTATGGCGGCGAGGGTATGTATGTGATGACCGTCGACGAAGACTGCAAGGCATGGGGCATTGCCAATAACGACATACGACTTCTTGAGAAAGCCATCTCCTGCCTTGAAAAAGGCGAGGAAGTAGAGCGGGCCAAGCGGATACTGGAACGTTATACGCTCTGTACGTTCACACGGGCGGAGGAATGGCAGAAGTGGTTCGACACCTATCGCGATCGGATGTTCTTCACGGAAGCCGGCGGATGGTTCTTCATGGTGGACGGCCCGATCTCGATTCCCGGAAACGACTATCATGCCCGAGAGAAGGTCAAGGATCAGATGGATAGCGAACAGGCTCGATTGGGCGAAACCTCACAGGCCGAACCCGTAGCCGTGGCAGCAAGAATAGTCGGAGAGGCCGGACACCGCTCTATAGAGATTCGTATGCGTATCCATCCCGGATTTCATGTATATCGTCAGGTCGCGTCATCCGACCCGTATATTCCGCTGAAAGTCGAAACCGTTCTTCCCGAAGGTTGTACGGCCGGAGAGTTGGCTGCCCCTGCACCCCGACGATCGGGATCTGCCGGGACGACAGTATACGAAAATGAAGTGACGTTGACACTGCCGGTCAAAGGCAATGGCACGGGAACGGTCATTTGTATAGTGAACTGGCAGAGTTGCGACGATCATGTCTGTACGCCGCCGCAAACCCGGGAGTTTTCGCTTCAGATTTAATAACGGCTGAATTCCTGCGGACGACGGAGACTTAAAGACCTCCGTCGTCCGTTCCATAATCAATTTATGTTTAATATGGCGGGCAATAACTGTAAATGCAGCCTGATGCCGGCCTTCAATATACGTTCATGAACAAACTGACCCGATTTATCTTACAGCTTGTCACAGCATTATTTATTGCGGTTCCGCTTCAGGCGCAGGATGTGCGTATCGCCTGGACCGGCACGGCGGAGCCCCTCGGGGAGAACGCCTACCGCATCGTGCTCGAAGCGTCGATACCTCAACCCTACCATATGTACGACATGGGACCCTACGAAGACGGTCCCAACGCCACCTCCATCGTCTTCACGCCCGGCGAGGGCGTCACGCTCGAAGGCGGCGTCGAACAGCTCGACACGCCGCACCGCTATTTCGACGAACTGTTCGGCATGGAGATCGGAACCTTCTCCGGCAAGGTCCGCTTCGCCCAGCGGGTGAAGCTCTCCGTGCCGGCATCCTCCGTCAAGGCGCAGATCGAATGGATGCTCTGCGACGACACGAGCTGCATGCCGCCCGACGACACGGAGCTGACCATAGCCATTCCCGCCGGCCCAACGTCCGCGAATACGGCAGCAACGGCGGAGCCCGAGAAAACCCCGGCGGCGGAGATCGCCCCCGCGCAAAAAGATGCCGCGGGCGGAGGTACGCTCTGGGCGCTGATTATCGAGGCGATCCTCTGGGGATTCGCCGCCCTGCTCACCCCCTGCGTCTTCCCGATGGTCCCGATGACCGTCTCGTTCTTCATGAAGAGCGCCGGAAGCCCCGCCGCGGGACGCCTGCGCGCCGGCATGTACGGATTCTTCATCGTAGCCCTCTACACGCTGCCCATCGCGGCGATCATTCTTGTCACGCGCATCCTCGGCGGCGACGCCGTGACGGCCGACATCTTCAACTGGCTCGCCACGCACTGGCTGCCGAACATCCTCTTCTTCCTCGTGTTCATGGTCTTCGCGGCGTCGTTCTTCGGGGCGTTCGAGATCACCATGCCCTCGTGGATGGTCAACAAAAGCGACTCCAAAGCCGACTCCAAAGGGCTGGCCGGCATCTTCTTCATGGCCCTGACCCTCGTGCTGGTGTCGTTCTCCTGCACGGGACCAATCGTCGGCTCGGTGCTCATCAAATCCACCGCCGGAGAGTTTTGGACGCCGATCATCACCATGCTGGCATTCTCCCTGGCCTTCGCGCTGCCCTTCACCCTCTTCGCGTTCTTCCCCGCGATGCTCAAGAAACTGCCCAAGAGCGGCGGATGGCTCAACTCGGTGAAAGTCGTGCTGGGATTCATCGAGGTGGCGCTCGGCATGAAATTCCTCTCCGTGGCCGACCAGACCTATCATTGGGGACTGCTCGACCGCGAAATCTACCTCGCCGTGTGGATCGTCACCTTCTCCCTGCTGGGACTCTACCTGCTGGGAAAGATCCGATTCGCCCACGACAGCGACACGCCCTACCTGGGTGTGGGACGCCTCGCGCTGGCCATCGTCACCTTCTCGTTCGTCGTATACCTCATCCCCGGCATGTGGGGAGCTCCGCTGAAAGGGCTCTCGGGATACCTCCCGCCACTGCACACGCAGGACTTTAGTTCTTGGTCTGACAATGATAATTGAAATTTATTAAAGCACAATGGCTTTGGATACTGTTTGAAGCCAATTGCACGCACGGTTCGCCCATCATCACGGATAAGCACGGCAGTTACTGAGGTCTGTACGAAATGTTCACCTGCAAGGAGTACGCAAGCATCGCCGTGTAAAATTCATAAGAACTCGATAGAGAGCTTTTGGGTGCACCTGAAGCGCAGCATTAAAGGCATTTATCATTGATTAAACCTCAAGCACTTGGTCGATTACTGCGCGGAGGACTTGGCTCTTGTTACAACACTTGTACGCTCGGGATATGACACGCTTCGAGTGGTTCATTGAGCCCGCTTGCAAGCGGTTGCATTGCTCGACGCTTGCCTCGGCCGAGATGTTCTGCTTTTAATATTCGGCAACAGCCCCATTGGGGTAAATCTTTGCTCTTTCGTTACTTTGTAATGCACACCCGCAAGGTGGCAGGCATATTGGATAATTTTGAAAAGGGATAAATGATCCATCTTTTGCTATGCTTTGCAACGTAGGTGTTGTTGTTTATTTCTATCCGAAGTTTTGTCAAAACCCTTCCGAGTAAAGTGTGATGGTTCTTATGCTGTCTTTTTATATATCAACTTTATTTTCTTTTATTTGATTCTATTTTGTGAGAATAACTTAGGATGAAATTTTATTATCAACTATTTGATAATTAGGGATAAATGTCGTTGTGTGAAATGATTGAGATAGCTTCCCTAGGAGTGCTCGAATCCAGCCTACAGATTACTAGAATCAGTTATTTGTGCAAAAGCATGAGTGACTGATTCCGTTTGATGGAGCACAAACTCTTTTCTGAGTTCCATTTTATCTCTTTGGGTTCGATTCCTGTCCTGGGCACTGGTTAAGCCTCGTAATCGATTGATTACGAGGCTTTCTTATTTCAGCAGGGTGTACTAAAGGTGTACTAATCGTCACCTTCCGTTTTCCGGGAGGTATTTCCGAGCTGAAAAATCCGAATATAGAATTGCATCCTTGCAAAGGCTCTGCCCACAAGTGGCAGCGTTTTTTTGTATCTTTACCGCAAATTGATTCCGATGTCATCCAATCTCTTCCACCGATATATCTGGCTGGCCGATACGATCTATCGTGCCGGACGCATCACCTTTGCCGAAATCAACCGCCGGTGGCTGCTTAACAGCCTGTCCGAAGGCAAGCCCATTCCGCTGCGGACCTTCCACAAGCACCGCGAAGCCGTCGAAGAGTTCTTCGACATACGTATCGCCTGCTACAAGCCCACCAATGAATATTATATCGAAAACAAAGCCGAACTGGTTGAGAACAATCTCTCCCAATGGCTGCTCAACAGTTTTTCGGCCAGCAATATGGTTTTGGAGAATAAAAGCATCCGAAACCGAATTCTCGTCGAAGACGTACCTTCGGCCCTGCGCTATCTGGAACCTATTCTCGAAGCCATCCGGGAACTACGCATGCTGGAGATCGAATACCACCCGTTCTATCTGAAAGAGCCCCAGCATATCCAGCTGCGTCCCTATTTCGTGAAGCTCTACGAACGGCGCTGGTATGTATATGGGCCCACCGTGGATAATCCGCAAATCAAAGTCTATGCATTGGATCGGATTCAAAACCTCTCGATCTCCAAACAATCGTTTCGCCTGCCCAAAGGGTTTTCGGCCGAGGATCATCTGGCAACCTCCATCGGCATTACTACCTATCCCGATATTCCGCCGCGCCGCATCGTAATCAAATGCACCGGCGAGCAGCCGCAATACCTGCGGGCCCTGCCCCTGCATACATCGCAGGAAGAAATCGAGCAACACGAGGGTTGGTCGCTGTTCTCCTATTACCTGGCCCCGACCAATGAATTTTTCCGCAAAATCCTTTCACACCGCGAGTTCATGGAGATTGTCGCGCCCGAAGAGGTACGGCAGGAGTATGCCGAAATCCTTCGGAGGATGCTCGAATTACATAAATAGCGATTTTTTTCATATTCAAGCCTCACTGTGCCCGGATTCTGCATAGTGAGGCTCTATGTTTGTCCCCGGAAAGCGGTCTTTGAAGAATCTGCAACAGCCCAAAAGGAGGAGATTGCACCGATGTGTGAAAAAATTTCATATATTTGTACGGCGCTAAGGCGCTGACATACTTTTTACACGGAAAGTGTAGCTTTATTCTCAGATAGCGAACTTAGGAACTTCTTTATCAACAAGAGAATAAGCAAACTTCTCCTACGTCCTCATTTTAGGGCGTGGGCTGTTGCTTATTTATTGTTGAAGGTTTCCTAAGACCTGCTATCTTGAATAAGTTTCAGTACCACGCTTTCTTTTTTGGTATAAATGCTATCGGGGTACGGATAGCAGGCGAGGACACTCAATTTATTTATATTATGAAAAAACTATTCTTCATTTTGGTTGCAGCGATGCTCTTTGCGTCAGGTTGCAGCGACGAGTATGACGACAGCGCTTTGACGGGACGTGTCGATGATCTTGAAAGTCGAGTCGAGAAACTCGAAGAACTTTGCAGACAGATGAACACCAACATCTCATCCCTGCAAACTCTTGTAACCGCTCTTCAAAACAGCGACTACATTACGTCTGTCACACCGGTCACCAGCGGGGGACAGACGATCGGTTACACCATGACATTCAAACATGCACTACCCATTACGATTTATCACGGGACCAACGGCAAAGACGGTCAGGACGGAACCGACGGTAAAGACGGCCAGGACGGTAAGAACGGAACCACACCGGTAATCGGTGTCGCACCGTACAATGGCGTCTACTACTGGACGCTCAACGGGACATGGCTGACCGACACCTCCGGAAACAAGATCAAGGCAGAGGGTACAGACGGCAGGGATGGCGTAGACGGCAAACCCGGAACAGATGGTAAGCCTGGGCAGGACGGTGATGACGGGCAGGATGGCAAGCCCGGTGAAGATGGAGAAGACGGCATTACGCCTCAATTGAAAATCGAAAATGAATACTGGTATATCTCCTACGACAACGGTGCATCATGGACACAACTCGGACAGGCGACGGGCGATAAGGGAGACAAGGGCGATAAAGGGGATCAGGGAATTCCCGGTGCTTCGGGTGGTGACTCCATCTTCTCGAAAGTCGAAGACGGCCCGACCGAAGTGGTCTTTACGCTGGCCGACGGTACAACAACCATCACCATTCCGAAATACACGGCCGCAGCCTCGCTCGACATCGCCTTCGAGACTACCGAATCGGTCAATGTCCTGCCCGGTAAAAGCTATGAAATCGGATATACATTGAGCGGAGCCGACGAACGAACCGTCGTCGAAGCCGTGGCCCAGAACGGCTACCGCGCCGATGTAGTCGCAACGGATTACCAGTCAGGTAAAATCGTTATCACGGCTCCCGAAACGGCCGCTGACGACCGAATCATCGTGCTGGTCAGCGACGGCAGCGACCGGACGCTGATGCGTTTCATCCACATTGCTGAAAGCGTTATCCGCATCACGACCGATTCCTACACCGTCGAGGCCGACGGAGGCACTCAGACCGTGGAAGTGGAGACCAATATCGATTACACAGTATATATCGCCGAAACTGACCGGGAGTGGGTGAACCTTGCTCCGAAAACCCGTGCCGCAGTACATACTGAAACCCTGACCTTCACGTTCCAGCCCAATCCGAACACTACCTACCGTTACGCTACGGTCGAATTGCGCGATGCCAGCGGAATGGTCGGGCAAAGCATCCTGTTCGCCCAAAAAGCTTCGGGTTACAAAACTGTGCATGTCGCAACGGCCGGGACGCTCGACAGCTATATCTCGGAATCCGAGAAGAAGAGTCTGATCGGACTGAAGATTACCGGAACGCTCAATACGTTCGACTACGATTTCATCCGGAACATGCCGGCGTTGGAGAGTGTCGATATTGCCCAGATCATCAATACGACAATCCCGCCGAGCTGTTTCAAGGCAAGTAACATCCGGCAGGTTATCCTGCCGCTGCACCTGACGGCCATTCCCGACAATGCATTTTATCAAAGCAAGATCACGTCTATCGAAATTCCCGCATCCGTCACCTCTATCGGCATGTCGGCATTCTATCAATGCTCTGACTTGACGGGCTCGCTGTTGCTGCCCGAAGGGTTGCAGAGTATCGGTGAAAAGGCTTTTGCAGGCTGTAACACACTGATCGGCAACTTACACATTCCTGACAGCGTAACGTCATTGGGCACAAATGCTTTTGGTGGTTGTTCCGGATTTAGCGGTTCGCTAACCTTCGGGATTGGGATTACCATCATTCCTGCTGAATGTTTTTATAACTGTTCTGGATTTACTGGCAATCTGGTAATTCCCGATCAGGTTACCGAAATTGGTAACAGTGCATTTCAGAATTGTACCGGATTCACAGGTTACCTTACAATCGGCAGCGAGGTAATGAGTATAGGTAGTCATGCTTTTGCACGTCGTGGCTACGGTGATTTTTATTTTTTGTCATTCTCTAAAATGTATTGTAAAGCCACCACTCCACCTTCTCTCATGGATTTCTGGAAGGGCTCTTGTCCATACTTGGGTGTTCCAGTCGGCAGTGGAGCGGCTTATCAGGCCTGGAAATATTACTTTACTACTATCGAAGAAGTGGAATTTTAACCTTTTTTAATAATTACAACAATGAAACCTAACTATTTTAAGCATGTTACTGCCAATGCAGTAGCATTGAAGCCTTTTCCTTTTCCAAGTGAATTGGGAATGGAGGCTTATCTGGAAGAGAATGCGACAATTTTGCGTTGCCAGTCGAATGATGAAATCGAGATCATCGGTCATGAAGTTCGAATCTCGGATGGAGAGACTCGAGGCAGGATTGATCTGGTTGCCAGGTTCAAAAACCAGGACAAGATTGCCATCATTGAGTTGAAAAAAGAGCTGATCGATGAAAATGCATTGCAGCAGCTTCAGTCCTATATTAAGAACTGCCAAAATTTGATCGATTCGATCAACAACCAGGTTTATGATGCCCCGGAACTGTCCAATGAAACCAAGATCATAGGTATTCTTGTCGGTAGTGAGATCGACGAAGTGCTCAAACAGAAAATACAGTCCGGAACGACGGGATGCGGTGTTCCCATTTGGGGAATTACGATCGAGCGTTATCTGAATGCCTCCAACAATGAAATCATCACTCTCTCCCACGTGTACAACGGTCAGAAGGTCGATCGAGAGGAGAAACCCAAAGGGCGCTATTTGTTCGAATTCAACGGCAACATTTACAAAATGGGAATGTTGGTGAATCAAGTGCTCAAAACATACGTAAAAGAGAATCCCACCATTACTTATGCAGAACTGGCTCGGCTTTTCCCGCACAAGATTGCACCTCCGTTCGGTGTGTTTGTGCGGCTGGCGGATGCAGAACACCGGAATGATGTAGATAAAGTCGCCAAACGATATTATACCTCGGAAAACATGATTATTCATTTGGCGGACATATCCATTGCAACCAGCAACAACTGGATTGCGGCAGGTCCCAGCAGGAATATTCACAAATTCCTCGAAGCGGCCCGGAACGTCGGATTCAACATTCGGGTAGTCGAGGAATAGGTTTCTACTCCTCGATAACAATAAACCGGCACGGACATTCAGAGTTCGTGCCGGTTTGTTTTGGGGTGTTTGGAAGTTTGTGAGAAAAAAGTCAAAAGTTTCTGCCACTGTGCTGGTTTTTTGCATAGTTAATATCCATCTTTGTCCCGAACAAATATCGAATAAACTTATGCCATACATTTCTCTTACCCCGACTCTCCGCTACCAGATGCTGACAGTAACCAACTGTTCGGTTCTCCCAATCATCGCCTGTCGCATGCATTTTGCGGAGCAACACGCGACATTGGACAACGTCTATGAAACAGACTATGCCGAAATCGTGTCGGACACACCATTCGATACTGTTATGCAAGACTTGTCGGAATTGCTGCGCCAATTGTTCCCGCGATCCTATGTAAAATTCTATTTGGAGTTTCTGTCGCCTCCGGGAACGATGGATTGCGAAACAATAGCATCTATTCTGGACATTCTACCCCGCTGCGAGGTCCGCTGGTGGGTAACCGACGGTTCGGAACAGACCGCGCAATGGGTCATCCGCATAGCAGCTCTTCCCGGGAAGCTCCCTGTTACGGTCAAGACGACTCCATCTCCCCAACCACCTAAAAAGAGGTTCGGGCAGATAATCCTGTCGGCTATCGACCGAATAGAACAGGAATTAGCAGAAGAAGAGCGTCTGCAAAGGGAAGGGATGACTGCCGATGAACTCTTTTGGAGGAGACTGTCTCGGTCTTAGCAGCAACACGCAGAAGAGGGTCATGGCAATGCAACAATAACCTTGGCATATTGCCATGAGTTCGGATTCTCCGTATCCCGGAATCTGACTCAGGCAGGCTATCAGTACGGTCGTATCGCTTCCGGATCGGGATTGTTAAAGGCTTTTGAGACAGTTTCCCGCAAGAAAGGCTGCAAGCCCAATGAATACCCGTGCCGTCACCCTAAGCGAAGATATCAGGCCCGATAAGGAATATGTACGATGGCTGCGAACCCGGAATGGCCGAACAGCATGATGCAGAGTGACGGCTAAACAACCGGCCCTTATCCTGCTCCACAAGCCGGATATGCAGGATGCCCGGAAGCAGCGGCTGCATTTCCGGGTCGTACCTTGCAGGGAC
>ENA-ORRE01001286-ORRE01001286.1-human-gut-metagenome-genome-assembly--contig:-NODE-1286-length-17119-cov-5.660338_pt1 | contig 17119 bp, 17 predicted proteins | sample MGYA00242171_ERZ509126 | MGnify/ENA primary metagenome ERZ509126 (study PRJEB26280, sample SAMEA2338648) | human gut metagenome | biome: human gut; feature: human-associated habitat; material: faeces... | reverse complement strand
TTATTGGTTAAATTAATGAATACCAGCAAATAAACATATTTTTAAGGGACGACTATTTACATATTCTTGAGGGAAATTTTTCGACAAATCCATTGTTTCCATAAAATCAAATGTTTTTTCGCCGCCATCGGCGGCAAGGTAAATAAAAAGTTTAATTTAAAATAGAAAGGGTTGTACGGCAGACTGCATCAATGTGGCACACCACACTGCTGTCCGTCGAACACGGCGCATGACTATACGCCCTGAAGAAAAATTTCCGCTAAATGACTATACGCCGCAACGCTATGACAAAATAGTCGCCGGGCACTTTCTGAAAATGGCTTGCCAGCAATGCCGGTTCGCCCGTGTAAGCAACTTTCAGCCCTGAAAGGAATTCGGGCTTATAGAAAAATAAACGAAGAAACACCGTATTGAACCGTCCTGACGCACGCAAAAGACGGCTGGAAATTTCACGGCTGAATGTCACATCGCTGTTGCGCAACGCTACGGGAAGGTCGAAATGCCGCCCGTCGTCGCATCCGTCGTTGTCGGAAGTGGCATGCAAAGTGCCTCCGGAAACTTCCACCAGATTCTCCTGACCGCATACGACGTCCGTATCCACCTCCTTCATTCCGAAGAAGACCGACAAGGAGAACAACAATATGGTCAGCAACACCTGTTTCATTATCTGGTTATTTCGCCGCCAAATTTAAGGAAACTTTTTTGCCCGACACAATACCCACGGCCACTTTGTGCCCGTTTTTAATAATCATTTGCATACGGCTCAAAAAAACCGCCGGAAAATTTGGAGAAACCGCCTCTTGTTCATAGTTTTGTAAGTTCACTAAATTATGGACAATGGAAATCAAAAAAGACTACACTGACAATCAGGAACAACTGGCGCGCTTCGCTAAAGCGTTGGCCCACCCGGCCCGCATCGCGATTCTCCAGTTTCTTGCCTCCCAACAGACTTGCTATTTCGGTGACATCCACGAGGAACTGCCGATTGCCAAGGCCACCGTTTCGCAGCACCTGAAAGAGCTGAAGGAAGCCGGACTGATTCAAGGCGAAGTCGAAACGCCAAAAGTGCGCTACTGCATCAACCGTGAAACATGGAAGCAAGCCGGAGAACTGTTCGGCCTGTTTTTCGAAAAAACCGTCTGCAAATCAGGCGGATGCTGCAATAATTAATCCAATACCCATACACGAAAATTTATCATAACCTAAAATATCAACTATATGAAAAAGATTTTATTTCTATTCGTAGCATCACTGGCTATGCTCGCCTCCTGCACGAACTCAGGCAATGAAAACAAAACGGAACAGACAACTGAACCGGTAGCCGACACAACGGCAGTGACACAAAAGGACTATGTGGAAGTGCTTTATTTCCACGGCGAGAAACGCTGCAACACCTGCCGCGCCATCGAACGCCTGACAAAGGAATTGCTCGACGAGCAGTTTGCCAACGAACTGAAAACCGGTGCCATCAAGTTCCAGGTAATCAACTTCTCCCTGCCGGAAAACGAAGCAATGGCAAAGAAGTTTGAAGTTGCCACCCCGTCGCTGTTCCTCATCAAACATCACAACGGTACGGAACAGATTGAAAATCTGACAGGTTTCGGATTTACCAACGCACTCGGTTCGCCCGACGCATTCAAAGACGGCGTGAAAAAAGACTTGCAGGCCATGCTGAAATAATGCCGGCATTGCAATGTTTTTTGAAAAAAATTTGGTAGTCCTGTTATTTGTTCGTAGTTTTGCGAACAAATAACAGGACTAACTGTTTATATTGTCCGAGGAGGCAATATTTTTTTAATCCAATTGTTCGTCATTTTACGAATTACGAACAATATACTTACAACAATGAAACAGCTTTTACTCTTACTCGCCATCTGCCTGACAACGCTCACGGCATGCGCGCAAAACAAGCCGTCAACGGCCACAAAACAAACCGTCGGCAACTCCGTAGAAGTGCTTTATTTCCACGGCAAACAGCGATGCCCTACCTGTCGTGCCATTGAAGCGAATACCAAGGCTATGCTCGACAGCGCTTTCGCCAAAGAACTGAAAAACGGCACGATTGTCTACCGCATCATCGACTTTTCCGAACCGGCCAACGAGAAGATAGCCGCCAAATATGAAGTGGCATGGTCGTCGCTGATACTCGTGAAGCACAGCAACGGAAAAAAACAGGTGACCGACCTCACCCGCTTCGGATTTGCCAACGCCCGCAAGGCTCCCGCCAATTTCAAGAAAGGACTGGCCGAAGAACTGAACAAACTGCTGAAATAACCCCGACAATATGGACTGGCTATACAACCTGCTCGACCAGAGCACAGCCCCGGCACTGACTGCATTCCTGCTCGGACTGCTCACGGCCATTTCGCCGTGCCCGCTCGCCACCAACATTGCGGCTATCGGCTTCATCGGGAAAAACATTGAAAGCAGAAGGCGGATTTTCGCCAACGGTCTGCTCTACACCCTCGGCCGCACACTTGCCTACACGCTGCTGGGCATTCTTCTGTTGGCCGTGCTGAAAGGCGGCTCCAGCATGTTCGGCATACAAAAGGCCGTGAGCGAATGGGGAGAACTCCTCTTAGGTCCGCTCCTGCTTGTGATTGGCCTTTTCATGCTCATAGGCGACAGGCTGAACCTGCCTAAATTCGGATTCAACGGCGATGCAGAAGGACTGGCAAAGAAAGGCGGTTGGGGCGCATTGCTGATAGGCATCCTCTTCGCCCTTGCCTTCTGCCCCACAAGCGGAGTGTTCTACTTCGGCATGCTGATTCCCATGGCAGCCACCACGACTGCCGGCTACCTGCTTCCCGCCGTTTTTGCCATCGCTACAGCGCTCCCCGTGCTTGCAGTAGCCTGGATTCTGGCTTTTCAGCGCACAGCAGTTGGGAAATTTCTACGGCAAGGTCCGCAATGTGCAGAAATGGCTGAACCTCATCGTGGGGATTCTGTTCATCGCCATCGGACTCTACTATTGCTATATCATGTATTTATAACCAATAATATCAACGGAATTATGGAAATCAAAGTTTTAGGACCGGGTTGCAGCAAATGCAAGACAACCTTCCAAGTGGTGGAAAAAGTAGTGAAGGAAAACAACGTCGACGCTACTCTCACAAAAGTGGACGACATCATGGAAATGATGAACTACAACATCATGACCACCCCTGCCATCGTCGTTGACGGCGAAGTGAAAATGAAGGGACAGGTTCCTTCGGAAAGTGATGTCAAAAAAATGTTGGGACTCTAATCCGTTTCCCTAAAAGCGGCGGAATTATCCTCCGCCGCCTTTATTGACAACAATCGGCCCAGCATATACGGGCACAAAAAAATACAAGCATCTATGATACAACAATTTGCCGACTGGCTTGTCTACGGCATAATGGGACTTGACAGCGCAAGCCCTCTGGGGACAGCCGTCAACTTTTTCTTCTACGACACGATAAAAATTCTCATCCTGCTGTTTTTCATCAGCGTGCTGATGGGAATCATCAATGCCTATTTCCCGATTGAACGCCTGCGCAACTACTTGCAGACACACAAAATGTACGGGCTGCAATATCTGCTCGCCTCGATTTTCGGTGCCGTCACGCCGTTCTGTTCGTGTTCGTCCATTCCGCTGTTCATCGGCTTTGTGAAAGGCGGTATCCCTTTGGGGGTGACGTTTGCCTTCCTCATCACCTCACCGCTGGTAAATGAGGTGGCTGTAGCCATGTTCCTCGGCTCGTTCGGACTAAAAGTGACACTGATATATGTGGTCAGCGGCATTCTGCTGGGCGTAATCGGCGGTTTCGTCCTGGGCAGAATGAAGCTGGAAAACCAACAGAGCGACTGGGTCCGCCAGATTCAAGCACAGGCCACAACAGAAGCCGAAGCATGGGAAAAAGAGCACACGTCGTTCTGGAAACGCCTTCCAAGCATCGTGCGCAATGCCTGGGGCATCGTCCGTGGCGTTCTGATTTACATTCTTATCGGTATCGGCATCGGCGCTTTCATGCACGGATTCGTTCCGGAAGGATTTTTTGAGCAATATATGTCGAAAGACAATTGGTTTGCCGTACCTTTGTCGGTGATTCTTGCCGTCCCCATGTATGCCAACGCCGCCGGTATCGTTCCCGTCATCGAAGTGTTTGTGGCGAAAGGTATTCCTATCGGAACGGCAATTGCATTCATGATGGCAGTCGTCGGCCTGTCACTTCCCGAGGCCACACTACTGAAAAAAGTGATGAAATGGCGCCTTATCGGAATCTTTTTCGGCACGGTCACCCTGTCCATCATCCTTTCGGGATATTTGTTCAACTTCTTATTATAACTAAAACACGACAATATGAGAATTTTGATCCTTTGCACAGGCAACAGCTGCCGCAGCCAGATGGCACACGGCTTTCTCCAGTCGTTCGACGCATCGCTCGAAGTGTTTTCGGGTGGTACGGAACCGGCCCAACAGGTCAATCCGAAAGCCGTAGAAGTGATGAAGGAAGCAGGCATCGACATCAGCGGCCACGTTCCTACCCACGTCAACACCTATCTCGACCAGGAATGGGATTATGTCATCACCGTTTGCGGCGAAGCCAACGAAAGTTGTCCGGCCTTCACCGGCAAGGTAGGAAAACGCCTGCACATCGGTTTCGACGACCCTTCACACGCCGTCGGCACTCCGGAATTTATTGATGCGGAATTCCACCGTGTGCGCGACGAAATCAAAAAGCGTTTCGCCGAATTCTATGTAAAGGAAATCAAAATGCAGGAACTGCCAAAATGCTCCTGCGGCTGCAACGACTAAACATCCACTCTCCGGACCTTGCCACTCATCGGCACGTCCGGAGATTTTTTAAAAGGTAAATACCTCAACCCTGTCTTCTTCCGTCACGGGACGCAACGGGCGGCAGGGATTGCCTACGGCCAACATATTTGCCGGAATGGATTTCGTCACGACACTTCCGGCACCAATCACGGCACCTTCGCCGATTTCCACACCCGGCAACACCACCACGTTGGCGGCAATCCACACATTGTTGCCGATAGTTATCGGTCGGGCCGCCATCACACCGGCGTTGCGTTGTGCAGCCGTCAGCGCATGTGTAATGGTAATCAGCGAGCAGTTCGGCCCTATCATCACATTGTCGCCGATAGTCACTTCGGCCTCGTCAAGAATCGACAGATTGAAATTGCCCACAAAATTATCGCCAATCCGGATATTGAATCCGAAGTCACAACGGAAGGGGCTATGAATCGTCAGCCCATTACCAGCCTTGCCCAACAGCGATTTCAAAAGTTCATTTCTTTTTTCCGATTTGGAAGGAGGAAGCATATTGATTTCGTGGCACATGTCGGCACAGCGCAAAAGCGCATCCGCCACATCCGGGCAGTCCTTCGCCGCCGCACTCACCCACAAGCCACGATTAAGAGCATTTAAAAGAGATTCAAAATCCATTTCACCAAAATTTTCACCCTGCAAAATAACAGAATTTCCCGAATACAGCCAAAAACACTTTGCAACATAACTGGACATACCGACAAACTATTTCTCTTTTTATGACTGATTTTCAAAGAATATTGTATTTTTGTAAATACTGATAATAATTTAGATAAAGCCATGGCTAAAATACAAGTTCAAAATACGGAAGTAACCATAATCACTTACGACGACAAGGACTACATTTCCCTGACCGACATGGTGCGTAATATTGACAACGGATCAGCTCTGATAGAGAAATGGCTGCGTAACAAGAATACGATCGAATTCCTTGGCATATGGGAAGAAATGTATAATCCCCATTTTAATTCCCCCGAATTCGAGGGAATTAAAAATGAAGCCGGGCTGAACAGGTTTATTCTTTCAGTAAAGCAATGGGTGGAAAAGACCAATTCTAAAGGACTTATAGCAAAAGCTGGCCGTTATGGAGGCACTTATGCCCATAAGGATATAGCATTCGAATTTGCATCATGGGTCTCGCCTCAGTTCAAACTTTACTTGCTTAAAGAGTTTCAACGCCTAAAAGAACATGAACAGGTCAAAATCGGTTGGAGTGCAAAACGAGAACTGTCCAAAATCAATTACCGCATTCATACCGATGCAATTAAACAGAACCTTATCCCCAATGAAATCACACCCAAACAAGCTAGTATCATTTATGCAGATGAAGCCGATATGCTGAATGTCGCCATGTTTGGTATGACAGCTAAAATGTGGAGAGAGCAGCATCCCGAACTCAAAGGGAATATCCGAGACTATGCCACCATAAATGAGTTGATTTGCCTTTCCAACATGGAGAATCTTAATGCTGTATTCATTGACCAAGGACTTCCTCAAGGAGAACGATTGATTAAACTCAATCAGATTGCTATTCAGCAAATGAAAGTTTTGGAAAAAAATGACAATAGCTTTTTGTTAAAATAAAAAATGAAATATATGGGATTGGATAGACTATTAAACATTTATCAAGCCTATACTATTACTAAAATTTCAGCATATAACAAACAAATGCTGATTGCACATTATGCTCAATGTGAAAAGATAGGTGAATTACAACAACAAATTAAAGTAGCCAATAGTGTTTCAAGAAATATATTAAAAAACCAACTTAAGGAAATAGAACTCAGAGAGGAACAAAAATTTTATAAAGGATTAGCCTTTAACATGAACGAAGTTTATGAAAAAATTTCATCAATTACCGACACTAATTTACAAACTTTTTATAGTAATTTGCTTTTAAGTAAAATTCTTGAGAATCTTAAAGAATGTCAAGATAATTTAGATGAAATCAATGATAAAGAGTATTGCAAAAAGTTACAAAACAAATGTAACGCATTTCTAAACAACATTACAAGACGCACTCAATACGCTGATAGTCCGTTAAATAAGTTGTTAATATTTGAACAAGATTATAAAAACAAAGTTGCCGAAAGACGTATTTTATTACGAAACAAAAAAGTGAATTAGCACAGTATAAAAAGCGTCTTGATACCATTCATAAAAAAGATATATTAAGCAAGAAACTAAAAAAAGGATTTACTTTAGGTTGCATAATCTTACTCTGTTTAACGTTTCTCCCAAGTATTATTGCACAAATAAGCAATATATCAACAAAACAAGTATCTCTAATCGATTTTTCTATTTTGTTGGCTATATTTTTAATCCCATTATTCTTACTACTACGGTATTATCAAAAAATAAATAGTTCAGAGACACCATTAAAGAATCAACAAGAGATAAATCAATTAACTCATAATATAACCAAAACTGAGAATGAGCTAAATTATATTGAGAATGACAATTCTCTTGAAACACATACATTTATCATCGCAAAGAAGATTGTTGAAACAGAATATCCAAACTTAGAAAAAGATCTATCTAGTATACTGAGATTTTTCCTAATAAAAGAAAATCAAAAGGATTTATACGACGATCTATTAAGGAGGAGCGCAGAGCTTATTGTCAATAACAGACAAGCATCAGTGGCGTTGCTACAACGAACATTTTCCATCGGATACAATAGAGCAAACAAAATAATGGAACAGCTTGCTAGCATTGGAATAGTTGAAGATATTGATGACAAACACAGAGAAGTACTTATTCATGATAAAAACGAATTGGATGAGATTTTCAAACAACTAGAGAGTCAATAACAAACGTATACAAAAAAGTAAAGGTCTTCATTGCTGAAGACCTTTCTTTGGTGATCCGCCTGGGGCTCGAACCCAGGACCCCAACATTAAAAGTGTTGTGCTCTACCAGCTGAGCTAGCGAATCTAACCTCGTGCATTCGTTTTTCTCGTTTGCGAGTGCAAAGGTATAACAGATTTCTGAACCTTGCAAATTTTTTGGCATAAAAAATTGCTTTAAAACATAGTTTTTAGAAACTACCACTCATTTTCAAGCATTTATAAAACAGAAAAATATTCATACATAGCACCCTCCATCAGCAAATTTCACTTCGAAATGGAGTATAATTAACACTGACACAGAAAAATCCTGCACAAAAACCACCATTTCACCCCAAAAAGTCGTACCTTTGCAGTCGACAAACACCGAAGAACTTTCGGCAACAGAAGATTGTTTAGATTACAAAGAAAAAACAAACATATAAATACAATAACAATTATGGGTAAAAAAGCTCTGTTGATGATTTTGGACGGTTGGGGTATCGGCAACCACACTAAAAGTGACGCTATTTTCAGCACTCCGACTCCGTATTGGGACTATCTTGTAAAAACGTATCCTAACTCACAGCTTCAGGCAAGCGGCGAAAACGTAGGTTTGCCCGACGGACAGATGGGTAACTCTGAAGTAGGCCACCTGAACATTGGTGCAGGACGCGTTCTCTATCAGGACCTCGTTAAAATCAACAAGTCAATCGCCGACAAGTCTATCCTTGAAAACAAGGAAATCAAATCGGCATTCTCTTACGCTAAGGAAAGCGGCAAGGCCATCCACTTCATGGGCTTGACTTCAAACGGCGGCGTTCACAGTTCGCTCGAACACCTCTTTGCCCTCTGCGACATCGCAAAGCAATATGGCTTGGAAAAAGTGTTCATCCACTGCTTCATGGACGGCCGTGACACTGACCCGAAGAGCGGCAAGGGCTTCATCGAAGAAGTAGAAGCTCACTGCAAGAAATCAGCCGGCACTATCGCCTCTATCATCGGACGTTTCTACGCAATGGACCGCGACAAACGCTGGAACCGCGTGAAAGAAGCCTACGACCTTCTCGTAGAAGGCAAAGGCAAGCAGGCCGACGACATGGTGAAGGCTATGCAGGAATCATACGATGAAGACGTGACTGACGAATTCATCAAACCGATTGTCAACTCTACTGTCGACGGTACAATCAAAGAAGGCGACGCTGTTATCTTCTTTAACTACCGCAACGACCGTGCTAAAGAATTGACTATCGTTCTTACTCAGCAGGATATGCCGGAAGAAGGCATGAAGACCATCCCGGGCCTGCAATACTATTGCATGACTCCGTACGACTCTTCGTTCAAGGGTGTTCACATCCTGTTCGACAAGGAAAACGTACACAACACGCTGGGCGAATATCTCTCGAAAAACGGAAAGAAACAGCTCCACATCGCCGAGACTGAAAAGTATGCCCACGTTACATTCTTCTTCAACGGCGGACGCGAAACTCCGTATGAAAACGAAGACCGTATCCTCGTTCCGTCACCGAAAGTCGCTACCTACGACCTGAAGCCGGAAATGAGCGCCTACGAAGTGAAGGACAAGTTGGTGGAAGCCATCGGAACTGAAAAATACGACTTCATCGTTGTCAACTATGCCAACGGCGACATGGTAGGACACACTGGCGTATACGAAGCCATCGAAAAGGCCGTTGTAGCCATCGACAACTGCGTGAAGGACACCGTAGAAGCTGCCAAGGCTCACGACTACGAAGTGATTATCATTGCCGACCACGGTAATGCTGACCACGCCATCAACGAAGACGGCACTCCAAACACTGCCCACTCGTTGAATCCGGTTCCATGTGTTTACGTGACGAAAAACACGGGATGCAAAATCCAGAACGGTATTCTTGCCGACGTAGCGCCGACAATCCTTACCATCATGGGTATGCCGCAACCGGCTGAAATGACTGGAAAATCATTGATTTAATCCAATCAACACATAACAGGAAAAGGGAGCCCGTCGCTCCCTTTTTTCATATCCACCCTGCAAAACAGAACCGAAAGCCAGAAACTGTAAACTGTAAACCGTAAACTGTAAACCTTTACACTTTCAGGAAAAAATGTTTATTTTGCACTATAAACAAAAACAATCATCAACATGAAATTTATATCTTGGAACGTAAACGGACTGCGCGCCTGCAACGACAAAGGCTTCAGCGACATATTCCGCCAACTGGATGCCGACTTCTTCTGCCTGCAGGAAACAAAGATGCAGGCCGGACAACTCGACCTGGAGTTTGAAGGCTATCGCTCCTACTGGAACTATGCGGAAAAGAAAGGATATTCGGGCACGGCAATTTTCACGAAACACGAGCCTCTCAGCGTGACTTACGGCATCGACATCGAACACCACGACAAGGAAGGACGTGTCATCACACTGGAAATGCCGGATTTTTATTTGGTAACCGTCTACACACCGAATTCGCAGGACGGACTGAAACGCCTCGACTACCGCATGACTTGGGACGACGACTTCCGCGCCTACCTTCAGGAACTCGACAAGAAGAAACCGGTTGTAGTGTGCGGCGACTTGAATGTGGCCCACAAGGAAATCGACCTCAAGAACCCGAAATCCAACCGCAAGAACGCCGGCTTCACCGACGAAGAACGTGAGAAATTCACCCTACTTCTCGAAGCCGGATTCACTGATACGTTCCGTCACTTCTACCCCACGCAGGAAGGCATCTATTCCTGGTGGTCATATCGCTTCAAGGCACGCGAAAAGAACGCGGGCTGGCGTATTGACTATTTCCTTGCATCAAAACGCCTGGACGGCCAATTAAAAGCCGCTACAATCCACACAGACATATTCGGTTCCGACCATTGTCCGGTGGAAGTCGACATTGATTTTTGACAAGGATTATAGATTTAGGGACTATAAATGGAATTCATATACCATAACCTATACCCCCTAACCTCTAACCCATAACCTCTCAACAGTAAACCGTAAACCGTAAACTGTAAACTCATAATAACATGTACGAAGAAAGAATAGAAAAAGCTGTCGACTACTTCAAGCAGGGCTACAACTGCTCGCAATCGGTCGTGGCAGCCTTTGCCGACCTCTACGGCATCGACCATGACCTGGCCGTACGCATGGCGGCATCATTCGGAGGCGGCATCGGACGCATGCGCCAAACTTGCGGTGCCGCCTGCGGCATGTTTCTGCTTGCCGGATTAGAGACAGGCTGTACCGACCCTACAAACCGTGAAGGGAAAGGAGCCAACTACGCCGTAGTGCAACAGCTTGCCGAGAAATTCAAGGCCGAAAACGGCTCCATTATCTGTGCCGAGCTGCTTGGTCTCAAACCGAAAGCCCCTACACCATCGGAACCGGAAGCACGCACGGCTGAATACTACAAAAAACGCCCTTGTGTGAAAATGGTTGAAACAGCCGCCCGCATTTTCGCAGAATTTCTGACGGAAAGGCAGAAAGAAAAATAGTGTCGGACCGGCACAAAGCCGCCCGACACTTCATTAAATCCCATAAAAAAGCCCGGCATTACGCCGGGCTTTCATTTTCCATATAGGGCTGTTATTATTTTACAACCTTGATTGCTGTATTGTCATTGAACTTGAGGATATACATACCCTTAGCCAAGTCTTGAGCATTTACAACTGTTTCACCGTCAACTGCTGCGGAAGCAACCTTTTGGCCTGCTACGTTGTAAACGTCAACTACAGAAGCATTAGAACCCTTAACTACGAAGTTGCCGTCAACCACTGATACAACTACTGCAGAAGTTTCAACACCTTCTACGCTTGAGCCGTCACCCTGAGCAATTGTAAAGCGTGCAGATGAACCCGGGTTAGAAACAGTTACATAAGTGTAACGGTCCTTGATTTCAGTTGGAAGCGGGTCAACATCAAATGTCAAAGACAATGTACCTGCAGTTTGGTCATAGTTAGTAAAGTAGTTTACCCAATTATACAAAGCACCTTCAGAATCTTCTACTGTCCAAGCATCCGGAACATAGTAAGCATCGATGTCGAATGTCTTAGAACCACCTTCTACCGGAGCATCAAATCTGTAGTTACCGTCAGTTGTTCTGAACCAAGTGTAAGTAATGTTAAATGTAAACATACCACCATACACGCTTTCTCCATCTTCTGTCTGAAGTGCATTTACAGAACCCATTTTGCCATCAGCGAACAAAACATAGAAGTTATCATACCGAGGAGCAATTCCATTTGCCATTGCACACAATGGAGCCAAACCTACGCCATCAGGTATTACCAATTCAATAAATATATCCGTTGTGATAGTCGGAACTACAATTTGAACCAATTCACCCACCTTCTCAGTGAATGTAAATTCAATCATTTGAGTATCTCCACCATTAACATAATAGCTGTAAGCATCTTCAGATGGAATAGCCTGACCAGAAGCAATCACATCACCAATACTACCATCAGCTTCTACTTTACGAACATTGATTTGAATAGGCAGACTGGTATCACCTGTAATTTCAAATACCGGGAAGTACACAGATGACAAAGCATAATCAGCTGTATGAGGTATATATGTACCAAAGCCTCGTACCCCCGATTCATTGCTATACAAGTCTTGCCACCAAGCACCATCTTCACCTGAGTTAGAAGGTAGATAGCTTAATGAAGATATATCATTTAAGTTATAGTTCATTGTTCCATAAAAGTCTGTGCCATCCATGAAATCTTCTGGGCATCCACCGGCCTGAAGGAAACCTTTCCCTTCTTGACCTTGAGCACTCCAAGGACCAAATTGATAGCTTGCTGATTTTCCTTCGAATGTCTGAGTAAGTGTCGGATAATAAGCCTGGCACAAAGGATATTCAACAACCAAATTTTTGTCAGAAGAATAAAGTGTCACAGGTTCATTATTTTCATATGTTTCATATTCCCATTCGCTTTCTGCAGGAACAATTGAAGTATTAGCAAATGTTGTCGGCTGGTAAGCACCTGTCAAAGAAGCATTAGGATAAGAACCACCAGTAGATACAGAAGGACCAAAATACAAGTTCATGTGAGCATAAGAAGCATCCGGAGTTACGGCACCAACAGTAACATTGTCAAGAGCCATATCCTGGCCAGCCTTACCAACATAACGGAATGCAAATTTCACTGACTTGCCAGCATACTCGTCAATATTTAAAACGAAGCATTTCCAAGGACAAACACTCAATGTATAGTCCAACTCTGCAGTTGTATAATTTACAAGGGCATCGTCATCAATAGCATTCCAAAGTTCTGTCCAGTTTGCACCATTATCAGTTGAAACCAATACCTCAAGATTAGTATTGCGTGCTGTAAATTCATAAACCGGAGGTTGTTGGAAAGCTTTATCGGAATTCACAAGACACCAACCCGGAGAATAACTCAACATAAAGTTCAACTTATCGCCAGCTTTCGGAGTTACAGCCGGAGAGATCAACCATTCATCCTGTTCCGGGAATGTGATCTGGAATGTTTCCATATCGAGCGTAAGTGCAGTTGAGATATGCATTTGCACCTTACCATCAAAAGGAGCGGAGTAATAGCTGGCTCCACTTGCCTCCCAAGTCCAGTTTCCGTCAGCACCGTTAGGGTCAGTCCCTACCTTTGATTCGTCTACCCAACCTGAAGGGATCCAATCTTCCGATGTTCCGTCCCAACCTTCAAAACCTTCAAAAAGTGTTGAATTTTCCGCTGCAACTACAACCGGTTTTACAAAACGAGAAGTATTAACTTTATTGGAAACTACGTTTGCCACACGCTTCAAGCTACCGTCTTTAGCACGCACAACAGACACAGCACCCTTTTGGGCAACAACATTTTGTTCTGCAGAAAAAGCGACCGCCTTCATGTTTGCTTTTGATGCACTCGGCATCACATTCAATCGCTGAACAGGAAAGGCCGCTTTCTGATATACATTATCAGCATTCACCGACATCCCTGCAACCGCCAACATTGTGGCTGAAAAAAGTAATGTTCGTTTCATTTGATATAAATTTAAAAGATTAAGTTGCTTTTTTGATTACATACAACCTTACATTGCATATGGCAAAAGTAAAGAAGTTTTTTGAAATTTTCAAACATTTGGCTAAAAAATATTACCGAAACAAGCAATTTTATTACCATGTTTCAAAAATAAACGCCAAAACCGAATAAATCAAAAGGAAAAAGCCTGTTTGCAAAAGCGTATCAATATACATCCTTTACAAACAGGCTTAATATATGTCACCTAATATTAATTCAAGCTGACTACAACAGAATTGCCAGCGCCATCAGTCATTGTAATGGCAGTAACTGCCAACGGTGAATTTCCTTCCAATGTGAACTTCGTAGAAATCAGCGAAACCATATTTCTAAATGATTCGAACTGACGATAGAATACCATAGCATTGCTTGCCTTGCTTGATGAAGAAGCTTCTGTAGCTTCCTGATTGAATGCAAGAGTTACGGCATTGTCGCCTTCAACAGTAGAATCAAGATAGTACTCACCTTCAAATTTGTTAGTCTTGAACGTAAACGCCATCTTGTTTTCTGTCGCATTCCATCCGTACTGCAAATACTGCAAGCTACCGTAACCAGCCTTCTGGCAATCAGACTGCATCTGGTTGAACAAAGTCTTATACTGGTCGCTCATCTGATTGCGGTCAAGACGCCATACCATTCCATCAGCCAAGAAATATTCAGCAACTGTACCAGCTGAAATAGTAGCGACCTGACCTTCATCGGTACATTCGAGAATTCCAGCCTCATTCAACTTAAAGTTCTGTACCTTGAATTTATTGTTATCTCCAGTAAAAGGAGAAGAAAGACTTACAGTAGCATCAACCCCAATAACATAAGAGCAAGTGAAAGTATAGGATTCAGCTGAAACTTCAGTATTAACGATCGAAAGTACACCGCCTCCCATTCCTGTCACTTTATAGCTTTCTTCACCTGCAGTAAGGTACATAGCTTTAGCTTTTGACGGGAAAAGCTGATTTTTAACTGCATTGTAGGCAGTATAGTAATCCTCCCACTTTTCAATTGTCTTAGTTTCACCACCAACGGTATAAGTCGCACCTTTAGGGAACTTGATCATCTTCATACCAACTCCATGCTTTTTACCACGAAGATCAAAGGATCCATCAGTATTCTTGCCGTTGATCACAAATTCATAATCACCAAGGTGTCCCTTACCATCCTGTTGTGGGTCAGAAAAGCAGTGGAGCAGCGGATTATAAGTATTAAAACTTAATACAGGTCCCATATCGCCAATCAATGTATAAGCAGTCGGTTCCTCATCTTCCACATAAACATTATTAGTTGCGACACTATTTTTTGCAGCCATGATAACTGCTGAATTCGGGCTGAACTTCATGAGAATCGGATAAGCCGGTTCGCTTTCATTAGCAAAATATTGCAGCACCCAGCCTTCAGTCTCCGCACATAAGTCATTCTTGTACTCAACCAGAGTCTTGTTCATTCGTTCAGCTGACGAATCTTCCCAAATATCCTCTTCAGTCATTCTACAAGAGCTTGCTCCCAAAAGAAGAGAAGAAGACAATATAATTGCAAATGTTTTTTTCATTTTCATAAAAATCAAAGGGTGAATTAATTTTGAGATTCAGTACCTACCGGTATATCGTAAACCTGTTTTCTTAACTCATCAAGAACTTCAAGGCTATAGGTATTCTGACGTTCCTGTACTTCTGCACGCAAAGCGTCAAGATCCATCTGCCAAGAATCACTGAACCACTGACGAGCTATTTCCACCTTCTGGAGAATAATAGACTTACCATCTACACCATCATTATCAGCTACCTCTACAAGAGACTGACCCTGCACTTCCCAACCTTTAGATGCGGTATCAAGAAGCTTGTCCCATTCCTCTTGAGTATCCGTAATATAGTGCGCAATTGTTTCTGCAAAGTCTTCACGATACTCGCTGCTGGCGTAAGTAGAAACAAAGCCCAAAGAAGCTGTCACATTGTGAATACGATCCTGCCAAGAAGTAGGGTCATAGTGTCCAGTTGACAACTGGTCAAAAGATACTGGATACGTTTTCGTCTGGTGAAGGATGTGAGCGAACTCGTGGTGCATTGTCAAGAAATAGAATTCATTCAAGCTTTCAAAACTTGACACATCCATTTGATTGACATAGAAAAGAGACACCTTCAAACCGCCTTCTGCCAAACCTAATACGATTGTTTCGTTTGCCGGATTCACAGCAGCAGAACCGATAAGGTGAAGAATACGCGGACCGTACTTCTTCATAAAATTAGGGTCGGAAGTCACAATCTTGTCATACACATCAAACCAAAGATATTTGGTCAGTACTGCCAAATCGACAGAATTTTCATACTTGGCAGGAATCAGGTTGTATTCCATGTCTGTTCCAACGTCCTGCAATTTATAGCGGAACTGAATGTTGTACTTCTTCAAATAATTGTCCTCACAAAACTTATCGAGCTGATAAGTAGGAGAAGTCGGATCCAATTCCTCCGTATCTGTAAAAATGCTCTGCGGATTCAAATCATCTTCAACACAAGAAGAAAAGACAAACATCGCACAGACGATAAACGATATTTTGAAAATTAAATTCTTCATCATAACAAATTCTTATTAAAAAACTACACTACCTGATTGGTTTTACCCAGCTTCCCATTTCGGAAGGATCCGGCAACTTTCCAGCTCTCACTGTCGGTTCCATACCTGATGACAACGCTTCGATCGGAACTTGGAAAGCTCTACGCAAATCATTGTACGGAAGAGTTTCGACACGAGTTTCACCAATTTTATGTGTAATTTCGATACCGAAACGTTTAACATCGAACCAACGCATACCGGTGAACACCTGTTCGATGCGACGGAAATGAAGCACGCACCACAAATATGGAAGATTTTGCGCTGTTACCTGTGCATTATCAACCGGATACAAGTCATCGATGTGCAAGTCCTGAAGGATGAACGGACGCGGGTCAAATTGTCCAGTAGTTGAATTTGCCTTGTTGTAGTAAGATTCAATCAATTGGGCAGTCAACACAGGCGCCTTACCACGATTTCCACCATATTGAGAGTTATCCCACATAGCCAAGTCACTTACTGCTCCCGGCAAGTTGTTTTGGAAGATACGAGCTTCAGCACGTATCAACAAACATTCTTCTCCAGTAAATTCAGCTATCATAGATCTGAAATAGCCGATACCAGCAACTTTGTCAGTGTACTGGAAGAACGGAGCCATCCAAAATGGAATTGAACCGTACTCATTGCTACCGTTAACGAAGGAATAATTAATGCCCGGACGTCCCTGAGACCAAGTCGGAGCACTACCTGTCATGGTTGCCACACGAGCATCACGGCTGATTGCGTAACGTGCGCCACCGGCAAAGTGATTAAACACATTAGAAACAGCAGGAACCAACAATAGGTTGTTAGCTGAGGATGAAGAGAAATATGCAGCCGAACAAGCATCATAGTTGGT
>ENA-ORRE01001282-ORRE01001282.1-human-gut-metagenome-genome-assembly--contig:-NODE-1282-length-17132-cov-5.737015_pt1 | contig 17132 bp, 15 predicted proteins | sample MGYA00242171_ERZ509126 | MGnify/ENA primary metagenome ERZ509126 (study PRJEB26280, sample SAMEA2338648) | human gut metagenome | biome: human gut; feature: human-associated habitat; material: faeces... | reverse complement strand
GGCACCGGCTACGACTGCCAGCGTCCAGATAAGCCATGTGTTGTTGATGAAGAATTCGCTGGTTGTTCCTACGCGAAGACAGATGGATACATAGATGGTGACAAACCAGAAGTCGCCGCTCAGTCCGTCAAGTATTCGTCCGATGCGTGAATATTGTTGAGTAAGACGTGCAAGCTGTCCGTCGGCACTGTCGTATGAGTTGGCCCAAATCAGCAGTAGCATGCCGATGATGTTCAACCACAAGTTGGGGAAATAGAACATTACGCCGGCACCTACTCCAAGAAAAATGGAAGCGATGGTGACAGCGTTCGGCTTGATGCCGAGCTTGGCAAAAAGCACGGCCCAGGCAAAGCCGATGGGGCGATAGAACATCAGGTCGATGGTCTCCTCCGTGTCCATCGACTTTAAGGAGTCCTTGTAGGACACCTCTTTACCGTTTATTTTCATTTGTCGTTGTTTTTGAGTTTGTCTTTAATGATGTCCAAAACGCTTTTGGCGATGAACGGCGCTGCCTCGTTGCGGCAGGGCGCGAAGCTGGGCCAGTCGTTGAAGTCGATGATTTCGATTTTACCTTCCGGCGAAACGATGCAGTCGCCGCCGTAGATGCGTACGTCGAGTGCCTCGGCCGCACGGTGGCAGATGTCTTTCAGCTCGTCGATGTCGAAATCGATGCCTTTCGATTTTCCGTTGATGGCTTCAAGGCCGTATTTGCTGTGTCCGTCGTCAAACGGGTAGAACCAGAAGAAGAACGGCGAATTGTGGATGCCGTAGAACTTGATGAGGTCGCCTACGAGGTGACGGTTGATGACGGCTCTCGAAATGCCGCGGTAGAAGTATTCTTGCAGCACTTCCTGCGCTTCTTCGGCATGGCGCACGTAGCTCACGTCTTCCTTGTGCATGGCGTGGAAGTCGCCGCGCTTGATCCAGCAATTGTTGATACCGGCTTTTTTCAGTTCGTCGATGACGGCTTCGTTGGTGTTGACAATGATGCTGTCGGGATACGGGATATTGTTGCCGATAAGGATGCGTGTCATACGCTCGCGCGTACAGTTCTCAATGCCGTATCCGGAGTTGATGACGATTCGTCCTTCATCTTCCATTTTCTGGAGCAGGCGGATGGATTCCTGTTCGCGGCACATGTTCAGAATGATGCGTTCCGACACTTTTCCGCTGATGAATTGGTCCTCGCTATAGATGTTCACCGTGCAGCCGCGCTTTCTCAGTTGGTCGGCTGTTGCGTTGAAGATGGCCGCATCGTTGCCGATGTGGTTGGGAGAGTAGGCTCCGGCTCTCATAATGCCGGCGATAACTATTTCTGCCATAACTTGTTGGTTTATCTCTTTTTGAATTCAATCTTTTCCATTAAGAAAGGCTTCCGCCTTTTCGATGTCACCGGCGTGGTCCACATCGAGGATTTTTCCGAGCGGATAGGCTTTCAGTTTCAGTCCGCCGGCAACGAGAGCGCGCTGGAAGTTGCGCATGCGTGCGATGCCCTGTTCCATACATTGTTCAAGGATGCGGATTGCCTTTTCGTTGAGGGCGTAGATTCCGCCGGAAATGTAGGTGGCACCTTCGTAGGCCTCGTCGCGGAAGGCTGTGATGTTCAGGTCGCTGTCGGTTTCAACGTAGAGCGGCTTTTCGTCGTCGATGTAGGAGGTAACTGCCATCATGCCGTCGTAGTCGGTAGCGGCTTCCATAGCTTCGATGTAGCGACGGAAGTCGTCTTCGCGGAAAATGGTGTCGACGGTGGTCAGGCAGAAGCGTCCCGGCTTCATGACGCGCGACAGCTCGTAGAAACTGTGCATCGAGCTGGGGGTGGATTTCACTACCAGACGGAACGGCACGTCGAGCTTCAGGCTTTCCAGATATTCGCGCACTTCATGCATCTCTTCGTTGACAATCACGCTGATGCTTTCGGCATTGCAGCGTGTAAACAGGTGGATGAGCCGTCCGATCATCGGCTCGCCGTTGATGTCGACAAGCGGTTTGGGCTTGGCAACTCCTTCTTGTGCCAGACGTGAACCTTCGCCGGCAGCGATTATTGCATAGTTCATATCGTAATTCTCGAAAAAAATTAATCGTTCAGGATTTCCGGAGTGTCGTTGTCCTCTTTCGTGAGGTCGAGCACTTCCTTGTCGCCGCTCTTGTCGAAATACTGCTTGCGGAGCGGGTTGCTGCGCATTTCGTAGTAGTTTTCGCGGCAGCGGAAAATGTCGATAGCCTTGTAGATGGCCTGGCGGAACGACTGTTCGTCGGCCATGTTCTTTCCGGCGATGTCGTATCCTGTGCCGTGGTCAGGCGATGTGCGCACGTAGGGCAGTCCGGCAGTAAAGTTGATGCCGCTTTCCATTGCGATAGTCTTGAACGGAGCCAGTCCCTGGTCGTGGTACATGGCGAGCACGCCGTCGAAATGGCGGTACTGTCCGCTTCCGAAAAATCCGTCGGCTGCATACGGACCGAAACAGAGAATGCGGTTGGCATAGGCTTCTTCGATGGCCGGAGTGATGATTTCGTTCTCTTCCTTTCCGAGCATGCCGTTTTCGCCGGCGTGTGGATTCAGGGCAAGCACTGCGATGCGCGGCTTGATGATGCCGAAGTCGCGGGCGAGCGATTCGTTGAAAATGCCGAGTTTTTCGACGATGGCTTCTTTTGTGATGGCCTGTGGAACTTCTGCAATGGGCAGATGGGTGGTGACAAGTGCCACGCGCAGGTCATCGTTGCAGAGAATCATCAGCGACTTGTTGCCTTCACCGATGCGTGATTCCAGATATTCCGTATGTCCCGGGAAGTGGAATTCGTCGCTTTGTATGGTGTTTTTGTTGATAGGGGCTGTAACGAGCACGTCAATGATGCCGTTGCGCAAGTCGTCGGCTGCACGTTTCAGCGAAGCCAGTGCGGCTTTTCCTGCTATTTCTGTGGCGTTGCCCAATTCTATTTTCACTTCGCCGTCGAGCACTTCAACGAGGTTGTTGGCATTTTCCAGCGCTTCTTCGGCACGTGGTACCATGTTGAAGTTCACGTTGGGCAGCTCCAATGCTTTGCGGTGGTAGGATAGAGCTTTCGACGAACCGTAGACAATGGGAGTGCAGAGCTCCACCATGCGAGGTTCGGAAAGTGTTTTTAAAATGACTTCATAGCCGATGCCATTGATGTCGCCGTGCGTAATACCGACACGTATTTTTCTATTTTGGTCCATTTCTGTATGTTCGTGAATTAATTCCAAATTACAAAGTTACAATTATTTTTGAATAACGGCGGGTTTCGTTTCGGCTTTTCAATCCGAGGGTGGCTGTAGGGGAACAGAAAAAGAAACCAATGGAACATTTTTCCCGAAACAGTATCGGTACGAAATGAAAAAGCCGGCTTTTGAGAGGCCGGCTTTCTGTATGTTGTCTTTGCAGAATTATTGTGGAATGATGGTAATGTTAGCGCGGTTTCCTGCGGTGTCTTCCAGAACGAACGGCATCGGTTCGTCCTTTTCCCATACTTTGACTTGAAGCACATCGGCATCCATTCCTTCGGTTTTTTTCATTATCAGAATAAACGGATTCTTCTCAGCCTGAGAGACAAAAGACCAATGGCCTTCTCCAAATTTCAGCGGAAAGTGGATTTGCTCTGCTTTCTTAGCCTTGAATTCAACCGGTTCGCTGGAAGTTATGTCACGGCCGTTGCTGACTGCCACATCGAGATAAAGCACCGAGCCGCGGCTGTCGTTCAGAATCCATTTTTCGCTCGTATTGGGAAGAAGGGTTTTAATGCCTATCTTGTGTTTCTCGTCCAATGTCAGCGATACGGCATGCTTTGAACCGTATTCTGTGATACTGTATTCGCCGGTGCCATATTCACAGTCCATATTGTAAGTGCATCCATACATAGCGAGAACCTGATACCAATTGCATTCGAGCGACGGATGTGTGGTTAGGATAGTGAGGTCCTTTTGCTTGCCTTCCTTGTCCGTGATGGTCAGGTATGTGTCACGGTCAACCAGTTCTACGGTTATGTGGTTGCCGTTGACAGTCGCTTTTCCCTGTGAATAGCCCGTGCTGTTTGCAACCTCGACCTGATAGTTGCCGTTGCCGGAAATGACGTCGAATTCGTAGGTGAGCTGGTCGGTTGTGACCGATTTTTCGTCGATGGACAGCGTCAGTTCTACGGGCATTTTAGGTTCATCCTCTTCGCTGCATGAAACGAAGCCCATAGTCCCCGCTATTAGACAAACAGAACCGACGATGCTAAGGAATTTTGTTTTCATTGTAGATTTTATTGTTGGGTTTGTGGTAAGTTTCAGGCAAAGATATTGATAAAAAAATTCTGTGCAAAATGGTTGGATGTAAAATATCGGTCATGTTAAGTTGTATTTTAAAATCTTATGCGGAATTACCGCATAGAACCCTTCTATTTTTGCCAACAAATAATTGATGTCGAATTTTTAAAGGAGAAAAATGAAAAAATAGAAGGCAATAAACCCTAATATGAGTTCTATAAGGTGAGTCAAAAGTAAAATTTCATAAGGATGAATTACTTGGTGGTAATAATTTTATGATTAAGAGCCTTATCACAATCATCAAAAAGGTGTTTGATAAGGCTCTTTTATATTTAGAACATACAATTTGTAAGTATGTTTAAAACTAAGGTCGGTTGGTTATTACTTCAAATTCCCATTCAAGATTAGCTTCAGTAGAGTTGTAATTGGTCGATTTATTTGTTGTTGGTTTTGGATAAATAATGATGTCTCCATTCTTCCAATTGCTCTCGTTTGTTGGTCTTGATTTTGTGATGCAAGTCATATTTCCATTGCTGTATGTTCCCTTATTGACGAAGATTGGGGAAGTTTCTAATGGAGATGAATTGTCTGTTATCCATTGATGACCACAAATAGAAATGCCGTTGTCGTATAAAAATGTAGCTCCGCAAATTGGAATATCTACATGAGCAGTTTCTAAATGCCCATTATTATATTGAATAGTACGGATTAGACGTAGTGGAAATTTTAGGCATTTGTTATTGATTGCAATTAGAAATCCATCAGGATATTCATTATTCTGAGAAGTGATAATGTTTGTCATTTCTCCTGCGTAAAAAGTAATAGATTTTAATATGCTTCCGTTCCAGTCCATGTATATTTTTCGTTCTAAATCCCATGGTATTTGATAGGAATAAGTGACAGAATAAGAATCGGAATCGTCCACACTTTTTATCCATTTAACTCCTGCGTTTCTCTGAAAATTGTCGATTGCTGGGGCTTTGTCATTTCCAAAATCAAAATGCCCTTCTGCTTGGAAGCCTTGACTGATGCTTCCAATATGTGATAGAGCATAAGAAAAGTTGTTAAACTCGGAAACTGGTTCTAATTCGTTTTGGGAATTTCGCTTTGCGATTTTAACACCAATTACGTACATCTTTCCGAATGACTCAGACAACCAATATCGGAAGCAATTTTGAATCTTTAATTCAGAAATGCTGTCAATCTCAATATCGTATTCGGTTTCCAGTATAGTGGTATCTGGGATGCCGATAGAGCTCTCCTTTTTGTAGAAATTAGTATCACGAAACATAAAACAATTATCAGACATTGTAACAATTGAACCATCTCCCCATTTTGACCCCGTGACTGTAATGGATGGTGTTCGACCACAATGAATGAAGTTGTTGGCAATAGTAGTATGAGATGAATAAATATTGATGTTGTGTCCGGCTTCTATGTGATTGCATTCAAATATTACATCTTTACAAAATTCAATTGAAATGTCTGCATTGATAATATTAGCTCTAATGCTGCCTCCTCCACATTCGTAAATTTTTAAACCTTTGTTGTAATTACCATCATGGATGGCATTGTGCTCAAAAATTAGGGCATCACCCAATTTGCCCATGTCGAATGCGAATTGTTTGACACGCTCCCCGTCGACAACTGGGATACTTTTCTCGGAGTTCAAGTAGAAAGTGCAATTCACGACGCGCTTGTTGTCGATATAGTTATGAGTGTACTTGACGGCCTGACAGAACTGGTCGAACAGAACGCCGTCGACGCACAACGGGTCGCCAGTGACGATTGCCTTTAGTCCTTCAGTGCGCTGTCCGTTGACAAGGCTCAGGTTTTTGATTTACGACTGCATCGGACGGTAGCTATCCTTCCAACTCCAGTTTTCAGAATCGCCATTTGTGTTGACTTGAATCAAGGATTCGAACCCCCTTTTTGAACTTGTCGGGAAATTTGCGATTAACACCGTTCCGGTCAGCAGGTCACTGTGCTTCATATAAGTTCCCTCTCCAGTAATTCTGACGCCCGATTGCAATATGAGCGGAGAATTTAAGAAATATATGCCGGCCTCTATGACAACCTCTTTGCAACCAGCCATGTTAACAGCATCCAAAATTCCTGCGGACGAATCTACGGCCGCTCCGTCCGTGGGAGTGCATGTGCTCCAGTCAATTTCGCTGTTTTTGTATGCCCGCGTGTTGTCGAACCATTTAAGACTGACACGTTCCACATCCCAATCGCCCGATATCTTGACATTGTTCCCTATTATCTGCCCTTCCCCGTCAGCGATGATTTTAAAGTTTTTCCCGATTAAGGTTTGCGGACGGCCGGTGTCGTTGCAAATCATGCCGCCTCTGAATTCCAGCGTGGACGACTCTTCAAGCTGGTTGACATAATCGACAGAAACATTTTCCGTGATTAAATGACGCTTTGTGTTGTTCATAGAATATTAAGTTGGATAAGTTATGATGTTTCTTTTCAAAATTAAATTGCAGACAGGCCCTTGTCAAGTGTTTAAATATTAAATATGTTTAAATAATACCATGTGGCGGCAAAATGTTGCGTCAGAAATTTGCAGATACGCTTAATTTGCCTACATTTGAAAAAAGTGTTACTATGAATAAAAAATTGACCATCAAGCGAATTAATCGGATGTCAATATGCCGTTTCGCCTGCTTTGCGTTGATGTGTTTTGTTTCCGTGGATATTGGCGCATTGGATTACAAAGGTTCATTCAAAATTGGTGACCTGTATTTCTCCCTATATGATGACATGACAGCGAAAGTCAGAGATAATCAATATGGAGGGGGACAGGCTGAATATGTTTCAGGTAAGGTGATAATTCCACCGACAGTCGAGCACGACGGCGTAACATACACCGTCACCGGTATAAACTCTGATGCATTCGCCAATTGCACGGAATTGGAAGCGATTGACATTCCACGAACTGTAAAAATCATCAATGAGCGTGCGTTCCAAAACTGCGTTGGGCTGAGCGAACTTTTCATACCTAACACGTTGGAAGAAATAAGGAATCAAGCGTTTGTTGGCTGTACCGGATTAAAGAAATTGTTTTTTGAGGATGGTGAACAACGTTGCAGGCTCGAATCCGCCTCCCCATTTAAAGGATGTGCGTTAGATGAAATGTATATCGGTCGCAGTTTAGACTTTTCTTTTGGGGGAGGCGCCCACTCGGTGACAATAGGAAAGTATGTCACATACCTCAATATATCTTTTGACCCTCATGTAAAAATGTCGAGAGTTAACATTGAGGACCTCGAATCATGGTGCAAGATTGAGTTCCGCAACCAGAACAGCAATCCCTGTTATTATGGAGCTGAACTATATTTCAACGGAGAGAAAATGACACATTTTGCGATACCGAACACGATAACCGAGATCAAGGATTATGCTTTTTATGGAAGTTGCATCACTTCGGTCGAGATTCCGTCGTCAGTTTGCTCTATCGGCTTTCAGGCTTTCGCTTTCAGCGATTTGACAAGTGTTGAGATGCCCAATTCTGTAACTGATATCAGTTGGCTTTCATTTGCATACTGCGACAAGATGAAGTCGCTAAAACTTTCCAACTCTCTGACAACTATTAACAATCAGTCATTCTTAGGCTGTACAAGCCTTATGTCAGCAGCCATCCCTTCTTCTGTAAAAGAAATCGGGGAAGAGGCATTTTACAGATGCAACGCCCTGACTTCAGTGACGATAGGGGCGAATGTGGAATATATCGGCAACTTGGCGTTCGGGGGGAATAAGAAAATAGAAGAAGTGTACTGCGAAGCCCCTGTTCCACCCTACTGTTACGGAAAGGACGACATTCACAACCGACCGATCGATGACATTCACAACCAACCGTTCGACGACATCATATATGCGTCGGCTACGCTATATGTGCCGGAAACCAAATTGGAATTATATGAGTCGGCAGATCCATGGATGAATTTCTGGAACATTGAAGGGCGAATGTTTGACAGTGTTACAAATGTGGATAGTGATAGGGTGGAAGTTTCGGTAAGTGACGGTGCTCTTTACGTTTTGGGAACATCCGAAGGGGCACGAATTGAAGTATTTAGTATGACCGGTGCGTTGCTTTATAGTGGAGGGGATACGGTCATCCCAATAGACGGACATGGAATTTTTATTGTCCGTGTAGATGGTTCGGTCTATAAAGTGATGAATTGATGCCTGTAAAAATTTTAATGTTGATATATCTCCGGGAATCAATGTTTACATGTTTTTGCGTTGAATTTCCGGGGATTTTCTGTAAGTTTGCATCCGGTAAAGCATTTTAGTTATGGAAAGGCAATATTGGATTATACGCAATGGGGAGAGTTTGGGCCCGTTTACGATGGACGAACTGCGCGGAATGGGCATTACTCCTGATACAAAAGTGTGGTTTGTTGATCTGAAGGACTGGACTCCGGCAGGGGAACTGTCGCTGTTCGACAGTCTGTTTGCCGCAACGCCGGAACAAGAACCGCAAGCCGAGGAGGTGCAGGCTGAAACCGCAACGGAAGAAGCTGAAGAAAAGACTTTTCCGGAAGAATCGGCAGAGAATGCTGATAATCCAGTCGCTGAAGAAATCCATGAGGAAACGCCGGAAAGCAACCATTCCGAGGCTGTTCCGCCGCGTTTCGACGGTGCCGCTTTTCATGCGCAACATAATGCGGCTTCGCCTTTCGAAGTGCAGAACGCTTATTTGGCAGGCTATCGCAAGGGCTTGGAAGAAAACCGACAATTGGAAAAAGACGATGACACAAGCGTGTGTCCACCCACAAATCTTGTATGGGCTATTCTTACGTTGGTGCTTTGCTGTATGCCGTTGGGTATTGTGGCTGTTGTATATGCCAGCCGTGTGCGTAACCTTTACAACAGCTGCGAATATCTTAAAGCCAAGCAGGCATCCGACCGTGCCGCCTACTGGTCACTCGCCTCTGCCATTGTCTGGTTGGTGTGCTATCCGATTTATGCCACACTGATGCTTTGCCTGTAAACTGAATTTTTCGCAACATTCGTATATTTGTCTCGACACAGATGTATGTGCCGGGACATTTTTTTTACAGGCGGTCTTTTTCCGATTGTCCGGCGCCGGAGCCTTTGTATTTTGATGGGGTGGCGTTGAATTTGTAGCGTACGGTTGCCACAGATTATAGAAGATAAGATTGCCATCGCAAAAGTTGCACAAAATTATAAAATATTGTTTTACCTCAGACATTTGAGAAAATATATACATTTGCAAAACCAATGATTTTAGTAATGCTTATGAAAAAGACTTTTTTATCAGTTGTATCTTTATTATGCTTATTTGGCAGCTCGCTGTCGGTCAGTGGTGAAAATACGCAATTGGATTACGTGTTGACTTATGACGGCGGTGGTACTGTTGTTGAAAAAACTGCCTATGTTTATGACGATTTGTCGAGAATGACGGAACGTTGGACTTACAAACTCGTGGATGATGAACTTACCTACAATGAGAAGGAGTTGTTCGGATATGACGACATGTCGCGTCAGATCAGTTATGAAGATTGGATTTGGGACAACGCTGCGTGGAAATTTATCGGCAATTATTTGCGCGAAGACAGTAAATACAATTCTGTCTATGGTGACGACGGTAAGGAACAGGGTCGCAGCTACTATAGCTGGAACCGTGGAACCGGACAATGGGATGAAACTCCTAAAACTACAAGTGTGTTCACTTACGAAGGAAATGTGTCTACAGAAGAACAGTTGCGCACTTATCCCGACGGCTCGCAAAAGACGGTAAAGAAAATCGAGCGTGTCTATGATGAGAACAATCGTGTGGTGGAGGAAATTCCGTACAACTATACGATAGATTACAGTTCGGGCGAATACACATGGAAAATGACAGGTAAAACGACATACGCCTACGACGACCATGGCGGTATTATCGAAGAGGCTGAATATTCCGAATCGTTGAGCCTGATGTATAAATACAAACGTGAGTTTACTTATGATGACAAGGGCAACAAGCTGTCAATGACGGAATGGACCTGGCGTGACTGGTCGGAAAGCTATGAGCTGACAAATTCGCTGACCTATGAAAACCATTACGTTTCGGGCGAGCGTCTGGAATTGCCTTATGTCAATACGTTTGACACTGAAACGGCTCTCGAAGGCTGTGTTGTGGAAGACGGAAATGCCGACGGCAATGTGTTTGCTTTGGACGGCGGTTGCCTGAAGTGGACATCTTCCAAGAAGTCGGAAGCTCCGGACATTCTCTATACTCCCGGTCTGCACATGTCGCCGGAACAGGAAGTGAGAGTTTCGTTGAAGGCACGTGTGGCCGACGCATCGAAACTGGCACAAATCATGCTGATTCTTTGCTCTAACGACGAACAGCATACACCGCTGGGCCCAATCGGCGATATCCGCGTTATCGACAATACGGAATATGCCGAAATTGAAGGCTATATCATTGTACCGTCGGAAGGCAACTATTGTGTAGGTCTTACGGCTGACAATAACCAGACCGGTACAGAACTGACAATCGATGATTTGGAAGTGAAAAACTACCGTTCTGCCAAGACTCCGCAATCACCTTACAACCTTACGGCTACTCCGGGCAATGCCGGTGCGCTGATTGTGCGTTTGGAATGGTATGCTCCGCTTTATTGCATCGACGGTTCTTACATGAACAAGGTCGACAAAATGGAAGTGTACCGCAAGGGTGGAACAGAGCCAGTCTATACGACCGGTGAAGTTGCCGGTTCACTCCGTGCTGAATGGATTGACAATGAACCTGTCAAGGGTGAAAACACTTATGTGATTTACGCTTATTCCAACGGATTGAAGAGCGACCCGTCGGAAGTTACTGTTATTGCCGGATACTCTCGTCCGGGTGCTGTGAAGAATTTCACGGTTGTTGAGGATGATGCCCACAACTGTGTAATGACTTGGGAAGCTCCGGAAGCTGCCGAAGAAGGCGGTGAACTTTACGACGGAACGATGACCTATACCATTATCCGCAACAATGAAACGGTCGTGGCTGAAAACATCAAGGAAACAACATTTGTCGACAACACGATTGACACAAGTGCCGGACAAACTTATGTGTTCTATGTGATAACTCCTTCCTATGAAGCAGGTATCGGTGCAAGTGCTTATTCGGAACTGATGTTTGTCGGTCCGTCAAGCCCGGTTCTTTTTGACGAATCGTTTGTAGACGGCGGTATGGCTCACTGGTGGATGAATGAAAAGGTTGTCGGTCTGGAATCTGCATGGGGTATCGGCGAAAAAGGCTATACTCCTGATGCTCTTCCGCAGGACAACGACGGCGGTATGGCTTCGTTCATGAATGAAATGGTGGACAATGCCGGTGACATCGTTCGTTTCACCAGTGAGAAGATTGATGTCAGCCCGCTGAACGAACCGGAACTTTCCTTCTATGTCTACCATACTTCCGGTGCTGCTTCCGACGATGCTTTGATCGTTGAGGCTTCGAAGAATAACGGAGCTTTTGAGGAAGTGAGCGAGGCTATCAATGTTTCCGGAGCAGAAGCCGACGGCTGGATGAAGCACACTGTTTCTTTGGCTGCATTCAAGGGCGAAAAGAACCTTCGTCTGAGCTTCAAGGGTATTGCCGGAAAGGTCAACAATATCCATTTGGACAACATCACTGTTGCTGAAGGCGGACAGGGTGGTGTCGGCAGCGTAGAATTGTCGGGCATCAGTGTTCGTGGCGGTGACGGCGAAGTGGTTGTTTCTGCCGTAGAACCGTTGAAGGTGGCTGTCTACAATGTTGGCGGACAGCTTGTAGCAGAAGAAAACGGCAATGAACTCCGTATTCCGGTCGCTGCCGGACTGTATGTAGTTCGTGCCGGTGAAGCTGTTTATAAAGTAGCTGTGAAATAGCGGAACTTCCGCAATTGGATATATGCGCAGGGCTGGGCAGGCGTGGTCTGTCGGCCCTGCGTTTTTTTTAGGCGTTGCATGACGTATGTCGGGAAAAGGGGGAATATGGCCCTGCTGTCCGTTTTTCTGTCGGAAAATGCAGGCAGTTTGAATTTTATTCGTATCTTTGAAGATGATAGGATGCGGTTCGGGATAGCCAAATTTGAAAACTGCGTTTTCATTTGTCTCTCCACTCACCTTTCGCTATCTTTGGATAATATAGGATGCGGCTCGGGATAAAAAATATCTGAAACAAGTTTCGATATTTTATTCTCCACTCACCTTTCGCTATCTTTAGGAAAATTTTAAAAAGTACTCTATGACAATCAAATCTATTCTGGATTCGGACCTGTATAAGTTCACCACTTCGTATGCCTATATAAAATTGTTCCCTTATGCCATGGGAACCTTTGTTTTTACCGACCGCGACCGGAAAGTGTACGACGGTGCATTTCTTGCAGCGTTGAAGCGCGAAATCGCTGAAATGGCGGAATTGAAGCTCACGCCGGAGGAACTTGACTATATGTCGAAACACTGCCGTTTCCTTCCGTTGGTTTATTGGGAATGGCTGTCGTCGTTCCGGTTTGAACCGGAAAAGGTGCTTGTGCATTTGGACGAAGAGGGGCATTTGCAGATGGAGGTGACCGACTATCTTTATAAAGTGACGCTTTATGAAGTGTGTCTGCTTGCCATCGTTTCGGAGTTGAGCAACACGTTCTACGGTCATCAGCCCGATTATGTGGAAATGCAGAAACGGCTCGACCATAAGATTGAAATTTCCGACAGCAATGCCATGCCGTTCTCAGAATTCGGCACACGCCGCCGTTTCTCGTATGAAGTGCAGGATTTCGTGGTCCGCTACCTCAAGGAACATTCAAAATACTGTACCGGAACGTCCAACTGCCACTTGGCAATGAAATACGGCATGAAGATGATGGGTACGCACCCGCATGAATGGTTCATGTTCCATGGCGCACAGTTCGGCTACAAGCATGCCAACTATATGGCGTTGGAAAACTGGGTGAACGTCTACGACGGTGACCTCGGTACGGCACTGGCCGATACCTATACTTCGGAATCGTTCCTCAGCAACCTCAGCCGCAAGCAGGCAAAGCTGTTCGACGGCGTACGTTGCGACTCCGGCGACGAAATCGGATTTGTTGATTTGCTGGTGGCACGTTACCGTGAATTCGGTATCGACCCGATGAGCAAGACTATCATATTCAGCAATGCGCTTGACTTTGAAAAGTGCCTGCGCATATTCAACTATTGCAAGGGCAAAATCAAATGTTCGTTCGGCGTGGGTACGAATCTGACCAACGACACCGGTTTCAAGCCGGCTAACATTGTGATGAAACTGTCGCAGTGCAAGATGAATGTCAACCAGCAGTGGCGCGAATGCGTGAAATTGTCCGACGATATGGGCAAGCACATGGGCAGCATCACCGAGGTGCAGGCCTGCCAGCACGAACTGCGCATTTAGTTGGTATTTATTTGAAAATATAGTTCTATGAACGCCAAACTTTTATTAGGGGTATTGCTGTCTCTCTGTGCATTCTGCTTTACGGGTTGCGGTGAGAAGGGTGAAGAAGGATACTATCTGAGTCCTAACTATGCCACGGCAACCATAAACGGTGAAGAATATATTTACAGGGAAAGATCCCTATATTTGCCAAGGTTTGGTCACTACCCGAGCGTGGAATCATATTACAATGATTTTTATGTCGGTGAAGAAGTCATCGATGTAACTCCGGTGCTGCACATATTTACACCTCTTAAGCCGGTTAATGCAAAAAAAGAGGATGGGATCTATTATGAAATGGACCTCTTTATAAAGCATTTAGACATTGAAGACATTTCTAACGGCCAGACATTCAATTTCACTGTTACGTCGATGGACAATCTGTATGGGGAATCCCACACGCTGCCATTTGAAAGAATGTGGAGGGAAAATATCAATATAGCTGTCTTGCAGAAAAAGCTGGACGTCGTCAATTCGCTTTGGGCGACAACGGCATCGGGCAGCGTCACATTCAGCAATCTTGACAAAGAAAAGAAGAGTTTCACGGCAGTGGTCGAGCTCAAGGCCGAAGGGGAAGAACCGATAGAACTACAGGGCAATATTTATTTGTACTATATTTAGTAAGATAGAATTTGATTTGTCCGCCATATAGCCGCCGGCTGTGTGGCGGACTTTTCCTTCTATACTTCAGATTCCGACAATACTGTATATGATGTTAAAATTGAAGGCGTGACCGATAACGGCGAAGTAATCCAAAAAGATTTGAAGATAGAGAAAAAGTAAAAAATAAAGCGAAGTAACCGAGTTGGTTGCTTCGCTTTTGTGCTTTTGCCTTTTGCAAGGCTGAAATATTATATAATTATGAGAAATCAAAAATAATAATCGGAATGGATCCGATTTTCCGCTTTTTGCAATTCTTGCCACTTTGGCAAGGGCGGAGTGAATTAATGTGCCTTTTTAAAGTTTGCCACATATCCCTGACGCATTACTCTTAATGATGCGTTCGGGTGAAAACTGTGTGAAGGCATACTTTTCACTCTCATTGCGTTCAATTCAAAAGTATTCATAATGCTCATTTTTTAATTGACGTGCTCTCTTGCCCGTCTGAAAACCTAAAACCTAACTTAAAACCATCGACCGGGGTTGCTAACCTATTGGAGTTTGTAACCTATAATTTGTTTTCCGGTCTGCTAACAATCTTTTTTACACTGCAAAGATAATGCCTATTTTTGTTCTATGCAAGAAAAATTGAAGAAAAATGTGTTTTATAACATATTTTTTCAGCATTATTTAATAACAGGGGCCTTAAATGAGGAGTGGGGAAATAAAATTCGTTACTTTGCCGGCGAAAAAAACTATTTTACAAGAACCTATGAAACGAAAGACATTTTTGGGGTTGTCGGCAGCAATGCTGGGTGTGATGCCTGCATTTTCGGCAACCGTTGAGACCATGAATCCCCCGATGTGGTGGACAGGAATGAATGAAAAGCAACTTCAGATTGCAGTCAGTGGTGAAGGGATACGCGATGCCGTGCCCGAAATCAATTATCCGGGAGTGCATATAGATTCGGTGGCTCGCCTTGACAGTCCGAACTATCAGTTTATTTATGTGACGGTGGGCGATGACGCGAAGCCGGGCACAATGGAGATTACCTTTAAAGCCGGAAAGAAGAAAATCAAAAAGAACTATGAGCTGTTGGCTCGCGACCGTAAGGCTGAGGAATATGTGGGCTTTGATTCAAGCGATGCGCTGTATCTGATGATGCCCGACCGTTTTTCTGACGGTGACCCTTCGAACAATGAGAACGAAAGCCTTCAGTATAATGTAAAGACTGACCGAAATGACCCTAACGGCCGTCACGGAGGTGACTTGAAAGGTATTCTGAACCATCTCGACTATCTTCAGGAACTGGGCATTACTGCCATTTGGCTGACTCCTGTATTGGAGAACGACATGCCTGGTGGTTCTTACCATGGATATGCCACGACAAACTACTATCGCGTAGACCCGCGTTTCGGAACCAACGAGGAGTACAAGCAGCTGATTGAGGAATGCCATCGTCGCGGTATCCGTGTGGTGATGGATATGATTTTCAACCATTGCGGAATAGCACACCCGTGGATGGCTGATATGCCGAGCAAGGACTGGTTCAATTCTCCAGTTGAACTGTCGGAACTTGAAAAACTGAAAAGTGATTTTTCAAAAATGCCGAAAGGTTACAAGCAGACCAATTTCCGCTTGAACACGAATCATGACCCGTATGGAAGCAAGTATGATTTGGGAATGACTGTTGATGGATGGTTCTCTCTTGGCATGCCTGATTTAAATCAGCGTAATCACCACTTGATGACTTACCTTATCCAGAATTCTATCTGGTGGATTGAATATGCAAAGGTGAACGGTATCCGCATGGATACATATCCGTATGCCGACATGGCGGCTATGGCTGAATGGAACCGCCGTGTAGCCAAGGAGTATCCGAATTTCAATATTGTGGGCGAAAGTTGGCTGCATTCGGAGATGAGTATCGCCTACATGCAGAGCGGTAATAAGTTCAACCCGATGGATACAGAATTGAAAACTGTAATGGACTTTCCGTTCCTTAATCTTTGCCGTCCTGCATTTACGGAAAAAACTTTGCCTTGGGGTGAGGGACTGAACCGTCTGTATGACCATCTTGCTTTGGATTTTGTCTATAGCAATCCGAGAAATTTGCTGATTTTCCTCGATAACCACGATACAGACCGCTTCCTGCTTGAAAAGCCGGAAAATCTCGGTTCGTGGAAACAGGCTCAGACATTCTTGCTGACTTCACGCGGTATTCCTCAGATTTATTATGGTACAGAGTTGCTGATGTTTGGAAACAAAAAGGTGACTGACGGCCATATCCGTCTTGATATGCCGGGAGGATTCCCAGGTGACAACCATAGCGAATTTGTGGCCGAAGGACGTACGGCTCAGCAAAACGAGGCCTGGAACTTCATGAGCCGCCTGTTGAACTGGCGTAAGGGTAACAAGGCCGTTTCGGAAGGAAAGACGCTTCACTACATGCCGTCAAACGGTTTTTATGTCTATGAACGTAAGGCCGGCGACAGCCGTGTGGTAGTGCTGATGAACGGTACGGATGACGAGGCGAAGGCCGTTGACATGAGCCGCTATTATGAAATCATGAAGCCGGGTGACGTGTTTACGGATGTTATTACAGGCAAGAAAGTGACTATCGGCGAGACGATGGATTTTGCTCCACGCGCCGTATATGTATTGGAATAAGTCTACGAAAACAAACGATAATATGAACTGCCTTTCTTCGGAGGGGCAGTTTTTTTTGTTGTAGGTTCGGGCGATGTTGGACGGTTGTGGATATAAAAAATTATTACTGTCCGCTAAAAGTTCATACATCATTATAATGATAGGGCCGTCCTCCG
>ENA-ORRE01001281-ORRE01001281.1-human-gut-metagenome-genome-assembly--contig:-NODE-1281-length-17137-cov-14.214202_pt1 | contig 17137 bp, 18 predicted proteins | sample MGYA00242171_ERZ509126 | MGnify/ENA primary metagenome ERZ509126 (study PRJEB26280, sample SAMEA2338648) | human gut metagenome | biome: human gut; feature: human-associated habitat; material: faeces... | reverse complement strand
TTGCCGGGAACGGTCCGACCAAGATAGCCCGTATGCTGACCGAGCAGGAAATCCCAACGCCGGGAACGCTGGAATACCGCAGGACGGGCAGCACACGCCGCTATCACCCCGGCTATGAGTGCAAATGGGCGACAAATACCGTGGTGCATATCCTTGAAAACCGGGAGTACATGGGCTGTTTGGTGAACTTCAAGACGGAGAAACCGTCCTACAAGACCAAGCACAGCATAGAAAATCCCATTGAGAAACAGGCAATTTTCGAGAACCACCATGAGCCTATCATCGACACCCAGACATGGGAGCGTGTGCAGGAATTACGCAAACAGCGCAAGCGTCCGAACCGCTATGATGAAGTGGGCTTGTTCTCTGGTATGCTCTTTTGCGCGGACTGCGGCAGCGTCATGTATCAGCAGCGTTACCAGACCGATAAGCGGAAACAGGACTGCTATATCTGCGGGAACTACAAGAAGCGCACCCATGACTGCACCGCACATTTTATCCGCACCGACCTTTTGACTGCGGGCGTTCTCTCCAATCTACGGAAAGTGACGAGCTATGCGGCAAAGCATGAAGCCCGGTTTATGAAGCTGCTGATCGAGCAGAACGAGGACGGCGGCAAACGCCGGAACGCCGCCAAGAAAAAGGAACTGGAAGCTGCCGAAAAGCGTATCGGTGAACTTTCCGCTATTTTCAAGCGGCTGTATGAGGACAGCGTAAGCGGTCGCATTTCTGACGAGCGTTTCACGGAGCTTTCGGCAGACTATGAAGCCGAACAGCAGGAATTGAAAGAGCGTGTTGCCAGAATACAGGCGGAGCTTTCCAAAGCACAGGAAGCTACCGTAAACGCAGAAAAGTTTATGAACATTGTCCGCAAGCACATGAACTTTGAAGAACTGACCCACACCCTCTTGCGTGAGTTTGTAGAGAAAATCGTTGTGCATGAGTGCAGCTACGATGAAAACGGCACACGCAGACAGGATATTGAGATTTACTATTCTTTCGTCGGCAAAGTGGACTTGCCCGAATGACCGCCCGCCCTATCCGATACCAGAGCTGAGTATCGGATAGGAAAGGCAAAATTTTTACACTTCTATTACTTCTTTATCACACATAAGCAAAGTCGCAGGGCATGAAGCAGCTCATGGCTGGCGGCGGCATTGTCCTGCTGGGTATGAACCTGATCCCGCTTCTGGCAAACCTGTTCTAATCTTCGCAAAGGAGTAAGCTATGCAAAGTATCTTCGACGCTATCACGGAATGGCTCAAAGGGCTGTTGGTCGAGGGTATCATGGGAAACCTCGGCGGGCTCTTTACAGGTGTGAATGAGCAGGTCGGAGAGATTGCGGCACAGGTAGGAATGACCCCGGCGGCATGGAACGCCGGGGTCTTTTCCATGATACGGCAGCTCTCCGAAACGGTCATCCTGCCTATTGCCGGGCTGGTGCTTACCTTCGTGATGACCTATGAGCTCATTCAAATGCTGATAGACCACAACAATCTACACAACTTCGATACATGGATTTTCTTCAAGTGGATTTTCAAGACCTTCGTGGCGGTGCTGATTTTGTCCAACACCTTCAATATCGTCATGGCGGTGTTTGATGTGTCCCAACAGGTCATCCAACAGTCGGCGGGCCTGATACAAGGCTCCACCGCCGTCACGCCGGATGTACTGAACGATATGCAGGCCCAGCTTGAAGCCATGGAACTGGGGCCGCTCCTCGGTATTTTCCTGCAATCGTTCTTCGTGCAGTTTACCATGACGGCTCTGAATATCGTGATTTTCGTTATCGTCTACGGGCGCATGATTGAAATTTACCTGATGACGAGCCTTGCACCCATTCCCTTTGCCACCAGCGCAAACCGGGAGGCGGGCCACATGGGCCACAACTATTTCAAATCCCTGTTCGCCATCGGCTTTCAGGGGATGCTCATTATGGTGTGCATGGCGATTTACGCCGTGTTGGTGCAGAGTATCGCTACAAGTGGCGATATGATGGCTGCTATCTGGGAATGTGTAGGCTACACGGTGCTCCTTGTTTTCGTGCTCTTTAAGACCGGGAGCCTGTCTAAATCCATCTTTGGAGCGCATTAAGCCACTTCGGGCCAAGTTGGCCCGAGGCTGGAAAGGAGGAAACAAAAATGACGGAACAGGACAACAAGAGCCCGGTTCAGGAGGCTCCGCCGATGAAGCTGGATGTGAGCGTCCGGGCCATCGAGCCCAAGGGCAACCTGCTGGACTTTGCCAATGTAAAATTCAACGACTGCTTTGTGGTGGAGGATTTCAAAATCCTGCAAACCGACAAGGGCCTGTATGTGGGTATGCCCAGCAAGCCGGACAAGTCCAGCAAAACGGGCTACCGGGACACGGCCAAGCCCATCACCGGGGAGTTCAGAAAACAGCTCCACGGGGCGATCCTGACGGCCTACTCGGCGGAGATCGGACGCTTGCAGGCGGTGGCCGCAGCACAGGAGCGGCCTTCCATCAAAGATCAGTTGGAGGCCGGTGCCAAAGAAGCGGCCAAGGAAAAAGCTGCCCGGCCCCCGAAGGAGAAGCCCGCAAAAGGGGCGGAACGATGATGTATCAGGGGCCGAGTAAATCCCCGTGGGGCATGGTGCAGACCTGTGACCTGCTTTGCCCCGGCGTATTCCTTGTGAGTACCGCCAGCCACGGCGGGACAATGGTTTCAAACGAGGTGGCGGCGTTCCTCTCCCCGGCGGCCAAACGGTGTGGCTTCAAGCGGGGCGGCTACCTCTGTTTTGAGGAAGATACGCAGGAGGATGTGGTGCTGCGGGAACTTTTGGACAAGAAGCTCTGGCAGATACCCGAGCGTATCAAGGACAAAGCCGCCTTTGAGGAAAATATCAACCGCTCTATCAAGCGGTACAACCCCGAGTATTGGCGGGCCAGACAGTCGGGCCTTGAGGCGGCGCAGTCCGCCAGAAAGGAGGCACCGGCCCGTCAAACAGAACGATGACCTCGGGCCAAGTTGGCCCGAAGTACCAAGGAGGTGATTTCTTTGGCCTATGTGCCAGTACCTAACGATTTGAGCCGGATTAAAACAAAGCTGGCCTTCAACTTGACGAAGCGCCAGCTTATTTGTTTCTCCATAGCGGGCGGTATCGGTATTCCGTTTTACCTGTTTACCCGTTCTCACATTGGGAACAGTACGGCTCTGTTCCTGATGATCGGGCTGATGATGCCGTGTTTTCTGTTCGCCATGTTTGAAAAAGACGGGCTTCCTTTTGAAAAGGTGCTCCGCAACATTATCCGAACACGGTTTTTATTGCCGAAGGTCAGGCCCTATAAGACCGATAATTTTTACGCTTTTCTGAGCAGAAAGGAGGAACACCCGATTGCAGACCAACGCAAAGACAGCAAGGCCGGGCGCAGAAAGAAAGCGTCCTGACCGTAAGCCCAAGAAACAGGCCCCGGCAAGAAAGGTCGGGCCGCAGACCGCACAGCAGACCATCCCGTACCGGGAGATTTTCAAGGACGGTATCTGCCGGGTCAATGACAGGCTCTATACCAAGAGCATGGAATACGAGGACATTAACTATCAGTTGGCGCAGGCTGATGACCAATCAGCCATCTTTGACGGCTACTGCGCTTTTCTCAATTCCTTCGACAGCTCCCTTCCGTTCCAGCTTTCCTTTATCAACCACCGAAGCCGCCCCGAGAGCAAATATAAGCTCAATATCCCCATGAAGGAGGACGGGTACAGCGATATGCGGAGTGAGTATGTGGAAATGCTGGAGGGCCAGATTGCCAAGAGCAACAACGGCATTGTGCGGACAAAGCTGTTGACCTTCGGCGTGTCGGCGGATAGCCTCGCCGCCGCAAGGCCCCGGCTGGAGCGTGTAGAAGCTGACATTTCCAGCAACTTCAAAAAGCTGGGCGTACAGTCACGGGCCCTGAACGGGCTGGAACGCTTAGAGATACTCCACGGCCAACTTCACCCCGGCGGCACAGAGCCTTTCCGCTTCACATGGGATATGATACCCAAGACCGGGATGGGAACGAAAGATTTTATTGCCCCTACCAGCTTTGACTTCCGCCAGACCCGGCTGTTTCGCATGGGCTCCACTTGGGGAGCGGCCTCCTATATGCAGATTATGGCCTCTGAACTTTCCGACAAGCTCCTTGCCGAGCTGTTGGAGGTGGACGCTGAAATGACCATTACCATGCACATTCAGACCGTCGATCAGGCTAAGGCCATCAAAACCATCAAGGGCAAAGTCAGCGACATTGACAAGATGAAGGTGGAAGAACAGAAAAAAGCCGTCCGAAGCGGTTACGACATGGACATTCTTCCCCCTGACCTCGTTACTTTCAGTCAGGACGCCAAGAACCTGTTGAATGATTTGCAGAGCCGCAACGAGCGAATGTTTCTTTTGACCTTCCTTGTGGTAAATACCGCCGCCACCCGCCGAGAGCTGGACAACGACCTGTTCACAGTATCGGGTATCATGCAGAAGTACAACTGCCTTTTGAAGCGGCTGGACTTCCAGCAGGAGCAGGGCCTTGTGTCCAGTCTGCCCCTCGGCTACAACGGGATTGAGATACAGCGTGGCATGACAACCAGCTCCACGGCGATTTTCGTTCCGTTTATGACGCAGGAGCTCCGCATGGACGGCGAGGCCATCTATTACGGCCTGAACGCCCTTTCCCATAATGTCATCATGGCAAACCGCAAGAAGCTAAAAAACCCTAACGGGCTGTACCTTGGCGTTCCGGGGAGCGGCAAGAGCTTCAGCGGAAAACGGGAACTTGTGAATGTGTTTCTTGCCACCAATGACCGCATTATCATCCTTGACCCCATGGGCGAATATTCCCCGCTGGTGCGTCAGTTTGGGAAGGATGGGCTTGTGGTAGAGATTGCCCCCAACAGCCCGCATTTCATCAATCCTATGGATTTGGATTTGAGCATGGATGACGAGGTTTCTCCTATCAGTCTGAAATGCGACTTCATTCTTTCACTCATGGAGTTGATTGTTGGCGGCAAGGACGGCTTACAGCCCGTCGAGCGCACCATCATTGACCGCTGCGCCCGCATGGTGTACCGGGATTTGCTCAACGACCCGGAACACGCACCCATGCCGACGCTTCAAGACCTGTATGACCTTCTGTGCCAACAGAGCGAACCCGAGGCAAAGCGGCTGGCAACGGCCCTTGAAATCTATGTGTCTGGCTCCCTTAACCTGTTCAACCACAAAACCAATGTGGACTATAAAAATGCCCGAGTGCTGTGCTTCGATTTGAAGAAGCTGGGCTCTGGGCTCCGCAAAATTGCCATGCACATTCTCAACGACCTGTCCAACAATCAGGTTTCCTACAACTTCTCCTGCGGTATCGCTACATGGTGCTACTATGACGAGTTCCATGTGCTGTTGCAGGACGAGCTGACTTCCAGCTACTTCGTCACCATCTGGAAAATGCTCCGTAAAAAGGGCTGCGTCCCGAGCGCCCTGACGCAGAATGTGAAAGACCTCCTTGCCAGCCGGCAGATTGAGAACATCTTTGAAAACTCCGACTTTATGGTGCTTCTGTCGCAGGCGCAGGGAGACAGGCAGATACTTGCCAAACAGTTGGGTATCAGCCCGCACCAGCTTTCCTATGTGACCCACTCCAATCCCGGCGAGGGCCTTTTGTTCTTCGGAAATGTGACCATTCCGTTTGTTGACCGTTTCCCGAAGAATACCAAGCTCTATTCCATTATGACCACCCGCCCGGAGGAAAAGGAGGCCCAGAATGAGTAAGACCGCTTCGAGCCAAGTTGGCCCGAAGAACGAAAAGAACAGACCGCCCGGAAAGCGGGTAAAGCGTGGGCGGCTCCACTTCACCGAGGAAGAAGTGACCCGTCAGGCTGGGGAGCAGGCTTCGGGCCAAGTTGGCCCGAAGTCCCAGAGCACCGGGAAATTCAGGCAGGACGGCGAACGGGAAAAGCCGTCCTCCCGCTTGCGGCAGGAGGGCGAAGCCCGGGAAGATACCGTTTGCGAGGAACAGGCCGCCCGCAAAGACCAGAAAGACAAGCGGGAGAAAAAGAAAGAACGAGCCGAGGCCAAGGCGGAACATTCCGCTGTCCGGCTGGAAATGGCAAAGGAAAAGCTATCCCGTCAGGAGCCACCGAATCCGCCCAGCCTTCCCAAACAGGCGGTCATGGTGACGGGGGCTGGTGTGTGGGCCTATGGACACCGCAAAATCCATGAGGTCGAGCACGAAAATGTTGGTGTGGAAGGAGCCCACAAGACCGAGCTTTTAGCAGAGGCCGGGGCGCATAAAGTCAGCCGTTATGCCAAGCGGCGTATCCGGGAACATCCGGCCCGTCAGGTCAGGAAGTGGGAACGGCGAACAATAAAGGCCAACGCAGACCTCCACTATCAGAAAATGGTGCAGGAGAACCCGGAACTAAACAGCACTTTTCTTTCCCGCATGGCCCAGAAGTGGAAAATCAAGCGGGAATACGCCAAGCAGGCCCGTGAGGCCGCAAGTCAGACCGCCAAGGCGGCGGGAGCAGCAACCACCACCGAGAAAGCGGCGGCCTATGCAGCCCAATTCGTGCGGCGGCATAAGGGCGGCGCTGTCATTGTTCTGCTGTTGTTCTGCCTGTTCCTGATACTCAACTCCGTTTTCTCCGCCCTTCCATCGTTGGGTACGGGCATGATGAACGCCGTGGTGGGGACTTCCTACACCGCCGAGGACGAGGATATTTTAGGGGCCAATGAGGACTATACCGCCCTTGAAAATGAGCTCCGGGAGAAAATCGCCAACATCGAACGCACCCATCCCGGCTATGACGAGTACCGCTACAATGTAGACGAGCTGGGCCACAATCCCTATGAGCTGACCTCTTACCTGATTGCCAAGCTCCGCACCTACACCCGGGAGAATGTGCAGGGAGAACTCCGGGCCTTGTTTGAGGCACAGTACAAACTGACGCTGACCGAGGAAGTGGAGATACGCTACCGCACCGAAACGGACACATGGACGGACGAGGATGGAACGACCCACACCGACACCTATGAAGTGCCGTATGAGTATTACATTCTCCATGTGCGGCTCCAGAACAAGACCCTCCCCATGGTAGTGGGCTCCCTCTTGGACGCCGAACAGAAGGAAATCTACGACATAACCTTGGAGCTCAAAGGCAACAAACCTTATCTGTGGGATGACATTTACACAAGCGGCGGAGGCAGCTATGACCCCGGAAGTGACTATACCATTCCGGGCGAGGCCCTTTCCGACCCGGCCTTTGCGGCGCTGATCTCGGAGGCTGAAAAGTATCTGGGTTGGCCCTATGTTTGGGGCGGCTCCTCTCCAAGTACCAGCTTCGACTGTTCCGGTTTTGTCTGCTGGGTTTACACGGCAAGCGGCGTTCATAGCCTGCCACGCACTACAGCCACGGGGATTTTCAACCAGTGCTCCTATGTATCACCCGCCGACGCAAAGCCCGGGGATTTGATTTTCTTCACGAAAACCTATGCTTGCGATGGCCCCGTTTCCCATGTGGGTATCTATGTAGGCGGCGGAATGATGATCCATGCGGGCGACCCTATTAAATACGCCAGTATCAATACAAGTTACTGGCAGGAACACTTTTACGCCTTTGGGCGCTTGAACTGATTTTCAGAAAGGAGCTATCCATGACCAAACTTGAAAAAATCGACAAAGAGCTGTCGAAGGCCCGTGAGAAGGCTGCCGAGTGGCAGACCAAAATCCGGGATTTGGAGAAACAGCGTCAGGAAGAAGAAAACAGCATGATTGTTCAGGCTGTTCGTTCTCTGAAACTGACGCCCGCCGAACTGGCTGAGTTTTTCAGCAATCCCGGCATTACCGCTTCGGGCCAATTTGGCCCGAAGTCTGATGAAGCAAAGGAGGATACCGAACATGAAGAATAAGTTTTTTCGCAGGGCTGCGGTTTTGACTGCCGCCCTGTTTTCTTTTACCTGCATGAGCGCCACAGCCTACGCCCAGAGTAACGAGCCCGTTGCAGAAACCGAGCCGCCTGCTGCCGAGGAAACCACTACTAAGCCCTTCACCCCAGATGGAACGGGTACGGTGGTGGATAATGCTACCGACGAGGACGGCAAGGAGTTTTTTACGATTACCACCCCCAGCGAAAATGTGTTTTATCTGGTCATTGACCGTCAGCGCACCGAGAACAATGTGTATTTCCTGAACGCTGTCACGGAAAAAGACCTTCTGGCTCTCGCAGAAGCAGACCCGGAGTCCGAAGTAACAGAGCCGGTTGTCCAGCCCGAACCTGACCCGGAACCTGTTCCCGAGCCGGAGCCTGAACCGGAAAAAGACACAGCCTTTCCTGTCGGCAATCTTCTGATGGTTGCCGCCGTGGCGCTGGTGGGCGGTGGTGCGGCCTACTATTTCAAGGTCTACCGCCCGAAGCATGAAGCCGCTGGGCTGGACGAGGACGATTACGACTACGATGAAGCCGACCCCTATGGAGATATGGAGACTGAGGAAGAAACGGAGGACGAGGAATGAACTTTACCAACAGCCCCTACGAAAAGATGATGAAAGAGATCCCCCGCCCGGGCCGTGGCGGCGCTGACCGCTGTGCCGGATGCCGCTACTTAAAAGATTGCGGCAACAGAAAAAGCCGTTGCCGCAAGAAGTTTCGCCCCTCGGGCCAAGTTGGCCCGAAGTCCTGATGTGCCGGGAACTGACCCGTGACGAGCGAAAGGGTATCCGAAAACTGGTCACGGAGATGTGCGCCAATTATGACCGGGAGTATGGCTGCCTGCCGCTGGATTGTGAGTGTTATATGCTTGGCAAATGTTGGACAGGGGCTTATTGCCGCTACTTCCGGGAGGCCGTTCTGCCCCTTGACCCGGTGCTGGCAGCTTCCATCTGCGAGGACGGCCCGGCCCCGGACACCCGCCTGTGCGCTATCTGCGGGCGGCCCTTTCTCCCGGAGGGGCGGCAATCCTACTGCTCCGAAGCCTGCAAGGCCGAGGGAAACCGCAGAAGGAGCCGGGAACGCATGAAGAAAAAGCGTGATAAAAACAAGTAGCCCCGTTACGATTTGCCTCTTGAAAAAGCCCGGAATATCAGGCTTTTTTGAAACACTTTTCCGGGCCTGAATATCCTAATACCTTTTGCCCCGGTTTGGACGGGTATTTCGTAACACTTCATCACCTCGGGCCAACTTGGCCCGAGGTCAGAAAGGAGGAAAACACATAGAAAGCAATCAAGGCTATGAGATTTTGAAATCCGTTACCTTTGACAATAGCCGTGGCTTCGCTCTGGGCTTTGACGAAGCGGCTCCCAGCCCCTTTGTCACATGGCAGTTTACCGAAACGGAGAACGGCCAGAAGGACTACTATTGGGGCCACTACCACAGCAGCGGCCAGACAGCGGAAAAGGACTTTGCCAAGCGTGTGGCCGATTACAAGGAACTGTTTGGCGTGCATGAGCGCACCGAGGGCCATGAACAGGCGGAGTATTACCGCTATTACTCTACCCAGCGACCCGTTGACCTCGGCACCTTCCCGAAGCCGCCCGGCAACGCTCCCGTGGAGATCATCAACTTTGACGAGCGGCGTATGGTGGAGGGCGGCACCATGCGGGCATGGGGCGAACTGGCTTATTTGAAGCCCCTGACGGAAAAGCAGATGGAGGACTACGAGCTGCGCCCGGCTCCCGGAAACCCTGATCGGGCGGCCCGACCCTCCATCACAGCCCAGCTCAAGGAGACGGCCCGCAGAGCGGAGCTCCCGAAGGAGCCCGACAAGGCCAAACACAACAAGTCCCATGAGGATAGATAGGAGGACGCCATGAACGAAAAAGACAACCACCTGCTGACAGTCGAACTCTCCGAGGAACAGAACGGCAATATGCTGGACGGTATTTTGAACAACCTGCCGCCCTCGCCGCTCCCCAAGGGGCCGGAGAAAAAGGAACTGGACAGAGTGAAGGAGCCGCCCGCCCACAAGCGGAGCCGGGAACGGGAGGAACGCTGACGGCCCGGCGCAAGCGTGACAGGCACCTTCATGTGATGGTCACGGCAGACGAGCTGGCCCAGATACAGCGGCGCATGGCCGAGGTGGGCATTACCAACGCCGGGGCCTATATGCGGAAAATGGCTCTGAACGGCTATATCCTCCATGTAGACCTTGCCCCCGTCAAGGAGCTTGTGTCCTTACAGCGGCGGTGCGCCAACAATCTCAATCAGGTGGCCGTCCATGCCAACACCTTCGGCGTGTACCCGGAGGAGATCGCCGGACTCCAGCGGGACTATGAAAAGCTCTGGGGGCAGGTGTCCGATGTTCTCATGGAGCTGTCTGCGCTGGTAGAAAAATAATTTGGAGGGGTGCGGTCTTTATGGTCTGCACCCCTTCTTTTCCTATTGTGTACTATTTCTTTTCACCTCATTATTGCCATTATATAAAAAGCAAAGTATAATAAGGTTCGTAAACAATTCGGGATGTCAGGAGGTATTTCTATGAAAAGGGTATTGACATTATTTTTGGTATTGATTTGTATGTTGTCATTAGTTGCTTGTGATAAAGCAACTGGCAGTGGAGAACCTGTAAGGAGTGGTGATGTTTCAGATATGCCTGAGAGTGATAAAAATGTTTTTGGTGAAAAAGAGCAGACACAGCAAGCGATTATTGAAAGTATAAGTGGAACAATTACTCGTATAGATGAAGATAAAATTTATGATTTGACCGAAGAAGAAGTAAAAATAATCGCAGACATTATTGACAATGGCACTTGGCATACAGAAGGGACTGCCGAATGTGCCAATGATTGTAAACTTATAATTGATGAAAGAACATATTATTATCATTCAGAATGTGGAACATTCAATGACAAAGCGAACAATCAGAACTTACCTGTAACGGCTGAAGAGAAAGAAAGTATAAATGTAATATTAGCTCAATATATAACACTTGGTTTAGAGTAATTCATGCGATTATCTTTAAGGCTGTTTTGTTTAGAAACAGACCTAAAAATACCAGCTTATCGCTTCGTTTTGGCCCCGCTTCGGCGGGGCATTTTTAATACCTCGGGCCAACTTGGCCCGAGGTGCCGGGACAAGATTTACTAACCGTCTGCAACATTGTTGCCCCTGCGCCTACATGGTAAAATATTGGTAGAAAGATGATAGAAAGGGGTTGAACCAATGAGACTGATACTTAAACTGATCGCCGCACCGCTTATCCTGTTCCTGACCGTCCTTGTGGCTGTCCTGCTGTTCCTGTTCTCGCTGTCATCCTTCCTCCTGACAGCGGCCTCGGTCATCATGGCTCTGCTGGGCGTGGGGCTGTTCTTCATCAGCTACCCGGTGGGCGGCGGCGTTTATCTGGGGATTGCGTTCCTGCTTTCCCCCTTTGGCTTGCAGGCGGTGGCGGGCGCTGTTATTACGGGACTGAACAGCTTAAACCTGTCTCTGCGGCAATTCATCACAAGCTGATCGCTTCGGGCCAAGTTGTCCCGAAGTAATATGGACGGCGGCCTTGCATGGCCGCCGTTTTCTATGAAGGGAGGGATTTTCTCTGGCAACAACTGCCTTGCTGCAACGCCACGCCAACGAAGGAGAAAGTATAGCCGAGGCTATTCGTGATTGTCTGGACTATGGGAAAAATCCTGAAAAGACGGAGGACGGGAAATACATATCTTCCTATGAGTGCGACCCGGCCACGGTAGCCGCTGAGTTTCTTTTGGCAAAGGCCAGCTACAAGGCCATGACAGGCCGGGAACAAAAGAAGGGTTCTGATGTGCTATGCTATCAGATCCGTCAATCCTTCTATCCCGGAGAGATTACGCCAGAAGAAGCAAATCGGATAAGTTATGAGCTGGCTATGCGCTGGACGAAGGGCCGACACGCTTTCATTGTTACGACCCACACGGACAAGCAGCATATCCACTCACACATTTACTACAATTCTACTACCCTTGACTGTACCCGGAAGTTTCGCAACTTCTGGGGCTCGTCCTTCGCCTTGCGGCGGCTCTCTGACCGTCTGTGTCTGGAAAACGGGCTCTCCATCGTGGAAAATCCCAATCCCCGAAGCAGGGGCAAGTTTCGCAATTATGGGGAGTGGCAGGCCGGACGGAAAAGGCCGTTGACCTATCAGGACAGGCTGCGGGCCGTCATTGATACCGCCCTTGCCAAGAGGCCCGCCGACTTTCCGGAATTTCTCTCCCTGATGGAGCAGGCAGGCTATGAGGTCAAGCAGCGTCGGGGAGCGGTCAGCTTTCGGGCTCCCGGTCAGGAGCGGTTTACCCGCCTACGCTCTGATACCCTCGGGGACGGCTACGGTGAAGCGGATATACGGGCCGCTATATCCGGCTCCCGTCAACGGCCCGGACAGCCCCGCCAGAAGGTCAGTCTGGCTATTGACATTCAATCCCGGCTCCAAGGGAAAGGCCCCGGTTATGAGCGATGGGCCAAGGTGTTCAATCTCAAACAAATGGCCGCCGCCCTTGCTTATTTGCAAGACAACGGCTTGACGGATTATGAGCAGTTGGAGCAGAAGGCCACAGCGGCCACGGAGCGTTTTCACAAGCTGTCTGACCAAATCAAAAGCACCGAAGCGGCCCTCCATACCAACACGGAATTGAAGGCAGCAACGGTGCAGTATGCCAAGACCCGGCCTGTCTTTGAGAAGTACAAGGCCAGCAAATACAGTAAGAAGTTTCTTGCGGAGCATGAGGCGGATATTGAACTTTACCGGGCGGCCTGTGCCGACTTCAAAGCCATCCTCGGCGGGGCCAAGCTCCCCAAGATGGACACGCTCAAAGAGGAAGGCCGCAAGCTCTCGGAACAGAAAAAGAAGCTCTACGCCGAGTACCGCAAAACCAAGGCGGATATGCAGGAGGTCACGACCATCAAGGCCAACATTGACTATCTGCTGGGCTACTCGGAGCCGGGCAGAAAGAAGGAACAGGAGCGTTAGGGACTGTGACGCATAAGGAGCAAAGCGACGCTAACACTTCGGGCCAACTTGGCCCGAAGCGCCGGGTTTGGGGAGGCTCCCCAACAAGCAAATTTTCACAGACGGGCCGCAAGGCCGGGCTTGTGAAAATAGCTTCTGTGGCCACAGAAGCATTGCTTGCCATTTAGCGGCACCCCCGGAAAGTCCCCAAAAACAAGAAAAACGAAGGCCCTTTTTACTTGACCTCCGTTTCTCTGGCTTTTTGTAGTCCCTCTGCTGTGGCCTCCATGACCGTCAATTCTTTTTCATCCATTGAGTTGAGCAATCTATCAATGTGCTGGCGGCAGTCGCTTTCGCTATTCTGCCTGTCAGGATAAAAGAACTGGTCTACGGAAATATCCAACAGGGTGACGATTTGGTAAAAGGTGTTCAGGCTTGGATGCTGGCCCCGGTTCTCAAAATACATGATGGAACGAGGGGTACGGTCTACGAGCTGTGCAAGGTATTCCTGTGTCCAGCCTTTCGCCTCTCTCTTGCGCTTGATCTCCCGGCCTAATGCGTGGAAGTCAAGCCGTCTGGTGTCTTGGTACATTCTCATATCACCCCTGTATTATTTTACATTTCGGGTTTGATTATGAGAACGAAACACAATTTTATGTTTTAGTAGTATTTTATTGCCCGTCGGTAAGGTTGCCGATGTTACACGGACAAGGTATAATAACAGAAAGAAAACTTGAAAACTACACTTTAATCACAAAAATCTATGATACGCTATCTTTGGAGGTGTTATTATGCAAAAGATTTTAGTCGTTGAGGACGATTTTGATATTCAAGAACTTTTACAGAATTTTTTGCAAGAAGCAGGATATGAAGTAGCTGTTGCAGATGATGGTGTCGAGGCACTCTCTTTATTTGCAGGCCAACGATATGACTTGATTGTATTGGACATTATGCTCCCCAAAATTGACGGTTACGGTGTCTGTGAATTGATACGCAAACAATCTGATGTTCCTATCATCATGCTAACCGCATTAAGCGGAGAAGAAGATCAGATTAAAGGATTGGATTTGCAGGTGGATGACTACATTACAAAACCGTTTTCTATGCCTGTCCTGCTCCGCAAAATTGCGGCTGTACTTCGGCGCAGTAACCGGGGAACAGATGAAAAGTATCAAATCATTGCTTATGGCAATTTGCTTTTGAATTGTGACAACTACACCGCCACCGTGGACGGAGTTACTTATGAACTGACGCAAAAGGAATTTGAAATATTGCGGGAACTGTTGACCCATCAAGGCCGGATATTGACCCGGCAGAACTTGTTGGATAAGCTGTGGCGATATGATTTTTATGGGGACGAGCGTGTTGTTGATACCCATATCAAAAATCTACGCAAAAAGTTGGGAATAGATTTCATTCAAACAATCAGAGGGGTGGGATATAAAGTTGATAAAGAGAATTAAAGGCAGTCTGTTTGCTAAAGTCTTTATTCTGACTGTGACAGTTTTGCTCTGCGTGAGCTTTCTTGTCTATGGAGTTTTGGCTTGGTATATGCCTCAAACCTATTCTAACAATCTCAATGCGGCATTAGATGAACAGACAAGCGACTTTATTTATGAATTAGAACATATCCGTATGCAGGATAGCGGCGGACTTTTTGATCAGTTTCTTCAAAACACGACAATTAGCATGGTGGAGCTTTATACTGCTGATGGTGTTCTGGTGGAAACACCGTCTAACCAAAATAGCTTTAACGATGGGATCACCGGGGAGGCTCTTGGTGGAGCATCTTATGAAAGTGCGCCGATTATATCCAACAGCTATTACTTCTCATTTGCAGATGATAATAGCCAATATATTTTAACAGTTTACGGAGAAGCCTCTCAAATCGCAGAACTGCGGCAATCATTTGTAAGCGTATTACCGATTTTGTTTTGCGTTATTCTCCTTGTATCGTTGGCAACTGCTTGGGTGTATTCTCGTATCATTACAAACCCGGTATTAAAAATCAGTCGGATTTCTAAAGAAATGTCTGATATGAAGCTGGAATGGCAACTTGAGGAACGCCGTTCTGACGAGCTGGGTGTACTGGAGAATAGCTTGAATACGCTGTCCCGGAAACTGTCTGCTACCTTGGAGGAGTTGCAAAGTGCAAATCTCCAGCTCCAAAAGGATATTGAACATCAAAAGGTGCTGGAACGGGCACAACAGGATTTCTTTTCTTCTGCTTCCCATGAACTGAAAACCCCTATCACCATTATCAAGGGTCAATTAGAGGGGATGCTATTGGGTATAGGGGCATATAAAGACCACGAAAAGTATCTTGCCCGATCCTTGGAAGTTGCGGCTACGCTTGAAACGATGGTGCAGGAAATATTAACGATTTCAAGGCTGGAAACCAATGTCGATTTCAAAATGGAGCATTTTGATTGCGCTCCCATGATACATGGCTATTTGAGGGAGATTGATGATTTAGTGGCAACAAAAGAGCTGCAAATACATCTTGTTATACAGTCTCCCGCTTTTATCACTGGGAACAAATTACTGATTGAAAAGGTGTTCTCCAATTTGATTTCAAATGCTGTAAAGTATTCGCCGCATGGAGCAAGCGTTGATATTATTTTACAAAATACCAACGGACGCTTTTTGTTCTCCATAGAGAACACAGGTACACATATACCAGAAGATGATATTCCCAAATTGTTTGACGCTTTTTATCGTATGGAGCAATCCCGCAGTAGAAGAACAGGCGGTAGCGGCTTAGGGCTTTATATGGTTCAAAGAATTTTACAACAACATAACAGCTATTGTGAGGCTTGCAACACAGAAAACGGTGTTAAATTCTTCTTCACGATTTAGCGGACAATCAACGGCAGGTGAACAACCTGCCGCTTTTTTAACTACACATAAATCACAAACTAATCCCAAAGGTATCCCAAAATGCTTTGCTATACTTGGGGTACATTCAAAGAAAGGATTGGTAAACACTATGAGAAGAATGGCATTATGCGCTGCGACCATGCTCTTGTTAGGCTGTTTGGCTGGATGCAGTACGACACCACAGAACAGCCAGGAACAAGGTAATCCCGTTATCAAGGAAGAAATCAGTCAACCTCTTGGCGGTTCTGAGGCGCTGGGAAACAGCGAGGACAGCTCGGCACTCTCCGCCGCAGACAAAGAAAAAATGTTTGCACCTTATGAACAATACGGGATGACCTATGACACGGTCAAAGATGAACTTACCTATAACGGGAATTTGGTTCGTTGGTTTGAGGACTATTATCCCATCGGTAACAATGAAACTGCCGGTATTGATTTTCTAAACGAGAGCGGCACAGTAGATGTGTATGCTGTACGGAATTTAGAGAGCTTTTCAAAAGCGGCTGACGGCTCCGTTGATCCGGCGGGTAAGCTGATTGGCTTAAAAGAGTTTACCCAGCAGGAATTTGACGCACGGGATATTGAGGCGTTGAAAAACAGCACATCCGTTGCTATGACAGGAACGCCGCTTGAAGATAGCGAAACTGCAAAGCTCGTTGCAGAGTATGAGGCATTTGGAGTAACCTATGATGCCGAAAAAGATCAGTGGTATTTCAATGGTGAGGAAGTCCGCTATTTCCGGGATGTTCTCACTTCTAATGGTGAAAGCCTCACCAGCGGAAAATTCCGAGGCGAAATGAGAACTCTTGGAAGTGGTGTTGGCACAATAGACATTTATACCGTTCGTGATTACGGCCACTTGAACAGCGAACATCACGGAACATTAACTGGCATCGAGAAATACAGTCAAGAGGAATTTGACGAGCATACACAGGCTGGAATGTCTGGAAATCAGCCCATAGGTAATGCAAGCCATAACTAAACAAACCATTTAACTGCCGCACGACGGCAAAAGAAAAAAAGCCGTCGTAGAGCAGACAATTTGACACGCCCATTTGAAACGGCGGCTTTGATTTTCAGAGCCGCCGTTTCTTTTCGTCTACCTTAAAATAACGACGACCTAACACCGTGTAAATCCACGGCGGCATATAAGGAGGATTGCCGCCGTGTCTATTTTTGCCTCTTTTCATAGTACCCATGACCTACATCAATTAAAAAAAGCATAGCGCCCCCTCCGGGACAGTCTGGTTATGAATGTGAAATCAGACAGTACATAAATGAATATGTAACTTCATGCGTTCGTGTGGCTTCATGCCGCCCGGGCGCTTTTGTGTTCTTATGGGGCTGCTTCGGGT
>ENA-ORRE01001275-ORRE01001275.1-human-gut-metagenome-genome-assembly--contig:-NODE-1275-length-17162-cov-6.901502_pt1 | contig 17162 bp, 19 predicted proteins | sample MGYA00242171_ERZ509126 | MGnify/ENA primary metagenome ERZ509126 (study PRJEB26280, sample SAMEA2338648) | human gut metagenome | biome: human gut; feature: human-associated habitat; material: faeces... | reverse complement strand
TGCATGTGCTGTTATGGCACTTGAGAGAATCCCTGCCGATATCAGGGCTGCAGGTGGTGTTTCGCGTATGAGCGACCCTAAGATGATTAAAGGTATTCAGGATGCTGTAAGTATTCCTGTTATGGCAAAATGCCGTATTGGTCATTTCGTTGAAGCACAGATTTTACAGGCAGTTGAGATCGACTATATTGATGAATCTGAAGTATTATCTCCTGCTGATGATATATATCATATTGATAAAACCCAGTTCAAAGTACCTTTCGTATGTGGTGCAAGAGATTTAGGAGAAGCATTAAGAAGAATCAATGAAGGTGCTTCCATGATAAGAACAAAAGGTGAACCTGGTACGGGGGATGTTGTTCAGGCTGTACGACACATGAGAAAGATGAATTCTGAAATCAGAAAAATAACATCTATGCAAAAGGACGAGCTTTTCGAGGAAGCTAAACAGTTACAGGTTCCATATGACCTTGTCCTCTATGTACATGATAATGGAAAGCTTCCTGTAGTAAACTTTGCTGCCGGAGGTGTTGCTACTCCTGCAGATGCCGCTCTTATGATGCAGTTAGGTGCTGAAGGTGTATTTGTAGGTTCTGGTATATTCAAGTCTGGAAATCCTGCTAAGAGAGCTTCTGCCATAGTTCAGGCTGTCACTAACTACACAGATGCTGCACTTATTGCTAAATTATCAGAAGATTTGGGCGAAGCCATGGTTGGTATTAATCCTAGCGAAATACAGATAATCATGGAAGAAAGAGGCAGATAATATGAAAATAGGCGTACTTGCTGTGCAGGGTGCATTCATTGAGCATGAACATATCATTGAAAAAATCGGACATGAAGTAGTTGAAATACGTCAAAGAAAAGACCTTGATGGCATTGACGGAATTATCCTTCCGGGCGGTGAAAGCACTGTTCAGGGACAGCTTCTAAGAAAGCTGGATATGCTTGCTACTATTAAGTCTTTAATAGCAGATGGTCTTCCAACACTTGCAACCTGTGCCGGTCTGATTCTTTTAGCCGGACACATTGACAATGACGACAGTGTACATATTGGAACTCTGCCTGTCACTGTAAAAAGAAATGCATATGGAAGACAGTTAGGCAGCTTTGTAAGAACTGCTCCTATGAAGGGCTTTGATGAATTTCCAATGATATTTATCCGTGCGCCATACATTTCATCAATTAAGGATAACGTTGATGTTCTTGCAGCTGTTAATGACAGAATTGTTGCTGTTCAATATAATAACCAGATTGGTCTTGCATTTCACCCTGAACTTTCAGGTGACACTAGAATTCATGAGTATTTTATATCACTCTGTGAAAAATAATCCAAATTATAATATTTAATTGACACATTTACACATATATATTAGTATAATATCAATAAGAGGGAGTAGTTAGCATCGTATCCGGTGCAATAGTAATCGTCATCACGCTGAACAGCCGGTTATTATTACAATTAACGAGACTTTTATCAATTCATTTTTGATGCGATAAAGGTCTCTTTTTATATTATTCCATTCCTTTATCGCAAGAAAGGAGCTTATTATGGAATATTTGTTGCTACTCATCGGTTTCGTGCTATTAATAAAAGGCGCGGATTTCTTCGTGGAGGGAAGTTCTTCCCTTGCCAAAATCCTTAAAGTACCAAGCGTTATCATCGGACTTACCATTGTTGCAATGGGGACCAGTGCCCCTGAAGCATCTGTTAGTATTAACGCTGCCCTTTCTGGCAGTAATGACATTGCAATCAGCAATGTTGTTGGTTCTAACATATTTAATGGTCTTGTCGTTGTAGGTATCTGTGCATTTATCGCAGGATTTTCTACTAACCGTGACATTCTCAAGCGTGATATGCCTGTTAATATCATAATAACTGCTATTCTTTGCTTTATGTTTATTGATGGCAGACTTTCAAGAATTGAAGGCATTATTCTCCTTGCCGGAATGGCAGCTTACATCACATGCATGATAATATCAGCACTTAAAAACAGGGAAGAAGCTGAGGATTGTAAAATAATGCCTCTGCCTAAGAGTCTTCTTTATATTGCCGGTGGTCTTATAGCAGTAATATTCGGTGGTAATCTTGTTGTAGATAAAGCCTGTATCATAGCTGCCAACTTTGGTGTAAGCCAGAATTTCATAGGTCTTACAATAGTCGCAATCGGAACATCCCTGCCTGAGCTTGTAACTTCTATAGTTGCCACAAGGAAAGGTGACAGCGGACTCGCACTTGGCAATGCAATCGGCTCTAACATATTTAATATATTATTTATCTTAGGAATGTCTGCTGCGATACAGCCTCTTCACGTTCTTTCTGAATCACTTATTGACTGTATCATACTTCTTGCCAGTGGAATTGTATTATTTCTCTTCGCATTTACCAAGAAGACAATGAGCAGATGGGAAGGTGCTGCATGTATTCTTATGTATGTGGGATATACGGCATATCTTTTTGTACGCTAAAGGTATTTTAAATTAATTATGCATAAATAAATGCACCGTAAGTATATCTCTAACATACTTACGGTGCATTTGTGTTAAATATTATGTTCTTTTCTTTTTTTGACGCTTCTTTATAAACCTGCTCATCAGTACGCGCTGAAATAACAATTATTTTCATAACCTCATCGACATACTCTATCTTGTATACCACTCTTATTCCTATATCCCTAAACTTAATCTTCATCAAGTTAGTAAGATTAGTATTTTCTTTATTCCCTAATGGCTTTCCATAACTGCCTTGACTTACAGGCAATGGATTCTTACTCACCTTTTTTGTCCCCTTAAGAACCTGAATCTGAACGGAATGGTCGAGCCTTTTCATATCCTTCTCTGCTTCCTGTAAAAACTCAATCCCCCATATCATTCGATATCAATATCCTCCGCATTTTCAAGCTCTTTTTCATCTATCCCAAGATTTCTCATAACATAATCCATAGAAACCGTTTCTTTATTGCCATTATCTTCAATACGCTTAGTAGCTTCAATCAGAAGATAATAATCCTCTTCAATCTCCGTTAGTCTTGTATATTCCTCTGGTGACAGAATAACTGCTGATGGCTGATTATTCTTCAAAACAATCAGCTCCTTTTCATCATGAAGTCTGTCAAATATCTTTGAAGCCTGACCTTTATTAAATTGAGAAATTGGAATCAGACATTGTAAAATATTAGTTGCTATTGCCACATTTACCACCTCCATATATTTTCTATATATAGAGTATTCTTTTTGTAAATATGTCAACAAATTTGTTGTAAAATTAATTGTTATTTCTTCTTTTAACAATCAGCCACACAACCATTAACACAACTCCTGCAGCACTAACTAAAGCCCCCTGCCACAGATACGGGTATCTCATCTTAATAACAGTTGTTCCCTTATTCACATACATAAGATTATTCCTATGTGTTATATCCGATGAAGAGCTGAATATATCGTGATATGCAAGTGTTATATTAACATTATCATTATTAGATGTAATTGTAATCTCATTGTTTCCGTATTCCACCTTTAAAGGAACTATCTTTCTGTCTGGAAGTTCCTCTGATGATATACCACTCATATTACTAAGCAACTGTCCAACAGATACGTCATCAGTCAGACTATAGAAATATGTAAGATTAAGGCCAGTCATTATAATATTATCGTTATTAACAGTCCCATAAAAATCGAGATTCAATCCATTATCATAAAAAGTTCCCCACACAGTATCAAGTCCATCAATATACACTGTATTCCATGTAGTATGTCCCTGAGGAAACATATCTGGATATATCGTTCCAATTCTTGTATCCATATCCGGATATCCATTGTGAAATGTTATCAAACTGCATGTTACGCCAAGGAAATTCTGACTATGTGTACGCTTATCCTTTGGTATGCCATCGGCATATATAATCACCTTAACTCCTGCTCTGCTTAGACGCAGTACAAGGTCTTCTGCTGTTTCTTTATCATCATATGTAAAACCATTCAGGAACACCTCTTTATATCCCGACAGTTCTTCATATGTGTAATCATTAAGATTAGCAGAATCTGCTGTTTCAACCGCAGGGAACTGCATTGATATTGCTGCTGCCCCAGAGCCTATCGCAACTGCCCTGTAACTGCTGATAACTCCCCAGTTGTCAGGTGTTTCAATATGATAAAGAATATAATCATTGTTTTGTTCCACTTTCTTATATCCAACAGTATTCGCAGCTGCTTCAAGATCATCTAAAGAATTATTATATTGTTCAAGCAATGATTTTTTCACAAGTACAGAATCATCCCCCAGTTCTAAGCATCTGTCGAAGACATACAGGAAATCTCCCTGTGCAAATGCTTTGTTAAGATTAACTATATTAGCAGATGTATTAGCAGCTTCTCTTCCTGCACCAAATGTAGCATCAACCGGATTGCCATAATCAGAAACCAGCCATGAACCGGTTGCCCCCAGTATGCTCTCGTCCATCAGGGCAAGTCTCTGCTTTGTGACTGCCTGAGCACTTGAAATAAGAGTACTGTCCTGTCTTGCTACCATTCTTTCCTGAACAGATATATCATTATGTTCACCAACAATAAGGCTTAAAGATGGTATAGTATCTACCACCAGTAAAACACAAAGCATCAAGACCAGAGTCTTCTTTAGCCTATCCCACATAAGAAAGCTCATAAGAATCATACATAATGCAATGGATATGAATCTTAACATCCATAAATACTGGCTTCCTGGCAAGTGCTTCAAAACGGCATATGCTGATTTAGTTGTCATAAGCAGTATAATGAATCCTGTTACAAAGCCTGTTCTCGATTTCTTATATCCAAATAAAATGCCAAATACAATAACAACCAAAGTTGCAAATCCGAAATAAAAATATTCAAAACCTCTTGTTAATCTTTCAAAAGGATTAATTGTTATCCATAAATTCTGGAAGAAATTAGCCATATTTTCAGAATTATCAAGTGAAGTTATTCCACCTCTTAAGGACGCAACCAGCCATATTCCAAGCAGCATAAATCCAAAAATCATTGATATTACAACATCAAGTACTGCCTTCTTTCTGCCCTTCTGTATAATATAAACAATTCCATATATAATCACAGCTATAGCCACCATTCCAGCATATCCAAGATGACACAATTCCATAAGTAAAAATGTAAATACCATAAGCGGTATGTATCTTAATTTATGATTGTATAAATATTTATATACAGAATATATGAATACCGGCAAAAATATCATACTGAGACTTCTGGCAAGATTTCCTTCTATAAATATTGCACACAGATTATTAGGCATAAAGAACCAGAGGAGTCCGATAAATGCTCCCAGATAAGGTCTGTTAAAGCCTCTTCCGATAAATGGCCATACACATGCGCCTAAAAAACACACTCCTCCTATATAAAAAAGATATGCACCAAACTGGCTTCCACCCGCAAGATACTGACAAAACGCCATAACATAAGCAGGAAATGGAGACCAATACCTTAAAATCTCCACGCCGTTATACCATGCAGGATCATATAAAGGATACCAGTTGCCCGATTTAATCGCATTATATACATAATCTCCTCTGTAGACATGATACATAGTATCTGAACCTGAAGGATATATTCCACTTGTCTTTACCAGCCAGACAACAAAACATGCTGTTGCAAAATACACGAATGGCATAAGAAACAGCAGGTAAATTGCTTTATTTTTCTTTTTCAACTTCTTCTCCAATCCGTCTTAACAACATCACTGCTTAACAATATCGTCCAGCACTGCGTCCATAACCTCTGATATTATCTTTTCATCAGCTTTCTTATTCAATATTGAATTACGTTCCTGCTCCGCTATATTTACAATGTAGCTTCTTGTAGGAGTTTCACTAGCCTCAACTCTTGTGAGCATGCCACCTGTCTTATATATAATCTTAAAAAATTCTTCTGCAAAATAATCAGTAACATTCTCAAGTGTAGGCATCATTGAATCAAACGGCTCTGCTTCATTAAGAATCTTATTCTGATACTGTTCAAGGAACTGCGAAATTCCATGTTCAAATATATTGAATTCAACAAATAAATTTCTTGAAAACTTAATATCCAGTGCAAACTCCCATGTATGTGGGTGAGTTTCACCTTTAACCTCATTAATGATAATATAATGTCTCATATTAAGGTAAAATTTCAGTCTGTATTCCCTGTACATATTAACTGCCATAATTCCGCCTCCCTTATATTACCTGTCTATTCTATCTGACTTCATACTTAACTCTCAACTTATCTACATCCGCTTTGCTCTTAATAGTAATTGCATACATTATCTGCATTGAATTTTCCATTAAAAGCTGAAGGCTCTGCTTAGAATGCTTTCTGTTCATTCCAACAAATATAAGAACAATATCATTATCTTCATATGTAAATCTCAAAACATTTTTATCAAGAATATAATTAGCTCTTGCTATAAACTTTGCCCGTTCTTTATTATCAGCACATGCAATATGCATAAATGTTACGGGATAAATGTCTCTTGCCACTAATTTATCAAGAAAAGGCATGATTGCCGTATTATCCCAGACATTATTGCGCGTATCATGCAAATCCTTCTCTAAAAGTTTCTTATTCATCTTAGAAACCATACTGTTAAGCTCCGCAACCGTCTTGTCAGATTCACTAATCGACTTCTGCATCCGTCTTAGCTTATGTGCAAGCAGCATAGCTGTTATTATAAGCACAAAAAGCAGAATCACCACATAAGTCTCCATCTGAATCTTAATCTGCATATAACTGTTATTATCCATAATTGCATTCCTGCCTGTAAGCAGGCACAGCTTATATGACTGGTTCTTATATTCAAATGTAACACCTGATGCTACATAATTATTCCCATCAATTTCTATGAAATCATGAGTAACTCTGTTATTCTGAAGATTATTAAGAAATTTCGTGGCACTCTCTGACTCATAATATGTAGCTGTGGTAACACCTTTATACCTGTTAGTTTCAAGAACATCTTTTACAAAAAGAATTGACTGATTCTTAGAAAATGTCCAGTATTTATTAGAAGATGAATTCATCGTACCAAGAATATCATTAATAATCTGTTCATCATCACGATTGCTTTTAAGATTAATCTGGTCTAAAACAAGCTGCACATAAGCGTCCTGCTGTGTTGCACACACCTCAAGGACTCCTTCTTCGTACTTATTAATCCTTGTATATGCAAATACTCCGGCAATAACCGAGAAACATATTACATAAATAGTTGTGATAACAAGCACATTTTTTGGCTTTTTATTCTTCTTAACACGCTTCTTATTAAGCTTCTTTTCCATGTTCTTCCCTCTGATTATTGTTATTATTATCTTCTACAACATCATAATTAAGTGCATTTCTTACTTTCTTTATTGCATTAACAGGCTTACTGAAATCACTTTTAACCACATCTGCAAATGCCCTGCATTCCTCTGACAGATTCATTGTTTTCCATGAACTGTCAGTTTCAATACTGTTAATAATTCCTGCAAGTCTTATAAAGAAGACAGCAAAATTAAAAAATGGCAGAAACAGTATGCACCACCAGTGCCTCATGTAATATCTTCTTATATCCCTATTAATTCTTAGGAAATATGCTACAACAATAAAATACAGATATCCGATAAGCGTATATAAACCAAATATTATTGCTGTAGATAGAATAACCGTTTTCCCAGAATAACCCACAACAATCAGGCATATAAGTGCCAGATACCATATAAGTCTTGGAAATGCAAATGTATGGTCATACAAAAGAGTTTTGACACTTATATTAGTAAAAAGGTTCTTTACCTTGAAAGACTTGTCCATAAACATCTTGGATACTTCAAGGCTTCCTCTCTGCCATCTCTGTCTCTGTGTATATAGTTTATTAACATTTTCAATCGGATCAACAAAAAACAGTGCATCCTCACACACTTCAACCCGTTCTTTCTGAAGATACCTCATCTGAAATGTAATATGTGTATCCTCACAGATAGTATCTGTGTTATACATCCATGACTTCAGAACTGCTGATTTTCTGAAAGCTGAAAATGCACCTGACAATGTATACACGGAGTTAAGCTCTGATGCATAACTTCTTCCCGCAAGGAAAGCCTGTGCATATTCCATAAACTCAAGTTCACGGAGCAGTCTTGATGGTCCTGCTTTGTATTTTTTAATCTGTTCAGGCACTGTAAGAATAGAGCCTGTCATACAGTTAATAGCCGTATCATTCTCAAATCTTGTAATCATATTGACAAGTGCATTCTTCTCAAGCATTCCATCACTATCCAGATTGATAATGTACTTTCCATCACTGTTATAAAGTGCCAGATTAAGTGCTCTTGACTTTCCCTGTTCAGAATTCATCCACTGCATCAGAAGTTCTGGAAATTCCTGCTGACACTGTGCATATATATCAAAACTGTTATCTTTTCCTTTATTATTAACCAGAAAAATTCTTATCCTGTCATTCGGATAAGTACTGTCATTAATCGATCTGATACATCCATATAGTGTATCTGCCGAATTATATACTGGTATTATAAGCGTAATCTCTGGATAAACCTCAAGTTCCTTTTTATGGATTTTATGTCTCAGATTCCTTCTTATAAGAAGAAAAACGCTTCCTATCGCAGGAACAATTTCCATAATGAAAGGAATAATTATCCATCCGCCCCAGAAAAGAAATGAATTAAGAATTATTTTTGCCATATGAGAAATTTCCTACTTTCATCTTAACAATCTGTGGTTTCGTAAATACATAAAAATACAGATACACACTGAGTACATAGAAGAATATTCTTCCTATAAATGTATGAAATACATAATATGCATTCATGCCTAAAAAATGTACTGCAAGACATATCATTACTATTCTTAAAACATTACATAACATAATGTAACAGAAGCCACCAATTCCTATCATCAGCTTCTCACTCCAGTTATACACATTAAAGAATATTAGTAATGACAGAAATGCCATGATTTCAATGATTCCCGAACACTCAAAATCAATAAGCAGTGTCATTGACGATGCACCCGTATGTATAAATATAATTCCGTATTTAAAGTATGCTGTAAATGCACCTGTTACATCCCCCACAATACCTGCCATTGCTGCAACACATCTTGCAAGAGGCATTGTAAGCAACGGCTGTACCGTCATCATCATAATTACAAACAGTCCAAGACTTCCCCACATGAAGCTCCATGCATGAAGCTTTGCTCTCTTCGTTACAGAAAGTATATAAAGCCATATTATTATAATTGCAATTACTATAATAGGATTCATTCTGCTTATACCTGTATGCTGCCTTTCTTTTTCTTATATACAACTACTCCACATGTTCCAGCTATACATATGAAAAGTCCAAGCCATGCTCCAGACGATGCACCTGCTGTATTAATCCATTCCTGTCCCAGTCTACCAAACTGTGCACTAATCTGCTTGAAATCACTTACATCACAGCCAAGTTTCTGAGCAACCTTGTCAAGATTAAAATAAAACTCACATTCATCCCTGTTGCTTCCAACTGTAACTATCATCTTTCCATAACATATATCTGCATCATTAAGTTCATTAATATTCTTAGATGTTCCCCATGCACTTGTGTCAAACATATAGAATTCATATGTACCATCACTAAGTCCGTCACGTTTAGGATTCCAGTTAATATTCCCCTGTTCGTCAACTGTTACAAATCTTGGATATAGTACCTGATTATAGCTGTCATTAAACTTAAATGTCACTGCCTGTGTAAACTCTCCTCCAGCTTCATTCAGATGTTCCGGCATAACTGTATACACATGTCCAAGAACAGTACTTCCATTACTGAATAATGCTCCCGCAGAATCCACCATATTATGATGTGTTCCGGCTGTAGAATACTGAATAGTTGTGTGTGGATAATATTCCCAGTCACCATACAATCCATCATACCTGATATCGTATATTATCTTATCATCCGAAGATCCATCATCTTTAATATTAGCAGTTCCTGATATAAAAGGCTCGGATCTGTATAATCCAAATGATATTGTCTTGTTATAAGCCGGCAGGGCACTCTTAGGAACTGCTATCTCCCACTGATTACCAACATGCCTGCAGTCAACACCGTCTACACCATTAACATATCCTTTGCTGTCAAGCTGAAAAACAAGTTCGTAACCCAGATCAGTAGTTATCGAATACCTGCCATTACTATGAGTTCCGGCTCCTGAAGCATCACCGCCAGTTCCATCCTTCACATACACATATACATAATCACCGTCAAACATCATAGCTGTCTTAGATATACATTCATTATGTGCATCATACTTCTTAACAGCATCCCAGTCAGCAAACTCACCATCTATAACAATTCCATTATACACAGCTTCTGTATCATCTTTTTCAACCTTCTGTCCGTCTAATACTTCAATATCCTTAATATCTACAGTTGTTCCTGCAAATGTAATCTTAAAATCCGAATTGGCAAAAAAATCAAAAGGAATAGCTGCCTCAACCACATAAGGTCCGGCTGTATTACCATGTGCATTATTAACAGTTACAGTCTCCGAATTCTCTATATCCCCATACCATGAATTCTTTGCCTGTGCACTGTCTTTCCATCCAGTAAACTGAATCTTATCTGATATTCCCGTTGTTCCGTCAGCATAAGTAATACTCACAGGATTACATCCCATATAGCTGTAGTCCCATTCGGTCTGAACAGTTCCTTCATACATAAAATAAAGCTTTGAATAATCTGATGAAACCGCTGCTTTCCACAGCTTAACACCAGCAGCATCTGCTGTTCTTGATGTAATATCGTCCCAGTCATCTGTATCAGAATCGACCACAATATTACTTCCCTTAACAACTGGATTTCCCTTCAAAGCAGATACATCAACACTCACCAAAACATTTGATAGATTAGCAGTATATGTGTTCCTTATCTGTCCTGCATATACTGATACCGGCATTGAAACAAGCAACGCTGTCATACCAGCTAATGCAGTAATTCTCTTATAATTGTGTTTCATGGCAACTTCCTCCCGTCTTTAGCAATTATAATAAATAGCCGCATCCATTTAATCATTATCGTTCAAATGTATTCAAAATTATCCATATCATTAGTATATTAAATCTTCTTATGTACATTTTAATTCATCGGCATATCTGTGTCAATTATTTAACAGATTTTTCACAAATGTATTGAATGTCTGGGGTCGGCTGGCTCAATGGCCTGTCGTTCCTATAAATTTTATTTTTTGCTTCTTTTATAGGCATATTTCCTAAAAAAATCACCTAAACTAATAAAAGCAACTCAAAAATACCCATAAAACAACATTTACATGCTATCTTATGGGTATTTCATAATAAAATCCACTTATAATATCAAAAATCGCTGAAATTCAACCTATAAATCTATCATCAATTCGACTACCTATAGGTATCACGTCAAATCCTGCCTTATACAAACAGTTTATTGATGACCATCGGTTTATCTCCGGCAGGCAGTTTATCGATGACAGGCGGCTTATCAGCCATGAAGTCCAGCTGACTGACGAATCATATCCTCAACAACAATATCGTATATCTCCCCGATAGTACTGCAATACTCAAGTACCTTCCAAGGCTCATTAGTATGGAAATGAATCTTGATAAGATCCTCATCACCTGCTGCAATCAGGCAGTTTCCTTCAAAATGCTCTGTAATATAATCTGCAATAACGTCCTCATCTAAATCTTCATCTCTTCTGTCAATAAGAAGCTGTGTATCATAACGATATGCAAACTGATCATCTTCAACATCTACACTATGTATATCTGACATAAAACATTCCTCCATAATCTGTCTTTATGTGTGGCAGCCAATTTGTTTCACCTGACTAACCCGGCACATTATCTCACATATCAGCAATAACTTCAAGTATCAGAATATTCTTCTGATAAAATTGTATAATCCATTATTCCATACACTGACCTCATGCGCTCCCGGTCTTATATAGAAAATGTGGTTAATTCCATGACTTGACATATAATCTGAATAGTTAATAGCAGATTCCTTGCAGTAAGGATCACTGTCGCCAGTTACAATAAGAGTAACCAAAGGCTGCTACCCTCCATCCTTAACAAGTTCAGGCAGAAGAAATCCTCTGTTTCCATAAACTCTTTCTCCACTTCCTGTATCAACCACTCCTCCTACCGGGGCAAATGCACCTACATATCCAAACACATCAGGATGTGCAAAACACAGGAAAAGCGATTCTCTTCCGCCAAGTGAATATCCTGCTATTGCAGTATTCTCTCTTCCCGTTCTGGTAGAATAATGCTCGTTAATATATGGAATCAATGCATTAATAACATCATACTCACACGCATCATATTTTGCTGTAAGTTCAGAGAAATCATAGTCTGACTCCTGACCACCATCAGCATCTGTGAATACAGTAAAGCTCACCATAATCACAGGATTCCTGTTATAATCATCAACTGCATTCTGTGCAACATACAAAGCCCCAATTCTGTTATATTCAGAATAACTTCCGCTCATTCCATGCAAAAGATACACAACCGGATAACGCTGTGACTCATCATAATCTCTCGGAAGATATACACAAGCCTTGCGTTCACTTCCGGTTGTCGGTGAATAATAGCTTATCTCATCAACATTTCCATATGTTACCCCTGGTCGTTCATCATTATAATCATCTGGTGTGTCATAATCTGCCGTCACTTCATTAGGCACCGTTCTGCTCTTACAGCCCGACAATCCTGTCACTGTAAATGCTGCTACCAGTGCCATTAACACAGAAACCACCTTGTATATATTTCTTGAAATCATAATCCGGTACCTCTTACAAACCTTCTTACAATCTCTAATCCACCAACCGGTGCACAGAATTTCTGATTATGCTTTCTGCACTCTTCATAGACATATTCTAGGTTGAACCACTCAACGCCGTCCAATTCTTCCTTCTGCAATGTAAGTTCATCTATATTGACTGGCTTTGTGTATACATAGACAAATGCAATCTCACTGTCCTTAAACATCTTGCCATAAAATTCTTTTTCATATTGGATTACAAATGTATCAACAAACTGTAAATCATCAACAGAAGCCTTAATTCCAAGTTCCTCATGCAGTTCTCTTATAGCAGATTCCTCCGGTTCGTCACCGGCCTGAATATGTCCCGCCGAAGAAGTATCATATCTTCCAGGAAATGAGTCCTTATTCATAGCCCTTTTCTGCAGCAGTACCTCTGCTCCCTCATCAGACTTTCTTACAATCCACACATGCGCCGTTCTATGCCTGATTCCCTCACTATGTGCAGTCTTACGCTCAACAGTCTCGCCTGTTGGTTTTCCATTCTCATCAACGATATCAAGTAATTCCATGTCAAATCCGTACTCCATCATAATAAAAAAGCCACCAGCTATCGCGAGTTCTACGGGAAAAATAAAGTGATTGGACCTAGACTCCGATAGTACCGCTTTCGCAGCACCCCTCCCAGGACTGGTGGCTTACATATTATATTACTATGTGATTGAAAATTCCATAGGGATAATATCACATTTTAAAAAGTCGCACTAAGCAGGAAGAACAATACATATATTGCAAATGTTTCTCCAACTGTATATAATGCGGTCTTTACCCATACATTAGGCTTCTCCACATGCTGTACAGTTCCAACATTTGCAGTAATCTTTTTCTGATGTTCCTTAATAATCATGATTCCCACAACCGCACCTATAACGCAAGCAATTATGTACAAATAATATGAAAACATCGGTTTTGCCTGAACATAACCACCATATTCGTCATTCATTGTATTAGTAATAACAAAATACAGACTTATCAACGCAAGTGCAGATGAGCCAAATGCAGCAACTGCCTCCTTTCCCCAGCCTTTTCCTTCATTCTTTACCATGCATATGCAAAATGCTGAAATAGGTGCAAGCAGGAATACAATCATTCCTACAGTGCCATTATCTTCTTCATCATCTGAACCATAATAGTCATAGTAGCTGTTCTGGGTTGTATCTTCAGTTTCAAACGTTAAATCAGCCATACTTACATTTCCAACATTAACCCCTGCACATGAAACTGTGAACATTGGGAAAAAGAAGCATGCCGCAGCCACTATTGCAGCAATCTTCATTATAAGTCTGCCCTTAATCTTATGACCTGCAATATTAATTGATACATCTTCTTCTACTGGCTGTTCGCCTGTTGCCTGAACTGGTTGCTGTGGCATAACATATTCATAATTATATTGCTGTCCACCCGCATTGGCATAATTGTTATCTGGTTTATTATTGCCAACCGCCTCATTAAAATCAACAATACTCTGAAAACATTATTGCGACTGGTTTTACTTTTCTTTTTACAATCTCACCGTCTTTGGTACGTTTGTAATCCATCTCAAGATAACGGCTCTCATGTATTGCCTGTCCGATGTCCCACATTTTATCAAGAAATTCTGACTTATGCGTAAGTTCAACATAATGGAATTCTTCATTACTTATCAGGTCTTCTACAAGTTCCTGACTGTCCTTTGGTACACAACAATCAATCATCCGGTCAAGTATGCTTGTCATCTCTTTCTTGGTAAACGCCCTGCTGTCCAGTAATATCTTGCATATAGCAAGTATCTCGCTGTTTGTCAGCTTCGTTTTATGTATCTGACTTAGATAATGTCCGCCTTTCTTCTTATCGTATTCAATTGTGTTGATTACTCCGCTTTTCTCCGCTTCTTTTTCAAAGAAATTATTAATTGCACTTATATCTCTCTGGATTGACCTCGCAGACACGCTATATTTTGCAGCCTCAGCTTCTTTATCTATTACTTCCCCCTCCATAAGACGCTGATAAAGGCTTAGTACTCGGCTTACTTTATCATTGTAGTCATTTTCCATATGTAGTTCTCCTCGTTTCTTCTAATAAGATAATACATTGCAATATTTCACGATTTAATCTATTAACATTTTAGCACTTTATTGTAATAAATGCTAATACAAAATAAAATTTTTGTGTATTTTTATGCAATATTTTTACGAATTAATATTTTAATTATTGTGCATTATACAAATAATGAAAATATATTAAATCCCGAAAACACATATATAATATAAAGCACCATTACAAGCATGCAAAACATATATATACCTGCCAGTATCGGATATCCTATGCTTCTCAACTTTATAAGCCGGCATTCCTCATAATATTCTTCATAATTAACATACGGAGCTTTTTCCTCATCTGGCAGCTTGTTCCACACCTGTCTTGAATTGTACCTGATATTAAATAAATATGGTCTTTTCAGATATACATAATCACTCTCGTTATCATTTTCAACATTATTATTGTCGCTCATCTTATGCCTCCTCATTTTGCTTCTCTTTTATGTATTAATGATAACAAACAGGTTGGACATTATATGTCTTAGTGTCATATTTTGTCTTTTTATTTTTAAAAACTTTTAATTGTCTGTGGCTAATTTTATTTTAGTTGTAGATAATTATATCATCAGCCAATCAATATTACAATTATATGTATTGTATTTATCATCTTTATAGTGAGGGATTTCATGAAGGATATTGATTTTGAAAGTATTGGAAAGAAGTTAAAAGAAATACGCTTATCTAAAGGGTTGCCACAAGACGCTGTTGCCAGTGCCGCTGAGGTCAACACTTCTCATATAAGCAATATTGAAAATAACCGCGTGAAAGTCTCCCTGCCTACACTTATCTATATATGTAATGCACTAGGTGTAACTGTAGATTATGTGTTATCTGGTGAATATACTGGCGATTATTCTTCAATCGACAGGGAAATCATGAAAGAGATTCAATCTCTTTCTGATGAAGAAAAGGAACGTGTTTTAAGGGTTGTGCGTGCCCTCAAGTAATCTCACAGCATAGTTAAATCCTGCCATGAAGCTTTCTTTTTTCGCAACTTCAGCAACTGCCATATATTTATCACGCTCACATTCATAATCGATCCATGTTGCCAGTTCTTTGAACTGCATCAGCTCATGTTCAATCTGTTTTTCTACTAATTCATCCACATTTTTCATTATATCTGTCTGACTTACAAGCATGTTATATAATCCTTCTAATTCATTCTGCATAATTATTCCATCCTGTATATAATTTATGGTGTTCAAGCTGCCTACATAATTACTCCCAGCCTATTTCCTTTAAATAATACCAGTTATGTCAGACACTTATTGTCATATTATTTTATTTTATAAAAAATCAGGCTTTGGATTTCTCCTCCGCCTGATGCATCATCCATTTATTTAATCTTCACTACATATTGAGCATCCATATATTCAGCAATTGCATTTGATAATAACTCTGCAAATCTTTTCTGTACATATTTTACATTCGTATTATGCTCTTGTTCGTTATCATCAGGATTTCTAAAAGATAAATTCAAAATATTATCTTCCACATTTTCTACCCTGAGTGGTTTAATCCATGTACTCATCTGTATATCCTGAATATTATATTCTGTCTGAAGAACTAATAATATTGATTTCCAGTTATTTTGGATATTAGCAACAGGACTATCTTCTATGCTGTCCGTATCATATTCCTCCTGCACCTCATTATAATCTTCTTCCTCGTCTTCATCTTCATCATAGTCGTCGCTCCTCAGCTTTTCCTCATAGTAATGCATTTTTGCATTTGCAACTGCTCCTTCAATATTAGCTTTCACATTAGCCCAGAAAAATCCCATAATAAATGTCTCCTTTCATCTGTACATAAATCGACTGTAAATACAGGTTGTTTGTATATTAAGAATAGCATTCAAGTCAGACATATTGTGTCTATACAATTTTTTATGCTTGCAAATTATAAAAAATCAGGCTTTGGATTTCTCCGCAGCCTGATTTCGATTCTATTAATTCAATTCAATATTATCGCTAGACCCACTAATCAGCCTTATTATCTGATTTTCGTAGGTTTATTTTATTTCCCAAATCACATTTAATTGTGCGAAAACCCACTAATCAGCAAATCCGTATTGCTTGAGTAGGTCTTTTTCAGCTCTTAAATTGATAAGTATTATGTTTTGCATCTATTTTGCTGCTAATTCACCTACTATTCTTAGTATTATGAAGTGGTAATCTAAAAGTAGACACCAACCCAATTATTGTAGACATTATTTATA
>ENA-ORRE01001274-ORRE01001274.1-human-gut-metagenome-genome-assembly--contig:-NODE-1274-length-17167-cov-5.546283_pt1 | contig 17167 bp, 9 predicted proteins | sample MGYA00242171_ERZ509126 | MGnify/ENA primary metagenome ERZ509126 (study PRJEB26280, sample SAMEA2338648) | human gut metagenome | biome: human gut; feature: human-associated habitat; material: faeces... | reverse complement strand
CATAAAGGATGTCACCGGTGAATATTTCGGCGAAAACAGTGTGGAAATAGAAGTAGATGAGACTGAATGTGGACAATATGCCTATTTGGGAGTCTTTTCTTTTCCGGGCTGGAAGGCTATAGATATGGCGTTACACCAAAATGGGAAAGCCATGATAAACAATATAGAGCCTGATGTCATTTATGTACCTTTGGCTTCTAATCATAATGGAAGTGTGTTTCATACAATAGGATTCCCTTTCTGGCTGACAGATAAAGGATTAAAATATTTCCAGCCTGAGAAAGAAGTAGAAACCGTTGAATTATTCCGAAAATATCCGCTCCGAAAATGGACGCGTTTCCATATCAGTGAAATCATAGGAAGCCACTTGGATGTTTCAAATTCTTTGGATTTTCGACAGAGTGAGTTACTCTATATGGTTGCTGACACACCGAGAGTGAATTATAATCAAGTGATATGCCATCCCCCCAAAAAATACAGGTATGTGCGATATCAAGCAGCTGCAGATAAACCTGCACGCATTGCAGAGCTAATGTTATTTCGTTCAGAAGAGGACACGGTAAATCTGCCTTTTAAGATTATAAACGGAAGTGAGCCGTGTAAAGGAAATGAGAAAGAAGTAAAAGAGAATATTTGTGACGGAAACTATCTGACCTATTTTCTTTCAGACGAAAAAGGAGGCTATGTAACTTTAGACCTCGGCAAAGATGAATGGATAAAAAAAATAGTTTATGTGCCACGCAATGATGAAAATTTTATCAGTATAGGACATGAATATGAATTGTTCTACCAAAACGGACCGGACGGCTGGATATCTTTAGGCAGGAAAACGGCAACGGAACCCCGGTTGGTTTATAACAATGTCCCCAAAAACGCGCTGCTTTGGCTGCATAACCTATCTGCCGGCAAGGAAGAACAGGTGTTCTATATGCAAAATGGGCAACAAATATTCTTAAACAAATGGTAGGAAAGGTGAAAAAGCTGAAAAGAATAACGGACCGCCTGCTGTCTGTCGCTTTCTATATATGCATATTGATAATAGGATGGCTGGTGTTACAAATAACCTGTTTCACGACCTTTACCATCCCGTCTGATTCAATGGCTCCCACCCTGCAGGCGGGCGACCGCATATTGGTGAACAAATGGATAATGGGAGCCCGCATCTTCAATATCTGGGATGCACTGGAAGACAAGGAGGTGAAGATTCACCGGTTGCTGGGAGTCGGAAAGATTAAGCGCAATGATGTGCTGGTCTTCAATTTCCCTTATCCTGCCAAGAAAGACTCCCTGGCGATGGATGTCATGCTGTATTATGTAAAACGCTGTATCGCCCTGCCGGGAGATACGCTGGAAATAAGGAACGGATTCTATAGGATACGCGGGACAGAGGAAGAATTAGGAAATATGGCCGCCCAAAGACGCATCTCCGGCCTGACGGAAAACGATTCACGGGGAGTGGTTATGGAGAGTTTTCCGTGGAGCAAACGGTTGGGATGGACGATAAAGGAATTCGGTCCATTGCCTGTCCCGGCAGAAGGACAAGTGGTATCATTGGATAGCATCTCAATATTATTTTATCAACATATCATAAGGTACGAACAAAAAAAGGAACTTTCATTGAGGGATAAACTTATTTACTTGGGCGACAGCCTGATAAGGGAATATCGGTTTAGGGAGAACTATTACTTCGTATCGGGCGACAACATGGAGAACTCCCGCGATTCGCGGTATTGGGGACTGCTGCCCGAAAGCTACATAGTGGGAAAAGCAACAAGAATATGGAAATCGAAAGACCCTGCCGACGGACATATCCGCTGGGACAGGGTATTTAAAAAGATAGAGTGAAATGAATAAAAGGATACTTTTTCTTGGTTTATGGGTGGTGTGCCTGTCGCTGGTGATGGCCTGCAGCCGGAGGAACGGCATGGAGGGCACTCTGGAACGCGCCGGTAAGAACAGAGCCGAACTGGAGAAAGTGCTGGAGCATTATGCCGGCGACGAGCTGAAATACAAGGCGGCCTGTTACCTGATAGAGCACATGGAGAACTGCTACTTTTATGCCGACCCCCGGATTGATTCCCTGAAGAGCCTGAGATGGATGGCTACGGTATATCGCGAAGGCCCGTGGCTGGATTCGGTGAAAAGGGTATGGAGTCATTTTTCTTATAGAGACACCCGCAAGGTATATGATGCGGAGGTCATAACAGCCGACTATCTGATAGACAATATCGACCATGCTTTTGAAGTGTGGGGAAAACGTCCGTGGGCAAAATATTATTCATTTGATGACTTTTGCGAATATGTACTCCCATACCGCATTGCAAACGAGCCTCTGGAAGCATGGAGAAGGGTTTATTATGACCGGTATGCCGCAACTGTCGATTCGATGTATGGCGGCAGCGATGTGCTGGAGGTGGTAAAGGCTGTCCGTAAGAAGTTTAAAGAAGAGGGATTTATATGGAATACCCACTTCAGCCTCCCGCATTGCGGCGGTCTGTTCCTGCTCGACCACCACACCGGGCAATGTCCCGAATCATGCGACATCACGGTCTATATCCTCCGCGCATTGGGCATCCCTGTAGGTACCGACTGCTACATTGCTTCACCTTATATCAGCGGGGCGCACTCCTGGACTATATTAAGGGATACCACAGGGCTGTTTGTCCCATTCTGGATTACCCAGACGGAGCCGGAAAGAGGGGCGGATGACGGACGTCCCAAGGGAAAAGTTTTCCGTAAGCAGTATTGGGGACAGCTGGAAGATGTGACGGCTGAATATTTCGGCAAGAACAGCGCAAAGGTAAAGATACAATGTCCGCCCGAGGTGAAAGAGGTCAGTCTCTGTATTTTCTCATGCGGGGCAATGACGGCTGTCGACAGGACCGAACGTGCCGGACAGGAAGTGACTTTTCACAATCTGGAGCCGGGCATCCGTTTTCTTCCCATGTATCAGAAGTCAAAAGGAGGGGTTTATTCAGCTGCCGGATACCCTTTCAGCCTGGATAAGGATGGAAAGGTGCATACCTATGTCCCCGATACTTTACATACCCGGACGGCAGAACTTTTCAGGAAGTATCCCCTCCACATCCAGATGAAGGAATACGTGGCGGCCCTGACCGGAAGTATCATAGAGGGGGCACGTTCGGCGGACTTCCGGCAGACGGTATTGTTGGCACACATCAAGGATACAATCAGGACAAACCATGTGTGGCTGGACTCACTTCCCGACAGTCCCGTCAGATACATACGCATCACTCCTCCGGGAGTAAGATATACCGAGATAGCCGAAATCGCCTTTTATGGGAAAGACGGACTGAAACTGGATGCGGAACTGTACCGGATTCCGGCTGCCATGGACTTGAGGCATACAGGGAACTATATGACGGATGGGGATATCCTGTCCTATTATCAGTCCAAAGAACAAAACAGGGAACCGATAACCGTTGATTTGAAGAAAGAATGCCGGGTGGACAGGATTCATATTGTTCCCCGCAACGATGATAATTTTATCCGTCCGGGCGATGAGTATGAATTGTTTTACCAGAATGGCGCAGAAGGCTGGATATCGTTGGGAAGGCAGACAGCGGTGACAGACAGGCTGAAGTATGACCGTATTCCTTCCGGTGCCGTGTTGTGGTTGCGTGATTTGAGCCGCGGACGTGAGGAACAGTTATTTATATTGAAGGAGCATGGAGAACAGTTCTTTTATTAAGAAGGCATTGCATGGCATACCGGTTTTAATCACCTGGCTCTTCATTCTTGCCGGTGCGGTGGAAGCGGTATGGGGGCTTGCACAGGTATATGGCTTTACCGCCTCCAACCACTCGCTCTATGCCCTTACCGGCTCTTTCTACAATCCGGGGCCATACTCCGGTTTCCTTGCCATGACGCTTCCGGTCTGTCTGTATGAATGGCTGAAGCGCAGGAAGGAAAAGAAAACGGTAATCTATTATATAACTTTATCCGTGTTGGTACTCCTTATTTGTGTGTTGCCGGCCGGAATGAGCCGCTCGGCATGGATGGCCGGGGCGGTCTCGTCGGCATACATCGCATATATGCATTACCGGAAGGGGATTCACGCCTACATCCGTTGTCACCCGAGACGGACGAAAGCGGGAACAATTTTGCTGATATTGCTTGCAGGAGGGATACTTGCCGGTGTTTACCTGATGAAGAAGGACTCGGCAGACGGAAGGCTGCTGATGTGGAAGGTGTCCGTGCACGCCATAGCCGGACAACCGTGGCGCGGATACGGATGGGACGGTGTCCCCGGTGCCTATGGGCAGGCGCAGGAGGATTATTTCTCGGCGGGAGATTATACAGAGACGGAAGAACGGGTGGCGGGGTCACCCGAGTATGTGTTCAATGAATATCTTCAGGTGGCGATGGCATGGGGAGTTCCCGTGCTCCTGCTTGTGTTGCTGGCGGTGGGTGGAAGCGGTTATGCCGGGCATAGGCAGAAGGAATATGGACTGTGCGGGGCGCTGTTGTCTTTGGCCGTGTTCTCTTTTTCTTCCTATCCATTCCAGTTTCTTCTGTTTGTCATCGCACTGGCACTGCTGGTAACGGGGTGCACGATAAAGGCCCTTTCATCCCAACGGCCGTTGGTTTGCATGGTGGGAACCATACTCTTATTGTTGCCGGCAGGCTATGGGTGCTACCGGGTGTATCGGTGGAAGGAGGTGCGCGAGACAGCTTCTGTGGCATGGCACCGGAAACAGATGTTCTACCGTTCGGGGGCTTATGAGCAGGCGGCGGAAGTGTATGCAGAGATATACGAAGACATGAAATGGAATGCCCGCTATCTGTTTGAATACGGACACGCCCTGCATAAGCTGCACAGGCATGAGGAATCGAATGTGGTTATGAAAGAGGCGTTGCGGGTGAGCGGTGACCCGATGATATTGAACATAATAGGAAAGAACGAACAGGAGGCGGGTAATTATGCAGAGGCAGAATATTGGCTGATTCGTTCCACCCATCGGTTGCCGGGCAGAATCTATCCTTATTTCCTGCTGGCAAAGCTATATGCGGAACCGGACTTTTATCAACGGGAGAAACTGGAGCAGGCTGCAAGGATGGTAATGGAGAAAGAGCCGAAGGTGCAATCCACGGCCATCAGGCAAATGAGGGAGGAAATAAAGAAATTACTTTGATATTCCTATTTTGGCTGAGTTGTATAAATACCTAATAAGGAAAGTTTAACAAAAAAAGAAGAGTAAAAATGAGCTTTATTCAATTATAATATTTTTATTTGCCTTTAAAACAAGAATAACATGACTATGAAACTACACATATTGGCTTATGGGCTGGTGCTGGCCACTACAATGGCAGCTTGTTCTGATGAAAAGAAAGATTCTAAGGAAAAAGAAGGTGTGGAAACTGTATTGCCCTCATTACCCAATGAGGTGACGGTAGTACCGCTGGAAAAACGAGTGTTCAATCATGAACTAATCAGTAATGGAAAAGTGACGGCAAAGGATTATGCCGACCTGTATTTCCGCACTGCAGAAGTGGTAGCCCACGTTTGGGTGAAAAATGGAGATGTGGTGCGTAAGGGGCAAAAAATAGCCGAACTTGATTTGTTTAAGCTGAATAATACGTTGGCTCAGCAGAAGAATGGACTGGCCCAGTCTACACTGGAGATGCAGGATGTATTGATAGGACAGGGGTATGCACCCGACAACTTGAAAGCTGTGCCGGCCGATGTATTGGAATTGGCAAAAGTAAAAAGTGGTTATGAGCAAAGTAAAGCCCAATATGAGTCTGCCAAATATGATGTGGAACAAGCTACGCTGGTGGCACCCTTTGATGGCGTTGTCGCCAATCTTTTCGAAAAAGAACATAACATCCCAAAAACATCTGAAGCTTTTTGCCGGGTGATTAACGCCGGTACGATGGAAGTTGATTTCACTGTGCTCGAAAGTGAGCTGCCTCTGATTAAGGTAGGGGATAAAGTGGAAGTGACTCCTTATGCTTCCGCTGCCGGTGTACGTCAGGGAAATATCAGTGAAATCAATCCGCTGGTGGACGAAAACGGTATGGTGCGTGTAAAGGCGCGGGTGAATGGAGGCAATAAACTTTTTGACGGAATGAATGTCAGAGTCAGTGTGAAGCGTTCGGTAGGAGAGCAGTTGGTGATTCCTAAAACGGCTGTTGTCCTGCGTTCGGGTAAGCAGGTGGTGTTTACACTGAAAGATGGTAAGGCTATGTGGAACTATGTGCATACCGGACTGGAAAATATGGAAGAATATACTATCACAGACGGTCTGGAGGAAGGAATGGAAGTGATAGCTACCGGTAATGTAAATTTAGCACATGAAGCTCCGGTCAAGGTAATTAAGAATTGAGAATTGTCATTCTGAATGAATTGAAGAATCTGAAAAGAATTAATAGATGGTAAAGTTCTTATTACAACGTCCTATAGCCGTGCTGATGGCGTTCACTGCCTGTTTTATTGTCGGGCTGGTGACGTACTTCTCATTGCCGGTATCTCTGCTGCCTGATATCGCTATTCCCCAAATTACCATTCAGGTATCGGGGGAAAACTCTTCGGCGCGTGAACTGGAGAATACGGTCGTTACACCGGTCCGCAGACAATTGTTGCAGGTGGCCGGATTGAGAGAAATAAAAAGTGAGACTCGTGACGGTGCGGGTATTATCCGCATGGAGTTCGAGTTTGGTGTCAATACGGATTTGGCGTTTATAGAGGTCAATGAAAAGATTGATGCTGCCATGAACAGCCTGCCCAAAGAGGTGGCGCGTCCTAAAGCAATAAAGGCTAGTGCAACGGATATTCCGGTGTTCTATCTGAACATGACACTGAAGAATGACCGGCCTTATGAGGGCACGAATGAGCAACAGTTTCTGGATATGTGCGAATTGGCGGAAAATGTGGTTAAACGCCGTATCGAACAGTTGCCCGAAGTGGCAATGGCAGATATTACTGGGGTTCCCGGGAAACTGCTTCAGATAGTTCCCGATAAAGATAAACTGGCCATGACGGGTATCACGGTGGAGGATATCGAGAATGCATTGGCTTCCAATAATGTGGAGCCGGGAAGTATGCTGGTAAGAGATGGGTATTATGAATATAATATCCGTATCGCTACGCTGCTCCGTACTCCGGAAGATGTGAAGAATATCTATATTCGTAAGGGAGACCGTATTTTGCAATTGAAGGAACTTTGCAAAGTGGATGTCGTCTCACAAAAAGAAAGCGGGCTCTCCGTTGCCGGAGGTAAAAAAGCGGTGACCTTGGCTATCATAAAGCAGAGTGACGAGAATATGGATGAAATGAAAGAGAAATTGAAAGAAACGACCGATTATTTTGCTTCTCTTTATCCCGATATTGAATTCAGTGTAAGCCGTAACCAGACGGAATTGTTGGATTATACCATTTCTAACTTGCAACAGAATTTGTCTTTAGGTTTTTTGTTTATTTTCATTGTTGCCATATTGTTTTTGGGCGATATCCGCTCGCCGTTGGTAATCGGTATCAGCATGGTGACTTCTATTGTCATTACTTTTTTCTTCTTCTATTTCTGTCATGTCTCGTTGAACGTCATCTCATTGTCGGGCTTGATTTTGGCTGTGGGTATGATGATTGACAGCTCCATCATCGTGACGGAGAATATTTCTCAGTATCGGGAGCGGGGATATTCATTGAAGCGGTCATGTGCTGTGGGAACTACGGAAATGATTACTCCGATGTTGAGTTCGTCACTGACGACCATTGCCGTCTTCCTGCCGTTGATATTTATGAGCGGTATTGCAGGTGCTATCTTTATGGACCAGGCTTTTTCTATCACAGTGGGATTGATGATTTCGTATGTTACCGGCATCATGCTTTTGCCGGTGCTTTATCTGTTATTTTACAGAGCAGGCATACGGAGCAAGAGCTTTTTGTCCAAGAGATTTGATAATCTGTTGAAAAACGAATGGCTGGAGCGTTTTTATGATACAGGTATCGATTGGGTGTTTTCTCATAAGAAGATTAGCCTGTTGGGTACTTTGGCCACTTTGCCTGTCTGTGTGTTCTTCTTCTATTTTATGGAAAAGGAAAGGATGCCGGAGATAGATCAGAATGAGCTGATAATGCGTATCGAATGGAATGAAAACATTCATGTGGACGAGAATAACAGAAGAGTGGACGAGTTGATGAAACTGACGGATGGTAAGGTGACTGAGCATACGGCCTACGTGGGTATGCAGGATTATATATTGAATGGAGGAAGTGAGTTGTCTTCTACTGAAGCGGAGCTTTATTTTAAGACCGGGACACCGACAGAAATACTTCCATTGCAGGATTTGCTGACAAAAGAAGTGGAAGAGAAATATCCTTTGGCAGTGGTCTCTTTTTCTCCCCCCGAAACTATTTTCGAGAAGTTATTTGTAACAGGAGAGGCAGATATCGTAGCTGAACTTCATGTTGCCAATAAATCAAAAGCTCCCGAAGCCGAGCAGTTACAGCAATTGGAAAAGGATGTTATTCAAGCAACGGGAATGACACCGACAGGTATTGCTTTCCGTAATCAGTTGAACTTGGTGGTGAACCGGGAAAAGTTGTTGTTGTATAACATAGCCTATGAAGAGCTTACCAGAGTGTTGCGCACAGCTTTTAAAGAAAATAAAGTATCTACCTTGCGTTCTTACCAGCAATACTTGCCCATCGGCATTGCCGGAGAAGAAAAGAGTGTAAACCGTATTCTGAATGAAACTTTGGTTCAAACGTTGCCTGATAAGAATAGACAGGTGAATTATATTCCGCTGAGCGAGTTGGTGTCTATTGTCCCGGCAGAGGATTTGAAGAGCATTACGGCCGGTAAGAACGGGGAATATATTCCGTTGAGTTTTTATGATGTTGAAAATCCGACACGACTTATGAAGGAGGTGAAGGAAACAGTTAAAGAAAAGAATGAATGGGAAGTTGATTTCTCAGGTAGTTTCTTCTCGAATGAAAAGATGATGGGCGAACTGACTGTCATTCTGTTTGTGTCACTTTTATTGATGTACTTTATCTTGTGCGCACAGTTCGAGAGTTTCTTGCAGCCACTCATTGTGTTGTTGGAGATACCGATTGACACAGCCTTTGCTTTGATTACCCTATGGGCGCTTGGGCATACGCTGAACCTGATGTCGGCCATCGGTATCATTGTAACCTGCGGTATTGTGGTGAATGACTCTATTCTGAAACTGGACACCATCAATGAGTTGCGCAAGGCGGGAGTGCCTTTGGTTGAGGCTATCCATACTGCGGGTAGAAGACGTTTGAGAGCCATTATCATGACGTCATTGACTACTATTTTTGCAATGGTGCCATTGTTGTTCACTTCGGATATGGGGTCGGAATTGCAAAAACCATTGTCTATTGCCATGATTGGTTCGATGGTAGTGGGAACATTGGTCAGTTTGTTCATTATTCCTTTGATATATTGGTTTATTTATAGAAAACATGACAAAAATGAAGTGCGTTAGTATATGGATTATAGGGTGCCTTTTATCGGTTGGAGCAAAGGCACAGCAGACGGTGAAGCTGGATTTGCAACATACGATAGAGATTGCGAATGACAGTTCGTTGTCGGCATTCAGATATCAGAACATGTATTTATCGGGTTATTGGGAATTCAGAACGTATAAGGCGAATCGTCTTCCCAGTCTGACGCTCGATCTGACTCCGGCAAAGTATTATCGCTATATCACTCAGCGTTATGATTCAAATGAGGATATGGACGTATATCGTGAACAGCAGATGTTCAGTGCGGGTGGCGGACTGAGCATCAGGCAGAATCTGGACTGGACAGGCGGTACCTTCTATATAGATTCCCAACTCGACTTTATGCGCAACTTTGGTGATACGAAGTCTACTCAATATTCCAGTGTGCCTATCCGGGTAGGTTATCAGCAGAGCTTATTGGGGTATAATGCATTTCGTTGGGACCGTAAGATTGAGCCGTTGAAATATGAAAAGGTAAAGAAACAATTCATTTACAATACGGAAACGGTGTCAGAAGAGGCGGTCACTTACTTCTTTGCATTGGCGATGGCTCAAGCCGACTATCAATTGGCTAAAGAGAATGTGGCCTCCAGTGATACCCTGTACAGTATCGGACTGCAACGTCATAAAATAGCAGCCATTTCACGTGCCGATTTATTGACTCTTGAATTGGATAAAGTAAATGCGCATAACACATTGGAAAATGCACAGATTGCACTGAAGCGTGCCATGTTCTCATTGGCCTCTTTTCTGAATCTGGATAAGAATACGACTATCGAGTTGTCTTTGCCCGGCCGCCCTTCTGCAATGGAGATTCCGGTAGATGTGGCTTTGGCTAAAGCAAAAGAGAACAATCCCTCTTTTCTGGAACAACGCCAGAATATTTTGGAAGCGGAACAGAATGTGAACAAGACTAAGGTGGAATCTCGTTTTAATGCCAGCCTGAATGCCAGTGTCGGATTCAATCAGGTGGCAGATAAGTTCGGGGATGCCTACCGCCATCCTCTGCAACAGGATTTGGTGTCGGTGAGTGTTTCTATTCCATTGGTGGACTGGGGAGTAAGAAAAGGAAAATACAACATGGCAAAGAATAACCTGAATGTGGTAAAGATTGCCGCACGCCAGGAAGAGCTTAGTGTGGAAGAAGAGGTTATAATGACTGTAAGTGATTTTAATATCCAGCAACGCCTGATTACCAGTGCCGAAGAAGCATTGGACTTGGCGGTAATGGCCTATGAACAGACACGGCAACGCTTTATTATCGGTAAAGCGGATGTGAACAGTCTGACTCTTTCGCTAAACCGCCAGCAGGAAGCGCAGAAGAATTATATTTCAGCTTTGCAGAATTATTGGTTGAATTATTATAAGATACGGAAACTGACATTGCACGACTTTGCTTCGGGATTTTCATTGTCTGATAAGTTTGATTTTAATGTAGGTATGTATCGATGAGCAACTCTCGTACTTTCTCTTCGTTTACGCTGATAGTAACTTTTGTTTGTTTGGCGTTGATAGGTTTGGCTTTGGTTCCGTTATTACCGGTCAAACTGGCGCCGTCGCGTGTCTTGCCGGGGCTGACTATTTCATTTAGGATGCCGGGTAACTCATCACGAGTGATAGAGGCTGAAGTGACCAGTAAACTGGAATCGATGCTGGCAAGGGTAAACGGAATAAAAAATGTAATATCTACTTCCGACAATGGAAAAGGAAGCATAACACTGGAACTGGATAAGCATGCGGATATTGATGCCGCTCGTTTTGAGGTGTCAACCATTATCCGCCAAACGTGGGCGCAACTTCCTGACGGAGTAAGTTATCCTCAGATTAGTACCCGCCGGTCGGATGATAAAGCGTCGCGGCCATTTATGACGTATACTCTCAATGCCCCTTCCAATCCTATCTTGATTCAGAACTATGCCGAGGAGAATATAAAGCCGGTACTGGGGCAATTGGCAGGCATCTATAAGGTGGAGCTGAATGGGGCTACTCCGATGGAATGGCAATTGGAATATGACAGTGAACAGTTGTCTCGTTTGGGGATAACACTGGGAGATGTACAGGTCGCCATCAACCGCCATTACGAAAAAGAATTTCTAGGTATTTGTTCTATAGAGAAAGGTCCGGATAATAAGGATTGGATTCGGGTGGTGCGCACTGCTACAGGTAAGGAAACGGAGTTTGAGCCCGATGTCATTCAACTGAAGGCGGGAGACGGCACGGTGGTCACACTGGATAAGTTGATAAAAGTAAAGCATGTGGAAGAACAACCGCAGAGTTATTACCGCATCAATGGATTGAATTCTATCTATCTTTATATTACGGCCGAAGAAACGGCCAATCAGTTGGAATTGAGCCGCCAGGTGAAAGAGCGTATGGCGGAATTGCAGGCGAAGATGCCGGCCGGATAAGAAGTGCATATCGGTTATGATGCTACAGAATATATCCAAAAGGAGTTGGATAAGATTTATTTCCGTACCGGACTGACTGTACTGATTTTATTGCTGTTTGTCGCATTGATAACCCGCAATTTGCGTTACTTGTTTCTGATAGTCACCAGTTTGACTATCAACATATCCGTAGCGGCTATTTTCTATTATACATTCGGACTGGAAATGCAGCTTTACTCTTTGGCGGGTATTACCATATCTCTTAATTTGGTGATAGACAATACGATTGTCATGACCGACCATATTTTGCATCGTAGGAACTTAAAGGCATTTGTCTCTGTGTTGGCTGCTACCTTAACCACCATCGGGGCATTAGTCATTATTTTCTTCCTCGATGAAAAGATTCGGTTGAACTTGCAGGATTTTGCAGCAGTGGTAATCATAAATCTGGCCGTTTCATTGTTTGTAGCCTTGTTCTTTGTTCCTTCTATGATTGACAAGATTGGCTTGGAGAAGAAAAAGGTGAAGAAGCACAGACGCACTTGGATGAAGCGTTTTGCTGTTTATTTCACCCGTTTCTATCAAGGTTTCATTTATTATCTGTGTCGTTTTAGGGTGATAGCTTGCATTCTATTGGCTTTGGGCTTTGGTTTGCCCGTCTTTATGTTGCCGGAGAAGATGGAAGGTGAAGGAAAATTTGCCGAATATTATAATAAAGTATTCAGTAACTCCACATATAAAGAGAAAGTGAAGCCGATAGTGGACAAGGCACTGGGAGGCAGCTTGCGTCTTTTTGTCGAGAAAGTGTACGAAGGCAGTTACTTTAATCGTGATGAGGGGGAAGTGGTGCTGTATGTGAATGCCAATCTGCCTAACGGAAGTACCTTGGAGCAAATGAATGCATTGGTCAAGAAGATGGAGACTTATCTGAGTGACTTTAAAGAGATTAGGCAGTTCCAGACATCTATATATAGTGCACGGCAGGCAAACTTACAGATTTATTTTACGAAAGAAGTGGAGCACAGTGGATTTCCTTATACATTGAAGTCTAACATTATCAGCAAAGCTTTGACATTGGGAGGAGGAAGCTGGGGAGTATATGGCTTGCAAGACCAGGGTTTTAACAATGATGTGCGTGAGAGCGCGGGAAGTTTCCGGGTGAAGATGTACGGATATAATTATGATGAGTTGGCCTATTGGGGAGACCGCTTGAAAGAAAAACTTTTGGAGCATCGTCGAATAAAAGAGGTGATTATTAATTCGGAATTCTCATGGTGGAAGGACGATTACAGTGAATTCTATCTTGACTTGAACAGGGAAAGGATGGCCAAGGAGAATATTACGGCTACACAGTTGTTCAATGCCTTGGGCCCTGTGTTCGGACGTGATATTTATTGCGGAAGTGTATTGTTTGAAAATCAGGCAGAATGGTTGAAGTTGTCTTCTATGCAGGGGCAGAAATATGATGTATGGGGGTTGGTAAATGTTCCTTTGATGATAAACGGACACTCTTATAAATTGGCGGATTTTGCAACGGTAGAGAAAGGACAGTCTCCACAGAAGGTGGCAAAAGAGAACCAGCAGTATCGTCTGTGTCTGCAATATGAATACATCGGTTCTTCCGAGCAAGGAAGGAAACTGTTGAAAAAGGATTTGGAAGCCTTTAATAAGATATTGCCGATGGGATATACGGCGGAAGATGAGCAGGAACAGTGGTCATGGGGAAAGAAGGACAACGCACAATATGCATTGCTCTTAATAGTGATTGCGATTATTTTCTTTACCACCAGCATTTTGTTTAATTCACTCAAGCAACCGTTGGCTATCATTTTTGTGATTCCTATTTCGTATATTGGCGTATTTTTGACGTTCTATCTTTTTGGTTTGAACTTTGACCAGGGTGGGTTTGCATCTTTTGTACTATTATGCGGTATAACGGTGAATGCAAGTATTTATATTTTGAATGAGTATAACTCCATTCGCAGACGTTATCCGTTACTGTCGGATGTGCAGGCGTATACTAAAGCATGGAATTCAAAGATTATCCCTATTTTCCTGACTGTTGTGTCTACCATTTTAGGGTTTATTCCTTTTATGATTGGTCAGGGAAAAGAGGCCTTTTGGTTTCCGTTAGCAGCCGGAACGATTGGTGGGTTGACAGCTTCTATACTTGGCATTTTCATGTTCTTGCCTATATTCTCTTTAAAGAAACAGAAAAGAAGAATTAAGTCGGAAAGAATAAAGAGATAAAAATGATGATGGTTATAACTCGTAACTTATTGTGATGGAGAATAAAAGTATTCAAGAAGTTGAAATATTGTTGGTACAGTGTGATAATTCAATTTATGCTGATGAAGTAACCGATGCATTGTTTGCATCAGGTATTACTTCTTATCGGCATGATGAAAAGCAATATGGGCATCATGGAGCTCATGGTCCCAATGAAGGCATTGCAATTTATGTGTCTAAAGACAATTATGACCAGGCTGCAAAAATAGTTTCAATAATTGAAAGTCAGCGAAAGGCACAGTCGGTCTGTTGGTGTCCGAAGTGTGGTAGCGAAAATATTGTCAGTATCACTCCGTATCTTAAACACCGAACAGCCATATCAATGTTTATTCTATTTTCCTTGCTTATTGCAGGCTGTTACTTTTTAACTCCTTTAAGTAATGTTTTTTCTTCTCCTACAGTGTCAATGCTTATGATTGCGATATTGCTTATCGCTCTTATACTTTTTATTTTAGGTACTAGCAAGCGTTGTAATATGAATCGTAGATGTAAAGACTGTGGACATCGTTTTTGTAGATGAGCTGTTTTGTTTATATCGAGTTTCTTGATGTTGTGATGAGTTGGCTTTTCCCAATGATTGATTGTTGTTATAATATTCCTGTTGGATAAGAAGTGCGTGCGCTCTATACCCTGAAGATTTTTTCAGGGTTGTAAAAATCATTACGTTTATTCTTTAGTCTAACCTATACGTCCGTATGGGGCTACACATACGTATGTACATTTTTCCTTGAACGTTTATTTAGATACTAATATCGCTGAATTGGTATGAATCGGAAAGATTAGTATAAAATTATTTGGTGGTATTATCGGGTAATTGTAATATTGTATACGCTTAAGCTTATTATAAAAAACAAAAAGTTATGTATATGGTAGAGAAGAACAACAAGTTGACATGTTGTAAAGTGCTTGGTATGTTGTTGATAATCCTATGTATTTGTGTCTCTTGTGGTCATAAAGAGGTGAGAACAGCATTGGATATGGCAGAAAAACAAATGTGGGATGAACCTGATTCTGCTTTAAAAGTATTAGAGTCTATCACTATGCCGGAAGCTTTGGAGGGAAAAGAGCGGGCAGATTATGCATTGCTGTTAACACAAGCGCAATATCGTTCCAACATTATCGCCACTTCGGATTCATTGATTAATATCGCTGTCGAATATTATCAGGATAAAGATGTAGAAAAAAGAACAGCCTCATTGTTATATAAAGGGGGAGTATTAAAAGATATGGGTAAGGATGAGGAAGCTATGTTGGCCTATAAAGAAGCGGAAAGCTATATTCCGAGAATAAAGGATAATAAGATTATGACTAGCCTTTATATGGGAATGGGATATTTAAACCAACGACATGATAATTATGATTTAGCGTCTGTTTATTTTAAAAAAGCTATTTCGATAAGTACACGTGAAAGCCAGTTAGAGTGGAAAACCAGTAGCTTGATGAATTTAGCAAATATAGAATATTATTGGGGAAATAAAGATACCGCTAGTTTATACTATTCTGATTTGTTGAAAATAGCTCAATTAGTAGATGTTACCCTTCAATCTAAAATATATTATAATATAGGAGCTTATTTTAGTAAAGAGGGAAAGTGGAATGAAGCGGAAAAATATTTAAAGGAGTCTTTAGTAAGGCAAACACATAAAACCAATTATAAAACATTGCTTTTGCTAGCTGATATATATTCAAAAAAAGGATATTGGGAAAAGGTAGATAGTTTATGGCAGTGTGCTTTAGATAAATCGGATTTGGAGATAAAAGCTAAAATATATTATTCATGGTATGTTGAGGCTTCTCAAAAAAACGACTATAAGAATGCATTGTTTAATTTATCGAACTTTATATCATTGACGGACTCTATACGTAATCGTGTGAATCAAGTTGAATTATTGGCAATGCAAAAGAAATATGATCGGGCTGTTTTGATAAATAAGAATGCGGAAATACGTAATCATTGGTATCTTACTATCTTAATTTCTATTACCACAATAATCATATTGATTGGAAGTATCTATCTGATACTTATTATTAATAGAAGGAATAATAAAAAGTTATTATTACGGAATATGCAAGAAAAGGCTGAATTGCAGGCAAGGATTGATGCTAATCAAATAAAAATAGCAGAAGATGATACCATGCATAATGGGGAGAAAGAAAAATTGCAGTTACAAATTGTGCAGCTGGAAGCTGAAAAGAAGCAGAAAGATGTCAGTATTCGTAGATTGGAAATTATTTGTAAGTCGAAAGATAAAGATATCCCGCTGGAATATATTGAAGCTTTGGAAGTGATAATGAAATTGAAATCTAAAGAGCTTCCTTCTTATGACCCGGCTGTAGATAGAGAGAAGCTACATATCTGGTTAGACTTGGTTTATAATAATTTTGCCAGTCGATTATTGGAGAGATATCAGTTGACAGGGAGAGAAAGAGATGTTTGTTATTTAAAGGCATTGGATTTTTCTGATGATGAAATCTCTGATTTGTTAAAGATACAGTTGCGCTCAGAAGAACGATGGATTTATCGTATATGCGAGAAATTTGGATTTTCTAAAGGTAGTAAAGATGATTTTACCACCTATATATTAGAATTGAGAGAAATACAGTAGGTGTTTTATTCAAGTTTTGTCGCAAAAAGACTTGTTCTTTTAATTTATATTATTGATAATCAACAAAATCTAATGTCGCAAATCAATGGGATGATTATTTGGATGATGGGAAAATGCTCTCTAAATTCGCAGTTGTTATAAAACCATTTGTTATGAAAAACGTATTAATGACTTGCTTTTTTATGCTGTTGAGTGTGTCTGCATGGGCACAAATATATGAGATCCCTAAAGATATCGATTTTAAGGGAACTTTTGAAATGGATGATGCCAGATCTGCTTTTCTCCCTGTAGAAGCTTATCTTCAAGGTACACAAGTTACCATTACTTTTTATGTTGATCTTTCTGATGCTACAGTGACGGTTGCATCAGAAGAAAACAATCAGGAGATG
>ENA-ORRE01001272-ORRE01001272.1-human-gut-metagenome-genome-assembly--contig:-NODE-1272-length-17193-cov-5.103804_pt1 | contig 17193 bp, 18 predicted proteins | sample MGYA00242171_ERZ509126 | MGnify/ENA primary metagenome ERZ509126 (study PRJEB26280, sample SAMEA2338648) | human gut metagenome | biome: human gut; feature: human-associated habitat; material: faeces... | reverse complement strand
GGCGTAACTGTGACACAATCCAACACTGCCAATACGCAGCCTACAGCTCCGGTTGCACCAACAGCCCCTGTTCCACCGACTGCTCCAGTTGCACCAACAGCCCCTGTTGCACCGACTGCTCCAATTGCACCAATAGCTCCAATTGCACCGACAGCTCCAATTGCACCAACAGCCCAAAACGTTGATGCACAAATACAAGCCTCTGTCCGTATGACCATCACCGCAGGCAACGACGAACAATTCGAAATCGGCAAAGAATGTTGGGGCGGATTTGGAAAGCTATTCGGCAAAGACGTAGCGTTTTGTCTGATTGACACACAGAAAACAATGGGAAATATGCTTCTGTCACAAAGCGACAACTATACGGTTTCTTTCTACATGCAAGGCAACAATGAACCGTGCGTAGTGGTCAAGTGTAAAAAACTGATGCAACAGAACATCACTGGCGAAGAAGCGAAAAAAATGAATCCAAACAACGACGGACAGAAAACATACAATATGTATGTTGGTGAAATCATAAAATAAAGTCCGCCGAAACAAAAACAGCCGGACATACCGTGCCGACTGCTCTATCGTCCCACGACCCTGAGAGGATTCCCTTCACAGTCGTGGGACGATTGTTCTCTTTAAGAATAAATAACAGAGCCGATTTTTAATGGTTTCACTTGAAACTATTTCTATCATAATCAAATCATTAGGAAAAACAAAAGGACATTTTCACCTGCCTCGCGGACATAAAGTTTTAAATGAATTTAGCAGAAAGCTCGTTTTTTCCACTTTAAACTTCCTGTTAGTTACAAATAAAGAGTATCTTTGTATGCAACAAGATTATTACCATAAGCAATGGCAGAGCAATTATCAGACATAAAGAAACTTATAGAACAAGGAGAAACAGATACAGCGATTGACGCGCTAACTAATTTCATCGGAAACCATCAGGGTTCTAAAGATGAAGCCTATTATTTGCTGGGCAATGCCTATCGCAAAAAAGGTGACTGGCAACAAGCTCTGAACAACTACCTGGAAGCCATCGAACAAAATCCCAAAAGTCCGGCAGTCCAGGCCCATACCATGCTGATGGATATTCTTAATTTCTATAACAAAGACATGTATAATCAATAATAACTAACCCCTATGGCAAAAATTAAAGGTGCAATTGTGGTCGACACAGAGCGTTGCAAAGGCTGTAATCTCTGTGTGGTGGCGTGTCCGCTACATGTAATATCGCTCACCGCCAAAGAAGTGAATAAGAAAGGATATACGTTTGCCCAACAAGTATTGGAAGATACTTGCAACGGCTGCGCGTCTTGTGCTACAGTGTGTCCCGATGGATGCATCAGTGTATATAAAGTAAAACAACAATAAAAAATAAGAAACATATGGCAGAAGAAGTCGTTTTAATGAAGGGAAATGAAGCCATAGCCCATGCCGCCATCCGCTTTGGAGTAGACGGTTATTTCGGCTATCCCATCACCCCCCAATCGGAAATATTGGAAACTCTTGCCGATGAAAAGCCATGGGAAACTACCGGAATGGTAGTGCTTCAGGCCGAAAGCGAAGTAGCAGCTATCAACATGGTATACGGAGGTGCAGCCAGCGGAAAAATGGTTATGACCTCTTCTTCAAGCCCCGGTGTGAGCTTGAAACAAGAAGGCATTTCATACATCGCAGGAGCCGAGCTTCCTTGTTTAATTGTAAATGTCATGCGTGGAGGTCCCGGTCTGGGTACTATCCAGCCCAGTCAAGCAGACTACTTTCAAACTGTAAAAGGTGGAGGACACGGTGACTATCGCTTAATAGCCCTCGCACCGGCATCAGTTCAAGAAATGGCTGATTTTGTAGGACTTGCTTTCGATTTGGCATTTAAATACCGCAATCCCGCCATCATTCTGGCAGATGGTGTTATCGGACAAATGATGGAAAAAGTGGTATTACCCGAACAGCGTCCGCGCCTCACTGACGAAGAAGTCATGGCACGTTGTCCATGGGCAACCTTCGGCAGACTCAAGCATCGCGGTCCCAACATTGTGACTTCATTAGAATTGGACCCTGCCGAAATGGAAAAGCGCAACATCCATCTTCAGCAGAAATATGCCGAAATAGAAGAAAAAGAAGTGCGCTATGAAGAAATTCATTGCGACGATGCCGAATATTTAATTGTCGCTTTCGGCTCATGTGCCCGCATTGCTCAAAAAGCAATGGAGGAAGCACGTGCAGAAGGCATCAAAGTCGGCTTGCTCCGTCCTATTACATTGTGGCCGTTCCCATCTAAAGCAATTGCCGAACGCAGCCGCCAGGTAAAAGGTATCCTCACCGTAGAACTGAATGCCGGACAAATGGTGGAAGACGTCCGTCTGGCTGTAGAATGTAAAGTGCCCGTCGAATACTTCGGACGTTTGGGAGGTATCGTTCCCGACCCGGATGAAGTAGTTGCCGCACTCAAAGAAAAAATTATTAAATAATAACCGTATGAACACGAATCTGATTAGAAACATATTGAATATCATATTTATGGTATTAGCACTGGCAGCCGTTCTTACCTACTTCTTTGTCAGTGACTTTAAAATATTCATCTATGTTTGCGCCGCAGCTATCTTTACCAAGCTGATAGAGTTCTTTTTACGGTTCATGTGTTAAGCGATAGGAGGAGAAAATATGACAAAAGAAGAAATCATAAAACCCGAAAACCTGGTTTACAAAAAACCAACGCTGATGAACGACAATCCGATGCACTACTGTCCCGGATGCAGCCACGGTGTGGTTCATAAGCTGATAGCCGAAGTAATCGAAGAAATGGGCATGGAAGACAAAACCGTCGGCATATCGCCGGTGGGATGTGCCGTATTTGCATATAACTATCTGGACATCGACTGGCAGGAAGCTGCCCACGGACGTGCACCTGCCGTTGCCACAGCCGTGAAGCGTTTATGGCCCGACCGTCTGGTATTCACTTATCAAGGTGACGGTGACTTGGCATGTATCGGTACTGCCGAAACCATCCATGCGCTAAACAGAGGAGAAAACATTACCATCATCTTTATCAATAATGCCATTTACGGTATGACCGGCGGCCAGATGGCTCCAACCACACTAATCGGTATGAAAACCGCTACCTGTCCTTATGGCCGCGACGTAACCATCCACGGTTATCCGTTGAAGATGACCGAAATAGCCGCCACGCTGGAGGGTACAGCCTACGTCACCCGTCAGGCTGTTCATACAGTTGCCGCTATCCGCAAGGCAAAGAAAGCCATCCGCAAAGCTTTCGAGAACTCGATGAACGGAAAAGGTTCCAATCTGGTAGAAATTGTTTCCACCTGTAACTCAGGCTGGAAGATGACACCTCAGGCATCCAATGAGTGGATGGGGGAACACATGTTCCCCTTCTATCCGTTAGGCGATTTGAAAGATAAAGAATAAAAAAACAGAAGTGATGAAACAGGAAATAATTATAGCAGGATTTGGCGGTCAGGGCGTATTGTCAATGGGTAAGATACTGGCTTACTCGGGACTGATGGAAGACAAGGAAGTGACCTGGATGCCGGCATACGGCCCCGAACAACGAGGAGGAACCGCCAACGTTACAGTTATCGTCAGCGATGAACGCATCTCCTCTCCCATTCTCAGCCAATATGATACGGCCATCATACTGAACCAGCCTTCACTGGCTAAGTTTGAAAACAAGGTAAAACCGGGAGGTATTCTGATTTACGACGGATATGGCATTATTGAACCGCCGACCCGCAAAGACATTCAAATTTACCGCATCGATGCTATGGATGCAGCCAATGAACGCGGCATTGCCAAAACATTCAATATGATTGTTTTGGGAGGATTATTGAAACTGCGTCCGGTGGTAGCCATTGAAAGTGTACTGAAAGCGTTACGCAAGACATTGCCCGAACGCCACCACCACCTTATCCCCGTAAACGAAGAAGCAATTCACATCGGAATGGAGATTATTAAGCCTCAGTAAGTTAAAATAACTCTAAACGAATAATAAAAGGAAGAACTTTCCACAGTGGAAAAGCTCTTCCTTTTATTTTTATATTGTATCTTTGCGGGCGTTATGAAAAGAATATTCTCACTCATTCTATTAATGTTTTTGTGCAGCCAAGTGGTGTTGCAAGCACAAAACACACTGAATAATAACTTCGGTTCTTCTGCCAGCGGATTAAGCATGGGGCAGCGCGACCGTAATGGAAACCCCATAGATACAACTGCCGTAGTCGATGCAAACACCATTCCCATCGGACTATATTCATGGAAAATAGACAGCCGCTTCGGTAATGTGACCGTCGTGCCGGTGGATACCCTGACGCACGCTTTCCAAAATACAAACGACACCGGAGGCATGACCGGACAATATAATTATCTGGGTAACTTAGGTTCTCCCCGCCTGTCACGTCTTTTTTTCGACCGCCGGGATGCCAGCCAGTTCTTTTTTACCGACCCTTATGACCTTACCGTGCTCCGTCCGGAAGACATCATATTTACCAATACGCTTTCCCCCTTTACCAATCTGAGCTATTACAAGACTTTCGACAGCCGTAACGGTGAAGAGCGTTTCAAGTCTTACTTCGCCATCAATGCCAACAAGCGATTCGGTATCGGTTTTTATATCGATTATCTTTACGGACGCGGTCTCTACGCCAGCCAGTCTACAGCATTCTTTAATGGGGGACTGTTTGCCAGCTATCGGGGAGACAAATACAATATGCACTTTGTCTTCAACAATGACAACCTGAAAATGGCTGAGAACGGCGGTATCGCCGACGACCGCTATATCACCAATCCTTTGGACATGGCGGAAGGAAAAAAGGAATACAAATCCTATGATATTCCCACCAACCTGAATAAAGTATGGAACCATAATACCAGCTATCATGTATTTATGACCCAGCGCTACAACCTTGGCTTTCACAAAGAAAAGACGGACAGTGTAGCTAAAGATTCTGTAAGGATTATCCAGGAATTTGTTCCTGTCACCAGCTTCATCCATACGTTGCAAGTCGACCTGAACGGACGCAAATACATCTCTTATGATGACGAACAGAATCAGAAATATTTTGAACACAATTATTTGAGTAATGACTCTATTGACAAGCCCCGACGCTCTTCCATCAAAAATACCATCGGCATATCACTGCACGAAGGCTTCAACAAATGGGCCAAGGCAGGACTTACCGCTTTTATGAGTTACGAATACCGCAACTTTACACTGACAGATACGACAGATGTTCCCAAAGAACGCCGTTTGGAGCATTATAAAGAAAGCGTACTATCCATTGGAGGCCAATTGTCCAAGCGTCAAGGCAAACTGCTGCACTATAATGTTTTAGGCGAGCTGGCTATCGCAGGTGAAGATGCCGGACAATTCAATATCGAAGGTAACGGAGATTTGAATATACCTCTATTTGGCGACACCGTTCGGCTGGAAGCCAATGCATTTATCAAGAACCAGAATCCGGTCTTCTATTTCAGGCATTTCCATTCCAAGCATTACTGGTGGAATAATGATGACCTATCCAAAATCATGCGTACCCGACTGGAAGGAAAATTGAATTTCGACAAATGGGGAACGACTTTGCGTGCCGGAGTAGAGAATATCAAGAACTACACCTACCTTGCCAATACAAGTGTCCCTGTAAAGGACAGTGAAGGCAAAATCCTCTCCTTTAAGAACAATGCTGCCGTAGAGCAATACACCGGAAATATTCAGGTATTAAGTGCTGTGTTGCAGCAAAAGTTTAAATTCGGCATCCTGCATCTGGACGGTGAAGTAGCTTATCAGAAATCGAGCAAGCAAGATATCCTGCCTTTGCCCGAACTATCTATGTATGGCAATCTCTATATCAAAACAGGACTTGCCAAGAAAGTGCTCCAACTGGAACTGGGAGCCGATGTGCGTTACTTCACCAAGTATTATGCACCGGACTATTCTCCTGCCATCGGTCAATTCTATAATCAGAACCCCGAAGACAAGATTGAAATCGGTTCTTATCCTATCATCAATGTCTATGCCAATCTGCACTTGAAACGTACTCGTTTCTTTGTAATGATGTATCATATCAATCAGGGTTCGGGCAGTTCAAGATACTTCCTTGCACCCCATTATCCGGTCAATCCGAAAATGATTAAGTTCGGACTCTCATGGAATTTCTTTGACTAACCGCAGTGATGAAGAGATATTTGAAATATATCATAATAGGAATTGTGGCTGTCGCCCTCTATACCCTCCTTTTCCCAAAAAAAGAGAAAGAGAAGAGTGAACCGCGAGACTACCAGGCTATAGTCGAATCGGGAGTTCTGCGGGCTGTAACAGAATATAATTCCATCAGTTATTTTGCCGACGGAGATACCGTAAGCGGTTTTCATTATGAATTATTGAATGCGTTTGCCCGCAGCAAAGGACTGGCGCCTGAAATTACTCCGGAAATGAGTTTCGAAAAAAGACAGGAAGGCATATTAACCGGAAAATACGACATACTGGCAAACAGCACCATAGTGACCAGCGAATCAAAAGACTCATTGCTGTTCACCCACCCCATCCTTCTCAACAAGCAAGTGCTGGTACAACGTAAACCCGAACAGGAAAACGACAGTATGTATATCCACAGCCAATTAGAGCTAGCACGTAAAACCCTTCACGTGGTCAAAGGCTCACCCGCTCTGCTCCGCATCCATAATCTGAGCAATGAAATCGGAGATACCATTTACATTCAAGAAGTAGAGAAATACGGCCCCGAACAACTGTTGGCAATGGTGGCTCACGGAGATATAGACTACACGGTATGCGACGAAAGCATAGCCCAAGCCTCCATCAATGATTTTCCGCAACTGGACATAGAGACAGCCATCAGCTTCACCCAATTCTATTCATGGGGAGTAAGCAAACATTCCCCCATCTTGCTGGACAGTTTGAATGCATGGCTCGACACTTACACACAGACCCCCGAATTCAGAGAACTACAGAAGAAATACTATAATAAGTGATTTCTTATACGAATTAAGTTGCAAAATCTTAATATATTTGCAATCTGAATTGTTGTCATTTCAAGAGGAATGACGAAAATAGTATAGTAATGAACAAGCTAGAAACAGTAAAATGGGGTTTTATCGGTTGCGGTGAAGTAACCGAGAAAAAGAGTGGACCCGCCTTCGCTATGATTGAAGGCTCTCAAGTAGTGGCTGTGATGAGTCGCAACAAAGAAAAAGCAGAATCTTATGCCAAACGACACAATATTCCACGTTGGTATACCGACGTGCAGCAACTCATTGGTGATGAAGATGTAAATGCCGTCTATATCGCCACGCCCCCCTCTTCCCATGCCACCTTTGCTATCATGGCAATGAAGGCCGGAAAACCTGTCTATATTGAAAAGCCGATGGCAGCCAGTTATGAAGACTGCGCCCGCATCAACCGCATTTCGCAAGAAACTGGTGTTCCGTGTTTTGTAGCTTACTACCGCCGCTATCTTCCCTACTTTCAGAAAGTACGCCAAATGGTAGAGAACGGAGAAGTCGGCAATGTAATCAACATACAAATCCGTTTTGCCCAACCTCCGCGTAACCTCGATTATAACAGCACGAACCTGCCTTGGCGTGTACAGGCAGACATTGCAGGAGGCGGCTACTTCTACGACCTCGCCCCCCATCAATTAGACTTGCTGCAAGATATGTTCGGCTGCATACTCGAAGCAGAAGGATATAAAAGTAACCGTGGCGGTCTCTATCAGGCAGAAGACACCATCAGCGCCTGTTTCAAATTTGATTCCGGTCTGCCCGGTTCCGGCTCATGGTGCTTTGTGGCACATGAATCAGCCAAAGAAGACCGCATCGAAATCATCGGCGACAAGGGAATGATTTGTTTCTCAGTCTTCACTTACGAACCCATCGCTCTGCACACAGAAAGAGGACGTGAAGAATTCCTCCCCGAAAATCCCCCTCACGTACAACTCCCTCTTATCAAGGCGGTGGTAGAGCATCTGCAAGGAAAGGCAATCTGTACCTGTGACGGAATCAGTGCTACTCCCACAAACTGGGTAATGGATCGTATTTTAAATAAACTTTAATATCACATTTATGACAAACGCCCGAAAAATCTGTTTGCTGCTCAGTTTCTTTCTTTATATCCTGAGTGCTTCCGCACAAGAAGAGATAGAGAAGGACACGACAGTGCAAAACAATAAAGGCGTTCTTGTCAATCTGACAGACGGCATTGCCACCACAGTGCGTCACACCGGCCGTAAAATCAGAAAGGTGGGCAAAGAGTTCAATGCCATCGACACCACGTTCATCTCACCCAATCTTTATAATCTGGCATTTATGTTGGAACACAGCAGTTGGTATGAATACTACCGATTGGGCAGCAACAACAATAACGGTGAACAAAGCATAAGTTTCTCACCGAACGCCAATTTCAAGTTAGGAGTTTATTTTGGTTGGCGGTGGATATTCTTGGGATACTCTTTTGATGTAAAAGACATCTTTGGCGGACACAAAAACAAAGCCAAAAAAACAGAAATGGCACTCAACCTTTACAGCTCTAAATTTGGTGTAGACTTATATTGGAGAAAGACCGGGAGCGATTTCAAGATACGCTCATACAATGGTTTCCAATTAAACGAGCCTGTCAAAAACATGGACTTCAACAGCTTCCAAAGTAAAATCAAGGGGTTGAACGCCTACTGGATATTCAATTACAAACGCTTCTCTTACCCTGCCGCCTACAGTCAGTCTACCAACCAGAGGAAAAGCGCCGGCTCTTTAATGGCAGGATTCTCTTACTCGCAACATAATATTTCCTTTGATTAAGCTGCCGACCGAGATGCGGGAACAGTTACACAATGCTTTACTTTTCAAGAAAGTGAAATACTCGGATTACAGCCTTTGTCTGGGCTACGGTTATAACTGGGTCTTTGCCAAGAACTGGGTATCCAACCTTTCACTCCTTCCCGCCATCGCCTATAAGAAATCAAAGATAGACGATACGCCCCAGCCCCGTACCCATTGGATAAAAGATATCAATTTCGACTTGATTACCCGTGCCTCCATCGTCTATAATAACAGTAAATACTTCGCAGGTGCCGCATTGGTCATGCACACCTACGATTATCGGAAAGAAGACTTTTCACTGACTAATACTTTCGGAACCCTACGCGTATATGTCGGACTCAACTTCTGGAAAAAGAAAGAATACCGTCATAAATAGTGGCAATAATTCTCCTTCAACCAAATACCGAGAAAACAATCATATATCCGGTAAACTCCCAACTCTTGCGTTACAAGTAACAGACTGCGCTATTCCCTTTAACTCACAATACCCGCTACAAAAAAAATGTATCAAGAGCAATGCTTCGCTCCTGATACATTCACATTTAATTTAATTATATTAGACTCACAATAAATCCATTAAAAACGCGCTCCTACAGTGAACAACAGTTGATGACGTGAGTTATCCACCTGTGCGGCTTTCAGTTCCACATCGTCAAAAGGATAGAACTTAGACTTATACATATCATATTTATAGGCTAAATCGGCATATATCACGCTTCCACGATAACCTAAACCGAAAGTAAACGTATTCTTCGACTCTGTATTATTATAATCGGTATGTGTGCTATACAAAGCCAGCGCATTATAAGAATCCTTGGCAAAAGCAGCCGATGTATAGTTATATCCGGCACGAATGCTAAACTCTGGAACAATACGTGCTTCCATACCTACACGCAGATTGTGAACACCTTTCAAGTAATCGTTCACACTTGACTGGTCGCCCAACGGATAACCATCCACGTCCTCTAATTTACTGGAAGAATAATCCGAGTATTCATATTCAGCACCTACGGCTACCAGGCCTCCGACAGTAGTACCTGCACTGACATTGAACTTCCACGGTGTAGTCAGATTATAATCATAAGTCAGATAATCATAATCACGTCCAATCAAGAAATCACCAAGATTCTGATTGTATGCCTCGCCGTAATAATCAATGTTTGAAGATAAAGTGGCATCATAGCTCTCTCTCAAATCATACCATGTGGGAGTATGCACGGCAAAGCCAAAACGGAAAGGCGAACTTTCGAAGGGACGGACAATCACACCCAGTTTCAAGTCAATACCGGTTCCGTCCAAAGCATAATAATTATCTAAGGTATAACCGCCGTTTTCTTTGCCGAAATCATCATTCAATTCTTCCGTATAAGAGGAGAAGCGATTATAGCTGACATCATATACTCCTAATGTAGCACCCAGATACACCCTATCCTCTATATTGAAAGATACATTGAAATCATATTGATTGATGCCACCGGTCTCCTTGCTGAAGAAGTTATTGCTATAACAGTTCCACCCCATCACCTTATCCTGACCGGCCGGCCAGTCCACCACACCGGTCTGGGCTCCCAAGACTCCCAACACCGGCAACTTATCCCAAAACTTTGTATAAGGATTATCGACATTTATAATCTTATCCTGAAACGATTCAGGGCCGGTAACTCCTACACCCGCCATTCCTCCGTTCATCAGTTCAGCCAATTGCCAACTCTGCGAGAGACCGTTATCCAATATTCCTCCCATCGAGAACAAGCGGTTAAAATTCTTGCTCTTATGATAGTTGAACCCAAAGTTCACAAAACGCAGAGAGGTATTATTACCTATCTTATTACTGTATACAAAACCGATTTGGTCAAAAGAAGCGCGTGTCCGGTCTTCCTTCATTGACATGCCATAAAAGTTACTCTTCGCCGCCGTATTATTAAAACCGAAAGACAATGCGACATCATTGCTGCGATAAATACCAATACCGGCAGGGTTTGTACCCATTACAGACATATCTCCGCCCAAGGCACCCATTGCACCACCCATACCCACGAAACGAGCCGTTCCGTTCAAGTCATTACCGAGCAACCGCTCGGCATCGTATGCATTTTGTGCGCTTGCCGTTGCCATTGCCAGCAACGCACAAGCGGTTAGTATTACTTTATTTTTCATATATCAAGTCTATTTAATTCTATCATCTGTCTAGTTTAATTTTCAAACTCATCTTCTGCGAGAGCCACCGCCACCGCTTGAACGAGAACCGCCACCACCGCCGGAGCTGCGTGAGACACTGCTTCCACCGCTCGAATAGCTGCTGCGTGAAGATGACGAAGAGCTGTTGCTGCGGTATGACGAATTACTTCTGGAGGTCGATGTATTATTCCGGGAAGTCGAATTCTCACGTGAATAAGAATTACCCCTTGAATAAGAATTACTGCGAGAGGAGCTGTTGCTATTGTTGCTGCGATATGCTCCGCGCCCTACCGTACCGTTAGCGTTTCTCTGATAAGAAGACGAGCCTGAAACACTGCTGCGAGTGCTGCTGGGCCTATTGTAGGAAGAACCTCTTCCTGCCTCCGGACGGCTATACGTATTCTCATTACGTACACCTGTCGACTGACCGACTGATATGTTTTCTCCGGTACGAGAGCGATACACCGTTCTTCCCGGGCGGACTGAATTTGATTTATCCGAACCGGAAACCACTCTTCCCGAGCTGGAACCGCTGCGTCCTACCGAACGATAACTACTTGCGCCGGTACGTCCGCCTTCACTGCGTCCCACATAAGAGTTACTGTTAGTGCGACCATAATTGTTTACGTAATTATTACGGTTCGGGCGTGACGAGTTATAATTGTTGTTATATCTGCCGGCATGAATGCCCGGACGATGAGCATTGGAACCATACCATCCATGTCCGCCACCCCAGTAGCCGCCGCCCCAACCGTAGCTGGGATAATAATGGTTGTGCCAAGGATGATGTCCCCAATAACCGCCGCCCCAGTAGCCGCCATACCAGTAATTTGGATACCAACTGCTGTAATACCACGGTGAGCTCCATCCCCAACTGAATCCCCAACTCGGTCTGTAAGGATAGTTAAAGCGCCAATCCCACCATAATCTGTTGGTGTAAGTAGGAAACGCATAAGCATACAATCCGTCATCGTACACATTCCAATCCCAAGAAGACAATCCGTAAACCACATCCCAATACAGCGGGCTGCTCACCGGAATAGCATATCGGGGATTTCTGAAACGAACGATACGCATGGCATATTCATAATCATCCTGAGAACCTTCGAAACCATTTACCCACTCGCCTCTCTCATTCAAGGGTTTTTCCTCGATATATAAAGTATCATTCTCCATCGAGAACGTATTATCCCGTGAAGTATAGCGACGGTTATACTCATCCACATCACGCGTATTGCCTTTTACATCCTTTACGACAACCGTAGAGCCGGGAGCAGCATAGACAGTGGTATTATTCTGCTTCTGCGGAACAGTTACCTTTACCGCCTGCTTAACCTCTTCCTTCTTTTCGGCTTTCTTCTTCGGGATGAAATAAAGGTCGTCTTCTACGCTTTGTGCTATTGCCAGGAAAGGCAAGCACGCCATCATAAGCGAAGCCAATACAATCTTTTTCATACTCGTTACTTGTTTATTTGTTATTTTATCCTTTTTTTCTGGTACAAAGATAGCCCGAGGTTTTACTACATAACAAAGAAAATCCCTATTAGTTGGTAGGGATTTCCCTATTTTACTTTTATTCAGTAGGATACGAAGCTATTTCTTCAAAATTACCGGCCGGTACCGCTTCTTGAATGAAGTATTTTGTATCTTTGCATCTATATGCACCTTTAATCAGCCATAAAAACCTGATTAAATAGTCTATTATAGAAGAAAATGGAACTGCCCAAACTAATAAATAATATAAATGAACGTGTAGTAGATGACTTGAATTGAACGATATTATGATACTACAGATATCGGTGAATTTCCTATTCGTCTAAAACCAGTAATATAAATGAATGGAATATCACAATATAAAGATGCCGTAGAAGCTATCAAAACAGCAATTCTTCAAAGTCAATATGAAGCTTTGAAAAGTGTCAATCGCATCCAGTTGGCTCTATACTTTGGCGTGGGAAAATATCTGTCCGTCAAAACCCGCAAGGGAGCTTGGGGGACAGGTGCTTTAAAAACAATCAGCAGCCAATTACAAAGAGAATTGCCCGGACTGAGAGGCTTTTCGGCCACCAGTTTAAAGAAGATGAGACTATTCTATGAGAATTGGAATATGCTCGATGCAACTTCGTCCGTTACAACGGACGAAATTGAAATCGCCAAATCGTCCGTTACAACGGACGATTTACCACATGATGTTTCCAATGAAATTACAGCCAGGTCTAATGAATGGACATTCTCTGATATACAGGATTTTCCTGTGGAGGATTTTTTCAATGTTCCTTTTACGCATCACGTTGAAATATATTCAAAGGTACAGGATATAAATCAAAGATACTACTATATTCATCATTGTGCAGTAGAACATCTATCGGTAGAGGCATTGGTGAAGATTATTAAGGAGGATGCCTATCAACATCAGTCTGAAATGCCTAATAATTTCGATAGAACCATTAAAGCATCAAATTTAGCTCGCAAGGCAGTAATGATGTTCAAGGATAACTATACATTGGACTTCATAAATGTGGAACAAATAGGTGAACGAGACAAGATTGATGTAGATGAACGTGTAATCGAAAAGGAAATTATAAAAAGGGTAAAAGATTTCATTATGACCTTTGGAACGGATTTCTCATTTATAGGCAATCAGTATCATTTAGAAGTTTATGCCGAGGATTTCTTTCCGGACCTTCTCTTTTTCAATCGTGCCTTGAATTCAATGGTAGTCGTAGAATTAAAGGACGGAGCTTTCAAGCCATCCTATTTAGGCCAGTTAATGACCTATATCCGCATTCTTGACGACAAGGTAAAGAAACCACACGAGAATCCTACTATCGGCATAGTTCTTTGCAAAAATGCTAACAAAGACTTTGTTGAGTACATTATCCAAGATTACAATAAACCGATGGGTGTAGCCACTTATAAAACGGTTGATGATATGCCAGAGCCTTTGCGTAAAGCATTACCCGATACAGAAGAGCTAAAAAAACTGTTGGAGGAATAGGATATGAAACTGAACAACAATCAGAATATGTTTGATGCTGATTACATGGCCTATCTGGGAAGTATTTCCACGCATGAAACCCATGCGGGTTATTTCAGCATTGACAAAAAAGGAAGAAGTGTCAATAGTGATATAAAACATGGTTCAGACCAACCGGATGATATTTCAGCATACGACTTGATTTTAAAGAACAAGGAACAGAAAAACAAAATAGCTTGTGCGGAGAAACTTTTCGAGCAATTAAGTAGTTCCGAAGTCAAATATAGTAAGATTGATAATTATGATACGCTAATGAGTTTGGTGAAATAACACAATGATAAGTTGCACCCACTTATACTCTCATGCTCTCACCCGCAATTCCAACTCATTGGCAATGAACACGATACACGCCATGAGAGCATAATAAAGGGTGAGAGCATTACTCTCATGCTCTCACCCTTCATTTTTTACAATACGCACTTAACTTACTTATTCACAATACAATATCCATTTATCGGCTTGTAAACCGGTTGTTTGGGAAGTCCCACATTTATCAGCTTTCCTTCTTCACACAAGCGGCGTAAATGGCGGTTGGCCGTGGTTTGCGTCATGCCGCAAAGAAGTTGGAAGCTCTTCCGCTGCACAAAATCATGAGTCGTGAAATATTCCGTCAGCAGCGCATCAATTTCCTCATTGGCCAGTTTACTCGAGTGGAAAGAGAACCGAGTACGTTGTACCTTTACCTTTCCCACTTCATCCATCAATATTTGGTCGGGACGATAGACAATCCCCTTGAGTTTCACCTTCGTACTTTTGCGCTTCGTTTCTTCGGTTACCAGCTCGGTGCTCACCAGGTTAGGACGGAAAAAGCCGATGCCGTCCAGATGCACCTGCTTGCCCTCCGCCAGTTCCTCGCCCATGGCATGCGACAGCGCATCGAGCACAGCAACCACATCCGTCTCCGTCAACGTACAATATTTCTGTATACGGGCGCGAAGCTGGGCCGTGCTCACCTTTCCATTCAGCCGGAGACGCGGATGAAAAATAGTCTTTTCTCCTTGCTGCTCAGAGTTTTTAGGATTTTCATACCAATCAAATTGTATTGCCATACTGTTCTTCTTTTATTAATGAACTTTCAATATCTGTTAACCACGGACGTGGTTAGACTTAACCACCTTCGTAGTTAACTTTGACCACCTTCGTGGTTAGACTTAACCACGAAGGTGGTCAAGCAATGATAAACATACAAAGATAGGAAAAGAACAGTACGTAAACAAATAAAAGAAAGGGAAAAGCAGACAAGGACAAAGAATAAAACCAAGGAAAAAAAGGAAAAGGTGAAAGAAGTCTTTTTACACGAAAAACACTTGCAAAAGTAGAAAAGAAGGCTTACCTTTTTAAGTGATATCGTCCCGCGCGGTTCTGATTCTAATAGCACTGAACAGGCCCCATCAGATAACATGAATCGAAGAAAATCTTTATGGAAGGCAATTATGGGATATTCTTCAACCTTTGACATGGCATCATACTCTGCATTAAAATTTTTGGATAGAAGGATAGCAGAAGGCAACTCTGATGCACAGCATACAGCATTGTGGTTCAGGCCGGCTCGAATGCACATATAAGCAGTCTTAAGAGCTTGCAGGCTTGTTAAACAAACGCCAGAATGGGAAAATAGCTCAATTTCACGTCCTTTGATGAGGCCATGAATCATTGAAGCTTGGCTGGGGAGCAATTAATCAGGAGTAGATGTTGCGCATGATAACACCTCTAAATCTTCAATAGAAAAATCATTATCAAATAACCTTACGACTGATTCTTTACCCATCTCAGCGTTAGTATGCGTCATTTGCTGTTGAGTATTTAAAGCATAATATCGTGTCTTGATACCATTCTGTCTTAAAACAATACTTTTTGCACGACTTCTTACACCTCCTACTAAACCTAAAAAATCTTCAATTCAATCATTAGATACAGGTCCGTTAGGCAAATAACTTGCACTACGGGTTATAAACACGTTTTGTTGCATACGATTAAGCTTTGGTTATATATAGTGAAAAATTTGATTATATCTTGCTGGCTCTTATTTGGTAATAGTATGTCATTAGTTTATTTTCTAATAAAACAGGGTCTAAACCGGTAAAAAAAAGCAGTATCATAGGATAACCCTACAAAAATAAATCTAAAAAAATCTGCAGCATCTTTAGAATTAACATCAGCTCTTACTTCACCGCTCTTTTTCGCTTTTTCTATAACATCAGTCCAGATTAAAACTTCTTCTCTGAATACGGCTCGAATTTTTTCATCAAATCCAGGATAATTATGTTGCGCCTGCAAAACCAATGAAAGATATTGTTTATGAGGATTTTCGACGTCATATAATAGTTCTTTCATTTTTGCCATGTTTTCACCTACACCTTTACAGTATTCCACTATAAAATCAACCAAAGTATTTGTTTGTTTTGAAATTTTGTTCGTTAGCGACTGCTTGTTCAATACAAAATGATTAATCATTGCTCGAAACAAACTCTCCTTATCTTTGTATAAATAAAAAATAGCACCTCTAGTCTTTTTCACCTTCAAGGTTTTCTTAAATTCATTTTCTATATTTTGTATAGTTGTCGCTTTAAGACTTCCACTTTTTAAATATACGCGGAATGCACATTCTAATAAGACACTTTCTTCAACTTTGGGTGTTCTTGACATAGAGTTGGATTTTTATTTTCAAAATAAATAAAAACATTGCAATAACCTATAAAGGAAAAACGCAAATTAACACGCCGCACCTTCTGTTTGCATAATTTAAGATATAGAGGTATTATATATAGGAAAAAATAGCATAACTCAAATTTTTATTTTGATGAACGAAATATTATTGTGCTTATTAACCAATCCGTGAAATGTATTAATTTTATACATTCACCATTCTTATAGATTAATAAAGCCTCATAAATCCTTGTTTTATATTGTTATATGAATATATCATAACCTCTTTAAAAGAAGCTGTGAGAATACAAGCAATATTAATATATTATATTTAGTTAAATAATACCATCTGTTATTATATTAATTATATCTTTGTCATGTTTTATAAGAACAATAGTTGAAACGAACCTTTTTTGCCTGTTAATAGGGAAAGATTTATGTCTAATTACATTGAAAAACTATATTACATATAGCAATATAAACCCAGCAATGAC
>ENA-ORRE01001270-ORRE01001270.1-human-gut-metagenome-genome-assembly--contig:-NODE-1270-length-17205-cov-5.564023_pt1 | contig 17205 bp, 21 predicted proteins | sample MGYA00242171_ERZ509126 | MGnify/ENA primary metagenome ERZ509126 (study PRJEB26280, sample SAMEA2338648) | human gut metagenome | biome: human gut; feature: human-associated habitat; material: faeces... | reverse complement strand
ATAATTCTTTTTATAATTTTTTTTGCCTCTTCAATTACTTTTTCAAATGCTTGTAATATTTTTTGTTTGTCCTCTTCGCTCATAGGATTATTCCTCCTCTATTTTTCCATCTCGAACCATACCAAATGGTTTTTCTACTGATACACAAACTGGTGGATGTTTTACACCTATTACTGTTAACCATATTTTTCCGGTCTTTTCAAATTGTTTCTTTTCTTCTTCAGACATTTCCCAACAAGATACAATACAATTATCTTTTGTTTGTATTGCTGGTAACTCACCACATCCTGGTGCTGTTAATTTTACATTTGCCTCTTTAAATTTCACTGGTTTCATATTATTTTTCCTCCTTAATTTTAAATATTTTTTTCCAAAATTCACACATATTATTAAAAAAAATCTCTGATCCATCTGCAATTGGTTGTGTCAAATCTGCAATAATTTCAATTACTTTTTTTGTGAATTTTATATATAAATATATTGGTGTTAACAATATAATTATAAATCCAAATAAAAATTCTTTCATTCTATGTTTTCATCTCCCAACAGATCTTTTTTTAATAAAACTACACAAGCTGCCATTCCTTTTGCAATTTCTCTTTCTATTATATCGCTTGAATTATTGGCTATTTTTTTCAATTCTATTATTTTCTCTTCTATTTTTTGATCAACTAATTTCTTCGTTATAACTTCATTTTTTGTTAATACTGTTATTCCTTTGCAACATTTTTGTATTCCATACATTTTGCCTATTTCAAGTGTTTCTAAATATTTTATAAATTTAATTGCATTATATACTGTTTGTCCATTTTCTCTTCCTCCTGTTTTAATTTCCATTATTTATTGCTCTTCCTCCTTTACCTCTTTTTATATCCTCTGCATAATTTATTTTTGTAATAACTTCTATTTTTACAATCTTCTTTTAAACACCCATAGCAACTCATTTTGGGTAATTTTCCTCCACATAAGAAATCTATAAGATTCAACGTAGGATTTATTATAATAAATATGGGCCACAATAACACAATTTTTACTTTTCCAAAGTGGTTTGAATAATGGTTGTTTTCAGCAATCTTACATCCAATAAAAACATATATAATTATTAAAATAATTTTCAACATACTTTTATTCCTCCAATCTTTTTATTGCATCTTCCCAACATTTTATACTCCTTATTGGCCTATCTTTCTACAACATTGCTTTTCTTTACTCCATGCTGCACATTCATCCTTGTAGCATTCTCCAAAATTTTGATTTTCTATAAGTAAATGATATTCTCCTCTAATTGTATCCTCATCATCTACTATTGGTTTTCTTATGTTATATTGTGTAATTTTAAATTGTTCAGGACATTTCATATTACTTTATCTCCTTTAACTGTGAATCTATTTGCTTTATACTATTTTCTAAACTCTTCTTGTGTATTTCAATCATATCTAATGCAAATTGTAAACCCTCTCGTTGTCCCATTAGCTGATACTTAAATTCATCCATTATTATCACCGTCCTTTGCCACCTGTAATATACACATAATTCCTATTCCTATAAATGTACCTAATACTAATCCCATAATAAATTTAATCACTTATCATCATCCTTTCAACTTTGGTATATATTCCCTACACTTCTTGCAATTGTTATAATAATCTGTTGGTATCCAATCATCTTTTACAATTACTGGGTATTCATATTTCATACAGGCGAAGTCTCCCTCGCCTATATATTCACATTCATCACAAACTTCACAATTATTTATTACACCTTTATATTTATATCTTTTTCTTTGTATTGGCTTCCCCATTATACTGCCACCCTTTCTAGAACTTTCTTTTGCCACATATTCAAGAACTCATTTTGTTTCTTGTTCGTAATTGCATTATTTTTTGTTCTTTTTTGAACTATCTTATTGTTTTTAACTTCAACTGTAACCAGTGATATACTTGGTCTGTCTACTCTTCTCATAAAATAAATATCACACTCGCCTTTTGAATATTTTTCTGTATATGTTCTAACACAATTATTTTGCTGTCTACTTTCATCTATCATTGCATTTATACTATTAGCAGGAAATATAACAAAATCTTTATTTTTGAATATATATTTTGCCAATTCATTTGCTCTTTTCTCAATATTTTTCATTGTTTCTTGTTCTTTAATTTGCTCTATTTGTTTCTCGTATTTATCGTGCATTGTTTTTAATCTATTTGGAAATAAATACTTTTTATTTCTTAAATCCAAATAATAGTGAGTGTAATATTGGTGATATTTTGGTGAATTTAGCTGTAAATAAACAAAATGCAACGATTATTATGGAAATCAGTAAAAATACAACTAATTCAACAATCCAAGAACTTTGTATTATCGTTAAATCAATGTGCTTGGCAAATTCTACTAAACTAAAAATAAAGAAGTAGTGAATTAGATAGATTTCTAATGTATGCTTGCCTATGTAGCTTAATGATTTGCCGATTGTTGTTTTGCTGGAAAAAAATGATTTATAGAATTCAAAAAAACGATAAATAATGATGATTCCTAGAAAACCTTGGATGAAGGTACTCCTTCCATACACATCATAGAAGAGTAAACCAATAAATGTTATTATGGCTAATAATATTGAATATTTAAAATTAAGGATTTTAATAAATATGTTCAAGTGCATTTTTGCCAATATCCCAAATATGAAATAGGGTAAATAGTTGAAAAATAAAGATAAACTGACTATTTCTGCGATGGGATTGTTGAAAACATGTAATTTGTATAGTATAGTTTTTGATATATTTATAATAATAAGGAATAGGATTAGTATGATTGTTTGATGTGTGAGATTTATTTTGAATTTTTTAATAATCAAAACAAAGAACATATATAGTAAGAAAAATTCGACCATAACAATCGTAAACCAATATCCGGCTTTAAAATTGTCAGTAATAATGGTTCTGAAAGGTATGGAAAATGTTGCACAAAAAATAGCCGCAACTATTATGGTTGGAAGTAGTTGACATAAAATACGATTCCGAATGCGTTTCTTCATTAATTGTTTTGTGTAAATAGAATAAGACATTAGACCACTAATAAAGAAGAATAGTGGCATTCGAAATAATATAAAGATATTATTAGTTTCTGAATCTGTTGCAAATGTAAGTTTGCACACATGACTAAATACAACCAAAATCATAGTGAAGCCCCGCATCGCATCAATGTATTCGATGCGGGGCATTTTTATTGTTTCTATATTATTCTCCATCTTTTTTTAAGTTGTTCATACAAACTTTCAGCGAGTCGGTCCAGTAGGGGACAACGGTGCCGAATGTGGCTTTGATTTTTGTCTTGTCGAGCACGGAATAGCTCGGGCGCACTACCTTCGACGGGAATTCGTCGCTGTGGCAAGGCTGGATGTCGCACTGTGTGTTGCCGGCATATTCGGCAATCATCTTCGTGAAGTCGAACCATGAGCATACGCCTTCGTTGGAGTAGTGGTAAACGCCGTCGTTGCCTTCGTACTTGCGGTTTTCAACGATGTCGAAGATGGCGAGCGCAAGGTCGTAGGCATACGTCGGTGTGCCCACCTGGTCGAACACCACTTTTAGCTGAGGTTTTGTTGTCGTAAGGTTGAGCATCGTTTTCAGGAAGTTCTTTCCGAATTCGCTGTAAAGCCATGCCGTGCGGATGATGATGTGGCGGCAGCCGGAAGCAATGATTGCCTGTTCGCCGTGAAATTTTGTCACGCCGTAGACACCTGTTGGGTTGGCCGGTTCGTCTTCCTTGCAAGGAGTGTTGTTCTTTGTTCCGCCGAACACATAGTCGGTTGACACGTGAACGAGCAGACCGTCGTTCTTCTTCATTGCCACTGCCAGATTTTCGGCAGCCTTTGCGTTGAGGATTTCAGCAAATTCGCTGTCGTCCTCTGCCTTGTCGACGTTCGTATAGGCGGCACAGTTGACGATGACTTTTACGTCATTGTCCATTACCATCTTTTCCACTGCTTCGGCGTTGGTGATGTCGAGTTCCGCTACGTCGGTAAAAATGTAGTTGTCGGTGCTGTTTTTTGCAACGATACGCATTTCGTTGCCGAGCTGTCCGTTTGCACCGGTTACAAGTATATTCATCGTTTAATAAAGTTTTTCGTTAAAGTCAAACAGCCAATCAGCGTCTTTCAGACGGCTGTGGTGGCGGTCTTTTTCAGAAAGAATCACCTTTTCGGCAGGCAGACGCCAGTCAATGCCGAGGTCGGGGTCGTCCCATGCGAGCGCGCCTTCCGATTGCGGAGCATAGAAGTTGTCGCACTTGTATTGGAAAATCACTTCATCGGTGAGCACGCTGAAGCCGTGGGCAAAGCCGCGCGGAATGAAGAACTGGCGGTGGTTGTCCTCAGTCAGTTCAACGGCCACATGCTGTCCGAATGTCGGTGAGCCCTTGCGGATATCGACAGCCACGTCGAGCACGGCACCTTTGATGACGCGCACCAGCTTGGACTGTGCATAAGGCGGTTTCTGGAAATGCAGGCCACGAAGCACGCCGTAGCTTGACTTGCTTTCATTGTCCTGTACGAACACCGTGTTGCACACTTTTTCCTGGAACTCGCGTTGCGAGAACGATTCGAAGAAATAGCCGCGATCGTCGCGGAAAATGCGCGGTTCGATAATTACCACGCCTTCAATGTCAGTTTTGATTACTTCCATTTCGTTTATGTCAAAATTAATCGAGGTTGCTTTTTCCGTAGCGTTCCAATTCGTCGATGACCTTCAACAGATATTGGCCGTATTGGTTCTTGAGCATCGGTTGAGCGAGTTCGCGCATCTTGTCGACTGTAATCCAACCCTTGCGGAAGGCAATGCCTTCAAGACATGCTATTTTCAGTCCCTGACGCTTTTCGATGACTTCCACATAGGTAGAGGCTTCAGCCAAAGAGTCGTGAGTACCTGTGTCAAGCCAAGCAAAGCCACGTTCCAAAGTCTGTACTTTTAATTCCTTGTCATCAAGGAAACGCTTGTTAACGGATGTAATTTCCAGTTCTCCGCGAGCCGACGGCTTGATGCTTTTTGCTACTTCAACCACCTTGTTCGGATAGAAATACAGGCCGACTACGGCATAGTTGGATTTTGGCTCTGCCGGTTTTTCTTCGATTGACAGACAGTTGCCGTCGTTGTCGAATTCTGCAACACCATAGCGTTCAGGGTCACTTACCCAGTAGCCGAATACGGTTGCCTTGTTTTCTGCTTCAGCCGAGTAGACTGCTTCGCGGAGAAGTTTTGTGAAACCATTTCCGTGGAAAATGTTGTCGCCCAACACAAGGCATACGGAATCATTACCAATAAACTCTTCACCAATCAGGAATGCCTGAGCCAGTCCGTCGGGAGAAGGCTGTTCAGCATATTCAAAGCGCACGCCGAAATCAGAACCGTCGCCCAAAAGGCGTTTGAATCCCGGCAAGTCATTCGGGGTGGAGATGATGAGTATTTCGCGGATACCTGCCATCATCAATACCGAAATAGGGTAGTAGATCATTGGTTTGTCGAAGATGGGCAGCATTTGTTTGCTGACACCTTTCGTGATCGGGTATAGTCTGGTTCCCGATCCGCCTGCTAATACGATTCCTTTCATTTTGTCTGTTATTTTTGAAATTTCTTGTTTATGAATTATTCTTCATCGGATGCATATCCATAGCCATATCCGTATTGATAGCCATATTTGTATCCGTATTTGTATCCATAGCGGCTGTTGCTGCTAATGGTTCCATTGAGGATAAGGGCAAGATTTTTGAAGCGTTTTTCGGTGTAAATGTTTTCCAATTCTTGAATCATGCTTCTTTCAAGAAGACCTGCACGCACAACGAAAATGGTTCGGTCGGCATATTGCTCGATGATTTGTGTATCGGCGACGATATCAATCGGCGGACAGTCTACAAACACATAATCGTAATTATGACGAACTGATTCAAGTAAATTTTTCAATCTGTTTTCCTCCAGAAGTTCTGTTGGATTTGGAGGTATTGTGCCGATTGGAATGACATTAACTCCTGAATATTTGGGCAGTGGAACGATAATTTTTGAGATATCGCTTACTGCTCCGTTCAAATAATCCGTCAATCCTTGTTTAGGCGAGTTGATATAAGACGATGTAGAACCATGGCGCAGGTCACCGTCAATTACAAGAACTTTCTTGTTCTTTAGCGACAAGCTGGCTGCAATATTCATAGCAGAGAATGACTTACCGCTGCCCGGATTGAACGAAGTGATAACGATAACATTTTCGTCCTTCTTTTGTCCCATCATAAACTCAAGGTTGGTACGCAGCACGCGGAACGCTTCATTAGAGATGTTGCGATTTCCAGGTTTGACCACAATCTTGAGTTCTGTTTGTTTATCCTTTTTACTGAAAATATTTTTAGATTTCTTTTTATGTGCAAGTGGAATTTCGCCAAGGAAAGGCATTGACAATTGTTCCAAATCTTTTCTTCCACGAAGTTTTGTGTTCATTGTTTCACGCAAGAAGATGATAATGGCCGGAACAAGTAAACCAATGGCGAAGGCAACCAAAAGTATGTTTTTCTTTAAAGGAGCCGATGGAATCATGCTGCCGGTTGCCGCCTGAATAATACGTGTGTTATATGCACTGAATGCCTGCGACAGTTCGTTTTCTTCACGTTTTTGTAGCAAGAACAGATAAAGAGATTCTTTTACTTTCTGCTGACGCTCAACGCTTAAAAGATATTTGGCCTGAGTTGGATTCTCGGCAATTTTTGTGTTTGCTTGGAGTTCTGACTTTTCTGTACTCTTGATTTGTGCGTTGAGGGTAACAATGTAGTTATCGATTGATGTGACAATTGCAGCTCTGAGTGCTGCCAGATTGTTGTCCATATTTTCAACAAGCGGATTTTGTTCACTACTGTTTGCTACTAACTTATTACGTTCAATAAGTGCATTGTTGTATGCTCCAATCTGTGTTTCAATTGCGCCGCTTTCGATACCAGAGTTTGCAGGTATCAGTTGATCCTTGTTTTTCTTTTCTGTGATATAGTTGCGAATGAATTTAGCCATGTACAAATGGTTGTTGAGCATTTGCAACTCATTCGATGCATCGTGTGATTGTGCCATATACATAGACGAAACGGCAGCTACGTCAGGCACAAGATTCTTGCTTTTGAATGATGATATGTCCTCATCCACATTACCCAACTCTTGTTCGATGACAGCCAAACGGTCGTTAATGAATTCTGAAGTGCTGACAGCAATGCGGTTCTTGTCTTTTACCCAATTCTCATTGTAGACTTCTATCAGTGTATTTAAAACATCTTCAGCACGTTGGGTTGAAACATCGGAGAATGAAAGGTTGATGATTGTTGTTTTTTCCTCTCCTAAGCTGACATTCAATCGTGATTTATAATTTTTTGCTGTTGATAGTATGTCAGATGTGCTTACTAATATGGGGGTTTCCATTGCGCCATTGTAATAAGCAGTGGGTACAACCGTTAATGTGCCAAATGGAGTAGCAATCGGCTTGGTTAAAATTCCGTTTGCCTTGATTGTTTTATCCTGCTTTGTTCCATTAATAATGAAATCGCTTAGCTCTACTTTGTTGTCATTTAGAATGTTAATAGCAAAATGAAGATTTTTGGCAGCAGCTATACTATCAAATTTTACCTCAATGGGACGGTTCGTTCCATAGAGTACAATGTCATGAAAACGCCCTTCGATAGCATAGTCTACATTAAGATTGAGACGTTTAACAACATCTGCCATTAGTGATGTTGCTTGTATGGTAACAATTTCATTATTAATGTTTGTGTTGGTCTGTATCAATCCCAAATCCTCCAGACCACTTATGTCGCCCGTCGCTGATGAACCTTTGGAATCTTCTTTGATAAGAATAGTCGCAGTTCTGTCGTATGTAGCCGGTGTGCGTTTGATATATAAAACGGCAATACTTATGGTTATGAAAAGTGATATGACGAACCAGTACCATCTGTTGGCACATAGGTAGAACAGATCCTGTATTCGCATGAAATCATCAGCAGGTTTTTGCCTATTGGGTTGTGTTGTCATAATGAGTTTTTATTTGAAGATTAGAACACCTAATGTCATTAAGAAAGAACCGATTGACATCCAGAATGATATAGAACGAAGGTTGTTGTCATTGACTGTTGATTGGCCAGCTTTTACCTTGTTTGGTTCGACATAGACAATGTCGTTTTGTTGCAAATAGTATGCCGGAGAGCTCATCACGTCATTATTAGAGCATAGATTAACAACGTACACTTTTTGTTCTCCGTTTTCATTTCTCAGAACTTTAATATTATCGCGTTTGCCATATATCGTTAAATCTCCAGCTAAAGAAATGACATCGAGAAGTGTCATGCAGTCTTTGTCCAAATAATATTTGCCAGGAGTTTTAACTTCGCCTAAAACGGACACAGACAAGTTCATGAAATCGACAGTAACAATCGGGTCTTTTACCAAATTCTTTGTGATCAGTTTGTCTTTGATGCATTTGGCGATCTCTTCACGAGTAAGACCTTCTACTTTAATTTCTCCTAAAACAGGGAAGTCTATGCAACCATTAGAATTGACAGTATAACCTAATACATCCCCTTGATTACTGCTTGAGTTTGAACCCACTTTTCGTGATGCTTCAAGGAGGTTGAATAGATTTGTCAACTGTTCGTCTTTGCTATTAACAACAATCGAAATTTTGTCTTCAGCTTTAACTGTGATGGGATGCTTGTCTGGTATTTGTGTAATCATGCCCGCAGTTGTGTCCTGGAAATAAGCAATTTCTTTTGGAGACTTGCATGAAACACAAAAGATAATTACCGCTAAAGAAATCAGTAAATTTTTGATATTCATAACACAAAGTGTAAAATATAATATTATTGGACGGTTTGATTTTTCTTTTTTATTTGTTTAGACAACCAAATATTCGCGATTGTCCAAATTAACACATCAATGAGTAACAGTAGGTTTATGTTGATGTATTTGGTAAGAAATGGGTTGCCAAAAGTGAAAACAATGGCAAAACTTACAATTGTTACCATTGCCGGGCGCTGTTTCATTCCAATGGCCAATAATTTGTGGTGGATGTGGCTTTTGTCTGGTTTGAAAGGATTCATTTTTAATTTTGTGCGATGGATAAAGACCCTGACAACATCAAAACATGGAATGATAAGAGGTGAAAATGCCAATGCAAATGGATCGTAATTGTCTATGTATGTTTCGTGTGAGTTATAGAGTTTGATAGCCAATATACATATAATGATGCCGATTGTCAAGCTGCCGGTATCGCCCATGAATATTTTTCTGCCCTTTTCAGCGTTGCCAAATACGTTGTAATAGAAAAAGGGAACAAGCACACCGAAAGTGGCGATGGCAAACATGGCAAATCCGTATTGCTGTGACAGGAAAAATGAGTATCCGTATGACAACAGCGCTACGCTGCTCAAACCGGATGCCAGTCCGTCAATGCCGTCGATAAGATTGATTGCATTGATGATGAATACTACTACGAGTACGGTGAACGGATAGCCGATCCATTTAGGCAATTCATAAATGCCAAACAATCCGTGGAAATTGTCAATCCAAAGCCCTCCTGCAATTAGAAGGAGGCTGCAGATGATTTGTATAACAAATTTTGCGCGATATTTTACGCCAATCAAGTCATCAGCCATTCCGACGAGATAGAGCATCATGATGGCACAATATGAATAGGCCAGTGTTTTTGCGTTGCGTTCAAGCACTTCAATTATTTCGGTGTGTCCAAGTGATAACGAAATACCTAATGTTAAGGCTATTGAAATAAATATAACAGGCTTGAAAGCTATACCTCCTAAGCGGGGTACGGCGCAAGTGTGAATTTTTCTTTCATCTGGTATGTCAAAAAGTTTTTTTCGAAATGCAACTAATAAAATTTTGGGAATTAGAATACCAGCCAGAAAAGCGCTTACAACAAACACAAAAAGCACAATTGAAATCCAGTGTAACATAGTGGGTTAAATATAACGTTAATTATTTTTTATGATCTGTATATAATCGGGGTTTATCTCTGCAGTTGCGACAGCTGCAATACCCAATAGGCTGACGACTATGCGTCGTTTTTTGTAGCCTTTAATTTTTATATTTATAAATGTCCCTTCAACACCGTCAAACGGTCCTCCAATGATTTTTACACGTGTTCCTTTGGTCAAGTTTATCTCTGTCGGAGACAGGTAGGTTAGATCTTCGTTTTGACTTTTGCAAACAGTGATAAATTGTTGCATTTGTCGTTCTGGTACGATGATTGGCACATTCCTCCCATTTTCCGGTTTCGTTAGATATTGCAAAAATGCAATTCTTTGTTTTGCCTCTTGTATAATTGTGCGTGTAGTTTTGAAGAAAACGAGGTTATGGATCGCCGGAACCAGCTTTCTGACCTTGTGGCCATCTTTCTTTTCAACTATTTTATAGCATAGAGGTACGAAAGATTCGATGTTGTCACGCTGTAGAAATATTTGAGCCTCTAATTCTTTACAATAAGGGGCACTCATCGCAAACCAGACAACATCATTTTCGGTCATAAATTTAAATTGCAATTATACGGCTCCCCAAGGTGATGCTATATTTGTATAAATCAATTAGTTACGCCGTGGGTTAATATAAATAGTCAAAAATCCTTTTTACACGCGGCAAAAGTAATGCTTATTTTTTATATGACAAAATTATATGAGAATTTAACATTTCCAGAAGCAAATTTTTGTTTTTTAATTTATTGTTTTGTGTGGGAGTTGGGCCGCATTCATTGTTTGTGCCATATTTTTTTGAAATACGGATAGACAACCTGTGATTCGTTGCTTTTGGACCGGTTGGTTTGGAATTCTGATAACCCCAATGAAGCTGAAAAAATTGGCAGGAAAGGCATTTCAGGCAATGATTGATGCCTTTGTGATACGATATGATGCTTGTGGGCGTCTTCATCAATATGCAAAAACAATGTGGGCGCGGAATCGGTTAATGCAAAAGTGAAAGCTTTTGGATGCCAATTCAGGTGGGTGGTTGGCATATCTTTCTTCCTGTTTTGACTGTCTAAACTTTATGCTTGATTGAAAATCCCTCAGGCTTTTACGTTGACCCCTAAAATCTAAAGAATATAAAAACACCCGACTTTACATTCTTGGGTGTAAAATCGGGTGTTTAATTTGTAAAACATTGATTTTCAATGTTTATTGCGGAGAGAGAGGGATTCGAACCCCCGGAGGTGTTACCCTCAACGGTTTTCAAGACCGCCGCAATCGACCACTCTGCCATCTCTCCAAAATTGGTCGTTCAAAAAATTTGCGGAGAGGACGAGATTCGAACTCGTGGTAGGATTGCTCCTACGTCAGTTTAGCAAACTGGTGGTTTCAGCCACTCACCCACCTCTCCAGTGCTTCAGTTCGTTTGCTTTAGCGAGTGCAAAGATAGATATAGTTTTTGAATCTGCAAAATTTTTGGCAAATATTTTTCAAAAAATATTCTAGTGCAGATTTTAGCTTAGTTCAAAGGTGATCTAATTTGATAGGGGCTCAAAATTGGTGGCTTCTTGGGGGTCTATATAATAAGGATTCCTAATATTAATAGAAAAAGGATTGTTGACAAAAGTGCAATAAGGGGCGGTAGTCTTGCCAATATGTGTTTCAAACTCTTTTTATGTGTTTTTCTATCCAGAAAATTGTATTCTGTGTTATATAACATAATTTTAATATTTGTTTTCTTTCGTTTTGTTTATTTTATAAAAAGAATATGTGTTTTGTTTGTTTTGTATGTGGGAAAAATGTTTTTTTGTCAAAAATCAATACTGCATTAAAGCCGGATCGGTTTCGCAAAACATGAAGAAAAATATCTTTCTTGAAATGCATATTTGCGGGATGGGTTCAGTTTGTGAAGAAAAGTATGATGATAGTGCTTGGCACAGGTGAAACACGAAAGAAACAGTTGCTCATGCCATGATTGGAATGGTGACTTTTCTGGGGATTTGAGGGCTGATTGATATTGAAGACATCGTTTGCAGTGCGAATAGGCAATAGCGATGATTTAATACCATAAGCAAGTATAATATAATTAACAGGTGTTGAATTTTTGAAAGAACGATAGTAGGGTATAAACGTGTTGATCGGGAAACTTGGATTATGCGCACTGCGTCAATTCATTTTTTTTGAACGGTAGCGGAAGCTCTATTGCGATTTTGGATACTTCAGGTGTTCAGTTTCGTGTCTGCGTTCTATAGTAGTAATTTGTAAAATTGTGTTAATCATGGTGAAGTATGTACGTCGTTGTGCATTAGTGCTCGGATTGCTGTTGTTCGGACAGCTTTCAGGTAAGGCGCAAACTTTTGCATTGAAGACAGATGTGCTGAATTGGGCCACCGCCTCTTTTAATATAGAGCCGGAGGTCCGTGTGGGTGACAACTCCACTTTGGCGTTAGGCTTGTCGTGGAATCCGTGGACTTTCAAAGAGTCTACTGCAAACCGTAAGTGGCGCCATTTTCGTGTGCAACCGGAATACCGTTATTGGTTTTGTCGTCCGTTTGGCGGGCACTTCTTAGGGTTGCATGCTTCCTATACTCGTTTTAATGCCGGTAATGTTGATTTGCCTTTCGGGCTTTATCCCAAATTGGCCGACCAACGTGTTCAAGGCAATGAATGGTCGGTAGGTATCGGCTACGGTTACCACTGGATTCTTTCTCCGCGCTGGAGCATTGAGGCAGAGGTGGGCGTGGGCTATTCTCATGCCAGTTTCGATGCGTACGACTGCATGAAATGCGGCGATTTGCGGGGACATGAATGTACAAACCGTTTTGTGCCAACAAAATTGTCGGTATCAGTAATTTATATGATTCGTTAAAATAAAGAGTGTAGGCTATGAACAAGAAACATACAATTATTGCAAAAGGTTTGCTGTTGGCAGCCTTGTGCACTGCTCCTCTTTCCGATATGTTGGCAAACCAGGCGGATGTTGTCGAAGATGCTCGCATAGAGTGGTTCGGTAGCGAACGTCTGAAGGTGTCGTTCCCCATCAGCGTGGGCGATGTGAAGCTGTCTACTAACGACCGCGTAGTGGTAAAGCCGGTGCTGCGTTCTGCCGAGGGCGAAGAAATGGCCTTGCCAATGTTGGAGTTTGCAGGAAAACAAAACAAAAAATACTTCGACCGCAAGGCAGTGCTCGACAAGACGGAACGTCTGGCTGTGTATGCTGCAGACGATACGGTAGAATATATGCAGGAGATTGCCGTTGAACCGTGGATGCGCAAGTCGGACTTGACGGTAGTTATGCTCCGCTATTTTGAGGACTGCTGTTCGGTTACTCCGATTGCACCTGTCACTGTGGCGCAGACCCGCTATGTCGAACCTGTCAAGCCGACATTTGATCCTGTCATTCCGCATATTAGTGTGGCAGAACGTTTGGCGGAAACCAATCCGATTATGATTCCTATGGATCAGTATGAGCCTTATAATCCGGATGTGCCTTTGCGGAAAATGAAAAATGCATTATATGTACATTTTCATATGAACAAGGCAAATATTGATACGGCTTATCGTGAAAACAAAACAACTCTTGCGAGGATTCTAGACTTGCTCGCTCAAGTGAAAGCTGACACTTTATCAGAAGTAAAAAAGGTGCGCATTATTGGATTGGCTTCTCCAGAAGGTCCGGTCGTGTTTAACCAAAGACTTTCAGAGAAACGTGCAGTGGCCTTAAAAGACTACCTTATTAATAACGGTGCCGAACTCGATGAGGATACTATCGAACTGATTGCCGGTGGTGAGGCTTGGGCAGATCTGTTGGATGTAATTGCCGAAAGTAATCTTGACGGTCGTGACGAATTACTTGAGCAGCTCCGCAATGCAGAAGATCCGAATAATCGTGAAGTACTGTTACGTCGTCACAATCGTGGTAAGTCCTACCGTTATCTCGTGCAGTCAGTATTTGCTGACCAACGTAACTCTGGTTATGTTCAAGTGTTCTATGATGCTGTCGAAGATACGCCTGCCAAGACTATCAACGAGGCTGTCGGTCTGCTTCAGAAAGGAAATGCTGCCGAAGCGGCAGCCATGCTCGAACCGCTCGACGACAACCGTAAGTGGAATGCCTATGGTTCTGCTCTTTATATGCTCGACCGCAAGCCGGAGGCCCTTGAGGCGTTCAAGAAAGGCGTTGAGTGGAAGAACGACGGTGCTGAGGAAAACTTAAAGGCCATTCAGGCTACTATGTAGGGAAATACAATTAACTTAAAATACGAATTAAAACATTTAATTAAACTATTTATCAACCTTTTAATTTTTACATTTTATGAAAAAAACAAAATTTGCGTACCTTTTCGCTACTGCATTGGTAGCAGGTACTATGGGTCTTGTTTCTTGCTCTGAAGAAGGCGAAAACCCGATGCCAACAAATGGTGAGACAACAAAAGTTGCTATTAGCATGAGTCTTGAACAACAAACTCGTGCAACTGCCGACCAAGTGAATATGGGTTCGGAAATTCAAAACATTAACAATGTTATCATTGTTCCGATGGTGAATGATATTCCGCAAAATGTGATTTCATTGGGAACTTTTGATCCGGATGTTAAGACTACACACTACAAAACTGCTACTATTCCGCAAACTGTCAGCAAGTTCCGTGTATATGGTAACCTTCCTGGTTCATTTGCAGATAATGCAGCGTTTGTATTCCCATCATTAGCTCAAGATGCCGCTGGTGAAGATGGCGATTTGGCAAGCTTTGTTAAGCCTCACGGATTGTACTACTATGCTGAAGCAGGCAACACAGGGGAAAACAAATTCCAAATTGGAACTGGTGCAAATTGGGAAGCTGTAACAAATTGGACTCCGATTACAGATAATGAAACTGTTGGAACAAACACCTTTATTAAAATTGGCGGTGTAAAGTATTCTGTTGGTGTATTGGCAGCAGGTGTGCTTGACGGTTCCGATAAAACTAAGAAAATCTTTAAGGATGCAGAAGAAAAAACTTACTCTATCAATGATTTGGCAGATGTAGAAAATCCGTTTATCCTTGATGGTATCGTAGTGGAAGATCAACCGAAGAACCTTACTGAAACTTTTGCAGAAACAGGTGGTAATGTAAGAGTTTATGAAACCGCTGCTTCTGCTAATTTGCTCGATGATAAGATTTCTTTTGGTGAAGGTAATAAGATTTCGGGTGCTAATATTTATTGTGTAGTAGCTCCGGAAAATAAAGATCATATCATCGTTAACTTCCGTTTCCAAAACAAGTCTGGTAAGACATTGGTATTGAACAGTGGTGAAGAAGTTGCTGCTGAAGGTTATCTTTATTTGTATGCAACACTTCGTCCGGATGCTGATAATGACATCTTCTCTGCTGCAACTTCTACATTGTTGAATGCAACAGTTCAGGATTGGGGTCGTGCAACAACTACAATTGTTGAAACTACAGATGTTGCAATCGGTGTTGAAATTTCTACAGCTTGGGCTAAAGGTCTTTCATTTGACGAAAATATCTAATATTCAAACTGGTAACTAAAAATCGTAGGGGAGGTTCTTTCTCCTCCCCTGCGATTCATAAACTGCAAAGAAGAAAGAACTATATTAATTCATAAAATACAAAGAATGATGATGCAAAAGAATATATTCTACGGGTCATGTCTGCTGTTGTCTGTTTTGGGATTTACGTCGTGTATCGATGAAGATTTGTCTGACTGTCCGCCGGCAACGAAAGATGCAGAGATCTTGTATAAGCTCGAAGTTGCACAAGATGTGGCACTGGGCTTTAGTGACGAAGTGCATTCTTTGCATCTTGGTTTCTGGAATTCTCCATCGACGTTATTCCGTGAAGATGTGATTCCACAAGAATCATTACCTGCCGACATGATCTTCCGAGTGACGATTCCTGTCGATAATTATAGCCACATAGCTGTGGCAAACGGTGAAAAGGGTACAGACAACTCTTATGCACCTTATCCTGCTAATTTGTCGGAAGCTCTTGTGGAACAGCCTACAAGCACTGCCGATATTATTTCTGCCACGGGCATTCCAGCCTATGTGGGTACCCTTCAAATGAATATGGAAAAGGGTTTTGAAACGGACTATTATGAAGTATTGCTGACGGCGGCTTCGAGTAAGTATGTGCTCCATGTCAACCGTCCGGCAACGCTAAAAAATATGAAGTGCTACATTCAGGGCACAAAACAGAACTATGCTATCTGGAATAAAGTCTGGTCGTTTAGTGACAAAGTGCGTACCGACGCTTCTGCTTTTGGTATGCATTGTGAAACGGTCTCAGACTTTGAGTTCTACGCATTCCCGACGCTGATACCTGCAATGAGGGCAACACCATTGGAACCGGGATGGTGGAAACTTTATTTTTACTCCGAATTGGGAGATAAGATAGTAGAGCACATTTTCACTATAAAAGAGCCTGTAGAACCGGGAAGGGTCTTTGAAGCTACTTTCCATGTGACGGAACAGGGTGGTGAAGCTGTTGATGTTGATGCCGGAGTGGAATTTAATCCGGATTGGAAGCCAGGAGGCGATCATGATGAAAACGTATAAGGGAATTACTAATATAAAATCAGAGCTATGAAAAATTGGAAAACTTATATAATAGTTTTTGGATTCTTGTTTGGTGCATCCTCTTGTGTGTTTGAGGAACATGTGCCGGAACCTGTTGTCGCCGATGCAGAAATGCGTCTGTCGGTTTCCATCAATGCCGGTACGCGTGCCGGAGATCCTGGAACGGACCACGGTGAGTGGAATGCCAATTGGGAGAACCTTGGCGTTTATGTGGTGTATACTAATGACCGGGTTTTTTCGTTCTCTATCCCTAAGTCGAAATTCTCTTCGCCGATGATGTTCTCTGTCATTGAGGGTAAGGCTAAGATTTATGCAGTGGCTTTACCAGCGGGGCACACGCCTCCGATTTGCAACACGGCGGCTGAAGTTCAAAATATGCGTACGCTTGACATTTCCACAATATCTGGAGATGATGCCAAGCAGAACTATATCCAAAATATTTTTAGTGGCATTTCGGAAAAAGAGGTCACTATCAAAAAAAATGATGAAAATACGGCTTCGGTCTTTTGTTCACGTCTTGCTGCGAAAATAGATGTGCAATGGGATGCACAGGGGGCTTATGCTGATGGAAAATATACTCAGGCAACCATGTCGGAAATTACGCACGATGGTTTGGCCGAGGGATATATTTTCCCAACTGAGGCGA
>ENA-ORRE01001268-ORRE01001268.1-human-gut-metagenome-genome-assembly--contig:-NODE-1268-length-17229-cov-3.715617_pt1 | contig 17229 bp, 10 predicted proteins | sample MGYA00242171_ERZ509126 | MGnify/ENA primary metagenome ERZ509126 (study PRJEB26280, sample SAMEA2338648) | human gut metagenome | biome: human gut; feature: human-associated habitat; material: faeces... | reverse complement strand
TTGCAGGTCGTACAGGTATCGGTAAACTTGCAGGCACACTGGATGAAATGCAGACCGTTATAATCTCTCCACGCCTTGATATCATCCTCACGTACCAGATACAGCGGGCGGATCAGCTCCATGCCCTCGAAGTGGATGCTGTGAAGCTTCGGCATCATCGTCTGCACCTGCGCACCGTAGAGCATTCCCATGAGGATTGTCTCAATGACATCATCGTAATGATGGCCGAGTGCGATCTTGTTGCAGCCAAGCTGCTGTGCAAAATGGTACAGATGGCCGCGGCGCATTCTCGCGCAGAGGTAACACGGCGAATTTTCGACATGGTAAACCGAATCGAAAATGTCTGTCTCGAAAATGGTGATCGGAATGTGGAGGCTCTTTGCGTTGTCCTCGATCACTTTGCGGTTCTCCGGGCTGTATCCCGGATCCATGACAACGAATTTTACTTCGAAATCAAATTTATTGTGAAGCTTTAACTCCTGAAAGCATTTCGCCATCAACATCGAATCTTTTCCGCCGGAAATGCAGACCGCAATTTTATCTCCCGGTTTTACCAATTCATACTGCGTAACCGCTTTCGTAAACTTCGACCAGATATTTTTCCGGAATTTTTTATGAAGACTCCGCTCCACTTCTTTCGCCTTGTCAACGGCAGCATCTTGTTCTTCCATTTGACGAAAACGTGCCAAAAGCCACGAAGTGTAACCGCCCTGAAGGCTCACGGCATCGAACCCTTCTTCACAAAGTTTTTCCGCAACACCTACACTGGTCTCGCCTCTGCTGCAGCAAATAACAAGTTTTTTTGTCTTATCTACCTCAGGACTTGCCGAAATTTCATCTTTATCTAAATGCAACGCTCCATCTATGGCACCTCTAGCCACTTCCTGCTCACCGCGAATATCAACAATCTGATAAGTTTCCGGGTTCATTGCAAATAATTCATCTACTGTAATACTCATATTAACGCCGCTCACTTTCCGTCTGACACAAGTCTTTAACCACCTCACCGGCAATAATAAGCCCCGCAGCCGAAGGTACAAATGCTGTACTTCCCGGAATATCCCGGCGCTCCGTGCACTTATGCTTTGCCCCCGGCGGACAGATGCAGTTTGTCCGGCAGCTGATTGCCATGTCCTCAATCGGGCGTTTCGGCTGTTCTTCCGAATACACCACCTTGAGTTTCTTCACACCGCGTTTCTTCAACTCGCGCCGCATTACTTTTGCCAGCGGACACACTTTTGTTTTATAAATATCTGCAACACGGAAACCGCTCGCATCTAGCTTATTACCAGCACCCATACTGCTGATAATCGGTGTATTTGTCTCCTTCGCACGCAGGATTAACTCAATCTTTGCCGTCACCGTATCAACCGCATCAATCACGTAGTCATATTCCTCAAACGGAAATTCTGCTGCATTTTCCGGCAAAAAGAAGCACTTATGAACATTTACGACAGCATCCGGGTTGATATCTAAAATTCGTTCTTTCATAACATCAACCTTGTACTGTCCAACTGTTTTCCTCGTAGCAATAATCTGCCGGTTCAGATTCGTCAGACAGACTTTATCATCATCAATCAAATCAAATGTAAACACGCCGCTGCGAACAAGCGCTTCACATACATAGCCACCGACACCGCCAATTCCGAAAACCGCCACTCTGGCATTTTTCAAGCGTTCCATACCTTCTTTTCCCAACAATAATTCCGTTCTTGAAAACTGTGTCAGCATCTTAGTTTCATCCTTTTCTTATCGCAACTGTTTCCGCATCTGTAAATACATTGTATACCGGGTTAATTCGTACAAAATACTCCGAAAGTCCCAGTTTCTTTCCAATATTTGTTTTCAAATCTTCCTTGTTTTGATCTGTCAGATTATTATAAGTAATCGGGTAAACCGATCCAGGCCCGCTGTTTTTCCATGCAATGCACTGAATTGCGCGTCCCATGCCGCTGAGTGTGTTATTTTTAATCGAAACATTCACACCGCCACTCACCAAAATACCACGGGTATCACTTTTTCCTTTTTGCTTTACATTGGAAATAACATTGTTCTCCAACACAGAATCTGACCAGTTCATCACGCGTACCGGCGAATCCCAGAGCATATTTTCAATGCGGTTATTTCGCAAAACAATGTTCTTATGATAAATCTGCTCTTCACCGTTGGCACTGTATTTATGAGTTCCAATCGCACGTCCCAGATTCGAGAATTTGCAGTTTGCAATTGTCACATTCTGATTTGGTGTCTTGTCATACGTGGACCAGTCATTGTGGAATCCCTGCGTTTCGCGGTCAGGCGTATCCAGATTGATTGCCTCTTTTACATAATCTGAATTTTTCTTCACATTTTTAAAAGTGCATCCGGTAACCGAAACATTTGCAGATGCATCCATTTCAATGAAATGTCCTACATTTACATTTTTAAAATTAATTTTTTCAATCGTCACGCCATCATTATGTGCTACATCAAAAGCAATGCCGTATTTCATGTATTTCATGTCAATTGAAACACCGCCTTTGCCGACAAAGTGAATGTTTTTCTCACCATTATAGGCACTGTAAACGCCTTTCTTTTTCGCATTTGATGGGCGAATCAACTGGAACAGCGTAATCGCTGCCGGCATCTTTTTCTTATTCGTCTTCGTTCCTTTTACAATTTTAACGCCCTTTTCAAAAATAATCGTAACATTCGATGGCACATGAATGGTATTGGTAATGGTGTACGTTCCCTTTTTCAAAATAAGCGTTCCTTTTCCCTTTTTCTGGAATTTCTCCATATAAGAACGAATGGTAAAATACATCCTTGTTTTTTTATTATATAAAGAAGATTTTGTAAACTTCGATGCTTTCAACGGTTTGCTTTTAGTTGTGATTTTATACACCTTGCCCTGTTTATAATCTTTCGCCTCCGTTTTTACTGTGCAGACACTCATGGCAAGCACAAAAAAAAGCGCTGCCGTCAGAATATGAAGTCCTATCTTTTTCCCTTTTTGATTTCTCATGTAGTTCATCCTCTCTTTTTGACTTTTTATACAAAATCTGCTATCGTGTAAGATAGTTGCTTAACGTTTTTACGGTTGACAAGGAGATAACAATGTCAAATTTACGCTCACATCTTACCAAAAGCGATTTTATATTAATTCTATTTTTATTATTCATCGGTATCGGCATTACCGTTTGGATTTATTATCCAAAATCCACACCTGCCTCAACCGTTGAAGTCCGTGAAAATGGAAAATTGATTCTATCCTTACCCCTGTCAGAAAACACAAAACAAACGATTCGCTGTACAGACGGAGGAAGCAATCAATTCCTTATTCAGGATGGCGCCGTTACTATGACGGATGCAGACTGTGGTGACAAAACCTGTGTTAAAACCGGCTCAATTAAAGAAACCGGACAGTCGATTGTCTGTCTGCCGCACCGTCTTGTCATAACCATTACGGATTCTTCTTCGGATTCTGCACCGGATGCTATTGTACGATAATACCAAACAGGAGGCTTATATGAAACCGCACATCCACACAATCACTGAACTTGCTATTTTTACCGCCATCGCTTTCATATTCAGTTATATTGAAAGTCTTTTTCCGCTTCCTATCCCATTTCCGGGAATCAAACTGGGGCTTGCCAATCTGGTTATTGTACTTGTTTTGTATAAAAACGGCTTCTGCCAAGCGCTTACCGTAAGCATTGTACGAGGACTGTTAAATGCTTTTACCTTTGGCAGTCTGTTCGGATTTCTATACAGCCTCGCCGGAAGTGTACTTAGTCTTATTATCATGAATTTGTTGAAAAATAAAACCCACTTACACATTTCCGCTTTCGGAGTTAGTGTTGCAGGCGGAATTACGCATAACATCGGGCAGTTTGCCGTAGCCGCATGGCTTGTGGGGCCTTCTGCCATCCTTCCTTATTTTCCTTTTTTGTATTTCTCCGGCTTAATTGCCGGCGGTCTGATTGGTGCCTTTGTTCTGCTTTGCCGACAAAGAATCCCACTCTTTAGCAGTACGAATTGAACAGCATACCGCTAAATGCAGATGCCTGATAAGCAGTTCCAATGTCGCTCTGATATAAATGCGCATAACTATAAACTTTCTTATCCACATACTCCATCGGATTCATACTCATCTGTTCTGCTTTCGATGCCAAATCCACAATAAATTTCTCCGGTACTTTTATCTCTGCCTCATCTGAAAATGACAAAAAGCCATCGGAATCAATCGCAATTCCGGATTCAAACAATTCTGCCGTGTGTCCCTCCACAAGATAGCGCAGTTCACCACCCGGTCTCGACGGCTTATGATTTTCCTCGCCATACTCGTCACTGCGTTTGAGCAGACCATTGTACAACGACAAGACGCGGTTCATGTTATCCTCCACGTCCTCACTTCGCCCATTAAGCACATCCTGCGAAGCTTCCGAAAGTTCCATCGACATTTCTTTCACATTCAGCGCATACGCCTGCGTGTCCGCAGAAAGTTTCACCATAACAAGCGGATTTGCATTATTCAGGCTGACAATGCTTTTATATTTATTTTTTAATTCTCTTTTGTTGTGAATACTGTTTTTTGGTGACACTTCCGGCAGGAAGCCCCCAAGATATAAATTATATGCCGCTATCATAACCATCACGCCTTCCGTGGCTGTTCAAATTTCTTCTCTTATGTGTAATCATAAGTCTAATGATTCATTATCATTGTAAATCATTTTTCTGCAAAATGCAAATAAAATCTCCTTTTGTCCAAAAGCAGAAAAAGACACCGTTTCAGACCACGATGTCTTTTTCTTTTCGTATATTACACGATATTTGCTTTTTTGCCAAGTCCCTTTCCCTGAAACAATTTCCGGTATTTTTTTAGTTTTTTCTTTGGAACCTGAATTTTTAATTTAACATTTGTTTTTTTGAATGCCTGCTTACCGACCTTTGTTATCTTTGTTGACAAGACCTTTATTTTCTTTAATTTTGACATTTTGTAAAACGCTTTTTTGCAAATTCCGGTTACGGCATATTGATACCCTTTATAAGAAACTGTCTTGGCTATCGTAATACTTTTCTTTGTCTTGTTTGCCACTCCGAGAACGGATACCGTCTTTACCTTTCCGGAAGACGTTGTAATTACATATTTCACCCCACCTTTTTTGATTATGGTTCCTTTTTTCGGAAGTTTTGTCTTTGCGGCAGGTGTACCGGCAACCGGCTGACTGACACCTGGTTCTTCTGTCTGTTTTGGTTCTTCTGTCTGTTTCGGTGCTTCTGTTGGGGCAGCGGTTGGTGTTGCTGTCGGAAGCGGTGTTGGTGTTGCATCCGGCACTGACTTTTCAACAAGTGACGTTTGTGCTGTCATAAGTTCAACCGTACATTTTTGAACCTGTTCCCCGGTTACCGCCGGCGTAATTATCGCTTGTTCACCTGCCAAAATTGCATTTTTTAGTGCAGTTGCCGATACCTCTTCATACTTGGCTGCATCAATTTTTTTCGCCTTGTCTAATTCATCCTTTAGAAAACCAACCAGCTCGTCTATTGTCACAAATTCTCCTGTCATAACGGCATTTTCCGCATGCATAACAAATGAAGAACCATCCAGTGCTTCCTGCTTTCCATTTACCGTAAAGGAACCTATTTTCAAATAGTATCCTTCATCTGCCTTTAAACTTACCTTTACAATGTCACCAGCATGATATGTGGATTTTTCTCCACTTATCTGACCATGCTTCGTATTTGTATCCATGGAAACTTCATATGCTGTAATCATTTTATTATACACAACATCTGCCCAGCGTTTTCCGTGTTCAATCAAACCAAGTTTGCTCAGATGAAGATTATCCGTGTGTCGATACTGACCCTGTAAATCATCGGTCGTTGGTCCCACAAAAATAGTTTCATCGTTGCAGGCCGCACGCTGGGTCTCTTTCATGGATTCCATTTTCTTCGTATTATTGTAATTGCTCCATGCATAGGAAACCTGCGCAATGCACCAATTCAAATTATATCCGGCATCTTCTCTTGTCTGTGCAATTAACTGCTGTAAAGAAGCCAGATATTTTTCGCGCTTTGTTCCATCCGTATCAGCCTCTCCCTGGTGAAGCAAAAAAGCACGATACCCATATGGCTTCAAATCATTAATTGCATTTTTAATTGCAAAATAATGTTTTGTACGAAGTTCCTCAATTTTAGCAGAACCAACACCCGTTGATACAAAGCCAACCGGAACACCAGTCTTCTGTGTCAGAGCATCTCCCATGGAAGGCCATGCAGAGCCACCGCCATTACCGGTATTAAATCCACTTTCACTCGGCTGACTGTCCTCACAATGCTGCCACGTGTTAGTATTCGGATTATATGCTGATACTAAATCTGATTGAGCAGTTGTTTTTTCGCCTCCAAAGTTACAGGAATTTGACTGTCCACCGGTAATAAAAACTTCACCGACTCCGACTTTTTCTACTGTTTTACTCTCACTTCCTGCGTTTACAATCAATGTATACCAGCCACCTCCGGGTACATTTGCAATACTTCCTTCATATGTATTACCTTTCCCTTTGGTTAAAACCGCCGTTTTTCCTAATTCTTTATCTCCGGCATAAAGTTTTGCCGACACCTCCCCGGTTCCACTGTACTCAATAGAAACCTTTACGTTGGCATAATTGTTATTGTCCCTTTGATAAATTGCGCGCTCGGTAGGAATTTTAACCTCCAATTTTTCCGCCGCTTTTCCCGACTGCGGTGCAAAACAAATCCCCGCCATCATTGCCATCGTAATCACCGACCATTTCATGATTTTTTTCAATCTCATTAATACTCTCGCTTTCCTTTGATAACGAAAAAGACCTGCAAAAAGAGCAGGTCTCTTTCATCGCAAATACTATTTTACAAATGTTATCTTAGTAATCGTCACAGAGCCTGTGTACCCTGGCTTTCCGGTGTTGATTACAACAAACGGTTCTGTACCCGCTTCTTGTTTCACCTTGGAAAGATTTACTTCAAAATATCCTTCTGATGTAACACCATACTTAGGATCTGTTACGTCTGCACCATTCACTTTATGACCAACAATTCCGTGGAAATCGAAAGTCGGATCGGATGCTGTAAATTCAATCTGGCATTTTGAATATTGCTTAAAATCAATATCACTCGGAAGCATAACTTTTGCTGTTGGAGCCCACTGTGCCATTCCGCTTTCCACATAACTTACAGCCTTTGGAAGTTCCGACACAAGACTATCTTCTCCTGCTGTTACCGACAGATACGTAAATGTTCCTTTAAATCCGGCAGTTCCTGTGCTTACATGAACATAAACCTTATCGCCCGCATTGATTTTCTCCATGTCAGCAGCAGTCAATGTTAGATTTACCTCGCCGCCTGTCTTGCCCCAGTAATTGCTAATTGTCGGAGAATCCCATTTGTCACCGGTCTTTAATCCAATGTTAAATCCCTGTGTATCTTTTACGTCAGTATCTCCTTCCATTGCTGTATACTTTATCGAAATAGTTGTCCCTTCACTCAATTTTGACTTATCAATCTCAAAAATTCCCATAGAAGCATACTGAGCAAATCCATTAGGCACATACGTATAAGATGCACCTGCTCCTAAATCATCACCTTCTAAAACAAGGTCAGAAGCGACAACTTTAACAATATATTTACCATATGTAACAATGCCGGTGTCCGTTGTAATTGTTGCTTTAATCGTTGCCGTTCCTTCTCCAACCGCCGTTACTGTTGCTGATGTGCCACTTGCACTAACCGTTGCTACCTCTTCATTGGAGCTTGTCCAAGCAATATCACCGGTCACCGCACATCCAGTAGTGCTTACACTGGCATTTAAATCAAGAGTATCTCCCTCTTCCAAATCAAGTCCTGCCGCACTTCCTGTCGCTGTTACCACAACCGCAGCACTTCCGCTTGCCACACCAGGTGTTGGTGTCGGTTCTTCTGTTGGTGTTGCTGTTGGCTCTGGCACATCATCTTTTCCCATAAGAATAATGGAATAAATATTAAAATTGCAATTTGGTAAATCGTCACCATCCGTATGATATGCATTGTATTTCAAGCGAATACCGTAAGCAAGTGTTCCCTCTGCCAAAGCAGCTGCCAAATCATCACTAATCTGGAATTCAAACACTTGTGCTTTACCAGCTTCTGTAATAGCATTGTACTCACTGTAGCCATCAAATACGTCGATTCCACCACCCCATACATTTGCCGGATTGCTCTTCAGCAATTCACAAACAACAGGTGTATTTGCTGTATCTGATGACGCTACAATACGAATGGATTTGTATTTGGATAAATCAATTCCGGACTTGTCTGCATTGGTCCAGTATGCTACACCACCACCGCTTGCTTGTCCGGTCGATGTATAGCTTACACCATTTCCTTCATAATAAGTAATGGTATCTTCCAATACTGAATTCTGCCCGTATTCGTTTTCTTTTGTCAGGTCAACTTTAACATCGTTTTTACCAAGATCCGGAAGCGGCATTGGTGTTGGTGTCGCTGTTGGCTCTGCCGGTGGTTCTTCTGTCGGCGTTGCAGTAGGTGTTGCCGACGGTTCTGTTGTTGATGTTGCAGTCGGTGTCGCTGTTGGCTCTTTTACCGGTTCTTTTGTTGGACCATTCGTTGAACCGTTTGTCGGTTTGTTTGTGGTCTTAGCCGGTTCTGCGGTAACAACAACTTTTTTGGCACTGCTTACTTTCACCGTAATCGTCTTTTTCACTTTTTTCTTTCCATTCTTCATTTGAACGGAAATTTTTGCAGTTCCTTTTTTTAAACCTTTAATTGTTGCTCCCTTTTTGGATTTCTTTGTGAGTTTAACAATTTTGGCTGCTTTTTTTGTTACTTTCCAAGTAACTTTCTTTGCATTTTTTACTGTCACCTTTTTTGTTTTCCCCACTGTAACGGAAACCTTTGTTCTACTCAATTTTGGTTTTTTTGCTTTTGCATCAGCAGATACGCCCGACATCTGCGGCACAAGCAGGGCAGCTGTTAATAACAGTGTAAGCCCCTTTGCACGAAATACATTTTTTCTCATGCTCTGATTCCTCCTTTTTGACTTTTCCATCAAAACCCCAAAAAAGCAAAATACTGCCATTGTTTTCACAATGACAGTATTTTTAGTTATAAGAGTTTGTTTTGAGGGAAAGTAAATATTGATTTACTTGAGTATTAGTATAACTCACTTCCTGCAGCAAATCCATGATATATCTTGAACGAAAATTGATTTATCATGCACACTTTACGGCTGAACCAAATGTTCTTTACGATAATGGCTTGGAGAACATCCTTCATGCTTTTTAAATTGGCGGCAAAAATGCTCTACATTGCGATATCCACACTGCATACTAATCTCACCAACATCAAAGTCACTTCGAACCAAAAGCATCTTTGCCCGAATCATCCGACTCTCAATCACTTCTGAAATACATGAAATATTTGCGAAATTTTTATACACTTTCTGAAGCGAGCGTGGACTTAGATTTATCCGCTCTGCCATCATTTCCAACGTCCAGTCATATTCTGGATGTGCATAAATATCCCCGCGCAGTTTTTCTAAGAGCGGCTGATACCTGGAGCCATGCTTAGAAAATGCATAATCATGGAACCAGTGAAAAATAATATGCATTAAATCCGAAATAATATATTCTTCACTTTTACGATGCCAATAATTCTCACAGGCAACCATATGCCAATAAACAAGAAAATAGTCATAATTTAAACAGAAAATAGGAACTCCAAACGGCACATAGCCTTCCGCAAACAAAGGTTCATCACAATCAAATCGTATCCATGTGTATGTTAATCTTCCTTCTTTCGCATGATAATGAACTCTCTGACCGGGCTTATAAATAATTCCGGTATGTGCCGGGTATGGACGCATCTCGCCATCCACTTCTATCATCGTATCGTTTTCAAACAACATCATCTCATACTCACCTTCAGCAAATACAAGATTATCCTCAAACCCCTCCGGCATACATTCACGTTCGACTGCATATATAATTCGAAACATGTATTAAACACCTCCTCAACTATTAGTGCTATTATAACATGTCATTTTGAATTATAGCAACACAAAAAAGAACAGCACACCACAATCTTCTATGGTATGCTGTCCTTTTATACATCTACAAAACAATACTATTACTTTTTAAAGCTCCAAGAATCCATACGAACATCCAGTGTATCAAACTCAAAATAAATGGTATGCTTTCCTGTCAGCTTTTTACCGAGTTTCTTTGTAACCGTCTGGTAAGAATCCGATGTGGAATCACCAAGTTTCATGGTAATTTCAGATGCTCCATCCGTTCCAAAATCAACATCCGCTACACCAATATAAGCACCAATCTTTCCATTGTATACCGAATAATTTACGTTCCAATCTTCATTGGACGCTTTTTCAGCATTAATCACAGTTCCAATCGAATCAGCCATCGCAAATGTTTCTGCCTCAACCGTTTCATAAGGATTGATTGTACCAACCGATGATACACCTGTCTTTGTCATCTTTGTATCGGCAATCGTTCCATCCGCATTTGTAAAATCTCCATTGTCACCAAGATTTAACTCATTTACATAAGTCGTACGGTAATCCTGTTTCGTACCGACTGCTATTGTGTCTTTCTTCGTATGATAAAATGCATACAGTTTACCATTAAACTGTGTAAAACAGTGATGGTTATTACCGGTTACTCCAAAATATGTACCCGGATTTTTCAAAACACAGCCAACATATTTAAAGTCACCCATTGGGCTGTCACTTACCATTACCGCAATGTTTGCCGTCGGGCAGTCTGCACGGTCAATGGCAACACCGTCAATGCTTCCGGTCCAGTTTGTGCAGTAACTGTAATAATACTTATCTCCGATTTTGTTAATACCGGAATCTTCAAACATGAATGGTGCATCAATCATTTTTGCATCCCCATCTACACTAGTCATATCGTCACTAAGTTTTACAACTCGTGCACATTTAGGATTGCGGATAAAGTCTTCTTTCTTTCCATCGGTATTACCAATACCACCAAAATAAAGGTAGCCGGTTCCGTCATCGTCAACCAAAACTGCCGGGTCAAAGAGCCATCCAATTTCAGATTCTGCACAGCCGGTAATAGAGCGGTCAATAATTGGTTTTCCAATCGGATCCGTCCAAGGACCGGTTGGGCTGTCTGCCGTCAATACACCAATACTGCTTGCGTTGTTCGCAAAATACAGGAAGAATTTCTCTTTGCCGTTAATCTTCTTATGACATACTGCAGGTGCCCATGAATTTGCCGACCATTTCGCAGCTCCTTTGTTTCCGGATACTGCAATCGTTCCATGATCTGTCCAGTTTACCATATCCGCAGAAGAATAGCAGTTCAATGATTTAATTTTGCTGTAGTTATTATCTGCATTAGCTGCTGCCTCGTACTGCTGAGAATCATTTGTTCCATAAACATACACTCTTCCGTTGTATTCCATCGCCCACGGATCCGCTGTCAAACGGGAGGTCATAATCGGATTACCGATTTTCCCTTTAACAAGTCCTGTACTAAGATCCGGAACGCCTGCATCTTTATCCGCTGTTTTTGCAACTCCTGTCATGGTTACCTCATCCAGGTAAAAGTCCATATCATTATTGGATTGGTACACAGACTGCCAGTAAATCAAGATCGTTCCCGTGTGCTCCGGCACCTTCATAGTTGCCTCACATTTTGTCCATGTAGAATCCAAAAGTTCAACGGACGTAATTGAATCGTAATGAGTGGACTCATCATCCCCTACATACTGCACGGAAAGATCCAATTTCTGAGTCTCGCCTGTTTCCTGCTTTGCATAAAAAGAAATCGCATATTCATTGTCTGTTTCAACCAAAGAAGAAACATCAATTGAAGCACCATGCCAGTCATCTGTACGTCCTGTTACTTTAGCGCTTTTCTTTGTGTTATTTGCTCCATCATCAACAACTGAAATAGAAGCTGAACCACGAGGAGCCATTGGCTCATATTCGCCCTTTTCCATGTCCGCATTAACAAGCACTGCCGGTGTTGGTTCCGGTGTAGCATCTGCTGATTTTGTCGGTTCCGGTGTCGGCATATGTCCAAATCCGTCTGCCTCTGCAACCAAATTAGAATCCTTAATTTCGTCCGTATACACTTTTACCGATGTGCCTTTTACAACAGGTGTCGGTGTTGCTTTTGCCGGATTTGGCTTTTCTGTTGCTTTCGCTGTAGCCTTTGCCGTAGGTTTTGTCGTATTTACTACGTTTTTATCCGGTCCTTTTTTCCTCGTCACTGTTACCTTAACAGTTCCAAGTTTTCTGGATTTTCCGTTCTTTTTAACTTCTTTTACCGTAATCTTGGCTGTTCCCTTCTTCTGACCGGTCACAACACCCTTTTTCGATACTTTGGCAACCTTTTTCTTGTTACTCTTAAATGTGTACTTGCAGGCTTTTTTCTTGTTTGCAATTTTAATTGTTTTCTTCTTTCCTACTGTAACACTAATTTTCTTTGTCTTTAATTTTGCTTTTTTCGCTTTTGCCCCCGCATCCGGCGCTGTCATCCCGCCAAGTGTCATTGACAAAGCTAAAATCCCCGATAAAACAACTCCACTAACTCGTTTCCATTGTTTCATGGCAGTTCCTCCTTTACATTATATAGTTATTATATTGCATTTATGGTAGCACAAAAAGAAGTCCCCTGCCATGATGATAAACGTATTATTTTTGATATATTCGGCACACTCATTTAAGCAGCAACATCGGATTTACCGCGGTTTTATTCTCCTTCACTTGAAAATAAAGGTTTGTTCCTTCTTCTTTATAATACTTTGTCGGCTCTGCAATTTTCCCGAGGACCTGTCCTTCCGAAACCATATCACCTTTACTTACAGAAACATCTTTTAACTGTCCATAAACAACTGTAAAACCATCACCAATTGATATCGAAACCGTACGACCGGTTTCTTCAGAAGTTTCCACCGATTCCACGATACCATCCGCACTCGCTTTTACATCCATTCCTTCTTTGGCTTCTAAAAGAAGTGCCGGATTTGTGCGGTACTGTGCCAGCGTCTTAAAATATACCACTTTGTCTGCACTGTACTCCATCAGCACATCGCCTTTTATTGGCCAGGAAAGGCCCTCTTCCTGATTAAACGATAATTGCTTTTTCGCAGGTTTTGCATTGGTCTGTACAGATTTTTTCTTACGTTTTTTTGTTTTCTTTTCTTTTACCTCGGAATTTGCATGATTGCTGGACGCTTCTTTCGTCTCCGGTGTTGCCACCGCGGTCGCCTGCGGGGGATTACTCGCCAAAGCCACCGGCTCCTTTTGTTCACTGCGGTTCATATTGATGCATAACGCCGCAAAGGCACCAATTGCAGCAATGCCACAGGCTAATGATATATAGAATCCTTTTTGTTTAAAAAACATACTATCACCTCACAAAAATTGTTTGATGATAGTATGTTCGATTTTAAAATGATTTATTCAATTTTATTACAAAGTAACTTTCTCCAAATGCCAAATCTCTTTCGCATATTCTTCGATGGTGCGGTCGGAAGAGAATTTACCGCATTTAGCAGTCTGGAGCATTGCCATCTTCGCCCATCGCTCCTCATCGCGGTATGCTTCTTCTACTTTCTTTTGTGCCGCCTCATAAGAACGGAAGTCTTTCAAAATAAAGTACTGGTCCGCACGCTCATAGCCGTTTGTCTCAAGCAGAGAATTGTAAATCTCGCGGAACAATTCAAGATTTTCAGGGGAATATGTTCCATCGATCAACTGGGTAAGCACGGCACGGATATCCGAATCCATGTTGTAAATTTCTTTCGGATCATACTGGTTATTATGCTCAAAATCAATTACTTCCTGTGAGGAAAGACCGAAGATGAAAGCATTTTCCTCGCCCACTTCTTCTACGATTTCAACATTGGCACCATCCATTGTTCCAAGGGTCGGTGCACCATTTAACATAAATTTCATATTACCGGTACCGGATGCCTCTTTACTTGCAGTTGAAATCTGCTCTGATACATCGGCAGCGGCAAAAATAATTTCTGCATTGGACACACGGTAGTTTTCAATAAATACAACTTTGATTTTTCCTTCAATCGAAGCGTCATTGTTTACTACGTCAGCAACACTGTTAATCAGTTTGATAATTGCCTTTGCTCGGCGGTATCCGGCAGAAGCTTTCGCACCAAAAATGAAAGTACGAGGATACATATCCATACCCGGATTTTTCTTCAACTGATTATACAAATACATAACATGCAAAATGTTAAGCAGCTGGCGTTTGTACTCATGCAGACGTTTTACCTGTACATCGAATATCGAATGAGGGTCTACTTCAACACCATTGTGCTCCTTAATATACTTCGCAAGACGAACTTTATTCTGGAATTTGATATTCATAAATTCCTGCTGTGCTTTTTTATCATCCACAAAAACAGAAAGTTTATCAATTTTAGACAAGTCTGTAATCCACTCATCACCGATTTTGTCTGTTACCCATGCAGCAAGTTTCGGATTTCCATGAAGCAGGAAACGACGCTGTGTAATACCATTTGTCTTGTTATTAAATTTCTCCGGCATCATTTCATAGAAATCTTTTAATTCCTGATGTTTCAAAATTTCCGTATGAAGCCTTGCCACACCATTTACCGAAAATCCGGCAGCGATAGCAAGATGTGCCATCTTGACCTGACCATCATAAATAATTGCCATACTTTTTACTTTATCCTGATTATCCGGATACTTTGCCTGAATCTCATTCTGGAAACGACGGTTAATTTCCTCGGTAATCTGATAAATTCTAGGAAGCAGACGGGAGAATAACTCAAGCGGCCATTTCTCCAATGCTTCCGCCATAATTGTATGGTTTGTATAAGCACAGGTACGGGTTGTGATATCCCATGCATCATCCCAATCAAGACCATATTCATCTAACAAAATACGCATCAATTCAGGTACTGCTACCGTTGGATGGGTATCATTTAACTGGAAACATACTTTTTCCGGAAGACCATGAATGTCATTGTGGTTTTCCATATACTTCATAATCGCACGCTGCACGCTTGCCGATACAAAGAAATACTGCTGTTTCAAGCGAAGTTCTTTTCCTGCCATATGGTTGTCATTTGGATACAGTACTTCACAAATAGTACGGGCAAGGTTCTGCTGCTCAACTGCCTTCTGATAATCACCTTTATCAAAAGAATCCAGATTGAAAGTATCAATTGCCTCAGCATCCCAGATACGAAGTGTGTTTACAATGTGGTTTCCGTAACCGACAACCGGCAAATCATAAGGCACTGCCATTACGGACTGATAATTTTCCTGTACAAAACGATCCCTTCCGGTCTTTTCGTCTTTCCTTACCGTTACATAACCGCCAAAACGTACTTCAACGGCATATTCCGGACGCTTCATCTCAAATGGATTACCATCTTTTAACCAGTCATCCGGTGCTTCAATCTGGAAACCATTTTCGATTTTCTGCTTGAACATACCATATTTGTAGCGGATACCACAGCCATAAGCCGGATAACCAAGTGTAGATAAGGAATCCAAAAAGCAGGCTGCCAGACGTCCAAGACCACCATTACCAAGAGCTGCATCCGGCTCTTCATCCTCAAGCAAGTCTAAGTTTACACCCATCTCGTCAAGTACCTCGCGTACAACTTTGTCCTCTTTGAGGTTGATAATCATGTTACCAAGTGCACGACCCATCAAAAACTCCATGGACAAATAGTAAACTGTCTTCACATCCTTTTTCTCATAGGCTTTGTGCGTTGCCATCCAGTCATCAACTACGATATCTTTGACTGCATAAGAAACTGCCTGAAACAACTGCTGTGGAGTTGCCTCTTCAACCGAACGGCGGAACAACAATTTCATATAGTTCGAAATGTTATTCTTCAATTCCTTTTTCTTTTCCTTTTCCGTTACAAATACCATAAATTACCTCTCTTTCTGTAACAAACTCTTCGTTACGCTTCCACTTTTGCAACACCCAGTGTAACAGCCTCACCGTTAATTTTCCAATCTGCGGTGTAACCTTCTGTTTTATCCAAAATAACCTCATCGGCCAAAACATCAGCTTTAATCTGAGATTCATTTGTTTTGATGATTTCTTTAATCTTATCATTTCCCTGCTCGTAAACACGGATATGGTCAACCACTTCAAAACCGGCATCTTTACGCATGGTCTGAATTTTACTGATAACCTCACGCACAAATCCTTCCTCGATCAACTCCGGTGTCAGGTTTGTATCTAATACAACGGTAATACCGTGATCTTCCTCGCTCACATAGCCATCCATCTGTGCCGTTTCTACCAGCAAATCCTCTGTTGCCAGCACTTCATCTACGCCGCCAACCGTAACAGTCACTTCACCGGAAGCATTCAACGCATCCATCGTAGCATTGCCATCTAATCCGGCAAGCACTTCTTTCAATTCGTTCAAACGGCTTCCGAAACGGCGTCCAAGAGTACGAAGCTGTGGCTTAAACTGATATGTCGTAAATTCTTTTGTATCATTGGTAAATACAACTTCTTTTACGTTTAGCTCATCTGCAATGATTTCTTTATAGAAATCGGACAATTCGCCTTCTGCCTTTACATACATTTTTCCAATTGGCTGACGGTTTTTGATATTTGCTGTATTACGGCATGCACGGCCAAGAACGACAATGTCCAAAAGCTGTTTCATCTGTGTCTCAAGTTCTTTGTCAATCCATTCTTCCTTAACTTTCGGAAAATCACACAAATGAATACTTTCCGGTGCTTTTGAATCCAGATTGCACACGAGATTCTGATAAATGCTCTCGGTCATAAATGGAATCATCGGAGCTGCTGCCTTACTGATTGTTACAAGTGCCGTATACAAAGTCATGTAGGCATTCATTTTATCCTGCTCCATGCCTTTTGCCCAGAAACGATCACGACAGCGGCGCACATACCAGTTACTCATATCTTCCACAAAACTCTGCAGTGCTTTTGCAGTCTCCGGAATTTTGTAGTTGTCAAGATCTTCATCAACTTCTTTAACCGTCGAATACAGACGGGACAAAAGCCAGCGGTCCATAATCGAAAGTTTATCATATTCTAATGTATGCTCGGTTGGATTAAACTGGTCAATCTCCGCATACAACACATAAAATGCATATGTGTTCCACAGTGTACCCATGAATTTACGCTGTCCTTCAGTAACCGCTTTTCCATGGAAACGGTTCGGCAG
>ENA-ORRE01001262-ORRE01001262.1-human-gut-metagenome-genome-assembly--contig:-NODE-1262-length-17285-cov-2.760998_pt1 | contig 17285 bp, 14 predicted proteins | sample MGYA00242171_ERZ509126 | MGnify/ENA primary metagenome ERZ509126 (study PRJEB26280, sample SAMEA2338648) | human gut metagenome | biome: human gut; feature: human-associated habitat; material: faeces... | reverse complement strand
ATACCTGACACTGCCGTTCGGCCCTATCACGCAGCTACTCGTACCTAACGCCACGGCATCCGGTTTCACACGCCCGTCAATAGTAAAGCCTATGGAGCTGAAACCGCTTTTCTTTTTATCTTCATCTATCGCACCGACCGTAAAGATCCCGGCCGCATCCGATGGGAACGTGATCTTTTCCCAATCGCCGTTTCCTTCATTACCGGCACTGCAAAATACGAGTATCCCTTTATCGGCAGCCAAGTGAGCTGCCTGACTGATCATGGCAGTCTTGCCATCCAAAGCAGCCTGCTCGTACGACAGTTCATCCGCATCAAAAGCAAAATACCCGAGTGACGAAGAAATGACATCCACACCGGCACTGTCCGCATATTCAACTGCGGCAGTCCAATAGTCTTCCTCGATGGGATATTCGGAATCGCTGTCCTCACTTTTAAGCAGCAGGTAAGAAGCCTTCGGAGCAGTCCCGACCATCACACCCGGAATATCGGCAGCAAGGCAGGAAAGGACCTTTGTCCCGTGGTCGTCCCCGACAAACACGCTTTTACCGGGAAAGACGACATTATGCGTTCCCAACAACCTGAGCGAATCGAAAGCCGATATCCGGTCCGCATTCATAAAACCGGCATCGATCACGGCCACCCGCATTCCTTCACCCTGAAAACCGGCTTCATGCAATTTAGTCCCGTTCAACATCTTGATCTGTTTATGAGCATAACCATACTCATTGCACAGAGGTTCATCCTCCGGCACGAAACGGTCTTCTCCCTTTTCCTCGGCCGGGACCCGCAAGTTCCCTTTCCAAATCCACTTGACGGAATCGACAATTGCCAACTGTTGCAATTGTTCGGCCACCGTACTATCGGGACTTTCCACCACGACGGTCGCAAACCACTTGCTTTGCACAACCGGGATCACACCCGTTTCAGACAACATGTCGATATACGACCGGGATATGGGAAAGTCAGCATCCGTGACGGCGATATCATTTTTAGCTCTCCGCTCGATCGCCTGCTTGGAAAGATAGGCTTCAGGTTCCTCCACCCGGTAACCGTCATCACCCTTATCTTTCAAATAGACGCGAAAACGGTAATTCTCCCCGGCCCATAGCCAGGCCGGAAGACAACACAGAAAGAGTATAGACAAATATTTTGACATCGTTGCTTTATCTTTTTCTGCAAAAATATAAATTGTATAGCATATAAAAAAGCCCGGCAACTCATTCGAGGCCGGGCCTATACGTTCTATTTTTCTTATTCGGAAATATCGCAAATAGGGATTTCACGTTTTACACTCTGACGCAAAGAGATAAGGGTTTCCGTAGCGGTCACACCCGGTATTTCCTGTATCTGCGTATTCAGCAACTCCATCAGGTGTTCATTGTCGCGTGCGTATAACTTGATCAACATCGTGTACGGACCGGTCGTAAAATGACATTCGACCACTTCCGGAATCTTTTCAAATTCGGGAACCACGTCTTTGTACATCGAACCGCGTTCCAGTTTTACACCGATATAAGTACAAGTGTTGTAACCTAAAATCTTCGGATTAATATGATAGCCTGACCCAACGATCACATTCATATCAATCATGCGTTGTACCCGTTGATGAATGGCAGCACGCGAAACACCACATTCTTCGGCTACATCCTTGAAAGGAATCCTGGCATTCTTTGAAATAATGTTCAATATCTGCCGGTCCAGTTTGTCTATCTTCTCCATTGCTTGCTTACTTTACTTTCCTGTTTTAGATTTAATGTATCAAAAGTATATAATTAATTTCAATACTATATCATAGTGAAAGAAAAAAGTGCAAAATAAATAATAAAAGCGGGCGAAAAATGCTATTTAACATATTTCGCCCGCTAATTATCGTATAAAACGACAGTCTATTATTTCTTGTCTTTTACAATTTCCAGCAATTCGATTTCGAATTTCAGCGTGCTGTTCGGTTTGATGTCCTGTCCTGCGCCACGTTCGCCGTAAGCCAGATCAGAAGGAATCCAAACGATATATTTAGAGCCTACCGGCATCAACTGTAAAACTTCCGTCCAACCTTTGATTACGCCGTTAACCGGGAATTCCATCGGTTCACCGCGATCAACAGAGCTGTCGAATTTGGTTCCGTCCAGCAAAGTACCAGTGTAATGCACCTTTACTTTATCCGTAGCAGTCGGTTTATCACCTGTACCTTCCGTTACGACCTGATATTGCAAACCGCTTTCGGTTGTGAAAACGTCTTTCTTCGATTTGTTTTCAGCCAGGAACTTTTCGCCTTCTTCTTTCGTCTTCTTCGCATCTCTTGCAGAAGCTTCCATGAAGTCTGAACATAAGCCTGAGCAGCCTGCGGAGTCATCTTCATAGCAGAGGAATCACCCTTGATAGCTTGGATAAAGCCGGCAATCAGATCATCAACGTTAGCAGGATCGCCCGGCAGAGTCTTTAAATTTTCTTTGTAACCTGCACCTGTGCTGATACCGATGGCATAGCTCACGCTATCTGCGGCAGTCTTCAAAGATGCACTTTTGTGTGAATCACCACATGATGTAATACCCATAGCTACAATCGCTGTAGCAACCAATACACTAATCTTTTTCATTTTTCTCTATTCTATTATTTTACTATATCCAATAATTCTACGTCGAAAACCAATGCGCTGTTCGGCTCGATCGCATCTCCCGCACCATGCTCGCCGTAGGCTAGGTCGGAAGGGATGAAAAGACGCCATTTAGAACCTACCGGCATCAACTGCAACGCTTCCACCCATCCTGGGATCACCTGCGACACACCGAATACGGCGGGTTCGCCACGCTGAACAGAGCTGTCGAATACTGTTCCGTTGATCAATGTACCATGATAATGACATTTTACCTTGTCGGAAGCAGCCGGCTTGGCTCCTTCGCCTTGCTTCAACACCTGATACTGCAAACCGCTGGGTAATGTAACGACTCCGGCTTTTCCTTTATTGATATTCAGGAATTCCTCCCCGGCTTTCTTATTAAGCTCCAGTCTTTCTTTCTGAAGATTCATGAAGTAATCGTTGATAACCTGCTTTGCTTCATCGTAACTGATTTCAGGTTCTGCTCCGCCGAGCACATCCTTCAAACCTTTTACAAAATCCTCAACCTGAAGATTATTAATGCCTGAGTTCTGGAAATTATTCCCGATACTTAAGCCAAGTGCGTAACTAATTTTATCCATTCTTTTTCTTTTCAACTAATTATGAACTACAAATGTAATGCTTTTAACCACATAAACAGCAAACAAGAAGACTTTTTTATGTAACGATAACTCATCTTAGACATGATAGTCTCCCATCAGGCCTATCCGAACTTACATTTTGTCATTTCGACAGTTCCAAAGGGGTATTTGCTATCAAATAGAATGTTAAAAAATATTACCCTTGCGGGTAATTTCCGAAAGATGCCCTATTATTTCAAAATAGGAGGGATAGTAGTGTCATTTTGATAATAAGACAAAAGCTGTACACAAAAACAGGCCTCGGTCGTATTTGCCTACCACCAGGGTTTCGTTTTTTCAAAAGAATAGTATCTTTGCAAACAAATAACTTATTCTATTAGACCATGATTAAAAAATTATTTTCGATTTTATCCCTTTGTGGATGCCTATTGGGGACCACCTCCTGCCAAAACGCAACAGAAACTGTTTCTGCCGGTCGCGACCTCGCTATCGCCGATTCCATGTTCACACACATCCTGGACAAATATAACGTCGAGAAATACGGCTTGTTGCAGGAAACGTATCCGGCCAATCCCAACAACCAGGTCACGTATCTGGCGGAAGGAGCCGAACAGAAACGCAATCAGGAGGTATCGTTTCTCTGGCCCTACTCCGGGATGTTGTCGGGAGGGATCGCACTCTACAAGACAACCGGAGACGAAAAATACCTGAAAGTACTGGAAGAAAGGATTCTGCCGGGACTGGAACAGTATTGGGATAACATACGCGAACCGTTCTGCTACCAGAGCTATCCGATGTTCAATGGGAAGAGCGACCGCTTTTATGACGACAACGACTGGTTGGCGATCGACTTCTGCGACCTATACGCATTGACGAAGAACAAGAAATATCTGGAAAAGGCACAGGCTCTGTACAATTATATATACAGCGGATGGGATGACGTGCTGGGTGGCGGCATCTATTGGTGCGAGCAGAAGAAGACATCCAAGAACACATGTTCCAATGCACCCGCAACCGTCCTCTGCATGAAACTGTACAACCTGACGAAAGACAATGCCTACCTCGAACAGGCCAAGAAGACATACGACTGGACCAAGAACAACCTCCGCGACCCGGAAGATTTCGTTTATTGGGATAATGTCCGCCTGGATGGAAGCGTGGACAAGGCCAAATATACTTACAACAGTGGACAGATGATACAAGCCGGCGTCCTGCTCTACCAGCAATCAGGCGACGAAGCCTATCTGAAAGACGCACAGAAAACCGCCCGAGGCGCCTACCAACGTTTCACCGAAGTGCGCAAAGCCGTAGACGGCACGGAAACCCGCTTCTACACCGCCAGCCCCTGGTTTAACGTGATCCTGCTGCGCGGCTTGACAGCCCTCTATGAGGTAGACCATCATCCTGAGTATATCCGGACGATGGCAGACAACGCACGTTATGCATGGGATCATACCCGCGATGTAAACGGATTCCTCGACAACGATTGGACCGGTATCAAGACCAAAGAGCATAAATGGCTATTGGACAACGCTTGCATGGTCGAACTTTTTTCCGAAATCAATAACATCAAATAAATAGCAAACAAGATGACAACACGCAGAAACTTTCTGAAAACAGGCGGCCTCTCGTTGGCAAGCCTTATGGTTGGCCAGCACTCATTCGCCCGTATGGCTGAAAAAGCCGACGACAAATTAGCTGGAGCTGCCTCCACTATGCAATATGTCTGTAAACGTCCGGCACCGGGCAAACGGCAATTCACATCCGAAGCCGTAGAAAAAGCAATCGCCACCACAAAGACAAAGCTGAAAGACCCGAAACTCGCCTGGATGTTCGAAAACTGTTTTCCAAACACATTGGATACGACTTGCGAACACAAGATGGTGAATGGTAAGCCCGACACCTTCGTCCTGACCGGTGATATCCATGCCATGTGGCTTCGTGACTCGTCGGCACAGGTATTCCCGCATATCCAATTTGCAAACGACGATCCGAAAGTAAAAACCATGCTTGCCGGCGTCATCAACCGTCAGACCTGGTGTATCAACATCGATCCGTATGCCAACGGCTTCAACGAAGGGCCGACCGGCAGCGAATGGGAAAGTGATTTTACGGACATGAAAAAGGAACTCCATGAGCGTAAATGGGAAATCGATTCGCTCTGCTATCCGATCCGCCTCGCTTACCATTTCTGGAAAAAGACAGGCGACACTTCCCCTTTCGATGCCGATTGGGACAAAGCGATGAAGACCGTTTACAAAACCTTTATCGAACAACAGCGTAAGGACAACCTCGGTCCGTATCAGTTCAGACGCAAGACAGACCGCCAAGGCGATACCTTGCTGAACGACGGTTGGGGCAGCCCGGTCAATCCGGTCGGTCTGATCGTTTCGTCATTCCGTCCGTCGGATGATGCAACTCTGTTCGGATTCCTGATCCCGTCGAACTTGTTCGCCATCACATCACTCCGCCAATTGGCCGAAATGATGCGCGAGATTAAAAACGATAACGATTTTGCCCGCCGTTGCGATTCATTAGCGGACGAAGTGGCAGCAGCAGTCGAGAAATACGGTATTGTCAACCATCCGGAATATGGCAAAGTATATGCATTCGAGGTAGACGGCTTCCACAATCATGTGTTTATGGATGATGCCAATGTTCCGAGCCTGCTTGCACTACCGTACCTGGGGTGCGTAGACATGGATGATCCGGTCTACCAGAACACCCGCAAGCTGGTGCTCAGCGATGCAAACCCTTATTTCTTCCAAGGCAAAGCCGGCGAAGGTATCGGTGGTCCGCATATCGGTTTCGGATATATCTGGCCGATGAGTATCATCATGCGCTGTAACACGACACACGACAATGAGGAGATCCGCAAATGTGTCAAGATGCTGCGCGACACGGATGCAAACACAGGATTTATGCACGAATCGTTCTATAAGGATGATCCCGCCAAATTTACCCGCTCCTGGTTTGCTTGGGTCAACACATTGTTCGGTGAAATGATCTACCGCCTGGTAAATGAAGGGAAGGTGGACATTCTGAATAATTTAGGATAACAGACACATATCGTCTACAAACAGACCTGATCCGGGCATGGGTTGCATAAGAATCCATGCCCGAACTATTATGCAAAAACATCCTAATACACCGCTCGCCTATTTAAAATCAGAGAATATTGGGAAGCCGGAATGATTTTTCTTTTCTATATTTGTAAAGAATATAGAACAACTGCCTTATGAAAAAGAAACTAGTCGTACTGACCGGTGCCGGGATGAGCGCCGAAAGTGGTATTTCGACTTTCCGTGACTCGGACGGACTATGGGAGAAATACCGGGTAGAAGATGTGGCAACCCCGGAAGGCTTTGCTGCCAATCCGGAATTGGTACTCAACTTTTACAACCAACGACGCCGAGAATTATTGAACACAAAACCTAACGCCGGGCATATCGGGCTCGCCGACCTGGAACAAGAGTTCGACGTCCATATCATCACTCAGAACATTGACAACCTGCACGAACAAGCAGGAAGCAGCCATGTGGTTCATCTGCACGGTGAACTGATGAAAGCCTGCTCCGTTCGCGACTTGAATACGACTTATGATATATCGCCCGAAAATCCAGACCTACATATTGGAGACAAGGCCCCTCATGGGGTACAACTCCGCCCCTTCATCGTCTGGTTCGGCGAGGCGGTTCCGATGATCGACCCGGCGATCCGCCTGGTGGAAGACTGTGACATTTTTGTGGTGATCGGGACTTCGCTCAACGTGTATCCGGCAGCCGGACTGCTGAACTATGTGCCAGCCGATCTATCTCATCGATCCGAAAGAGGTAAAAGCCTATCGCGATGATATCTGTTTCATACGGAAAGGAGCATCGGAAGGAGTAAAAGAGTTGAAGGAGTTATTACTGCAAAATCATTAATACGTTCTTAAAATCACTTACATAATAGAAGCACCTCAGGGCATTTCTATTAAATTTGCAAAGTAAACACATAGAATAAGTATTATCGAGAAATGGAGCATAATCCGACGAAGATTCCTTCGCCTTTACTATCCTTGGTTCCCATACTTGTTTTGGTAACCCTTTTATTTGTGACAATACGCACATTCGGCAGCGATGCCCTCAGTGGCGGCAGTCAGATCGTGTTGCTTACCGCTACCGCTATCTGCTGCTTAATTGCCATGACCTACAGCAAAGTACGCTGGAAGGCGCTGGAACTGGCGATGGTCAATAATATCACCGGTGTTGCGACGGCTCTGATCATCTTGCTGATTATTGGGGCTCTGTCAGGCAGCTGGATGATAAGCGGTGTCGTCCCCACCCTGATTTATTACGGGATGCAGATCATTCATCCCAGTTTCTTCTTGGCGTCGACCTGCCTCATCTGTGCGGTCGTCTCGGTCATGACGGGAAGTTCATGGACCACCATCGCCACTATCGGGATCGCCCTCTTAGGAATCGGACAGGCACAAGGCTTCTCCGACGGATGGATTGCCGGAGCAATCATTTCAGGAGCCTATTTTGGGGACAAAATATCCCCGCTTTCCGACACGACCATCCTCGCCTCGTCGGTGACAGACACACCTCTTTTCAAACATATCCGCTACATGATGGTCACAACAGTTCCCTCCATGCTGGTCACGCTCGTTATCTTCACGGTAGCCGGTTTTTCACATGAGGCGACAGCAACGGACCAGATCGAACAGTACTCGATCGCCCTGAACAACGCGTTCCACATCACGCCGTGGCTACTGATCGTGCCGGTCACCACCGGCATCCTAATTGCCAAAAGAGTTCCGTCAATCATCACGCTGTTCATCTCGGCAGCATTGGCTGGCATGTTCGCACTGATTTTCCAACCACACCTGTTGCTGGAAATTTCCGGCTTACCGGTAGAAAACATTCAATCCAATTTCAAGGGCCTGTTCATGACATTTTACGGCAGCACAGGCATAGAAACCGGTAATCCGGATCTGAACAGCCTGGTTGCCACGCGAGGCATGTCGGGCATGATGAATACGATTTGGCTGATCCTTTGTGCCATGTGTTTCGGTGGGGCAATGGCCGCAAGCGGGATGTTAGGCAGTATCACCTCTGTATTCCTGCGCTTTATGAAACGGACGGTCGGACTGGTAGCGTCGACAGTCGCATCGGGGCTGTTCCTCAACATCTGCACGGCCGACCAATATATTTCCATCATCCTGACCGGAAATATGTTCAAGGACATTTATAAGAAGAAAGGATATGAAAGCCGTCTGCTGAGCCGTACGGTAGAAGACGCCGTCACGGTCACTTCCGTACTGATCCCATGGAATACCTGTGGTATGACACAGGCCACAATCCTCGGAGTGGCAACATTCACCTACCTTCCTTATTGTTTCTTTAATCTAATCAGCCCGTTGATGAGCATCACGATTGCTGCAATCGGGTTCAAAATAAAAAGAAAAAATGAAAAAACTGAAAGTGTCGTTACTGGCTAAGGTCGTTATTGCCATCGCAGCCGGTGTTGTGTTCGGGCAGTTCCTGCCCGGCGGGATCGCCCGCATCTTTGTTACATTTAATTCTTTGTTCGGCAACTTCCTGTCGTTTTCAATCCCGCTCATTATTCTGGGGTTGGTGACACCGGCCATCGGGGAATTAGGCAAAGGGGCCGGCAGGCTACTGGCATTAACCGCACTGCTCGCGTATGGTTCGACTATTTTTTCCGGTTTCTTTACCTATTTCAGCAGCTCGGCAATCTTCCCCCACATCCTACCGGTCAACACGGAGTTGACGGCAATGGAAAATCCCGAAGATTTCATGTTGCAACCCTACTTCACAGTCGCCATGCCACCACCAATGGATGTCATGACAGCTTTACTGCTATCCTTCACCATCGGACTCGGCTTGTCTTATATCGACAGAGGAGTATTGCACGAAGCCTTTTCCGACTTCCAGAAAATCATTACGAAACTGATCGAGGCAGTTATCATTCCTTTATTGCCACTTCATATTTTCGGCATTTTCCTAAACATGACGGTGAGCGGGCAAGTCATGAGCGTAATCACCATGTTCCTGAAAGTGATAATTGTAATATTTGTCCTGCATGTCTTGCTGCTGCTTATCCAGTTCACTGTTGCTGGCAGCGTGAGTGGGAAAAACCCGCTCAGGTTACTGAAAAACATGCTTCCGGCTTATGCAACCGCATTGGGGACACAGTCCTCAGCCGCCACCATCCCTGTAACATTGGCACAGGCGGTCAAGAACGGAGTACGGGAGAACATCGCGATCTTTGTCATTCCCCTTTGTGCCACTATCCATCTGGCAGGCAGCACGATGAAGATCACCGCCTGTGCGATGGCAATCATGTATATGTCAGGTGAGCCCGTCACCTTTACTTCCCTTGCCGGATTCATTATGATGTTAGGAGTCACGATGGTAGCAGCTCCCGGTGTACCGGGGGGCGCTATCATGGCTGCACTCGGATTGCTACAAAGTATGTTAGGGTTCAACGAGACATTACAGGCGCTGATGATTGCTCTTTATATCGCAATGGATAGTTTCGGGACCGCTTGCAATGTGACGGGCGATGGAGCGATTGCGGTCGTAGTGAACAAGATTGCCGGTGAGTAAATCATAAATCACACAGCCTTTCGACTCCCTTTTCCCGCATCATGGTTGCCGCGATATGCGCACAGGCATAAGCATCGGCCATTGCATGGTGATGATAGGTCAGATCGTATCCACAATAAGCGGCAACAGTCTGTAGTTGGTGGTTGACTAAGAAAGGATACATGCGCCTTGACAAGCGACAGGTACAATAGAACTGATATTTGGGATAGGCAAGGTCATAGGCTTCGTGAGCAGCCCGCAGGCAACCTTCGTCAAAAGGGCTGTTATGGGCAACCAGAGGAATATCCTGCAATTTGCCGGCGATCCCAGACCAAACTTCCTCAAAGTCAGGAGAATCGATCGTGTCCTGCATGGTTATACCATGAACGGCAGTGGTAAACCGGGTGTAGAAGTTCGGATACGGACGGACCAGCGTGTAAATAGAATCGATCACCTTATTATCCTCAATAATGGCAATCCCGATACTACAAATACTACTACGTTTCCCATTAGCAGTCTCAAAGTCGATTGCGGCAAAACGTTCCATATTTTTTAATTTACAATTGATAACGGACAATGACGACTAATCCAACGAGGGTGTATCAATTTGATATCACTGGACGCAGATAACACAAAATACACAAGCGAACGCAGATTTATTTTACTGATAATTAATAATATCTGCGCTAATCTGCGCTCGTCTGTGTTATCTGCGTCCCATGAATACCAATATTTGGCACACCTCATCATTAATTGTCAATTATTTACTAAAGTCTCTCGGTGTCGGAACTCCCGGAAGCGGTTTGCGGTTCTGGAGTTCTTTCATGACCTCCTGGATGGCACGGTCAAGCTGTTGGTCTTCACCGTTCCATTCTTTAACAGGATCATTATCGATCAGGATATCGGGATCGACACCCTGGTTCTCGATAATCCAGTTACCTGTCTTCGGATCGAAACTTGTGAAGAAAGGTACGCGGATGTCCGTCCCATCCATATAAGGTAACGAGCCGCTGATACCGACGATACCGCCCCACGTACGCGTCCCGATCAGTTTACCCAATCCTAATGCACGAAAGCCCCATGGAAAGAGGTCACCATCGGAAGCCGAGGATTTATTGATCAAGCATACTTTCGGACCTACCTGCACAGCATCGGGAACAGTTCCGATACGAGCCGAACCACGACGCATCGTCAGCCGGTATGGTTCGCGTGAAAGACGTTCAAGGATCATCGGTGAAACATTACCGCCGCCATTGGCACGGTCATCGATAATCAGACCTTCCTTATCAAGCTGCGGATAGAAATAGCGGGAGAATTCGTTCAGTCCTTCCGGTCCCATATCCGGGATATAGATATAGCCAATCTTGCCGTTCGACGCTTTGTCGACTTTCTTGATATTATCCTGTACCCAGTTATAATGATACAAAGAATATTCTTCTTCCAGCGGACTGATCACGATCTTGCGCGCTCCCTCCAACTGCGGTTTGCTGTTCAACGAAATTTCCGTCGGGACATCTGCCTTGCCGACCAACAACGAATACATATCTTTCACACTGTTTGTCGGCACGCCGTCGATTGCTACGATAAACTCACCCACCTTCGCCTCGATGCCCGGTTCGGCAAGTGGAGAGCGCAACGACTTGCTCCAAGAAGCGCCCGGAAGAATCTTTTCCAAACGGAAGAAACCACTCTTGTCACGAGAGATCTCAGCACCTAACATACCCGTTTTTATCCGGTCGGGACGTTCCGCCTCACCCGGATTCACATACGCATGACCACAGTTTAGTTCGCCGATCATCTCACCGATGATGTAGTTCAAATCCAGACGTGTTTTGGCATACGGGACAAGCACCTGATATTTTGCCTTGACCGCATTCCAATCTACCCCGTGCATATTCTCCAGATAGAAACCGTCACGGAAGGCCCGCCATGCCTCATCGAAAATCTGTGCCCATTCCTTCGGATAATCGACCGTGATTTTCATATTCGACAGGTTCACCGGATCACTCAGGTCTGCTTTTCCCGAAGGGATATCTGTCACATAAAGAGCATTGCCCTTGAAGAAAAGCGCTTTCTTGCTACCGGGTTCGACACCCATAGAAGCACCGTCAGCCACCACGTCTTCCTTCTGCTCCTTCAGGTCGAATACTTTCGTTCCGCCACGTCCCCAGTAGTAAACTTTATTTCCGTCCGAATAGAAATTCCCGTAATAGGAAGGGCTCACCGGCAGCTTGACGATACGGTCCGTAATCCCGTCGAAATCGATCTTGACAACAGAAGTAGCAAGTTCGTCTTTCTTTATATTTTCCTTCTTTGCCGGTGTATTTTTCTTTGATTCCTCTTTGGCAACAGCAACTTCCGCGTCCTTCTCTATGAAAGGCGAAGGAGTGTCTTTGGACAACATCGCCAGGTAAACTCCATACATATTATTATAGACATGGTTCCATTCCAGTGATCCGTAGGTCGGATTAAAGTCCCGGGCAGATGCAAAAACCAGATATTTACCATCCGTACTGAATACCGGAGAAGAAGAATCATACCACTTATCCGTCACCGGATATTCTTTCCTATCAACCAGATTATAAACATAAACGATGCTATATTCATTGTTCCCTGTACGGGTATAAGTCAACCATTTGCTATCCGGCGAGAAAGTCACGCCCCGCGGTTCGCCCATCGGATCCTGCAACAAGGTGGTCACCTGTTTTGTAGCAATATCCAACAGGTTAACACGATTCTTACGATCCGTATAAACGAGTGTCTTCGAATCCGGACTCAGTTCGAAACTACGGATATAAGTATCATTGTCCTTTGTCAGCTGGACGGGCTCACCTCCGGTGGCATCCTGCATATAAAGCTCCGTCTCTCCGGTGGCATCCGAAATATAGACGATGAATTTACCGTCGGGCGACCATTGCGCATCACGGTCATGTGCTCCCGGAGAACGGGTGATATTCTTTGTCACTCCCTTTTCAACCGGCAAGTTGAACACTTCTCCGCGGGCAGTCACCACTAAACGTTCACCATCAGGTGACAGACTGGCCTCAGTAAGATAACCAGCCCCATCCTTAATTTCGCTACGGGCATAGATATTGTCGGAAGTCAGGGTGATGTTCACCTTTTCCGGCTTTTTGCTCCCGGCATCCATCTTATAAATATAGCCACCGTTCTCGAAAACGATCATATTACCGTTTGCGCTTGGGAACTTCACATCGTATTCGGTAAAGTCTGTGACTTTGTCCGTCTGTTTGGTCTTCGTATTATACACAAAGATATTCATTGTCCGGTCACGGTCGGAAAGGAAAAAGATTTCATCGCCGATCCACATAGGGATAATATCCTGGGCAGGATTGTCCGTAATGTTTTCGACAGTCTTCTTATCGGGATTATAAATCCAAATATCATCCGCCATCCCGCCTTTGTAATATTTCCAGGTACGGAACTCCCGCATGACACGGTTATAAGCCAGTTGTTTACCATCAGGAGAATAGCTGCAGAATCCGCCTTCGGGAAGTGGAATAACTTCGGACAAGCCACCCTCTTTTTCCACCGTGAACAACTTTCCGCTGAAACCGTCGCTGATGCGGTTACGATACACGATCCGGCTGCCGTCAGGCGTCCAGGTCATCACGATATTGTTCGGCCCCATACGGTCACCCAAGTCATCCCGGCTGTTCGTTGCCGTATAGGTCACACGCAACGGTTCCCCACCCGTCACCGGCATAGTGTAGACTTCCGTATTACCATCGTATTGCCCGGTAAATGCAATAGTTTTGCCGTCCGGAGAAAAACGGGGAAACATCTCGTACCCCACATGCGAAGTCAGGCGCCCGGCTTCGCCACCCGTAGCCGGGACCTTGTAGAGGTCGCCCGCATACGAGAAAACAATCTCATTGCCGTTCGTAGCCGGAAAACGCAACAGACGCGCTTCATCCGCCGCCATCAACAGTGAAGGGGCACCAGCCAGAACCAATAAAGAAAAGATAAGTTTCTTCTTCATACCTATTATCGTTTAGTCTGCCGACAAAGGTAAAAAAAGTAAATCTCAAAGTATATTCCTGCGCAGATATTCCTTTATTTTCCACCACAATAATTGCTGTTTCGCGACAAAAGAAGACCAACCGGACAACAATCTCCCCGTTTGCTTATAAAATTCAGGATCACAAACCGATATGCACTGCCGGTCCATGCTTGCTGCAGAAAATAAATAGAAGCGGCCATTCTTCAACAGAATGCCTAAAGTATCCTCCTCCCGAACAAAACCAACAATATCCACAAAATTAATACTACCAACTGATAAAAAAGAAAATGAAGACTCCTTAAATTCCACATGATGCAAAACGACATAAGGTCGCAATTGCCAAAAAAGCTCAGCAATATTGACAGGATCAAGTTTTTTCAAAAAGGATAGCAACCATTGCTCCTGAAGATTTGAGATAGATAAAGGTAATTCCATATTTACTTAAATTCTACCCGAAAACACCCCATGTTTCCAACAATATCTCAAACAGGATGGTTATTATAAAGAAACGTGGGAATTAACAACATACACTCGATTAAGGACCTCGAACAACCTATAACTAGTTGTATGCGATAATTACCCACGTTTTTTATCTTGAATACACAAGTGCATAAACACCCACTTTGCATGACAAGAAAAAACGCGAACAAAATTCACATACTATCCACTAGTTATTCAGAAATTTCGAGGTTTCAATCAAGAGATAATATATAAACTTTCGTGTTCACCACCAAAGTTGTACCAGCGATAACGCTTTATCTAGCTTACTGTACACGACAAAGATAAACAGAAGATTCAAAAAACCGATATTCCTCCCTCCTTTTTTCAAGGTTCTTTAGAAAAAACACAGAAAAAGCCGACTACGAACGGAATATCATCTATTCCATCGTAGCCGGCCACTTTTTAACTAATACCTACTTTTTATATCGCTTAATCTCTAACGACAGACATCAATAGTAACCTTCATTCTGTTCTTCGCTGAGTTCGCCGACAGGGTTCAAACGGTCGATGTGTTTCTGCGGGATAGGACGAAGTTTGTGATACGGTTTGATGTAGATTGCATCCGGATTGTATTTCTTCACCCAGTCATACAACAGTTCACAACGAACCAAATCTTCCCAACGGTTGGTCTCTCCCAACAATTCACGCCCACGTTCGTTCAGGATAAATTCGATAAAATCACCCTGCAGGTCGGCGGGGGAAACTTTCAATGCGTCATACGTGCTCTGCGTATCGTTCACTCCACCTTCGAAAAGCCAGATCTGTTGGTCTTTCTGCTCACCTTCAGCCCAAGCGGCACGCTTGCGGATCACATTGATATATTCAGCAGCTTTGTCGAAATCTCCTTTACGGCCAGCAGCTTCCGCAGCCAACAGATATGTTTCTCCCAAGCGCATACGCACCCATTCGCGAGATCCCTTTTCTTCGGATACGGAAGGACGGCTCGGATCAAGATATTTCACCAATGACGGGAAATAACGGATCGAGTGCATTTCGCGAGGGAAATAAGAATAAGTATAGTTGGCACGGAATTTACGCATATCATCACTGTTCGATTCATATCCGGTCTTTTCCATCGTATAATAAATAGCCGTATCGCCATGCTGGAATTTCAGCTGACCGGAAATCTGTCCTTTTGAAGGATCCGGATTGAAGTAAACAGAGCCGTCATAAGACAGGGATTCCCAAACAGGCAAGGTATTCACATTATTGGCATAATATACCCACTTGAAACTCTTGTAGAAACGAGAATCATGCAGCCGGTCGTACAGATCATCCATAGTCTTCTTGGTAGCCACATGACGGCGGAACGGACGACCATTTTCAATGTCACGTAACATACCGGGCTGGTCTTCATACCAAGACAACCAATAAAGATGCTGTTTGTTACCATCTCCATTGAACATAGGCTCTGTCGTAAACTGCACGGCAAACACGGTCTCGGAATTCCCCTGATTCTTGATATCCCACAGAGAGGAGAAGTTTTCTTGCAGAGAGTAAGCCCCACTGTTGATCACTTGCTCTGCATAATAAAGCGTACTGTCCATATCCGTCGCTTTCTGACCACGCGCGTCCTTGACCGCACTGCCACGAGTCAGATAAACCTTCGCTAACAGATGGGCAGCTGAATACCGTGTGGCACGTCCCAAAACCGAAGCCTTCTCCGGTAAATTTTCGGCAGCATTACGCAAATCACTGATGATGACATTATAAATATCTGCAACCGGAGCACGCTTGAAATCCGTCCGAATCTCGAAACTGCCTTCCGTTACCAAAGGAATACGTCCGAACTGTTGCACCAAATCAAAATATAAATAAGCACGGATAAATTGCATTTCGGCATAACTTTGTGTTTTCACACTTTCCAACAAGTCTTGGGAATCCAGAATCTTCTGCATGGCGATATTGGCATCACTAATCCCTTTGTAATGGTTTTCCCACATCTCATACAGAATACCGTCGTCCGGATTCAGCTGTGTCGCATATTTATTATACGATTCACGGTTACTACCATCTTCACCTTCCGTAAACAAGTCAGTTCCTAATTCGGTCAGAACATTGAAACGTTCACCGCCGACTCCCCAGCGGAGGAAACCGTAAGCTGCCGTAATGGCGGCATTTACCCCGGCTTCCGTTTCATAATAATCGTACGACATCACCGGAGCATCGTCTTCGCTTAACCAACTGCTGCAACCTGATGTAGAAAGCGTCAGGCCTGCCAGCATATAGTAATATATAGATTTCATTTTCATTCCTTATTTATTAAGATTAAAATTACAAAGTCAAGTTTATACCAAAAATCCAAGAGCTGATACTCGGAGTACCGAAACCACTACCGTTTGTTTCAGGATTACCTGCCGCATTGACTTTGGCCGCTTCCGGGTCGATACCTGTATAGTTGGTAAAGATGAACGGATTCTGTGCCGTGAAGTAAACGCGCAGTTTCTCAACCATAAACTTCTGAGTCAGGCTCTTCGGCAACGTATATCCCATCGTCATTGTCTTCACACGGAGGAAATCTGCCTTTTCATAATAAGTGGACGTGATGTAGATCGGACGCTCTTCGTCGATACTCGGACGAGGATAAGCGTTCGTCGGGTTGTTTGGTGTCCAGTAGTCCACTTTCACACCACCATTACGTCCGCAATGTTCCACCGCATAAATATCGTTATACAGCATAGCGCCAAAGCTCGCATATAAGAAGACCGACAAGTCGAACCCTTTATAGTTGAAGGTATTCACCATACTGGCAATCAGCTTCGGACGCGGGTTACCCAGAATCTGCTTATCAGCATCCGTAATCTTATAGTCATTGTTCACATCCTCAATCTTGATATCACCCGGAGCAAAATCCGTTCCGTTGGCAGCGAATTTCGCCATCTCGGCAAGATCTGCCTCCGTGTTCTGCCAGATACCCACCTTGTGGTAGTCATAGTGAACATTCACCGGCTGGCCGATAAACCATTT
>ENA-ORRE01001255-ORRE01001255.1-human-gut-metagenome-genome-assembly--contig:-NODE-1255-length-17388-cov-6.414989_pt1 | contig 17388 bp, 9 predicted proteins | sample MGYA00242171_ERZ509126 | MGnify/ENA primary metagenome ERZ509126 (study PRJEB26280, sample SAMEA2338648) | human gut metagenome | biome: human gut; feature: human-associated habitat; material: faeces... | reverse complement strand
CGTCGTGCTGGAGAAATAGGACGGGTGTGCGCACGCATGCGCACACCCGTTTGCGATAATAAACAGGTTAGGTTATGCATCACAAGGAGAGTCGCGCCACCTTGGGTGGCAAATTGAGCGCCGTGCTGGTCGCCGCGGGCAGTTCCGTCGGGCTGGGCAACATCTGGCGCTTCCCTTATGTAGCCGGGGAGAACGGCGGCGGGGCATTTCTGATAATCTATGTCCTTTGTGTCCTGCTGCTGGGACTGCCGCTCATGATCGCGGAATTCACCGTGGGGCGTGCCTCGCACCGCAACGCCGTGGGTGCCTACCGGGCGCTGAACCCGCGGTGGAGCTTCCTGGGATACAACGGCGTGCTGGCGGCATTCCTGATTCTGGGTTTCTACTTCGTGGTTTCGGGCTGGACGGCGGAATACATGGTACATTCCGTAACGGGCAGCTTCGCCCGCGTCTCGACCGCCGGGGAGTACAAGGATATTTTCGAAACGTTCATCAGCAACCCCTGGCGACCCGTATTGTATACCTGCCTCTTCGTGCTGGCTACCCATTTCGTAATCGCCTTGGGCGTACAGAAAGGCATCGAACGCTCGGCCAAGATACTCATGCCGCTGCTGCTGCTCATCCTGATCGTGCTGTCGATCCACTCGCTGCTGATGCCGGGCGGGGAGGCCGGGCTGAAGTTCCTCTTCGCCCCGGATTTCTCGAAGGTAACCCCGTCGACGGTGCTCGTCGCACTGGGGCAGGCCTTCTTCTCGCTCTCGATCGGCATCGGCACGATGGTGACCTACGCCTCGTATTTCAAACCCGACACGAACCTGCGCCACACGGCGCTCAACGTCACGATCCTCGACACGCTGGTGGCCGTACTGGCCGGCGTGGTGATCTTCCCGGCCGTGTTCAGCGCCGGTATCGAACCCACATCGGGCCGGGCACTGGTCTTCATCACCCTGCCGAGCATCTTCAACAGTATGCCGCTGAGCATGGTCTGGTCGTCGATCTTCTTCCTGCTGCTGGCCGTCGCAGCCCTGACCTCGACCATCTCGCTGCACGAAGTGGTCACGGTCTACCTGCACGAGGAGTGGCACCTGAGCCGCAAGGCCGCCGCATGGCTCACGACCGCCGCCACGTCCGCCCTGGCATCGCTGGCATCGCTGTCGCTCGGGGTGCTGGGCAGCTGGAAGGTCTGCGGGCTTTCGCTCTTCGACTCGCTCGACTTCCTGACGGCCAACATCCTGCTGCCGGCAGGCGGGCTTTTCACCTGCATCTTCGTGGGCTGGAAGCTCGACCACCACATCCTCAAGGCGCAGATCACCAACAACGGAGAGTTGAAATTCCGTATCTACGGGCTATTCAGCTTCCTGCTGCGCTACGTCTGCCCGGCAGTGCTGCTGCTGATCTTCCTCGACAACCTCGGGGTATTCTGACAAGAGGCGACAAGCGTTTCCCCGGCCCCGGACTTTCCCAAGTCCGGGGATTTTTTATTTCCGCGGCCGGGGCCGGAGGGAGGCCATGCATTTCGATTCAAAACCATTCTTTCACAAAAAAGCAGATATTTCGTCCAATTTTTTTGTGTTTTATTTTGGAAAATAAAATTAAAGATTTATTTTTGTTTCATAATGAAATTAAAAATATTACACATCACAATTAAAGCACGGACAAAACTGACAAAACAAGAAACCCCCTAAAACGGCACGAGACTCATTCCCGGGCCGTAAAAGGCAAACCGCGGGCAGCACCCGCGGCCTGCATCCGTCCTCAGAGACAAACTTTCGCAGCGGCAGCCGACTGCCAGGGTATGAAAAAAGGATTACATTCCGGTGACAACGACGCACGAAGCCAATTATTAAAATATTTTTGCAGCCGGAGCGACACAGGCTCCCACCTATTAATAAAAAGACAGAAACACCAAGAAACCATCAGCACAAACCCGACCATGAAAAACCTGTTACTTTTCCTGCTGGCCTGCTGCCTCTGTGCCGCAGCCTCCGCCCGCCCGATACGGGGATCGGTCAAATGCGGCGGAAAGCCGATGGGCGGCGTGACCGTAACCGACGGTTATACGTTCGCGCAAAGCGACGAGCAGGGCATATTCACGCTCGATGCCGACGACCAGGCGCTGTTCATCAGCCTGGTGACCCCGTCCGGCTACCTGGCTCCGCTCGAAGGGGGCATCCCGCAATTCTACCGCACATACGACCCGGCGGCCAAACGCTACGACTTCGAATTGCAACCGTGGCCCGGCTCGGGCGAATGCTACGAACTGCTGGCGATCGCCGATCCGCAGCCCAAGACCGAAGAGCATTTCCGGCGGTTGCGGAGCGAGGTCATGCCCGCATTGCAGGCGGCAACCGATAACGGGAGGACGCGGGGCTCGAACCAGGCCGCGATCGTGCTCGGGGACATCGTATGGGACTCCCCGGAACTCTTCGCAGGCGTGAAAGCGGAGTTCGCCAAGCTCGAGGTACCCGTATACGGCGTGATCGGCAACCACGACCATGACTTGAACAAATATACCGACCGCGAGGCGACGGAGAATTACCGCAGCCATTTCGGCCCCACCTATTATGCATTCGACATGGGGCGCACGCACTATATCGTACTCGACGACATCGTTTACCACGGCGCGAAGAAATACGAGGAGCGGATCGACACGATGCAACTGCGCTGGGCAGCCGCCTATGCCGAACGCCTGCCCGCAGGGTCGCGCGTCTGCATCGCGATGCATGCCCCGGCCATGAAATCGTGGCTCGGAAACCGCGTCATGGAGTCGGCCGAGGGGCTGATGGACGCCTTCGCGGGGCACGAACTGCACTTCATCACCGGGCATACGCACCTCAACTCGAATTACGACATCCGCGAGGGGGTCATGGAACACAACGTAGCGCAGGTCTGCGGCAACCTCTGGTGGGATCCGATCAACTGGGACGGTACGCCCAAGGGCTTCCAGCTGTTCCGCGAATGCGGCGGGGAATTCTCGTGGGAATACCGGAGCCTCGGCGAGTCCCCGGCACGGCAGATCCGCGTATGGCACCCCGGCCAGGTGGCCAAGCACCCGGCCAGCGTCGTGGCAAAGGTATGGAACTGGGATTCGTACTGGACGGTCGTATGGTATGAGGACGGCCGTTACCGCGGCGCCATGCAGCGTACGACGCTCGACGACCCGGATTATACCGCGCACATCGACTCGCTGAAGGCCGCCGGAAGGAAAATCTCCAAAGTCCAGCGCCCACGCCCGACGAACTTCTATTTCACGGCACGCCCCTCGGCATAGGCCCGCGAGGTGGAGGTGGTCGCCACCGACCGATTCGGCCGCCGCTACTCGGAGCGCATCGCACTCGGGCACACCGACTGACGTACAGGACACCAACACCAAAATCATCAATAGCCTATGAAAAAACTGATTACTTTAATCGCCGGGTTGCTGCTCGTCGCCCTGCCGGTCGGACTGGCCGGTTGTGACGACAGCGACAAGGAGATCTACAACGATGGCCGGCTGGTCACCGATGTAGTTATTCCGACCTCGATGACCGTCTACCGCGGGATGGAGGTTTCCGTTTCCGGCTACGGCTTCGCCCAGGGCGACGCCATCGCGTTACGCGCCGGTGAGGATCTCCCGGCAGCGACCACGGTAGCATCGGAAAAACTGCTGACGTTCGTCATACCCGACGGCGCGGCAGACCAGACCGTCTATAAGGTCGTGCTCAACCGGGCACAGGACTACCAGGTGCTCGGATCGAGCAGGATGACCGTACAACTGGCCATCGACATCGACCTGGGCAAGACCATCTCGGGCAACTGGGGCGGCGACGCCGTGATCCGCGGCCGCGGGTTCATGGCTACGGACAAACTCTTCCTGGAACAAGGGGGGGGGAAATTCGAAGCGCCGGTCAAGGGTGCTGACGATTCTTCGCTGACCTTCACCATTCCCCAGAACGCCGCCGACGGCGACTGTGAATTCACCCTGCAGCGCGGCGCAGAAGAGCAGGCACTGGGCTCCGCCAAACTCAACCTCTCCCTGGGCGGCGTCACCGTACCGGACAAGGAGGGCGCGACGATCAAGGGTATCGTCCACCTGGCAGGACAAGGCATCGCCGACGTCCTGGTCTCGGACGGAGACCTGATCACCAAGACCGACGCCAACGGTTTCTATTGGCTCAATTCCGAAAAACGCAACGAACTCGCCTTCGTCATCCTGCCTGCGGGCTATGACGTCCCCACCGTCAAGGCGATGCCCCAGTTCTGGCAGCCCTGCACGCTCGACGCAAACACCGTCGAACAACTCGACTTCCAGCTGCTCAGGGCCGACAACGACTCCCACACCATGCTCGTGGCCACGGACATGCACCTGGCCAACCGCAACTCCCCGAAAGATTACGTCCAGTTCGCCGACGGCTTCGTCAAGGAGCTGACATCGGCCTACAACTCCGCCGCACCCGGAAAGGTATACTGCCTCAACCTGGGCGACTTCTCGTGGGACGGCTACTGGTACGACAACAAGTGGGCGCTGCCCGAATGCAAGCAGAGCGTCGAGGACTTCAACTTCCAGATGTGGTCGGTGATGGGCAACCACGACAACGACCCCTATGTAGCCTCCGATTTCGGCGCCGAAGGCCCCTACCGCCAACACATGGGCCCGGTTTACTACGCCATGAACATCGGCCGGATACACTACATCATGCTCGACAACACCGAGTACCTCAACACGGGCGGCTCGCAGGGTACGGTCGGTTCGCGCAATTACAACCGCCGCTTCGACGACCGGCAGCTGGCATGGCTCAAGGAGGAACTCACCCATGTCGACAAATCGACCCCGATCGTCGTGGGATGCCACTGTCCGCTTTACTCGTACAGCGGAAGCGGCGGCGTGAGCGTAGCGCTCCAGACCCAGGCCGACATCGACAAAATCCTGAGCTGCTTCGCCGGCTTCAGCAACGTGACTTTCCTCACGGGGCACACGCACGTGAACCGCAATATCCAGTCGCCGACCTATGCGAACGTCTACGAGCAGAATATCGCGGCGGTCTGCGGCACCTGGTGGTGGACGCAGCAGTACGGCAACAACAACGTCTGCACCGACGGTTCGCCCGCGGGTTACAAGATCTTCACGGTCGACGGAACCGACCTCAAATGGCAGTACAAAGCCACGGGGCTTCCCATCGAAAAGCAGTTCATCACCTACGACATGAACGAGGTCAAGGAGTACTGGGCCACCGACGCCACGGCACTCAAGGCCTTCGCCGCAGGCAACGACCTCCGAAACCGCGACAAGGATTATTCGACGGTGGGCGAAAATGCCGTCTACATCAACGTCTGGGCCTATGAGCCGGGCTGGACGGTTTCCGTGACGGAAAACGGAACGCCGCTCGCCGTGAAACAGGTCTGGAGCAAGAAAGACCCGCTGCACAGCATTTCGTACGACATCCCGCGCGGCGCGGTCAACAACGGCACGCTCACCTTCCCCTCGACCTCCTGCATGCATATGTTCGAGGTTACGGCCTCTTCGGCATCTTCCACGCTGGAGATCTCGGTTACCGACCGCTTCGGCAACGTCAGCACGGAGTCGATGACCCGGCCCAAGGCGCTCACGACCGACGTGACCAAATAACCCTCAAAAAACCTTAAGACAATGAAGCGTATAATGAACAAATGGTTGTGGTCGTTATTATGCGTCACGCTCCTGGGAGCCGCGGCATGCAGCGACGACGACACCGAAGGGGATTCGGGGAACCCCATCCCCCCGGCACTCTCCACCGAAAACCTGCCCGATGCAGGGCTGAAGTTCCTCTATTCGGCACTGACCCCGCATACATTTACCATGAGCGTCGACGCGCCCTGGGAGATCACCAAGACCGCAGGCTGGTTCGTCGTCACCCCGAACAAGGGCGAGGCGGGCCAGAATATCCAGGTCACCGTCACCCCGACCCTGAACCAGGGCGAGGCGCGCGACGGCGAATTCACCATCCGCGCCAACAGCGGCAACAACCTCCATCCCTGCCTGACGCAGAAGAGCATCCCGCTTTCGCAGGACGCCTACCTGGCGGCCGGCATCGTGCTCACGGGGCTCGACGAACGCCTGCTGGCATTCGAAGCCGAAGATACGGATCCGGTGGTCTTCACCGTCGAGGCATCCTACGACTGGACGCTCACGGTGGAGAACGAGACCTGGCTGACGGTCGCCCCCAAGAGCGGCAAGGCCGGCTCTGCGGCCGAAGTCACCATCACGCCCAAGGCCAACACCACCGACGAACGCCGTGAGTCGAAGATAACGATCACGGCCGGCGACGCCGAATTCGGGGAGAACACCGCCGAGGAGATCATCGAGCTGGTTCAGGCGCCCTACATGCCCAAGGACACGCATACCGAGGGATACGTCTTCTTCAGCGACGACTTCCAGTGGATTCCCGACAACTGGGTGAGCCCCTACACCAAGTACGGCTGGCCGAGCGTGTCGATCGACGGCACGAACGGCAACGAGTTCGCCCTCTCGACCGACGGGATGAAAGAGGCCGTAGCGGCCAAGGGTTACACCTACACGCCCTCGGTATATGCCCGTTACGAAGGCCATGTCAAGCTGGGTAAGACCGCCAACATGGGCGCCATCACGATCCCCGCGCTCACGGGCATCGACGCCGGCAAGGCCGCGACGCTGCTCGTGCAGTTCGACGCAGCCGCCTATTCGTCGGCAGGCGGCGCGGTGGACAACGGCGACGACCACATGGACGTCACGATCAAAGGGCCCGGCACGATCGGCGACCTGGTGGAAACCACCGCGCTGGTCGAGGTGAAGAACGTCTGGGAGTGGACGCGCTACTCGCTGATCGTCTACGGCGCTACGAACGAAACCCGCATCACCTTCGGCAGCGAGCGCGAAGTGAAATGCCGCCTCTACCTGGACAACATCACCGTGACGCGCGCCAAGGACGAGAACCCCGAAGCCCCGGCACCGGAGGCACTCGTCACCCCGTTAGACAAGGAGATCGTCAACACTTCCGATCCGAGTCTCTTCGATGCCAACAGCATGGTGGTTGCCGAAGGCGGCACGCTGACCTGCTCGGTGCGCGTCAACAAGGCCTGGACGGCAGAGACCGACTGCGACTGGCTGACGATCACCACCGTACGCTGCGGCGACGCAGACCCGTCGACGGTAACGGGCGCCAACAACGGCGCATCGCTCTCGAACGGCGTGGCGACCGTCAAGGCCACGGGGCTACCCTACGTCACCACCAAGGTGGAAGTAGGCAGGAACTCCGGAGGCGAAAGCCGCACGGGCCATATCATCATCAAGTCGGAAGGCGCAGAGATCGAGAAGGTTGCCGTCACGCAGGCAGCGGAAGGAGCGTCTGTTACCGGGATCGTCATCACGGGACTCACGGAAAACCAAATCCCCGAATTCGCCGCTGATGCGACCGCAGAAACGACTTTTACCGTCCGTGCAGATACTGACTGGACAATTGAGGTTCCGGTGGCAGAGACCTGGTATTCGGTAACGCCGCTCTCCGGCGCAGCCAATACCGACGTCACGGTAACCGTAACGCCGACGCCCAATACCGGCGGCGCACGCGACGGTTCGTTCACCATCCAGTCGGGAACGAATACGGAGACGATTCTCCTGTCGCAGGCACCTTCGGCTTCAGCCCTTCATTTCGAGTGGTCATTCCCCGCAACCGCTGAGGAAAACAACCTGGTAAGCCGTACAGAACGCTGGTATAAAAGCGATGACGGGAAAGCCCGGATTGACGCCGTACGTGCCGTGGACAATCCATCGAATCCCGACATGTCCTATTCGCTGGGATACGACAACGAAATCGGCAGAATCCTGATGTACGGATTCGCTCTGGACGATTACTGGCTCTTCACGCTGCCGGTCAAAAATTTCAAGGCCAATACGACCCTCAACCTCCGGGCGCTGATCTCCTCCTCGGCATCGGGTCCAAAATTCTACATCCTCGAATACTCGGCCGACGGACAAGCCAGCTGGACGTCCGTCAACACCACGAGCATCGAGGACAAATCGGCCAAAGATACCGCGCTGCGCACGATCGTTTACACGCACATGATGCCCGACACGCCGGCCAACGGCGATGTGATCGTCGATGACGACATCACCATCCCGACCGCTGTCGCCGACGGCAACATCTACCTGCGACTGAGGGTGTGCGATGCCATGGCCGGCAACAAGGCCAAAAACATCGTCCCCGCAAACGGCGGCACAACCCGCATGAAAACCAAAGAGGGCATCTGTGATGCCATCTCTGTCACAGAAGTACAACGCTGACAGGAAAACGGCTGCGGCCGCCCGCAGGACGACCGCAGCCGTTCGACAAGAAACCCGAATAAAAAAATCAACAATATGAAGCTTAAAACATACATACGGAATGCTTTGGCAACCGCGGTAATGTTGCTGGTCGCTTCGGCCGCCTGGGCCCAGAGCCGCAACATCACGGGCATCGTGTTCGATACGGACGGCAAAAGCCCGCTCGTCGGGGCCACCGTCATCCTGAAGGGGAGTGCGACGGGTACGATTTCGAACGCAGACGGAACCTATACTATCCATGTCGGCAGCGACAACGACGTGCTGGTCTTCCAGTCGCTGGGTTATGACCCGCAGGAGGTCACGGTCGGAAGCCGCACCACGATCAACGTCACGCTGAAAGAATCGGCGCAGAAGATCGACGAAGTGGTCGTCACGGCACTCGGCCTGACCCGCTCGGAGAAATCGGTCGGCTATGCCGTTTCGAAAGTCTCGGGCGACGAACTCACCAAATCCATATCGAGCAACTGGGTGACGGGGCTCAACGGCAAGGTCGCCGGTATGTCGATGTCCTCGGCGGGCACCGGCCCCGGCGGTACGGTACGTGTGACGCTGCGCGGCGACACGTCGCTCAACTACGGCGCCAACGAAGCGCTGTTCGTCATCGACGGTATCCCGATGAGCAACGGCACGGTAGCCTCCGGTTCGGGCGCCAACTATGCCAACAGCAACGCCCCGGTGGACTTCGGTAACCCGATCTCCGACCTCAACCCCGACGACATCGAGAACGTCTCCGTCCTCAAGGGCCCCGCCGCAGCCGCGCTTTATGGTTCGATGGGCCAGAACGGCGTGGTGCTCATCACCACCAAGTCGGGCCGCGAACAGCGTGGTATCGGCGTTACCTACAACGGTTCGGTGACCTTCGAGACCGCAGGCTTCTGGCCCGAATTCCAGGAGGAATACGGCCCCTCGGCCGTCACCACGTCGCTCACCAACCGCGTCGCATCGGCATGGGGCCTTCCCGGCACGATGACCTACGACGGGCAGCCCGTCCGCCAGCAGATCTCGCGCTACACGTACGGCGAGCATTTCGACTCCAGCAAGCTGCGCTATCTCTACATGTCGAAGAACTGGGAAACCGGAGAGTTCACCCCCCTGCCGTGGGTATACGCCGACGACTGGTTCACCGGCCTCTTCGAAACGGGCGTTACGTGGAGCAACTCGGTGACCATCGACGGTTCGACGGGCAAGGGTACGAGCACGCGCTTCTCGTTCACCGACCTGCGCAACGACTGGATCACGCCCAACTCGGGCTACGAACAGCAGACCTTCGCACTGGCCCTGAACCAGAAGATCAGCAAGGCCATCAAACTGGCGGCAAAGGTCAACTACATCCGCAAGAACAGCGACAACATGCCCATGTCGGGTTACAGCCAGGGTTCGCCCATGTACGGCCTGATCTGGGGCTACAACACCAACCCCATCTCGGCTTACCGCGACGAGTACATGCAGGGCCGTTATACCTATGCCAACTACCTGGCAGGCAGCGGCGAGGACAAATACAACACCACTTCGGGGCTTATCTACAACAGCCTCGAGGGCCACAACCCCTACCGCACGCTGTACGAGGAGCTGAACAAACTGGATCGTGACCGTTTCTTCGGCAACGTGAGCATCGACTTCACGATCCTGCCCGAGCTGACCTTCACGCTGCGCGGCGGCTTCGACGCCAATATCGAATGGCGTTCGCAGCAGAAACCCTTCATGTCGCTCGACAACCGCTACGGCATGTACCGCGAGAAGACCATCCGCCGCTACGACTACAACTCGGACTTCCTGCTCAAGTACAACAAGCTGTGGGATCGCTTCGGCGTCACGGCGGCATTCGGCGGCAGCGTCCTGCGCAACAAATACTACTCGACCACCATCACCGCCTCGCAGCTGAGCAGCGAAGGCCCCGGCATGTATTCGTTCGCCAACGCCGCGGTAGCCCTCGACACGTCGCCCTACCGCAGCAACCGGCAGACCAACAGCCTTTACGGCTTTGTCAACCTGTCGTGGGACGACACCTACTTCCTCGACGTCACGGCCCGCAACGACTGGTCGTCGACGCTGGCTCCCTCCAACTGGAGCTATTTCTACCCGTCGGTATCGGCCAGTATCCTGCTCGACAAGGCGTTCAAGATCAACTCCCCTCATGTCAACATGATCAAGCTGCGCGGTTCGTGGGCACAGGTGGGTAACGACACTTCGGTCTTCTCGCTCTACGACGACTACTCGACCACGGACTATCCGGGCGGCGTCACGCTGCCTACGGCCAGCAACTACCCGTACATCCTCCCGGAAAAGACCAGCAGCTGGGAAGTCGGCCTGGAAACCAAGTTCCTGGGCAACCGGCTCAATGTCGACGTGGCGCTCTACAAGACCAGCACCCGCAACCAGATCATCAGCGCCGAAACGAGCGCCGAAACCGGCAGTACGTCCCGCAAGATGAACGCCGGCCTGATTACCAACAAGGGTGTCGAGGTCACGTTCCGCATGGTTCCCGTCCGCACGAAGGACATCAACTGGGAGATCAACGGCAACTGGTCGCTCAACAAGAACAAACTCAACGAGCTGCAGAACGGATGGGATCCCGCAACGCCGTTGCAGACCTCGACCTCGACGACCATCGGCAGCCGTATATTCGTCTACTCGTACGTGGGCAAGTCCATGCACCAGCTCTATTCGGCCAGCCACTACGAGTACGCGCCGGAGGGTTCGACCTACACGGACGAAAACGGTAACCAGGTCGACTGCTCGGGCATGCAGATCATCAACGCCAAGACCGGCTACCCGCTGCTGACCAAGGAGACCGACTCCAAGAAGTTCGAGCACCTGGGCAGCGTAATCCCCGACTGGAAGGCAGGCTTCGGCACGACGTTCCGCTACAAGAACCTCTCGCTGAGCGCGCAGTTCACGGCGCAGGTCGGCGGCGTGGCCTACTCGGTGACCAACTTCGCACTCTCGTACCAGGGCAAACTGAAGAACTCGCTCGCCGGACGTGACGACGGCCTGGTTCTGCAGGGCGTCAACGCCGTGGACAACGGCGACGGCACGGTTTCCTACCAGAAGAACACCGCCGTCACGGAGAACATCTACACCTACTACCAGTCCTACAAATGGGTGCGCGACAACGGCCGTGAAAACACGTTCAGCACCGACTTCCTCAAGTTCAAGGAGCTGCGCATCGACTACCAGCTGCCGAAGCACCTGATGGCCAAGACCCGTTTCCTGCAGGGCGCGTCGATCGGGTTCTTCGCCACCAACCTCTTCTGCATCACCGACTGGCCGCAGTTCGACCCCGAGGCGGCAGGTCTGGTCAACGGTACGAACATTTACCCCGGTATCGAAACCGTCACCTTCCCGATGACGCGTACCTACGGTATCAACATCAAACTTCAGTTCTAAAACTGCGAACGCCATGAAATACGCAAAATATATCCTGATACTCGCGCTGCTCGCCGCATCGGGCGCATGTACGAACGATTTCGAGGATTACAACACCAATCCGAACAAACAATCGGAAGGATCGGTAGCCCCCATCGCGCTGCTCGAACCGCTGATTTACAGCTCCACGAACAGCTATTCGTCCTACATGCTGAGCATCGCCAACGAGATTTCGCAGGTCACCGTGGCCAAGTCGACACCGCGCCGCGAACACTGCTACAACCTTGCCGACGGCAATTTCAAGGCCATCTGGAACCTCGGGTACAAATGGGCCGGCAATGCCAAGCACATGTACGACCTGGCCGTGGCGCAGAACCAGCCCAACTTCCAGGCCATCGGCCTGACGCTGAAGGTCTATAACATGTCGATCCTCACCGACATGTTCGGTTCGATCGCCTACCGCGAGGCGCTCAAGGGCGGCGAGGGCATCAACACCCCGCATATCGACTCGCAGCAGGAGGTCTATACGGCCATGCTGGAGGAACTCGAGCTGGCCAACTCACTCTACAACGCCAGCCTGGGGCTGGACGACCCCACCAAGGACGGCATCTACGGCGGCGACATCGCCAAGTGGCAGAAATTCACCAACACGCTGCGCCTGCGTCTGCTGATGCGCGTGAGCGGCCGTAACAACGCCTTCACCCCCACGGTCGGCGAGCAGATCAACCAGATCATCTCCAACCCGGGCAAATACCCCGTCTTCGAGTCGAACGACGACAACGCCACCGTGAAGTTCTCCGGCAGCGCGGAGTATTACAAGACCTATTTCAACTCCAGTTCGTTCCCCGACGACAAGAGCCTGTCGAGCGACCACCACATCGCCGCACAGCTGCTCGACCTGCTCTACGACGCTTCGGACGGCTTCGTCGACCCGCGCCTGCGCATCTGGATCAAGCCCCGCTACATCCAGTATCCCAGTGCGACCGAGCCCGATGTGATCCGCGAAATGATCGGCGCCGTCTCGGGCTGTACGATCAACTACAACGGCATCACCTCCATCAGCGAACGCGAACCCTACCTGCATTACGAAACGCTGGTGGGCGACACGCGCCCCAACCACATGCTCGACTACGACGAGCTGCTCTTCATCAAGGCCGAAGCAGCGATGAACGGCTGGATATCGGGCTCCGCCAAGGAGTATTACGAAGCGGCGATCACCGCGTCGTGCCAGAAATGGGGCGAATACGGCATTTACGCTTCCTACCCCGAACTCAACGCGTCGAACAAGATCGAACTCAAGACCGTAGCCATCACGCAGAAGAACATCGCCGCACTGCTGGCGAGCGACCAGGTAAAATGGAACAATACCCAGCAGCGCCTCGCCGAGCAGAAATGGCTCTCGCTGTTCTGGGTCATCGGCTTCCAGATGTACCACGAAATGCGCCGCACGGGGTATCCCGAGTGCAAGACCGGCATGGGAACGATCGAGCTGAACGCCACGGGCGGAAAGTTCATCGCCCGCTATCCCTATCCGTCGATCGCGATCGCTAACAACCGTGCGAACTATACGGCCGCATTCGAGGCACAGGGCGGTACCATCAACGACAACACCATGGTCTTCCCGATATGGTGGAGCGGCCAGGCCGTCGCCAAGGATGCCGGGCAGCCGTGGGAACACTCGTTCCGCAAGAATGTCATCGCCGAAGAGAACCTATAATCTAAAAACGAACGCACTATGAACGCGAAAAACATAATCCGCAACATGAGGGGCCTGGCCATGTCGGCGCTGCTCCTGATCCCGGCGGCCTTCGTCTCGTGCAGCGACGACGACACGGAGGGCGGCAGCCCCTACTTCCGGCTGGAGAATACCGTCGTATCGAGCAAGCTGGTGACCGCCTCCTCCGACCTGGGTTTCGACGCCGAGGCCATCATCGGCGACGCCACGCTCGAACTGATCCGTTACGACATCCGTTCGAACTGCAACTGGAGTGTCGAATGCAACTCCACGGACGGAGACTGGATCAAATTCTACCCCAAGACAGGCCAGGGCGACGGCAAGGTACGCTTCTGCCTGGAGGACAACGATGCCAACACCCCACGTTCGGCGACGGTCGTATTCCGCTATGCGGACGGCAGGCAGACCGAAACGACCCTCGTCGTCAACCAGAGCGCCAACGAACCTTACATCAGGTTCGTCGTCAACAACATCGAGACGAACGAGATCGTAGCGGGACGCTATGCCGCCCATTACGACATCAAGGTCGCGTCGAACGTGACGCCGTTCTACGAACCCGAAAAAGCCGAATGGGCAACCTTCACCGAGACGGGCAACGGGACTTTCACGCTCGACATCGAGGAGTATCCCGAGCAGCCGGCATCCCTGAGCCGTGATTTCAGCATCGCCTTCAAGGGCAGCGGCCAGTACAAGGACATCAGAGCCGACCTGAACATCCTGCAGGACATCACGCCGCAGATCGAGATTACGAGCGAGGACATCGGCGACGACCTGGCACTGCCCCCGTTCCCGGCCTACCAGCCCAATGCATTCACCTTCAAGGTGAAATCCAACTGGGACTGGACGATTTCGGTTGCCGAGAACGCATGGATCGAGGTCACGCCCTCGGCCGGCGAAGCGGACAAGGAGTATGTCATGACGGTGAAAGCGACCAGCAACCTTTCGCTCGACGAACGCTCCGCTTCGTTCTCGATCATCTCGGACGAGGTGCTCGGCACCAAAGCCGTCAAGGAGATCTTCGTGACACAGGAAAGCCTGGCGGAAGGCGGGCCGCTGGAAGGTCTGGACGCTCCGGTAAAGTGGTTCTTCAACGGTGCCTCGGGCACGGACTACACGGTTCCGAAAGAGCAGTTCGAGCAGAACAACAAGCTCATGGCCTCGTCGGGCGTAGGTTATATCTCCTACTTCCACACCTTCAACTCCGACGGCAGCCTGCACCCCAACAGCACGCGCATGATCGGCGGCACGGGACAACCCTACGTCACGGGAGCATGGAAGGGCGACTACTGGTTATTCGAAGTTCCGGTCAAGAACTTCAAGTCGGGAACGAAGGTTCGTTTTACGGGTCTCACACGTATCTCCGGCACCGGACAGAAGTACTGGAGCCTGCAATATATGGACGGTACGAGCTGGAAACCGGCGACCGACACGCAGACCGCAACCGTCAACGGGGAACAGATCACCTACACGCATCTGGTACCGACGGCCAACATGCAGATCGACGTGACGATGACCTTCGCACGCGGCATTAGCGACGGCAGCGTCAAGATCCGGTTCTATTGCGAAGCCAATACCACGGGCGGTACGGAACCCAACGGCGGTACGATCCGCTGGGCAAGTTCCGCCGATAACGGGTACAACGACAGTCCGGTCATTCAGGTTGTCGAATAACACCGGGCAATCTCCACACGGTACAGGGAGGCCTTCTGGCCTCCCTGTCCTTTTATTCCGGCCCCGGGCGCCCATTTCCGAAGGCCGGGCCCATCAGGCCCAAAGCGCATCCCCATCCGTCCATGCCGTGCGCGGCAACCCGGAGCATGTCAGGCAACAGGAAGGGATGCACGGGCACGGAAACGGGCACACGAGTTCAACGCGCACAGCGTACGGCGCTGGACACACGCGGTTCACGGTACGAGGCTCACCGTTTCTCAGCACACGGCGCACAGCCTACAATTCACAGCGCACAGTTCATGATTTGCAGTTCACGGCTCACGGGCGCAAACGATAACGATCGCACCACCGGAAAAGCCGCAAAAAAGGGAGCCGTGCGAGGGCTCCCTTAAATGTCTGTATCAAAGTTCGTCAGTTGATGTTCCGCCGGTCGGGTTCGTGGTCGGGGGAAGCGGCTTCCATGTCGATCTGCAACTTGACCATGTTGATGGCCGTCGCAGCCGCTTCATCGCCCTTGTTGCCGTGGCGGGCGGCCCGCCGCAGCGGTCGAGCGCCTGCTGCATGTCGTTGACGGTCAGCACACCGAATGCGATCGGCATGTTCCACTGGATCTGCAGCTGGGTGATACCCTGCGTCACGCCCTGGCAAATGAAATCGAAATGGCGCGTATCGCCCTGGATGACACACCCGAGCGCGATCACCGCGTCGACATCGGTATATTCGGCGAAAAACTGTGCGCCGAGCGCCAGTTCGAACGTCCCGGGGACATATTTGATCTGGATGTTCAGGTCGGGGCATCCGGCGGCACGCAACGTGCGCACGGCGCCTTCGAGAAGGGCTTCGGTGACCTCGCGGTTCCACTCGGCCACAACGATGCCGAACCGCATCTCGGCGGCCGAAGGCAGGGGTGAATCGAATTGGGAAAGGTTATGATTCTTGGTCGCCATAGTCCCCGGTTATTTTATGCTGCCGAGAAGTTTCTCCGCGTCGCGCGCGTCCATCGACGCAGGGTACGAAGTCAGGATCCGCTCGTAGTATGCGGCCGCTTTCGCGCCGTTGCCCTGAGCCTGCTCGGCCAGACCGGCTTTGCGGAGGTACATCGGAGCGGTGAGGTTGTTGTCGGCAGCCGCTACTGCTTTGTCGTAGAATTTCACGGCCTTGGCGTAGTCCTTTTGCTCGACGGCGATGTCACCCTGCAACCCGTAGTTCTGGGCGTTGATCAGCGCACCCGGGATACCCTTCACGGGCGAATATCTGGCCAGGAATTCGGCGGCATTCTCCAGGTCGCCGGCCTTCAGGTAGCAGATGCCGGCGTAGTGTTTGGCAAGATTGCCCGAAGGGGTCGAGCCGTACTTCTCGATCACCTCGAGGAAGCCGGCGCCGTTGGCATCGCCTTCGAGTGCCAGCGCATAGTCCGCATTCTGATCCTCGAAACGGTACTGCGCCTCGGCGATCATCTCGGCGGCCTTCTCGGCACGCGGCGACACGACCAGTGCGCGGTAGCCGAAAACGAGGGCTGCGAGCACCAGCAAGCCGAGGAAAACATACGACAACATACGGCCGTTCTTCTCGAAGAAAAACTCAGTTTTGTTCATTGCTTCGCCGAGGGTTTCCTGCTCGGCGACATGCTGTTTTGCCATAAAAATCTATCTTGTTTAGTTTATAATTCCGTACGTTAGGCAGCAAAGATACAAAACTATTCACAATGTACAATGCCGCATCCCGTTTTTTTGCAGCATCGGACAGATGCGGCACCGCATTGCCCGGATAAATCAGGCATCGCACACGGCCAGCACGAGCTTTACAGAATGCGGGCGGCGCCCCGGCAATGCGCAAATAAATTTGGCTTTGCGCCCGGCTTGCACTATCTTTACAGAACACAGGCGGCGCCTCAGCAATGCCCAAATAAATTTGGCATTGCGCTCGGCTTGCACTATCTTTGAACCATGTATCTGAAGAAAATATCGCTGCTCAACTTCAAAAATATCGCACAGGAGGAACTCGCCCTGTGCCCCGGCATCAACTGCCTGGTGGGTGACAACGGGGCGGGCAAGACCAACATCATCGACGCGGTTTATTACCTTTCGATGTGCAAGTCGTCGCTGGCGATGACCGACGGGCAGAGCGTCCGCCACGGCGCGGATTTCTTCCTCGCCGAAGGACAGTACCTCACCGATGCGGGCAAGACGGAGAGCGTCGTATGCTCGTTCTCGCGCAAGGGCGGCAAGGTGCTCAAACGCAACGGGAAGGAATACGAACGGCTGTCGGATCACGTGGGGCTGATTCCGGCCGTAATCGTGTC
>ENA-ORRE01001228-ORRE01001228.1-human-gut-metagenome-genome-assembly--contig:-NODE-1228-length-17655-cov-4.878239_pt1 | contig 17655 bp, 14 predicted proteins | sample MGYA00242171_ERZ509126 | MGnify/ENA primary metagenome ERZ509126 (study PRJEB26280, sample SAMEA2338648) | human gut metagenome | biome: human gut; feature: human-associated habitat; material: faeces... | reverse complement strand
CGCAGCCTGCCAGCAGGCCTACAAACAAAACCATACCCAACAGCTGCAGTATTTTTTTCTTCATCAAAACTCCCCCCTTTTCAATCCGACAACTTTATGTTATTATTGAGTTGCTTCTATCTGTTTTTTAGTTTAACTTACTTATAAAAGCTTGTCAATTTACTTTAATTACTTTTTTACACTGCGAAGATCTGCAGCTGTCAGTTAACAGTTTGTTTCGGAAAATCTCCGCAGCCGCCTGTCAGGCCACTTGTGGAGTCTGCTGCTGCGCCTTGCCAGCAGACAAATATAAATTTTAAGCCTGTTGATTTTTACTAAATTTTTACTGTAAAGGACTATACCATGGCTAACAAACACAAAATAGCAGAACCAATCTATCAGAAAATCGCTATCGATATCGCTTCCAAGATAGCTGCCGGCAAATATAAGGCCGGCGAAAAAATTTACGGACGCTCCATGCTTGCAGCTCATTATGCCGTTTCTCCTGAAACGATCCGCCGCGCCATGTTCATGCTGCAGGATGTCGGCATCGTCGCCATTGAATCAGGCAGCGGCAGCACAGTGCTTTCGGCCGAACGGGCCTCACAGCTGGTAAGCCGTTTCCGCAATATTTCTACCATTACCGAACTGAAAAAAAATATCGAAACCTTATCGGAACAACAGAAAAAACAACAGGACGATATTTTAGATAATGTCCATCAGCTGCTTGAATATATTGAAAAATTCCGTTTGGCATCACCTATCTTGCCTTATGAAGTAAAAATAACTCAAGACTGCCGTTTCCTGGGACAGATGATCTCGGAAATAAACTTCTGGCAAAGTACCGGTGTTACCGTCGTCGCTATCCGCAAAGGCGAAGAGCTGATCGTTTCGCCGGGCCCCTACGCGCTTTTCGAAGCGGGGGACGTCTTCATCATGGTCGGGCCTGAAGACAGTCACAGCAAAGTACAGGATTATTTATACAAAGACTGATAAAAAAGAGGACTTACATATGTAAGTCCTCTTTTTACGGTTATTATTGTTTTTTCCTGTGCGCTTCCAAATATTGTCCCACGATCTTGACAGCGCAGTAATCGCCGCACATGGAACAAGCTTCATCCTCCGCCTTATTCTTCTTGTCGCGGTAAGCCTGCGCCTTCACCGGGTCGAGTGCCAGACGAATCTGTTCCGGCCAGTCAAGATTTTTACGTGCGACAGCCATTTCCCTGTCCCAGGCTATAGCCTGGGGCAGTCCCTTGGCAATATCGGCAGCATGAGCCGCGATCCTCGTTGCGATCACGCCTTCGCGTACATCGTCAATGTCAGGCAGCCCCAAATGTTCGGCCGGCGTTACATAACATAAAAAGTCAGCGCCGCTGACCGCGGCCAGAGTACCGCCAATGGCAGAAGTAATATGATCGTAACCAGGCGCTATATCAGTTACCAATGGCCCCAAAACATAAAAAGGCGCACCATGACATAAACGCTTCTGCAGCTGCATATTAGCTGCAATCTGATTATACGGAACATGTCCCGGTCCTTCAACCATTACCTGTACACCGCGCTGCCAGGCCCGCTGGGTCAATTCCCCCAAATTCAAAAGCTCCTGAATCTGAGCCCTGTCTGTAGCATCTGCCAGGCAGCCGGGCCGCAGTCCGTCACCTAAACTGATCGTTACATCATACTCCGCGCAGATGTCCAATATTTCATCATAATATTCATATAAAGGATTTTCACGATCATTATGCAGCATCCAGCCGGTAATAAAACTGCCGCCGCGGCTGACAACGTCCATAACGCGCCCTTCGCTGACAAGAGCGTGCAGAACCTGACGGTTGATACCGCAGTGGATCGTCATAAAATCAGCACCGTCGGCAGCCTGCTGACGAATAACTTCAAACAGGTCCTCTTTCGTCATTTCAACAACGGCACCGCGTTTTTTAATAGTTTCTACTGTTGCCTGATAAATCGGTACCGTACCAACCATTACAGTGGATGCAGCAATGATAGCCTTACGTGAAGCGTCGATATTATCGCCTGTAGAAAGATCCATCACAGAATCGGCACCGGCATCAATAGCAGCGCGCAGCTTAGCCAGCTCAGGTTCAGGATCAGGATAAGCGCTGGAAGTACCGATATTGGCATTGACCTTGACTGCCAAGCCCTGACCTACACCGCGCGGCACAAGATTTTTGTGGTTGATATTGCAGCAAACAGCTATTGTTCCTGCCGCTACACCAGCCCTGATGACCTCAGGCGCCAACTGTTCCTGCGCCGCTACCTGAAGCATCGCTTCTGTGATTATGCCCTGACGGGCCAACTGCATCTGTGTTGCCATTATTAAACTCCCCCTTCAAAATAAAAAGCCAATCTCCCACAGGAAATTGGCTTTGGCTCGCGCTTACGCCACTTCCCTACGCCGGCATTACCCGGAAATCAGGTTCTAAGGGTCGGCCTTGCGGCCTCTCAGCATAATGCGCCCCCAGTGGATCGACTTATGATATTAAATTAACTTTAGCATCTTTTGCCGGCAATAGCAAGCAAAATTAAATTTTATCACCTGGCTCATACACATGATAACCGCCCTTGCCTCTTTCTTTTACAACATACGCGGCCACATCAGCCAAATGCACCAGCTTGTCAAAATCCCGGCCATGCTCAGGGAAATAGCAAATGCCAATGCTGGCAGAAACAGTAACGCCATCATAGGTAGTATGCAGGATACGGCATAAATCCTCCGCCCTTTTGACTGTCGCCTCCGGCGAAAGCCCCGGTGCATAAATATAAAATTCGTCACCGCCAAAACGACCGATAATATCGTCGGAACGGAAAAACTGCTGCAGCTTTGCTGCCATTTCCTGTAAAACTTTATCGCCTGTCTGATGCCCTAAGGTATCGTTGACTGTTTTAAAATTATCTAGGTCAGTGAAGATAAAGCTGCCCGAACCGCTTTCTTTCAACAGTGGTTCCACCACAGTTTTAAAGCCGGCTTTATTATAAACTCCTGTCAGCTGATCGATACGGCTCATGTCCTGCAGCTTTTCTTTTTCAAGCATTTCTGCATCAATATTATCCAGCTTGCCTACCAGGCGGATCACTGTTTCTTTTTTGATGATGCAGTTAGCCCGGATCCTGAACCAGTGCTGCTCGCCATTGGCATAACTGAGCAGCAGTTCTTCACTGCCGGAATGCTTCTCTGCAATAATTTTATGGATAAACGCACTGATAACGGCAATATTTTTATCGGGCTCCGATTTTAACGGAGGCACAGACTCAGAAGCAAGCTTACCAAAAGGTTCAAAGCCAAAAATCCTGCGATACAGAGGCGACCAGGCAATATGCTCCGGCAGCACGTCCACATCAAAAATTATTTCGTTGGAAGCCTGCACTAAAAGATCATAACGCTCCTTCTCAAGTTCCAGTTCCTGGATGATACGCTTTTGTTCACTGATATCAACAATAACGCAGTACATTACCAGCATGCCGTCTTTATCTATCCCCACGCTGCCACGGATCAAAACAGGTATATAATGCCCGTTTTTATGCAGCAGGCGCATCTCCAAATCGATCTTATCATTAAGATGCCAGACACCATCCAGTAATGCCTGAAATTTAGGCGCATCCTCTTCATATATCAAATGCGCCCTCAAAAACGAAGGTACGTTTTCCAATTCTTCCCTTGTATAACCAATCAATTTTAGAAATCCATCGTTAGCATAACGGATGCAGAAGCCGGCATCATTGACCAGTGTCAAAACGCCTCCGTTGATATTATCGGCAATCTGACGCAGTATTTCTTCCCTGTCTGCAATCTCACGGTGGGCCTCTTTATTTTCCAGCCATTTTTTTACGGCAAAAACACTCAGCAGCCATACAAAAAAGGCAATCCCTGCATTCAAAAAAATTATATTATTACCAACCCAGCCGCCTGCTTTGTCTACCTCTATGATGCAGCTGGCATTCGGCAGTTCGATATCATATTTCATTCCGCCTGTCATTGCCATTGCCGCATAGTCAGAAGCAGCAATCGTCAATTTGGCTCCGTTTTCTATCTTGTATAAATGATAACGATATTTCTGCCCCTGCAGTGCGGCAAAATTGATGTTCTGCAAAGCATATTTCGGACTTGCCGGATTCATATCCAAAGTAACAGCAACTAAGCCCCAGGGTGAACCGTCAGAATTTTTTACAGCGACCCTGCCCGTCAGTACCAGCTCATTATCCTGAATCCTTCTGAACGGTCCTTCGATCACCAACTCGCCCTGCTTGCGATACACTTTCCTGATAGCGTCATCCCGTTTCGGCTGGATCATCAGATTTTTTCCCAGGGCACTTTTATTGATTTCATAAGGAAAGCAATAGGAAATCACAGTTTTTTCAGGAATACCGTCCTGCAGCGGACCTTCTGCCATAGCCAAAGATACATTTGTGATCAAAGCCATATCGTCAAAGGCTGTACAGACATTGTTCATTCTCTGGATACCAAGCTCTGACATATTGCGAAAACCTTTTTCGTGTACGGCTATTTTTGTACCTTTGGCATCCAGCATACCCTGCTGGATCAGCTCACGTAGGACAAAAGCGTCATCATAAAGATCCATCAGTTCGTAGCGCGTCTGAGAGCCATAGCTTTCCGCCAGAAAAGCTGCTCTTTCACGGGTATACTTATAGGTATCGTTAATGCTGATATATGCAGCCAGAGCGCACAGCAACGCAGCTGCTGAAGTGAACAGCAATAAATATTTTATATTATAACCACGTTTTTTATCCATGCCCGGCCTCCTTAATACCGATAATCCATTTTTATTTTATTATAGCTTATTTTCAATTATTAAACATCAAGTATTTTTATTAAATAAATATTAATACGCTTTCAGTATTGCTATTCTGCATAGTAAAAAGCCTGCCGACATAATATGCCGGCAGGCTTTAAATTTTACGATCAGCCAAAAACCACTACTGCATCTTTGCATTTGATCCGCAGCAAAGCTGTTTCAAATACACGGAATTCGTGATTCAGCTTAGCAGAACCCATATAACCGGTAATAAGGTCCTGACCTATAACAAGATCCATATTCTGCGGTTCAGCGCAGACCAATACGGCTTTATTAAGACCTAACGCCGGAGTCATATATAATCCGCCGCCAACCAGGGTTTTGATGCGTTCGCTTTCCAGTAATCCGGTGCTGACCTGTAAACGCTGTAACTGTGCATATAGGTCAGGGCTGACTGCCAAAGCATAACGGCCTCTCAAATTCTTGTCCGCAAAATGCTGCAGACCTTTAACAACATCGCTGAAAGCATTTTCATCTTTGCTCCAGTCGGATTTTTTTACTTTAAAAGCACCTTCTGCCGTAGCCAGGCCTTCATAACCGGCTTTCGGATTCCCTGCAAAAATCATCAGGTCTTCTTTCTGAGCGCAGGCATTTGCGGCAGCGCTGACCGCACCCAAATCGATCGGCATACCGATCTGTCTGGCCTGTTCCATATCTCTCCAGGATAATACAAAATCACGATAGATCATTGGCAGCTCTTTAAAACTGCGGCCTGTAACTTTTACAGCTTCCTCTTCCTCACCGAAGAAATCTACACTGCCTTTTTCAGCAGGAGTAAGCACATCTACATTCACACTTTGTGCACCGGCACCCAAAGGACCGTAAATCTGTAGAAATTTACGTCCAACCAAAACATTTCTTGCCGCTTGGATTACGGCACTATCAATAGACTGCCATTGCTCGGCAGACAGATTAACATCATCACGCATTAAAAATTCCATGACCATACCTCCTATTTATCCAGCAGGCTGCCTACGGTAGTCGCTTTATTGGTAACTTCCGTTTTGTCATCGGCAATCCCGGCAGCTTTCATACCAAGGCCTTCAAGCATTTCCTTAACTTCGCCTTCACCGGAAATGAAATGTTCTGCTTCAGCAGGATCAAGATAACGCAGCAAAGTCATCAACTCACCGACATGGGCTTTTTCTTCGTCACGAATATCGGAAATAACCATTTTTGCCACTTCGTCATCAGTAGCCTGTACATGGGCATCATACAAGTAAATAGCTTCCAGCTCACCTGCAATATCCAGACGTACGGCTTGGATCAATTCTTCTTTGGTTAACTTTCTGTTGACATTACCTTGAAACGGGTTTGCAAAATTTGGCATTACTGCCACCACCTTTCAAAATTTTGATTTATTTGCAGTGTGTAATCGCAACAAATAAAAATTATCTTTTACTATATTATAGCACTGAGAATTTAAAAAAGCAATTAACTTTTCGGCCCTAACCGCTGTTTTAAATTCTCCTTACAGTTTTATTATAACACCGCCACGTTTTTCTACAAGTCCACAACCTGTTTTCTGACAGCTATTTTACACTTTTAACTTATTTTTTTGTTAAGATAATCACTTAAAAAAACTAAAAAACGGCCTCATTTGAAAATGAGACCGTTTTTACTCAGGAAAAACATTTTAAAAGCAGTGTCCAAACTGCAGGAACAATAAGTGCCGGCAGCATATTCAAGGTCTTAAACTTTTTTAATTCTAAAATCGCAAACCCGGAGCTCATAATAAAAACTCCGCCGATAATCGAAATTTCTGTCATCAGTTCAGCTGTCAAAAATGGCGCCAGCCAACCGGCCAGCAGATAGATCGACCCCTGCCAGCAAAACAGTACGACTCCTGCCAAGGCTATGCCGATGCCATATGCGGAAGCCAAAACCATCGAAGCTACAAAATCAAGCGTAGCATTAGTAAAAAGATAAGTGTTATTACCATACAGCGCGCTTTCTATCGGCCCCAGAATAGACAGGGTCCCGATACAGAAAAGCAGTATTGCCGTAGACAGCCCCTGACCAAGGTCGGACCCGCCTTTGAACCGCCCTGCCAAACGCTGAAAGCGGCCGTCGATATCAAGCAAAGTACCGATAATGCTGCCCAGCGCCAGACTAAGAATGAACAAGACGGGAAACCTGCTCTGCGGCATATTGCTGACTACTGCATTAGCTCCCAGAGCAACAGTAGCCAATCCCAACGCATCAAAGAGTGCTTTTTTGTAATTTTCTTTGATCCCCTGTCTGAACACACTGCCAAGCACGCTGCCGGCAATGATCGTGCTTGTATTGACGATAGTCCCCAGCATTAATCCATTCCCCCATTTATTACGCTTCGTATCTTTATATTATATGCGTTCCAGCGTCTATAAACAACTATAGAAGTTCTCCATAGCGCTTGATATAAAGTTTTTTCATCATCGTAGCCAAAAGCATATATGCCAAAGTAATAGCGGCCAGCCAGCTAAAATATTCACCAGGCAGCGAAGCCAGCCCGATAGCATGTCCCACCGCTGTAAACGGTATCACTGTCAGCACTGCGATACCAATAAACGTAAGTAATGTCACAGGCGCTGAAGCGCGGCTCTGCAGGAATGGAATCTTTGGCGTTCTGATCATATGGATAACCAGCGTCTGCGTCCACATTGATTCAACAAACCAACCAGCCTGAAAAACAGCGATATATAATGCCTGCTGGGCAGGATCACTCAGTTCGTGAAACAAATGGCCGCCGACAACGGCCGGACAAATGATGAAATACATCAGTGCATAGGTCAAAATATCGAAAACAGAACTTGTAGGACCGATCCAAAGCATAAATTTGCTGACACTGGAAGCATCCCATTTTCTGGGCTTGGTCAAAAACTCTTTGTCCACATTATCCCAGGGAATCGCCGTACAGGAGATATCGTAAATCAGATTCAGCAAAATCAGATGTATCGACGCCATCGGCAGGAAGGGCAGAAAAGCACTGGCGATCAAAACCGAAAAAATATTACCAAAATTAGACGAAGCCGTCATCTTGATATATTTAATCATATTAGCATAGGTTTTACGGCCTTCAAGAATACCCTTTTCCAAAACCAGCAAATCTTTTTCCAGTAAAATTACATCCGCCGATTCCTTGGCAATATCCACGGCCGTATCGACAGAAATACCAACATCAGAGGCTTTCATGGCCGCCGCATCGTTGATGCCATCGCCGAGATAACCTACAGAATGTCCATTTTCACGCAGCAGGCGTACTACTCTGGCTTTCTGCGCCGGCGCCAATTTGGCAAAAACAGTGGTATACTCTGCCGCTGCCGCCAATTCTTCGTTGCTCATAGCTTCCACCTCAGAACCCAACAGCATTTTTTCTGCTGCAAGTCCTACATGACGGCAAACACATTTTGTGACCTTTTCATTGTCCCCTGTCAGTATTTTCACGGCAACACCATGCTCCTGCAAAGCCCTGATCGCAGCTGCAGTCGTTTCTTTGGGCGGATCCAGAAAAGCCAGATAACCGATCAAAACCATTTCGTTCTCGTCTGCTATCGAAAAAGCTCCTATCGGCGAAGGATTGGTTTTCTGCGCTACGGCAATGACTCTCAAGCCATCGGCATTAAGCGCATCCACTTTTTCCATAACCAGCTTTTTCATAGAAGCCGTCAGCGGCACTACACGCCCTGCATATTCGACAAAAGCCGAAATATTCAGCATTTCCTCTACGGCGCCCTTGGTGATCATTTGCGTTTTCCCATTCCGGTCTTCTACTACCACACTCATCCGGCGCCGTTCAAAATCAAAGGGCAGCTCATCTACCTTCTGGTAAAAATGTTCCAGATCGCCCAGCTGATCTTTGTTTTCTTCCTCTTCCAGTTTCGTCCTGCTGATAATGGCAATATCCATCAAATTTTTCAGACCCGTCTGATAATAGCTGTTTAAAAAAGCATGCCGCAATACCCGCGGCGCTTCTTTGCCTTCAATATCCAGATGATATTCCAGTACAACCTTATCCTGCGTCAGCGTACCGGTCTTATCAGTGCAGAGAATATCAATAGATCCAAGGTTCTGGATCGAATTTAAATTTTTGATAATAACTTTTTCTCTGGACATTGCGACCGCACCCTTAGCCAGACAGGTCGTCACAATCATCGGCAGCATTTCAGGCGTCAGCCCTACGGCCACGGAAATTGCAAACAAGGCCGCATTCATCCAGTCACCTTTGGTAAAGCCGTTGATAAACAAAACTACCGGCACCATGACCAGCATAAAACGTATCAAAACCCAGGAAACAGAATTGACACCTTTTTCGAAGCTGGTTTTCGGAGGCTTGGTGTTCAGCGCCTTGGCCATTTCGCCCAAAAGCGTATCATTGCCCACTGCTACGGCAACTCCTGCCGCTGTGCCGCTGATGACATTACTGCCCATAAAGGCCAGATTAGGTTCTTCTGTTATAGAAGCTGCCTGAACATCCAGGCAAAGATATTTCTCTACCGGTTCACTTTCACCGGTCAATGCCGACTGACTGACAAACAGATCCCTGGCAAAAATAATACGGATATCAGCAGGTACCATATCGCCCGCCGATAAATGAACAAGATCACCGACGACGACTTCGTCCAGTGGTATCTCCTGCTGACCCGTTTCCATTCTTTCCACACAGGTCGTAGTTTCGATCATAGCCGATAATTTAGCCGCCGCATTACCGCTTCTCGTTTCCTGCACAAAACGCAGGATACCGGAAATCATAACCATCGTTGTAATAATAATCACAGTCACGGCGTCTTCTTCACCCGGATCAGCCAGCCAGATATCTGTAAAAGCCGATACTGCCGCCAAAACAAACAAAATCGCTGTAAAAGGATTAATAAAAGCTTTGCAGATACGCGTGAACAGAGATTCTTTTTGTCCATGCGTCACAACATTATCGCCATACCGTTCACGAGCCTGCTCTACCATACCGGACGGCAATCCTTTGCCAGTCGTTCCCAAATACTTCAGAACTGTGTTCACGTCATGAGCTGCAGCAAAACGCAGTCTTTCATTGACCTTCTCACGATGCAGGATTTCCTGCGGGTTATTTTTTAAAAACAGTAATTTCTTTTTCATTGTTTTCTACCTCCTTACGGTTTTACTGCATACTTTCAGGAAAGTAGGACACACAACGAAAAGACAAAGTATTTATATGTAATTGTCGCGGAAGAACAGACGCCCTGACGGCAGACCGCTTCCTGGTTCTTCGCCTTTTGGTTTTATGCCCCTACTGCCTCCTGCGTCCATTCTTCTCACCTCACTTTTTTATAAAATATCTATAATCAAAATTCTGCAGCTGGCCGCGGCAAATAAAAAAACCGCGTCAATGCTTAAACAAAGACGCGGCAATAAAACAAATTTACCTTACAGTTCAATCAGAACCGGCCCTGTTCAAGCTTTAACTCCACAGGGCGGTGAAATTGCATTAGATTATGCCTTGTTGTCGACATAGCCTGTTCAAACCTGCTCATGGTGTCTCCACCACTCCGCGGCAGCAATCCATATCCCTGTGGTAGCCTCACCTACCAGAATATCCAGCTCCTAAATTATATATTAGGCTATTTAAATTTGTCAATACTTTATTCATTTACAAATCATATTTTCTTTATTCTGCAATAAACCGCGCAGTAAAAACAGAAACTGACGGGTATCGAACGGTTTGGCAACATGTGCATCCATGCCCTGTTCCAGTGACTGTTCCACATCATTTTCCAGCACGTCTGCCGTCATCGCTATTATAACAACCGAGATAGCATCCGGACGCGGCAATGCTCTGATAGCAGCAGCAGCCTGATAACCATTCATCCTTGGCATTCTGATGTCCATCAAAACTGCGTCATAAGTAAACGGCTCTGCCTCGCCAAATAACTCGACCGCCTCTTCACCATCGCTCGCTGTAGCAAATTCGGCCCCGACATTACGCAACAGCTCACAAACAATTTCCATATTTATTTCATTATCTTCTACTACCAGCAGTCTGTAACCATGCAGATCGATCTCATCAGTTACAAACGTTTGCTGCAAAAAAGAGGCCTTGGCAAGACGCAGATCAAACCAGAAGCGACTGCCGACCCCAAATGTACTGACAAGCTTGATCTCACTGCCCATCATATGAGCCAGCTTCTGCGAAATGGCCAGACCCAGTCCCGTTCCTCCATAAAAAGCATCTGTACTGCGTCCGCCCTGATTAAATGCCTCAAAAATACATTGTCTATTGCTTTCTTTTATACCGATTCCCTCATCTTCTAAGACAAACCGGACCAGCATGCTCTCATCATCCTGTCCAAGCATATCGCATTTTAAAACAACTTTTTTATCTTTAGCTGTAAACTTTACTGCATTGGCTCCTAAATTTACCATGATCTGCTGCAGTCTTCTGCTGTCAGCATACACAGAACAATCTGCAACATTTACCTTCCGCTGTAAAAGAACACCCTTTTTTTCTGCCAGCGGCTGCAGGATATCCAGGGTCGAAAAGATGATACTGTGCAGTGAAACTATCTGCGGCGTCAGCTGCAATTTGTCATTTTCTATTTTGGACATATCCAAAACATCATCTACTAATGCAGCCAGATGCCTGGACGCAGTATCGATCTTCTCCAAACAATCTAATACGGGCTGGCTGTCAGCAGCGCGCAGCTTTGCAATATCGCTCATTCCGACAATCGCGTTAATCGGCGTGCGTATCTCATGCGACATCCGCGACAGAAATTCGCTTTTAGCATTATGTGCGTATTCAGCAGCGCTTCTAGCCCGTTCCGCTGCAGCCAGTGCTTCAGCCAAACTATTATTAAACCTGGCCTGCTGGCGGTTCTTCAAAAATAGAAAAATACCCGTAAAACTCAAAGCCAATACCGCAAAAAATACTGTTCCGGCAACAAGAAAATTATTTTTAATAAATTCCCGCCAGTCCAATGCTCTGTGTTTAACGATGCTGTTATCTAAAATTATTTTATCCAGAGCACCTGCATCCAGCTTTTGGATTGATTTATTAAAAATACTCAATACCTCCGGCGGACATTTTTTAGAAATGCCGAAACCTACAGGTATTTCCATACTTACCGTCATTACAGGCATCAGGCTGGCATATTTGCTCAGATACCTGTTAGTTGTCATCACAATAGAATTGCCCAGCATAATATCGGCCTCGCCGTTGACCACCATTTCCAGACAGCTTTCTAAAGTGTCGCCATCAACAATCTGCCACTGCGGGTATTTCTGCCTGATGTAATCTGCAGTGCCTATAAATGAAGTTTTCATAGCTACTTTCAAACGGCTGTTAAAATCAAAGCTTTCTCCGCGCCTACCCAAAATCAGATAATTTTCTTTTAGAAAGCTGTCTGTGTGCAGAAAATCGTATTGGGCCTCCAATTCTTTCGTCCAGACGATTCCGGAAATAACATCAGCTCTGCCGTCAGCCAGCAATTCCCACGACGAGGCCATATCAGGAGTGTAGGTCATTTCCATCGTTAAACCGCTGTTCTGAGCCAATAATTTCAGCACATCCTGATAAGTGCCTTTATAAACGCCGTTTTTACCGTCCAGCCATTCCATCGGATAATTATCGGCATCACCGACAACACGCAGCGGTGCGGCTGTCTGGATATAAGCAAGTTCCGCCCTGGTAAACCCCTTGGCCAACTTGTCGGCACGTCCGTAAAAATTCTCGTACAACGCGGCAGTAAAATAAGGATTTTCCAGCGTTATCGCCCGCATCGCCTGATCCAGCTGCTCCATTAATGCCGTATTGTTTTTTCCCGTAATGATATACGCAGGCAGATAATCAAATTTAGCAACCAGCTTTTTATCTTCGTCAAGCACACAATTCCCACTCATAATAGCATCGATCTTACCGGCAGCCAATGCTTCATTGACTTCGGCACCACTGCTGTAATAAAATTTCTGAACGCTGATGCCTTTACTCCCCACAAACTTGTCAAAACATAAATTAAGATAGTTGCCTTTGATCATGCCTAATCGTTTACCCTGCAACGACTGATAATCCTGATATAAAATATCGCTGTTGGTACCGGACGTATAAATAGCAGCAAAATCTAAAATACAGTTCTGCCTGCTGAAAAGGAAATCCACCGCCCGCTGCTCGCTGTACTGGGCTGGAAAAGTAAAATCGGCTTCACCGTTTTTCACCCACTCCAGACACTGTTCCCACGAACCGCTTTTATATTCATAAGTCCAGCCGGTATGTTCGGCAATTGCATCAAATAGAGCTACGCCATAACCTGCCAGCCGTCCGTCTTTGATACCGACAAAATTATCAATATCCGAATAGGCTATGCGTACTGTATTAGAAGCACCTGCACTGTTGACTACCAGCAGAACAAACAGCATCAACACAGCAGTCAATATTCTTTTCAGCATCCTAAATACCTCCCCAGCCAAAACATCGAGCAATATTATTCAAGTAAACATTTGCGTATAATAATAATTATATCACTTTTATTTGTTTATATAAATATTTATTATCTTTCAGACATTTATTATGATCGAAGATAAAAAATAAAGGTCAACCAACTCCTGGCTGACCTCTGCTGCAAATCTTATTTATTGTCTTAAATTTTCTTCCTCAAATTTTAAACATCTTTCCTCATAACCATCTATTTTCATATCTAACCGTTCCAGTACAGCCTGCATAGCTACTATCTTGTCGGCAAGCTGCTGTCTTTGCTCTACCAAAAGAGCTTTACGGGCAGCAATCGTCTCCTTGCCCAAGCGGAACATCGCCACATATTCAATCAGCATTTCTACCGGAATACCAACACCGCGCATGCACTTAATAAATTCTACCCAATTACAATCTTTTTCATCATAATCACGAATACCACTGCTGCTGCGCTTGACCGGCGGTATCAGGCCAATTCGTTCATAATAACGCAGCGTATCAGCTGTCAAGCCAAACGTTTTACTGACTTCTGCAATCGTCATAGAGCAACACCTCCTCCTGCGATTATTTTAACACCTGGAGTCAACTCCAAGTCAAGCAATAATTTATTTTTAAGATTATTTAAGTTATTACATACCAAACACTTTCACTGCTTCCTGCATATTTTGGATAACTGTAACTTTAAATGGACAGCGTTTCTCACAAGCACCGCATTTCACGCACTCCCCGGCATGATGCCGCAGCGCAGCATAATGTTCGCGTACTGTTTCAGGAACACTGTTCTGCGCTTTGGTAAGATTCAAAAATTTAGTTACTGCTGCCACATCTATTCCCTGCGGACAGGGAGCACAATGTCCGCAATACATGCAGTGCCCTTCCCAGCTGATTTTCGGTAAAGCGGCAAAAGCAGCCGCATAATCCTTTTCAACATCAGCAGCCGTAGTATATTCAAGACATTTTTCCAGCTCGTCAACAGTATGCGCTCCCGACATCACTGCCGCTACTCCGGGACGCGTCAAAGCATAGTGCAGACACTGATTAACAGTCAAAGCTTTTCCTGCCGGCGAAAGCTCTTCATCCAGCAAATCACCGCCGCCAAAAGCTTTCATTACGGTTATAGCGACGCCCAGGCGGCTGCAGGTTTCATACAGCGCTTCCCGCTCCGGATCCATATTCACAAGCTGCCTGTCATAATTTTTCCCATCCCAAAGCGCATAACAGTCTTCATTCTGCATAAGCAGGCCGCGGACAATTCCAAGTCCGTATATAAAACCCGAACATGCCGCGTTAATATCAAATGCCATTACATGATCCGGCAAGCCAAGCTCCCTCTGAACAAGACACGCGACTGAAGCCGATATATCTGATTTTTCCCTGAGCCTGCATTTCTCTTGCATACGCCATTACCGGGCCACCAGCTACCGCTTCCCAATCTTCCAGAGAGTCCACATAATGGATCATCCCAATATCTATATAGTCCGTTGCCAGCCGTGTCAGCAGATCTTCAAAGCTCGCTTTCACTTCCCCGATCTCTCTGGTCCGCTTATACTGTCCCTCCTGCCAAACCGTACATAAATGTGCCTGTAAAACAAATTTACCGCGGCGGCCACGCAGCCATTTACCCAAACGGCTGCGCATTTCCGGCTGCGGCGCATACAAATCAATACAGTTGATGCCGCCTTGCTCTGCCGCATTCAGCAGTTGCTCTGTTAAGGCACCTTCGTTGGCAACAAAGCCTTCGCACCCTAATGCTATCACACTGACTTTAATACCTGTCCGTCCCAATTCACGATATTCCATACTCTCAACACTCCTTCTCCTTAAAGCAATACCTTACCACCCAAAATCAACGTCAACAGCAAGTACAAAAGCGGCTGATGCAGAAGATAGACTAACAAAGACCTCCGTCCGAAAAAACTCAGGCAGCCGCTGCCATAATCAAAGATCTTAGGCAATCCGCCCAGAGCTTCACAAAAACGCAGACAGTAATAACCTGCCAAATATAAAAAGAACCAGGGCATTAAAGAAAAATAATCACTGGAAAAAAATCCTGCTTCTGTAAATCCTACATAAGTAGTGAATTTATTCAGATACAGCTGCTCCGGTATTTTGAAAAAATTCCAATCCTCAAAACCTAAATAACCGTCGTTGATATTGCGGGTCAGAAAAAATAACATACCACTTGCTGTAATGCCCCAGACAGGAGCCAGCCTGCACAGCCGCCGGTCAAGCAGCTCCAGCAGCAGCATACCTGACCCCAGAAAGAATAAAACGCCAAAGGTAACCGCCTGGTCCGGCACAAAAATATGCGTTATAACCATCACCAGGACACTTCCACCAAAAACCTGCACAGCACGCCGCACAGCCCTTTTCCCTAAAGGCCAGCAAAAGCCTGATAGAAAAATAAAACGCCAGCAAATACTTTGCTGCCACCAATAACACAAACTGCTATGAAACCAGGGCAAATCCTGCTCAAATAAATACACCAGGTCCCAAAAAAAATGATAGACGATCATCTCCAATAACAGCAGCCCTCGCAGACTGTCCAGCAAGGCGTATCTTTTTTCATTATTCAGCCCCCGCATAACAAACCTTCCCCCATATATACTTTAAAGCAGAAACTTTAGCTCTCTAATTTCACGTCGCTGTAATATTCTCTGCTATGGTAAAATAAACACCTATGCGTTCCTCTTTTATCAATCATAACACTTAAAGCTCACTCCAAGTCAAGATACAAATAAAAATTTTCCCTGTATCCTGCTTTAAATTGCTGTTGTTTTATTTTCCCTCCAGTAATTTTAATATGAATATCCTCTAACCCTTCGTCCATCTTATCCCAACAAAAAACAGCAGGCCTTATAGGCCTGCTGTTTTCATTATTTCTATACTATCATTTTTTATAGCCGCACTTCGGACAAACACCATTTTCATTCAAGGCAATACCACACAGCGGGCAACGATCAATTTGATTCTTGGTTGTGAACTCTGCCGAAGCAGTATTGACACCGCTGACAAAAGTTATTTTCGCAATATTGAGTTTGTCTTTAAGCAGATCATAAACGATCTTGATCATGCCCTCGACAGTCATAGTTTCTTTTGTAACCACAAGACGACAATCCGGGTATGCTGTTGCCAGCTCTGTCTTGAAAGCCGCGCCTTTCATCTGGTTCTGCGGAGCGCCATTACGGATACCCTGTTTTTCGTAAACATCAAGTACTGCCGGCAGTAGCGGATCATCTTCCCTCAAAATCAGTGCATGATCGAAGTTCTTTAAAACGTCCCAGGCAGTTTTTTGAATTTCATTACAGGGAAATACCATATTGACACCTGGTTCGACAGAATCTTCCACCTCAATAGTCAGAATACCTGAATGTCCATGCAGATACTGTGCTTCACCTTTAAACCCATAAAATCTATGGGCATATTGCAGGTCTAATGTTGTAATACTTCTCATGTCTTTATCCTCCTATATTTTTTATTTACGGGGTCAGCGCCCGAATACGCATTTGTTAATCGAAATATCCCAGTCTGTTATCTGCTGTTAATGATATTTTCTTTAGTATTAATATAATATTATTTTCTGTTTTTGTCAATAACTTTTTAGTTTTTAATTCTATTAGAAAATTAATATCCTTTGTTGTTTCATATATTATACATTAATCTTAATTATTTCTCCAACAGTTCCTACCAGCCTCAAATAAAAAATACACTCGCTAGCCCCTGAACTTTAATAGTTCAATAATCAGCAAGTGTAAAAAATAAAAGCTGCAGAATCTAACGATTCTACAGCTTTATAATTTGATTGGTGCGAGTGACAGGAGTCGAACCTGCACGCCGAAGGCGCTAGATCCTAAGTCTAGTGCGTCTGCCAGTTCCGCCACACTCGCAAACAGGCAAAAAAAATGGTGATCCACCCGCGACTCGAACGCGGGACACCCTGATTAAAAGTCAGGTGCTCTACCGACTGAGCTAGTGGATCACATAGTTATCAAGTTTCAAGCCAACTTGACAACGATATAATTATAACTACCTTTCACTGTTCTGTCAAGAAATAATTTTCAAAAATATAAAAACCGTCAGAAAAAATCTGACGGTTTAAATTTTTGATTTACAGCAATTTTTTCAGTACGATAGTCTGTTCACGTTCCGGACCTACGGAAACAATACCCAGTTCGACACCGGCAACCTCACTCAGACGGTTCAGATAAGTTTTAGCCTGAACAGGCAGCTCGTCAAAGGTGCGGATAGACGTAATATCAGTCAGCCAGCCTTCAAACTCTTCAAAAACCGGTTCAACCTTTGCCAGAACGTTCAGGCTGGCAGGAATCTGTTTGATTTCCTGTCCGTCGATCTTGTAGCCGACGCACATTTTGATCTTCGGCATTTTATCGAGAATATCCAAACGGGTCACTGCCAGGCAGTCCA
>ENA-ORRE01001227-ORRE01001227.1-human-gut-metagenome-genome-assembly--contig:-NODE-1227-length-17664-cov-5.227781_pt1 | contig 17664 bp, 14 predicted proteins | sample MGYA00242171_ERZ509126 | MGnify/ENA primary metagenome ERZ509126 (study PRJEB26280, sample SAMEA2338648) | human gut metagenome | biome: human gut; feature: human-associated habitat; material: faeces... | reverse complement strand
GATCGACCATATCCTGTGCCAGGCAGACGGAACCGAAACAAAAGAAAACCTCGGGGCAAACGCCATTCTCGGTGTCTCACTTGCTGTGGCGCGCGCGGCGGCAAATGCGCTTCATCTGCCGCTGTACCAGTACCTGGGCGGCTGCCACACAAGCCGTATGCCCGTGCCGATGATGAATATTTTAAATGGCGGCGCACATTCCGATAATAATCTGGATGTTCAGGAATTTATGATACTTCCAATTGGAGCCGACAGCATTACGGAAGGAATCCGCTGGTGTGCAGAAGTCTATCATCATTTGAAAAAATTATTAAAGAACCGTGGGTTGTCTGTGGCAGTGGGAGATGAAGGCGGTTTTGCTCCGAACATTGCAAATGAGGAGGAAGCCATCCAGCTTATTATGGAAGCCATTACCAAAGCAGGGTACAGCTGCGGCAGAGGCAAGCAGTTTATGATTTCTCTGGATGCAGCCGCCAGTGAATGGAAAGGAAATGCACCGGGAGAATATTATCTGCCGAAATCCGGCAAGCGTTATACCACGGATGAACTGATTGTTCATTGGGAAAAGATGATTCGCCGTTTTCCGATTTATTCCATTGAAGACCCGCTGGATGAAGAGGATTGGGATGGCTGGAAACGTCTGACAGAAAAAGTGGGAGATAAAGTGATTCTGGTAGGCGATGATTTATTTGTCACGAATCCGGTGCGCCTGAATAAAGGAATTTCCATGGGATGCGGTAATGCGATTCTGATTAAGCCAAACCAGATTGGAACGCTCTCAGAAACTATGGAAGCCATCCGCATGGCAAAAGAACATGGTTATGAGACCATCATGTCCCACCGGAGCGGCGAGACCGAGGATACGACCATAGCGGATTTGTCAGTAGGGCTTGGCAGTGATCTGATTAAAACCGGAGCACCGTGCCGTGGCGAGCGGACGGCAAAATATAATCGTCTGATTCGGATCGAAGAATCGTAATAGATTTCAGCAAAATTTCAATACAAATGCGAAATAAGTGGTTGTAATTTGTCCGTGTGTATGATATACTGTCAAAGTTACGAGTATTATAAATCCACAGGAGGTGTCATTCGTGGCAGTTTTAAAAACGGTTTTAACAGTTGTATTTATTATTATATGTATCGCATTGACAGTAATTATTCTTCTTCAGGAAGGTAAGTCCGCAGGACTTGGAGCAATCAGCGGAGCAGCTGATACTTATTGGGGCAAGAATAAAGGTCGTTCTATGGAAGGAATGTTGGTAAAGGTAACCAGAGTACTGGTAATCTTATTCCTGTTAATTTCCATCGTACTGAATATTGGAAGTTTCTAAGAACCAAAGAGCTGTCGTGTGAACGACAGCTTTTTTTACTTTACAGGAATTGCTTTCCTGTAAAGTAAAAAAAGCTCCGCGAGAATGTGACAAGGCACATTCTTTGTTTCATGAGCAGCGAGAAAAAATAGGAAAGAAAAGAATGGATAGAGAAGCACTGGAAAAAAGAAAGAAAATTGTATATGAGTTTATCTGTGATGACTTATATGTCCCGATGAAAGCCAAAGAGATTGCAATGATTCTGCAGGTATCCAAAGAGCAGCGGGAAGAGCTGCATGCGGTTTTGGATGCTTTGCTGGAAGAAGGCAAGGTAGAGCTGACCCAGAAGGGCAAATATGTAAAGGCTTCCGGAAGATTCTTAACCGGAGTTTATACCGGAAACAGCAGAGGCTTTGGCTTTGTGACGGTAGAGGGTGAAGAGGAAGATATCTATATCCCGGAGGAGAATACCAACGGAGCCATGCATATGGACACTGTATCTGTTGCAGTAAATCCGCAGAAGACCGGAAAACGCCGGGAAGGCAGAATTATAAAAATTATATCCAGAGGTCTGCATCAGATTGTCGGAACTTATCAGAGCAGTAAGAACTTCGGATTTGTGGTGCCGGATAACCAGAAGCTGGCGCAGGATATTTTTATTCCAATCGAACGCTCCAAAGGAGCAGTAGATGGACACAAAGTTGTCGTTGAGATTACCGATTATGGTAAAAACGGTAAGAAACCGGAAGGAAAAATTGCTGAAATACTTGGTCATATCAATGACCCGGGAACAGATATTTTATCCATTGTAAGAGGCTTTGACCTGCCGACAGAATTTGCACCGAAGATTATGAAACAGGTGGAAAATGTAGCCAAAGAAGTCAGTGAGGCTGATATGGCAGGCAGGGAAGATTTGCGGGACTGGCAGATGGTGACAATCGACGGAGAAGACTCCAAAGATTTGGATGATGCGGTATCCCTTACCATGGATGGAGAAAATTATATTCTGGGTGTGCATATTGCAGATGTGTCCAACTATGTGCAGGAGCACAGTGCACTGGATGTGGAGGCATTGAACCGCGGAACCAGTGTATATCTCGTTGACCGTGTGATTCCTATGCTGCCCCATGCATTGTCCAATGGAATCTGTTCCCTGAATGCAGGAGAGAACCGGCTGGCATTGAGCTGCATCATGACCATTAACCCGAAGGGCAAGGTCATTGACCATAAAATTGTAGAGTCTGTGGTAAAAATTGACCGCAGAATGACTTATACAGCGGTAAAAGAAATTTTAGAAGACCATAACGAAGAAACAATTGCAGTGTATCGGGACCTGGTTCCGATGTTTGAAAAAATGGGAGAACTGGCAGCACTGCTTCGAGGAAATCGTATGAAACGCGGTTCGATTGATTTTGATTTTCCGGAAACGAAAATCCTTTTGGATAAAAATGGAAGACCATTGGAAATCAAGCCATACGACAGAAATACAGCTACAAAATTAATTGAAGATTTCATGCTGATTGCCAATGAGACGGTGGCGCAGGAATTTTTCTGGCAGGAGATACCATTTCTCTATCGTACCCATGAGACACCGGACGAAGAAAAAATCCGAAAACTTGCAGCGTTAATTGGAAATTTCGGATATACACTGCATATCAGCCAGGAGGAAATTCACCCGAAGGAATTGCAGAAGCTGTTAGGAAAAATCGAAGGAACACCGGAGGAAGCATTAATCAGCCGGCTGACCCTCCGTTCCATGAAACAGGCAAAATATACCACAGAGAACACCGGACATTTCGGACTGGCAGCAAGCTGTTATTGCCATTTTACATCGCCGATTCGCCGTTATCCTGATTTACAGATACACCGTATCATCAAGGAAACATTGCGGGGCAGGATGAATCATAAGCGGATGGCGCATTACGAAACGATTCTGCCTGAAGTAGCCAAGCATTCCAGCGAAACAGAACGTCGGGCAGATGAGGCAGAGCGTGAGACTGAGAAGCTGAAAAAAGCACAGTATATGGCAGAGCATATCGGAGAAGTCTATGAAGGCGTTATTTCCGGGGTGGCATCCTATGGAATGTATGTCGAGCTGCCAAATACGGTAGAGGGTCTTGTGCATGTAACCAGTCTTACCGATGACTACTATCAGTATTTTGAAGACACTTTTGAACTGGTTGGCGAAGTAACGAACCGCCATTATAAGCTGGGACAGAAGGTATATATCCGGGTAATCGGTGTAGATGAGATTGTAAGAACCATCGATTTTGAATTGGCAGAGGCAACAGGAATAGGAGAAATGAAGAATGGGAAAAGAATCGATTAAGATGATTGCCAATAATAAGAAGGCAAGACATGATTATTTCTTGGAAGAACTTTATGAGGCAGGAATCAGCCTGCATGGAACAGAAGTAAAATCACTCCGTATGGGAAAATGCAGTATCAAGGAGTCTTTCATACACATTGAACATGGGGAAGTCATCATATATGGTATGCATATCAGCCCATATGAAAAGGGAAACATTTTTAACCGTGATCCGCTTCGTCCGAAGAAGCTTCTGATGCACAAAAATGAGATTCGTAAATTAGAGCAGAAGATTAAGGAAAAAGGTTATACCATTGTTCCGGTGGAAGTATATTTCAAGGGAAGTCTGGTAAAAGTCCAGATTGCGCTTGCAAAAGGTAAGAAGCTTTATGATAAGCGGAATGATATTGCAAAGAAAGATATGCGCCGTGAAGCAGAGAGGGATTTCAAAGTAAGAAATCTTGGTTAATAAGTGGATAAAAATTGTCAGTTAATGGCAATACAAACAGTGGTTCTATCTTTGCCTCTTGCAGGAATAGCGGAGGCAGGTTATAATAGAATAAATATATAAGGGCTAGTAAAGGTTTCGACAGGGATTATGAAGCTGGAGAAGCGAGCCGCAGGGTGATGCGTTAAATTCCAAACTTAAAATTAAACGCTAACGATAATAAATTAGCTTACGCTGCCTAATGGCAGCAGTCTGACCTAGAGCACTCACACTTTAGGACCCAGGCTTCGACTATGTGAGAAACGACACGGGCAAAGCTTTGAACCCGTGGGCGTATGATGAAGCTACTGAAACAGTTACGGTGTTCATATCGGAATTGCAGAGGGAATGTCAAATTATGAACTACGCTCGTAGAAGGACAGGGGATTGGTTTTTGGACACGGGTTCGACTCCCGTCTAGTCCACTAAACGTGAACGTAGGCGAACCCCATGTATGATACTATCATATATGAGAATATTGTTTGATGTATCACAAAAAGTGAAAAAACGGTACTGTGTATGAAGATGATATACGGTACCGTTTTTTAGGATGTAGTACAGATTGAAAATATGAAACTGGAAATTGTGGAGATAGAAAGGAAATTATAAATGTCAGAAAATAATGCTAACATTGGATTTGAAAAACAAATATGGGATGCGGCTTGTGTCTTGTGGGGGCACATTCCAGCAGCAGAATACCGAAAGGTGATAGTAGGCCTTATATTTCTTCGCTACATTTCGAGTGCTTTTATGAAACGATATGAAGAACTTGTTGAGGAAAGTGAAGGATTTGAGGATGATAGAGATGCTTATGTAGAAGAAAATATATTCTTTGTGCCGGAAGAAGCTCGTTGGGATAAAATAGCTTCTTCAGCACATAAGTCTGAAATTGGAATTGTTATAGATGAGGCAATGAGAGCTATCGAAAAAGAAAATACATCTCTTAAAAATGTATTGCCTAAGAATTATGCAAGTCCTGATTTGGATAAGAGAGTATTGGGTGATGTTGTTGATTTATTCACAAATATGGATATGGACAACACAAAGGAAAATAAGGATTTACTAGGAAAAACATATCAATATTGTATCAAAGAATTTGCGGCTTACGAAGGTGTTAAGGGTGGTGAATTCTATACTCCGGAAAGTATTGTTAAAACAATCGTAGCTATACTTAAACCTTACGATAACTGTCGTGTATACGATCCATGTTGTGGTTCTGGCGGTATGTTTGTACAATCAGCAGATTTTATTGAAGCGCACAGAGGAAACAGAGATTCTATTTCTGTATATGGTCAGGAGTCAAATGCTGATACTTGGAAAATGGCTAAAATGAATATGGCTATCCGAGGAATTGATGCGAACTTTGGCCCTTATCAGGCTGATACATTTTTTAATGATTTGCACCCTACCTTGAAAGCAGATTTCATTATGGCAAATCCACCGTTTAATCTTTCTAACTGGGGACAGGATAAATTAAAAGATGATAAGCGCTGGAAGTATGGAACACCACCAGCAGGAAATGCCAACTATGCGTGGATTCAGCATATGATTTATCATCTCGCACCAAATGGAAAAATTGGATTGGTACTTGCTAATGGTGCGTTATCTTCTCAGTCATCAGGCGAAGGTGAAATAAGAAAAAATATTATAGAGGATGACCTTGTAGAAGGTATTGTTGCATTACCTACTCAGTTGTTTTACAGCGTAACAATTCCTGTAACTCTTTGGTTTATCAGTAAGAATAAAAAGCAGAAAGGCAAAACACTTTTTATAGATGCCCGTAAGATGGGACATATGGTTGACCGCAAGCATAGAGATTTTACGGAAGGTATTCAAGAAGATGGCAGTCTTGGAGATATTGATAAATTAGCAAAAACATTTGAAGATTTTCATAATGGAACACTTGAAGAAGTAAAAGGTTTCTGTGCAATAGCAGATATTCAAGATATTGCAAAACAGGACTATATTCTTACACCAGGTAGGTATGTTGGCATTGAAGAAGTAGAGGATGATGGGGAACCTTTTGAACAAAAAATGAGTCGCCTGACATCTGAACTTTCTGATATGTTTGCTAAGTCTCACAAACTTGAGGAAGAGATTCGTAAGAAATTGGGGGCGATTGGGTATGAGGTATAAACTTTCAGAAATCATGGATTTAATTGGTGGCGGAACACCTAAAACATCTAATCCTGATTATTGGAATGGAGATATTCCGTGGTTATCTGTTAAAGATTTTGGTAATGATAACAGATACGTTTATGAAACTGAAAAACATATAACAAAACTTGGTCTAATGAATTCATCTACGAAATTGCTTGATAAAGGAGATATTATTATTTCAGCAAGGGGAACAGTAGGAGAAATAGCAACTATTCCTTATCCAATGGCTTTTAATCAGTCATGCTATGGTTTAAGAGCAAACAAAGAAATTGTTGATGAAGATTTTTTGTATTACTTGATAAAATACAACATAAGACTTTTGAAGAAAAACACGCATGGCTCTGTATTTGATACAATAACACGTAGTACATTTGATGAAATAGAGGTAGATGTACCAGATTTAGATGTTCAAAAGAAAATAGGCTATCTATTAAGTGAGTTGGATAAAAAAATAGAACTTAACAATAAGATAAACAATAATTTAGAGCAGCAAATCGAGGCGATATTATTATCGTTCATTGAGAATACCAATTCCAACAATGTAAAACTTGGCGATTACCTTTATATTAAAGGTAGAATCGGTTGGAAGGGTCTTAAAAAAGACGAATATCTTGAACATTCAGACTTCCGAATTATCAACGGTGAGTCGCTTACTAAAGCTGGTATTGATTGGTCGAAGGCTGGATATATATCCCAATCTCGATACGATGAATCCCCCGAAATAATGCTTAAAAAAGGTGATATTCTTCTTTCAAAGGATGGCACTATCGGAAAAATAGGATATATAGATTCCCTATCAGCGCCAACGACAGTTGCTTCCGGAATATTCGTTATCCGTAACATACAACCAGAAATCATTTCAACAACATTTATATACTTTTTGTTAAAATCTCGGTTGTTTACTGATTTTATTACAGCTCGAACTGAAGGTAGTGTAATTCCGCACTTATATCAAAAAGATTTTATGCAGTTTGAATTTCCATTACCGAGCAAAGATGAAATGGCATCTTTTGAAAAGCTTACGGCTCCAATGTTCTCGTTTATTGTAAGTAATCTGAACGAAAACGATAGATTAACTCGTCTTCGCGATAGCTTACTTCCTCGACTTATGAGTGGCGAGCTTGATGTTTCGAACATAAGCCTTTAAGCCGCTAAATTATTGTTTATATTAGGAGGTTGGTTATGAAATATATTGATAAAGAAATGTCAAAAATAGATTTTTATGGTATTAAATATAGGAAAATAAAGGATGTAAATGATTACAGTTTACTTAAAAGTGAAATAGATCATTTGTTAAAGGAGGGGGATAAAAAACAGTACTTAATTTCAGCAGAAAATAGTAAAATTAAAGCTGAATATGAGAAAGATAAAAGTATGAATATTAATTTGAGCTTGGCGCAGTCACTATTATTTTGTATATGTGGATATATATGTGGATATTTGGGTGGGGGTAAAACCTATGAAATTTTGGAATTTATAAAAGGTTTTATAATTTGTTTTGCTTTAGCTTTTTTTATAGTATGGTTGATAATTATGCGAGCACAGGTAGTTTTGAACGCAAAAAATAAAAAGATAATTTTTTATGATACAATCTGTAGAATTATAAAAAATGAATGTAAATAAAACTACATATTCAAAAAAGATTAAGTCTATTTAATTGAAGTGCTTTAGCTTGTAGTGCAAAGACAGACAGTGCAGGGGCAGGGTGCATTAGTTGCTATTTCATCGCTCATAGTTCTTTGGGTAGTGGATATTGTTAGAACGGAAGCTTGTGAGAGAGAAAATGACGCCATGGTTAATAAAGCAAGTAAATTTATTAATATAAGCTTGGATATTTTATATACTATGATTGGAAATATAGCAGGGGTGTACTGCTGGCTAAAGCACTTCAAAATATAAATGAAAATAAAACGTGTTAATTCGCATTTGGAAAGGAAAAATATGGCATTAGAAAACAAGCTTAATATTACAGATTCCACAGAACTTGCAAGAATGGAAGAAAAAATAAGTAAGAAAAAAGCAGTGGAGTTATTTGAAAATGGATATTTGGATAAATATAAAGCCGGCTCTTTTGAGATGCTTGCAGCAATTCACAAATATTTATTTAGTGAGATATATGATTTTGCAGGAAAAGTGCGAAATGTAAATATTGCAAAAGGCAACTTTCGATTTGCTCCGGTGATGTATTTGCAAGCCGCAATTGAGAATGTTGAGAAGATGCCACAATCAACATTTGATGAAATTGTTGAAAAATATGTTGAGATGAATATAGCGCATCCTTTTCGTGAAGGTAATGGGCGAAGCACAAGGATATGGTTTGATTTAATTCTGAAGAAGGAGTTGGATAAAGTTATTGATTGGAGCCTTGTGGATAAGGAAGATTATCTGTTGGCGATGGAAAGAAGCCCGATCAAAGATATTGAAATAAAATATATTTTGAAGCAGGCTTTGACGGATAAGGTTGATGATAGAGAAGTTTATATGAAGGGTATAGACCATAGCTATTATTATGAAGGTTACGTAATATATAAAGCTGAGGATTTGTAAATATACACTCCTACCAACGGCAGGAGGAATAAAAGAACTGCCGTTGCTAGTCGTTCTCTAAAAAATTTCAAAGGAGAATGACAATGAAACAAAATTTAATTACGGATATTATTCAGGGGATGTTGCCATATTTGAATAATGCACAGAGCAAGCGATTACAAGAGGTGCTTCAATCAGCGTTTGTAAATTATGAAATAACAGAAAATACGGGGAATATGAAAGAATCGGAACGTAATTATGTAGAGCTATTTTTGTCGGCTAAACGAATAGAAGGATGCTCAGAAAAATCACTTAGATATTACAAAGCAACGATAGAAGCGATGCTAGCAACACTAGATAAAAATGTGGAATATATAGTGACTGATGATATTAGAGAATATCTTACGCAATATCAACAAAAAAATGGATTGAGTAAGGTCACGATAGATAATATCAGGCGTATTCTTTCTAGTTTCTTTTCTTGGCTGGAAGATGAAGATTATATATTAAAAAATCCTGTAAGACGTATACATAAAGTTAAGACCGGGATAAACATTAAAGAGACATACTCGGATGAAGCACTGGAATTAATGCGAGATAATTGTCAGGAATTAAGAGATTTGGCAATGATTGACATGCTTGCATCAACTGGCATGCGTGTTGGCGAAATGGTATTGCTCAATAAAAATGATATAGATTTCAATGAAAGAGAATGTATTGTATTTGGTAAAGGAAGTAAAGAAAGAGTTGTTTATTTTGATGCAAGGACAAAGATACATTTGCAGAATTATCTAGATAGTAGAAATGATAATAATCCGGCATTGTTTGTATCACTTAAAGCACCATACGAAAGACTGCAGATTGGTGGGATAGAAACAAGGCTTAGAAAATTTGGAAAGCAATTAGGATTGCATAAGGTACACCCACACAAATTTAGGCGTACCTTTGCAACTATGGCGATAGATAAAGGAATGCCGATTGAGCAGCTACAACAGCTCTTGGGACATAGGAAGATAGACACAACCTTGCAGTATGCAATGGTAAAACAGAGCAATGTTAAAATTGCTCATCGAAAATATATTGGATAGAGAGGAAAACGGATATGACTGAATGGATTGAGTGTAAAATATCTGACATTGGAACTGTTGTCGGTGGGGCTACACCCTCAACAAAGAACCCCGAGAATTATGAGAGGGGAATGATTGCTTGGATAACACCTAAAGATTTATCTACATTCAGTGGCCGCTATATTGAGCGTGGTGAAAGAAATATTACTGAAACAGGTTTGAAAAGCTGTTCAACGCAGTTACTACCTAAGAACACAGTATTATTTTCTTCGAGGGCACCAATCGGATATGTTGCTATTGCGGCAAATGAGGTATGTACCAATCAGGGCTTTAAGAGCGTTGTTCCAAATGATAATACTGATCCGCTTTTCTTATACTATTTGCTTAAATATAACAAGGATAAAATTGAAGGTATGGGAAGCGGAACAACATTCAAAGAGATATCAGGAAACACGATGAAGAATATTGTTGTTTCTGTTCCAATTGATAAAAAAATGCAAGAGAGAATATCTTCTGTACTCGGTTCTATTGATGATAAAATCGAAGAAAATGAGAGAATAAACAATAATTTAGCAGCTTAGAGGTCGATGTCGGAGACATCAAGTTCGCCGGACATTAACTTTGGTAAAAGAGTATCACGAAGCTGAGATAAGTTGGCATTTTCATCTCTGAGATTGCGAATTTGAGCGAAAATCGGTTGAATTATCTCATCAAAAGCACTCAAAGCCTGTTTGCTTGGTATTATTGCAGGTACTTTCTTCAGATTTTGTTGACTAACCTTTTGCTGAACAGCTCCGGTTACAATTGATTTGATATTTATAAGGCTAAAAAACAAATACAGTTCTTCAACAGAGAAGCCTTCTTTGCCTGTTATTATGTGTGCGTGATTGTTGACCCAAAATTGTCCATAGACATATTGGAGGATTGGAAAGCCTAAACTATCCACGACTGTGCCATCTTCGCCAAGTAAAAGATAAATGCCGTCGAACAGATAGTTGTCAACATAATCCATAAGTGATGTAGCTCCATAATAAGGATATACCTTTGCCATTTTGTCTCTTTCAGCACCCGAAAGAGGAACACGCTTAGAGTCGTGAATCTGAATAATATCGCCAACGGTGCCAAAATGCCAACCATTAGGAAGATTTCCGTCAGATGAAAACGGGCTAAAATCAAAGAACCAGTCTTTATAGAGCGCTTTTGCTTGCTGCTCTAAATTATTGTTTATCATACTTGAAGTGTTTTGGCTTGCAGTGCAGGGGTTGGTTGCAACACTTGCTATTTCATTGCTTGTAGTTTTATTTACTGTATCTGCAGTTAAGTCTGTGATAAAAGCGAATGGAGATGATGCCATGGAAAGTAAAATTAAAGAATTTGTAAGTGTAGTTTTTAGTATTTTATATACTATGAGTGCTAATCTAGCAGGAGGTGCACTACTAGCTAAAGCACTTCAAATGATAATCGCTTAGCTTGAAAAAGGAGTGAAGAAAGTGGCATACAAAGAAATTGATGAATCTGAAATAATATTAATCGACTCGGTTAGTTCTTTTATAGAAAACATAAAAAAAGTAAAAGAGAAGAAAGAATCGAAAGATGGAACTTCCACCGAACTATATTTTAGAGGACAGGAAACGGAGTTTTGGGATATTGAACCAAGTATATTTAGAGATGATATGCTGAGTATAGAGCATAAATTGATGCAGATACCATTGCAGAAGTCACCAACAGAATTTAGGGACTTGAATTCAATGTTTGATATTATGACCAAGTATCAACATTATGGTATGTGTACACGTCTTTTGGATTTAACTACGAATCCCTTGGTTGCGTTATATTTTGCATGCAAAAAGCATGGTTTAGAAAAATATGTCACAAAAGATGATGGAGAAGTAGAGAAAGAGCCATATGGGGTGATTTATTATACAGATAAATATTATCCTTCGCAATCTACGGATCTTGAGATTCAAATCGTATCTGCGTTGGCAAGCTATGATTTGGAAAAAGAAAACACGTTATCTGATGTTCTAGAAAAATTATATCACGACCAGATTATAGATAAAGAAACAAAAGATAATTGGTTGGAAAATTATAAGGAATTTGTAGAAATAATACAAAATAATTATATGGTGATGCCAACTTACACAAACGAAAGATTGCGAAAGCAAAGTGGTGTATTTTTGCTGACAAGCTTGTTTTCGTTTAATAAAGAGATTGAAGTCGAGAAATCCATTATATCTAAAGCTAAGGGTAAACTAAAAGAGGAATTTAGTGATGAGTGTTTTTATATTTCAGGGGAAAACAAAGAAACAATTTTGAAGGAATTGGATTTATATAACATAAATGAAGCTACATTGTTTCCTGAATTAGAACATCAATTAAGTTACATAAAATATGCAAATCGTAATCAGGTTAATCCAGTTACGGATTTTACAAAATATGAAGAAGATTCTGTAAGTGCTATGCAGGATATAGGAACAAGACAACCTGAACTTGAACAATACATTATTGACAATTTTTCTGAAGAGTTCAAAGAAGTTGTTGGTATTGATGATGTTAAAGAAGTTTTAAATATAATAAGAATGCATTTTACAGCAGATTGGTATAAGCGTAAACGAGCACTCAGTAAAATAAAGATGACAATTACAGGATATTATTTTGATAAATGGCAGTCTAAGGATAATGCAAAGCAAAAGGCAGAACAGATTATGACCTTATTAAATCAAATGGTTGAAGATTTTATTATGAGTGCGAACGAAAGGGGTGATTAAATGTCCACTAATTATACAGAAGCTGATTATGAGAATTCTGTTATAGAATTGTTGAGAAATGACTTGGGCTACGAATATGTTTATGGTCCGGATGTTGAAAGGGATTTTCACAGTCCTTTATATGAGGAAGTGTTAGAGGATGCTCTGTATCGTTTGAATAGAGATTTACCTTCCGATGCCATTCAGGATGCTATATTTAAGTTGAAAAACTTTGAAAATGGTGAACTTGTGCAGAAGAATGCAGTTTTTATGGATTATCTGCAAAATGGTATTCCGGTAAGATTTTTGGTTAATGGAGAAGAACGTTCTTCTATTGTATATCTTGCAGACTATAAGAATCCAGATAACAATTCTTTTATTGTAGCTAATCAGTGGACATTTATTGAAAACAGTAATAAACGTGCGGATATAATTCTGTTTTTAAATGGATTGCCAGTTGTTTTAGTTGAACTAAAATCTCCATCACGTGAAGAAACAGATGCTTCCGAGGCTTACAGACAGCTTCGTAATTACATGTTGGAAATTCCATCTATGTTTATTTATAACGCTATTTGTGTTATGAGTGACCAGCTTACTTCTAAAGCAGGAACTATCACTTCTGGTGAAGACCGCTTTATGGAATGGAAAACTAAGGATGGAAACTATGAAAATACGCAATTTGCACAGTTTGATACGTTCTTTGAGGGAATGTTCCAGAAAGAAAGATTGCTTGATATTATAAAGAACTTTATCTGCTTTTCAAATGAGGGGATAAGCAGTTTTAAGATACTTGCAGGGTATCATCAATATTTTGCAGTCCGCAAAGCTATTGTATCAACACAGAAAGCCACAGTTACAGATGGTAAGGGTGGTGTATTCTGGCATACACAGGGTAGTGGAAAGTCGTTGTCTATGGTTTTCTATGCGCATTTATTACAAGATGCATTGGACAGCCCTACAATCGTTGTACTGACGGATAGAAATGATCTTGATGACCAGTTATATGGACAGTTTGTTAAATGTAAAGAGTTTTTAAGACAGGAACCGGTTCATGCTGAAAGCAGAGAACATTTAAAAAACTGGCTTGCGGGCAGACAGGCGAATGGAATTATATTTACAACCATGCAGAAGTTTGAGGAGTCTTTTGATGCACTTTCTGAAAGAAGAAATATTATTGTTATGGCGGATGAAGCGCATCGGGGACAATATGGACTTGCAGAGAAAATTAAGATAACGAAGAATGAAGATGGAGAAGAAGTTGCCAAAAGAGTTGTAGGTATAGCTCGTATTATCCGTAATAGTTTGCCTAATGCTACATATATAGGTTTTACAGGTACTCCTATATCATCAGCAGACCGCAGTACCCGTGAGGTTTTTGGAGATTATATTGATATATATGATATGACGCAGGCTGTTGAGGATGGGGCAACAAGACCTGTTTATTATGAGAGCCGGGTTATCAAATTAAATCTTGATGAAAATACATTGAGATTGATGGATGCAGAATATGATATAATGGCTGCTAATGCTGATGCAGAAGTCATTGAAAAGAGTAAGCATCAACTTGGACAGATGGAAGTAATTCTCGGTAATGACCAGACCATCAATTCGCTTGTGTGTGATATTCTTGACCACTATGAGAACAACCGTGAGAATCTGCTTACAGGTAAGGCAATGATTGTTGCATATTCCAGACCGATAGCAATGAAGATTTACAAAAGAATATTAGAACTTCGTCCTTCCTGGAAAGAAAAAGTCGGTGTTGTTATGACATCTGGCAATAATGATCCTGAAGAATGGCGGGAAATTATCGGTAACAAGCAGCATAAAGATGAGTTGGCAAAGAAATTTAAGGACAATAACAGTCCAATGAAAATAGCTATTGTCGTAGATATGTGGCTTACCGGATTTGATGTTCCTTCATTGGCTACGATGTATGTTTATAAACCAATGGCTGGACATAATCTTATGCAGGCTATTGCTCGTGTAAACCGGGTATTCAGGGATAAAGAAGGTGGACTTGTTGTTGATTATGTTGGTATAGCATCTGCTTTGAAGCAGGCGATGAATGATTATACAACTCGTGATAAAAAAAATTATGGAGATACAGATGTTGCCAAGGTGGCTTATCCCAAATTTCTTGAGAAACTTTCTATCTGTAAAGATTTATTCCATGAATATGATTATTCCAAGTTTACAACTGGTTCTGATCTCGATCGGGCAAAAACAATTAGCGGCGCGGTAAACTTTATAATAGCAAGAGATAAGGAAAAAGAAAAGACAGCTTTTATTAAAGAGTCACTCATGCTTCATCAGGCGCTTTCGCTCTGTTCCTCTCTTGTTGATGAAGAAATGAGATTTGAGGCAGCTTTTTTTGAATCTGTCAGAGTTCTGGTGGGTAGATGGATGAATGCTGGAACAGATAAGAAGATTTCATTACCTGAAATGAATGCACGAATAAATGAACTTTTGAAGCAGAGCATAAAGAGTGATGGTGTAATAAACCTGTTCTCAGATATAAAAGAAGAATTTTCACTCTTTGATCCAAAGTTTCTTGAAGAAATCGCAAAGATGAAAGAGAAAAATCTCGCAGTGGAACTTCTTAAAAAGCTGATTGCTGAGCAGGTACATATTTATAAAAGAACTAATGTTGTTAAATCCGAAAAATTCAGTGAAATTATTCATGAAGCAATGAATCGTTATCTTAATGGTATGCTTACAAATGAACAGGTTATCGAAGAACTTCTCAATCTCGCAAAACAGATTGCTGCAGCACAAAAAGAAGGGGAACAGTTAGGACTTACAGCTGATGAATTAGCTTTCTATGATGCACTCACAAAGCCGCAGGCAATTAAAGATTTTTATGAAAATGAAGAACTGATTGCTATTACAAAAGAACTAGCTGAAACACTCAGAAAAAATAAAACCATTGATTGGCAGAAGAGAGAGTCGGCAAGAGCAAAAATGCGTATGCTTATAAAGAAACTGCTCAAGAAACATAAATATCCGCCGGAAGGCATGGAAGATGCGGTTCAAACGGTTATGACGCAATGTGAACTTTGGACAGATAATAATGATATGGGTGATGAAAAGGTTATTAACTTTCGCAGTGAATCAACATCATATGATGATTCAGATTATGCAGATTCCATGATGGTCGCTGAAAGTGCAACAACCTATGGAGCAAGAAAATAAAACCTATACAACTAAACTACGAAAACTTAAGATTTCGTTAAATTTATGGAACTGATTCTTAAGGTTGTCTGTGAGACATTGACCAACCAATTCCAGTAAGATATATTTGAATTAATGGGCTGCGGAAAAACAGTCCGGATTAAGGAGTATAAGTATATCAAAGTAAGGAGGAACTATGGGCATGGAAAAGCAGAAGGCGAAGACAGGTCCGAAAAAGAAGGTTGGAAAAAAGCAGAGAAGAAAGAGAAAACTGATACTTTTTATTGTAGAAGTATTAGTGATACTCATTTTGCTGGTAGTATTTTATGTAATGAGTAAGCTGAATAAAATCAATAATACCGGTTCCTTAGACGCGAAGAAGCTGAATATTAATATAGACAGCGAGACCCAGGAAGTGTTAGATAATTATACCAATATAGCTATCTTTGGAATTGACAACCGGAACAGTGGAAATTATGAGAGCGGAAACAGCGACTGTATCATGATTGCCAGTATCAATGATGATACCAAGGAAGTGAAACTTGTATCCGTATACCGGGATTCCTTTCTGGCAGTAGATGATAAAGACAGCCTGCGGAAATTGAATGCAGCTTATGCCAAGGGAGGACCGACCGGTGCAGTAGCGGCGTTAAATAAGAATCTGGATTTGAATATTACCGAATATGTATCCGTAGACTTCAATGCGGTAATGGAAGTTGTGGATGCATTAGGTGGAATAGAGTTGGATATTACCAAGGAAGAAGCCAGCAATATGCACATCTGGATTGATGAAATGAATGAAGTCATGGGAACCCATGGCAAGCCGGTTTCCGGACCGGGCGTGCAGCAGGTCAATGGAATACAGGCACTTGCCTATTGCCGTGACCGAATGAGCGGCGGAGACGATTTCCGCCGGACCGAGCGCCAGCGTATCGTAGTAGGAAAGATTGTAGAAAAAGCAAAGCAGGCAGACATCCTTACTTTAAATGATTTGGTAGACAAGCTGTTTCCGGACATTTCTACCAGCCTTTCTACCACAGAAATTTTGGGACTTGCAGCCCATGTCAAAGAGTATGAACTTGCAGATACCCAGGGCTGGCCATTCCAGTTAGACACCAAGATGATGGAAAAATCCATCGGAGCAGTAGTTGTACCAACGGATTTGGAGACCAATGTAGATTTGCTGCACCGCTATTTATTTGATGTAGAGGATTATGAAACGACAGATAAGGTGAAAGAAATCAGCAAGGCAGTAAGCAACAGGACAGGAAAGACGGCAGCAGATACCACCCGGGATACGAATCCGCTGGTGCAGGATACAGTAATAGAAGATTAGGGTTATAAAAAAGTTGGCAATATGTAGCACCCTCCAAAAGTTAGAACTAAAAATCTAACGGTTGGAGGGTGTTTTTTTATGATATTACTTCCTTTGGCTTTTTAAAAAATTGGCAAATGTGCTTATTTCTTTTAATTCTTCTTGAGTATATTCTGAATTAGAAAAGGATATAGAATTATTTTGAAAATCATTAAGAACAGAATCGTCAGCTAAGAAATCTAATGAACACTCAAAGTAAGTACAAAGCTTTTTGAGAGTAGATAGTTTAGCATTTTCAGTTCCCTTTTTATAGAAACCATCTATAGTTGTATAAGGAACACCAGAAGCTCTTGCAAGTTCGGCTTTATTTATATTTTTATTTTTCATCAATAAGTCTAGTTTATCAGTAAGTCCCATTATATTACCTCCACAACAAATTAATTGTACTACTAAGAAAGTATAATGTAAATGTATTATTACCCTGTATGGTAAAAGTAGAAACGTTTTAGCTTGACAATTACGATACAGGGTATATACTTAGAATATGAATTACGTTGCAGGGTAATTTTA
>ENA-ORRE01001221-ORRE01001221.1-human-gut-metagenome-genome-assembly--contig:-NODE-1221-length-17707-cov-10.817641_pt1 | contig 17707 bp, 10 predicted proteins | sample MGYA00242171_ERZ509126 | MGnify/ENA primary metagenome ERZ509126 (study PRJEB26280, sample SAMEA2338648) | human gut metagenome | biome: human gut; feature: human-associated habitat; material: faeces... | reverse complement strand
CCTTGACCCACATCATGTCGCCGATCTTGCAGGCGTCCTCCACCTTCTCGATGCGCTTGTCGGCCAGCTTGGAGATATGGACCAGACCGTCCTTGCCGGGGGCCAGCTCCACGAAGGCGCCGAAGGTCATCAGGCGCACGACGCGGCCGTAGTACAGCTGGCCCACCTCGGGCACGAAGACGATGTCATCGATGCACTTCTTGGCCTTCTCGCAGCTCTCGGCATCGGGGGAGGCGATGTGGATGGTGCCGTCGTCGTCGATGTCGATCTTGGCGCCGGACTCGGCCACGATCTTCTGGATGACGGAGCCGCCCTTGCCGATGACGTCGCGGATCTTATCCGGGTCGATGTGCATGGTGACCATCTTGGGGGCGTACTTGCTGACCTCGGGCCGGGGCTGGGCGATGCAGGGCAGCATGACCTGGTCCAGGATCTGGCAGCGGGCATCATAGGTGATGTCCAGCGCGTTCTTGATGATCTCCATGGTCAGACCGTCGTTCTTCAGGTCCATCTGGATGGCGGTGATGCCCTTCTTGGTGCCGGCCACCTTGAAGTCCATCTCACCGTGGAAGTCCTCCACGCCCTGGATGTCGATGAAGGTGGTGAAGCTGCCGTCGTCGTCCTGGATCAGGCCGCAGGAGATGCCGGCCACAGGGGCCTTGATGGGCACGCCGGCGTCCATGAGGGCCAGGGTGCTGCCGCAGATGGAGCCCTGGGACGTGGAGCCGTTGGAGGACACGACCTCGCTGACCACGCGGATGGCGTAGGGGAACTCCTCCACGGGAGGAATGACGGGCAGCAGGGCACGCTCAGCCAGCGCGCCGTGGCCGATCTCGCGGCGGCCGGGGCTGCGGGCAGGCTTGGCCTCACCGACGGAGTAGCCGGGGAAGTTGTAGTGGTGCATATAGCGCTTCTCGGTCTCCTCCCAGATGGTGTCCAGCTTCTGGTTGGCGGAGAGGGTATCCAGCGTGCAAACGGACAGCACCTGCGTCTGACCGCGGGTGAACAGGCCGGAGCCGTGGACCCGGGGCAGCACGCCCACCTCGGCGTCCAGGGGACGGATCTCGTTCTTCTGGCGGCCATCCACACGGTGACCCTCCAGCAGCCACTTCTTGACGATCATCTTCTGGAACTTGTAGGTGATCTCCTCCAGGTACTGGTCCATGTTGGGGTACTCTTCCAGATACTTCTCGTGCCACTTCTCGATCATGGCGTTCCAGCGCTGCTCGCGGACGTTCTTGTCGTCGGTGTCCATGGCGGCCTTGGCCTCGTCCATGAAGTCGGCGGTGATCTTGTTGAACAGCTCGTAGTTGAAGTCGGCGTGGGGATAGTCGAACTTGGGCTTGCCGATCTCCTGCACCATCTGATTGATGAGGGCGATCTGCTTCTGGTTCTCCTCGTGGGCCTGCTTGATGGCCTCGAACATGACATCGTTGGGCACCTCGTTGGCGCCGGCCTCGATCATGACGACCTTCTTGCCGGTGGAGACGACGGTCACGTCCAGATCGCTGACCTTGCGCTGCTCGCTGTCGGGGTTGAAGACCAGCTTGCCGTCCACCAGGCCCACCTTCAGGGCGGCCACGGGGCCGTTCCAGGGAATGTCGGAGATGGCCAGGGCGGCGGAGGTGCCGATCAGCGCGGCGATCTCGGGGGAGCAGTCGTGGTCCACGGCCATGACGGTGCACATGACGGACACGTCGTTGCGGAAGTCATAGGGGAACAGGGGGCGGATGGGGCGGTCGATGACGCGGGAGGTCAGGATGCCCTTCTCGCCGGGACGGCCCTCGCGGCGGTTGAAGCTGCCGGGAATACGGCCCACGGCGTACATCTTCTCCTCGAAGTCCACGGACAGGGGGAAGAAGTCGATGCCGTCGCGGGGACGGGGGGCGGCGGTGACGCAGCAGAGGACGCGGGTGTCGCCATAGCCCACCATGACGGCGGCGTTGGCAAGCTCGGCCAGCTTGCCGACCTCCAGCGTCAGGGGACGGCCGGCCAGGTCCATGGTGTATTTGTGATAGTGGGGGAACTGGCGCTTGGTGATGATCGTTGACATATCGTTTCTCCTTTTTTGTGAAATGGCATTCTGCCCGCGACCTATCGCCGTTAGCACTTGAAAACGCTCCGAAACCCTGAATTTCGGCGCATTTTCAACTGCTAATGGTCAATTTGTACACGGCGCAGAATGTGAAAGAAGGGTGATGCGCAAGCGCACATCACCCTGTTTCAACTTACTTACGCAGACCCAGCTTGGCGATCAGGGCACGATAACGCTCGATGTCCTTCTTGGCCAGGTAGTCCAGCAGACGACGGCGCTTACCGATCATCATCTGCATACCGCGGCGGCTGTGGAAGTCATGGGGATGGACCTTCAGGTGCGCGGTCAGCTGGTTGATACGCTCGGTGAGAATGGCCACCTGGACCTCGGGGGAGCCGGTGTCGGTCTCGTGGGTGCGATTGGCCTCGATGATAGAGGTCTTCTGGTCTTTCAGCATCATAGTCGTGTTTCCACCTTTCTTGAAATACGCCCGCAGCCTGGGCCGTGGGAGAGATGGAACGCTCCGCAGGGCTAAGGCAGGGGTCGGACGCGCTTAGCGCGTACTTTGAGATAATACCACAGAAAATCACCGTTGTAAAGTGGTTTTTGCGGCATTTCCGGGGATTTTTACGCCGTTACCTGAATGGCGGCCACGGGACAGCTGTCCGCCGCCTCCTGCACGCCGATCTTCTGCGCGTCCGGGATAGGGTCCACCGTCACCCGGGCGGGCTCGCCGCTGTTCAGCTCGAACACCTCCGGGCACAGCCCCGCGCACAGTCCGCACTGGATGCACGCCTTCTCCAACACCATTGCCTGCATGGAACACACCTCCTTTTGATTGATGGAAGTATTTTCCCCGGTTTGCGGTGGGGTTATTCAGCTCTCCGCGATGTGCCGGGCGAAGGCTGCCGCCTGCGCCTCGATGCCCGGCAGCTTCACAAGGCTGCCGCGCTCATTGGCCGTTTCCAGCAGGGAGAAGCGGGGCGGAAGGTAGAAGGACTTGTTCATATTCAGGGCGGAGATCAGCTGGCGGGCCAGCAGGTCGCCGCCGGAGTAACCGGAGACGATCAGGCCGAAGAGCCGCTTGTCGTACATACGGGTCTGGCGAAACAGGGCCGTGAGCCGGTTGACACAGGCGGTCAGATTGGCAGCCAGGGCGTCGTTGTAGTTGGCGCAGAGCATGACCAGGGCGTCGCATTTCCGCACGGCGGGATAGACCTCGTCCACCATGGGGCCGCCGTAGAAGCAGCCGCCCTGCTCGCCGAAGTGGAGACAGGCGGTATAGCTGCACCCGTTGCAGTCGGCCATGGTGCCGTTGCGAAGGCAGATCTCCTGCACGCCGAGGTCCGACGGAAGGCCGGCCTTCACCAGCTCCCACAGGGCCAGGGTGTTGGACGTGGTGCGCTGGGAGGCGTGGAGAGCCAGCACATGGCGGAGAGGGGCGGGCTTTTCCCAGCCGTTCAGGCGGGAGAGCAGCTCCGCCACGGCGGCATGGAAGGCCGTGACCTCATCGGTACCGCCGATCTGGGCCTGGGTGCGGAAATTCCGCAGGGAACCGGTGGCCTCCACCAGCGGGCGGCCGAGGAAGCCGCAGCCCGCCTGGTTGGCGGCAAAGACCATGTCCCGGGCCACATCCTTGGTGTAGAACTCGCCCACGCCGGTGACGATGCACGCGCCGATACTGTCGGAGAGCAGGTCTGTGCTGCGGCGCAGGCGGGAGAGCATACGGTAATAGGCCATATTGCAGCCGCCCTCGTCCAGCGCCACAGCGAACAGCAGACGGCGGCCGGCCAGGTCCTCCAGCCCGTCATCGGGGTCGCGGATATCGCTGCCCGGGGGCAGCAGGGGCACAAGCAGGTCCCGCAGGGCGGGGCTGCGGTCGTTTTCGGGGAGCAGAACGGTGAGCATGGCGGATACCTCCGTTATTCTATGGCGTTCAGCTTGGCGCGGGTGTCGTCGATACGCTTTTGCAGGGCGGGCGGCAGGGTCAGCGGCTCCGTCTCGATGCCGGCGGGGGTCAGACGATTGCGGCAGCCCATGAACACCTGGCCGTCGTAGACGGAGGAATAATGCCACTGCCCCCGCAGCAGGGCCAGCAGGCTCAGCGCGCCGGAGGACAGGGCCGGGGCCACATAGGGCTTGTAGCCCAGCTTACGCATCTCCAGATTGGCGTGGGCCACCTTCTCCGTCAACTCACGGGAGAGGGCGTCGTCGTAGTGCGCAATGGAGTTGGCCAGCACCAGGTCCTCGCCGTGGGGGCCGAAGGCGCGGCCCTCGATGAGGTAGGACGCAAAGCGAGGGTCCCTCCGGGCATAGTACAGGGCGCGGGCGTGCATGACGCCCAGACCGAAGCCCCGGACCTGGGCCGGGGACAGGCCGCTTTCACGCAGGACAGCGCGGCAGAGGGGGTCCACCGGGTCGCTGACCACGCAGAACAGGCCCCTGTACCGCCTGTCCCGGGCCATGCGGGCGTAGATGGACACCAGCTCTCGGTTCAGGCCGTACTGGGCCATGCGGACATCCCCCGCCGTGACGGAGGTATCCGGGATCATGCGGGAGGCGCAGAACAGGAACACGTCGCCGTCGAACAGCTGCTCCGGCGCGATGATGTCCACCGGGGGCAGCGCCGCACCGTCCGGGGACTGTATCTGGTTCAGCTCGAACTCCCAGCGCTCGGAGACGCCGGGGCGCACGTCGCAGATGCCGATGGAGTCTATCACGTCGCCGCCCATGAGCCGCAGGCCCGTCAGCAGCGTGCTGCCCACATCGCCCAGAGCCAGCAGGGTGACGCGGCACTTAGATGGGGTGCGCGGCAGGTTGGTATCGTTGAGATCGATCATAGTAGCTTCTCCTGTTTCTATCTTTTTGCCTCCGGCGGGGTGCTGACGCGCAAATTTCACGCCACGGCAGGCCCCCTGAGGAGCAGAGAATGTGCCGGATCTTGCGTCCTGCCGATGACGAGGCAGCGCCGCACAGTCTTGATAAAGGTTCAGATCTTGTGTCAAGACGAGGCGCGGAGGTTTCCCTGAGGAATAGAGAACGTGCCGGTTCTTGCGTCCTGCCGATGACGAGGCGGCGCCGCACAGTCTTGATAAAGGTTCAGATTTTGTGTCAAGACGAGGCGCGGAGGCGCAGGCCCCCCCTTGAGTAATAGAGAATGTGCCGGATTTTTCGTCCTGCCGATGGCAAACCGACGAAGGCGTACCGTGTGTACGTCGAGGAGATTTGACGATGGCAGGGCGGAAAAGACGGTGCATTATCTCGCAGGGCGCATACGTTTCAGGAGTTCTATATCTCCCTCCAGATACGTGCTGGCCGCGCGGGAGAGATCATAGGTCATGCAGCCGCCCTTGTCGGGACAGAGGGGCAGGATGACCGCTTCGCCGAGACGGCTGAGGGTGAGGTTGCGGGCGTAGAGGGAACGGAATTCCGTTTCAAGGGCCAGAAGAATGTCGCGGGCGTTCTCAAGGCAGCAGAGGGAGAGCTCCCAGGCGGTCTCGTCGTCCATGCCGGTGTACTCGGGGGCGGCGTAGGGCAGGATGCGGTTGACGGCGGGCTGCAGGCCGCCGGGCAGGGCCTCGCTGCGGCGGACGGTGTCGCCGCCGATGAAGGGATAGAGCGTGGACTCGACGAAGCGCAGGCGCAGGTTGGGCAGGTAGTAGATGGCGTCCACGTCGTAGCCCAGCTGCTCCATGAGGTCGCGGCCCATGCCGGTGAGGTAGCCCACCAGCACCTGATCCACGGGGGTGTTCGTCTCGGCGAGCAGCGGGGCCAGGCGGCGGATGCGCTTGCCGTCGTGGAGCATATCGTCCACGAGAATGACGGGGCGGGCGAAGGCGTGGATGGTGCGGACCTGGTCGGGCAGGGGCGAGTAGTCCGGGTAGGCTTCGATGGAATAGGTGCTGAGGTCCGGCTCGTAGACCTTGTCGGTACGCAGGGTCTTGGTGACGGTGTTGGGCACGGCCACGCCGCGGAGGATCTTGCCGTAGGGGACGCAGATATCCGGGCCGAGGACGCGGGGCGTGGTGGGCTCCGCGGGGACGCCGTTGCGGCCGGTGATACGCTGGAGCAGCCGGTGGTAGATGACGCCGGCGGACAGGCTGAGCACCAGAGATCCGGGCTGCAGCTTTGTCAGCGCCGCCTGCAGGCGGCGGTGGGCGGCGGCGATGGCGGCAAGCACCCGGGGCGAGGAGCTGAAGGGCGCCTTCACCGCGGTGTCCACGTTGCGGCTGAGGACGATGGGGCAGCGCATATCCACGGCCAGGGCGTCCGTGCTGTCACCAGCCGGGACAAAGCCCTGGAGCGTCAGCAGCTGGCGGCCGTAGCCGGAGACGGCGCCCTCCAGGGGAAGGTAGAGGGCATAGGTGAACTCACGGCTGAGAGCCAGGGTCAGCACCTCGGTGATGAGCAGCTGGCAGAGGTCGCTCTGGCGCTCGCCCCGGGGCACGAACAGCCCGCTGATGAGCAGGGTGCGGCCGCCGGCGTTCTGGCGGACCAGACCGGAGAGGGCCGGGTCGCCCAGGCGGGCGAAGAGGCGGGCGGAGTCCAGGCAGGCGTAGCTGGCCGCGCCCAGAATGGTGCCGTCGGTGTCCCGGCAGACCATCACGTCGTCGCCGCGGCTCTCGATCTGCGTCCGCAGCGCCGCGGCGGTGGGCACGGAGAGCATGGTGCGGAGGAATTTCTCCGCCGTCTCCGGCGAGGCGGGCAGGAAGCTCAGGTCCTCGGTACGGAGAACGGGCTTGTCCTGGGGCTCGCGGAGGTACAGGCCGCGGCGATAGATGAACTCCTGCACCGTGGGATCGATGAGGTTGGAGATGTCGCGGTTGGCATCCACCGCCTCGCGGATGCGGGTGGAGCTGATCTCCTCCAGCTGGGGCGGGAGCGTCAGCTCCAGCACCTTGCCGGTGATGCAGCTGTAATCCGCCGGCTCGGCATCCGGCTCGGTGCGGCGGAAGACCACGTGGTCGAAGGTGTGGATGGAGTCCGGCGTGACGGACTTTTTGTAGGACGAGGCGTGGAGCACCACGTCGCTGCCCACCACGATGGACACGCTGCGGCCCGGGAAGGCGGCGCGCAGCTCGTGGAGGTTCTCCGGGTTGGCGATGTTCACCGGGAAGTCCTCCGGGAAAATGCTGACGTGGAACACGTCGGCCACGGCCATGGCGGCGATGCGCCGGCGCAGGCGGTAGGGCTGGGTCTTTTTGGACCAGGAGAACTCGTCAATGGCCAGCAGGACCTCGAAGCCCTGGTCGCGGATGGCCCGGACGATGCCCTTGTGGGACAGGGTGAAGGGGTCGAAGGTACCGGGGAAGAAGGCCACAGGGCGGGGCGCGCCGAAGTCAAAGCCCTTGTGGAACAGGCGCTCCTCGGTGATGAAGCGGTAGAGCTTGCCCAGCATGGCGGCCCGGTAGTAGAACGTCAGGCCCTCGCCGGGGAATTCGTCCTGGGCGGAGAGCAGCTTGCGCTGGGTGAGCATAAAGGCGCGGCGCTTTTCGTGGCGGCCCAGCTCTCCGGAGCCGAAGACCCGGCGGCCCAACACGAACAGGGCCTCCTGCCGGGTGGCGCCGTCAATGCCGCTGAGGCCCCGCATCAGCAGGCCCAGCAGCCGTTCACGGCGGCGGCGGTAGGCGTCGTCCGTCTCCGGGAAGCGGGAGCGATAGGCATCGTACGCCTCATAGATGACGCCCACGGTATCCAGCACGGAGGCGGTAACGCGGCTGTCGGAGGAGCTGAGGTTCACGCGAAGGTCGTCCAGCACCTCATCCAGCTCCGCCGGGGGCAGCCACAGGGCAAAACGGCCCAGGTAGTCGGGGATATACTTGGTGAACTCCTGCTGGCCCAGCTCCAGGCCGCGGCACAGCTCCACCGCCACCTCGTTGCGCTGGTCGGCCGTCAGTCGGGGCGCCAGGGCCAGCAGGGCGTTGCCGGCGCTGTGGCGGACGGTGACGCGGTCGCTGACCTTGATGAGATTGGACAGGTGGGTGGCGATATGGAGGGCGGGGCTTTTGCCGCTGCGGGCAAAGTCCGTCAGCAGGCGCAGGTTGCCCTGCTTGGTGATCCAGGGGGTGGCAGTCTTCAGGTTGTCCAGGAAGATCTCGGAGACCACGTCCTCCGGCAGAAGAAGGGGCGCGCCCTGAGAGAGCACATCCTGCTTGAGATAGCGCAGGGTGCCGCTGTCGCCGTCGGGGACGGCGGTCACGGCCTCCAGCGCGCGGCCGTCCTCCGGGTACAGGCGGGCAAGACGGTCCAGCAGCAGCACGGCGGCCATGCGGATGGTCAGGTCCTTACGCAGGGACAGGGCGGCGGCGAAGGCCGTCATCTGCCGGGCGCGGCTGGCCGTATAGGCCGTATCCGGCAGGGCGGCGGCGGTATCCAACAGCTGGAAGGCGGTGTAGTCGTCCAGATCCTCCGGCCTGCGGTAGTAGGCGAACACCGGGGCCAGGAAGCGCTCCTCCCGGCCGGGGCAGTGGCTCAGCAGGGAGCCGACGGCGAATTTCAGGGTATAGCCGATCCAGCGGCGGTGCTGGGGCATGAGCTTATGGTCGGGATACAGTATCTTGTCCAGATAGAGCCTCCACTGGTCCACGTCGGTGATGGCCCGGGGGTCCGGGCGGATGTCGGCGGGGCGCTCCTTGGCGTAGCCGGCGTGGAAGCCGGCGATGATCTCGCCCAGCAGCGCCGCCGCCTGACGGCGGATATCGCCCTCGCGGTGCATCAGCAGCTCGTAGAGGAACGTCAGGGTCTGGACCTTCTGTGGGATATGCAGATAGAGGGAGTAGGACTCCATCACCGCCAGATAAGCGCGGAGACGGCGCCAATCCGTCTCGCCGCGGGCCTCCTCCAGCAGACGGGCGAAGCTGCGCTGATCGGTGAGGCGATGCATCAGCTCCATATTGTGGCCCACGCAGCGGAGCGTCAGGGCGCGGAGGGCCTCGTCATCGGTCATGAGGGCGGTGTGCTTCTCCGGCAGCGGGGGCGTATCGCCGCCGGACATGGTGACATCCACGCCGCAGCTGACCATGAACTGCTCAAAGTCCTCCAGCCGGGCGTAGACCCGGGTATAGCGCTTCTGCTTCTCGCCGTCCACGTCATCCAGCTTATCCAGGATCACCTGAAAGGCCTGAGCCAGGGTGGAGATACGTGTGATCTCCCGGCCCTGCGCATCGTGGAGCTGCTTGACGCGGAAGTCGGCGTAGATCAGCAGCAGCGCCTCCACGGAGAGGTAGTCGGGCTCCAGGTCCCAGACGGAGTGGTTGGCGGCCACGTGGCCGATATCGGTCATCCGGCGGCGGCGGAACCACTGGTCGGTGTAGAAATAGTGCAGGTAGGGCACGCGCTCGCCGGGGCGGCAGCCGAACTTACCCAGATCGTGGCCGGCGGCGGCGCCGGAGACCAGGGCCACGTCCACGGCCACGCCGCTTTTCCGCAGGGCGCGGGCGGCGGTGACGGCGAGGTGGTGGACACCGGCGATATGCTCAAGGGTGCGGTAGGGCGTGACCTCCAGGCCCAAACGCATCAGCTCATAGACGAACTCCCGCCTCCACAGGCGCAGGAAGCGCTGATAGGACGGGGCACAGGGACTGCCGGCCAGCTCATCATCGGTCAGGAAATCGAAGGTCCAGGCCGGGTCGTGGGGCAGCAGCTCCGCCTCGGCGGCAAACAGCACCTGCAGCACCGACAGCAGGAACACCGCACCGGGGGCGAAGGGCTCCGCATCGGTCTTTTCCGGGTAGAGCAGGCGGCGGGCATAGTCGTAGGCATAGGCCAGCCAGCCCTCGGACGGTTCGCCGGGGCACAGCGTCTCCAGCTCCGGGCGGCAGAGGGCCAGCACGTCGGCGCAGCGGAGGCGCGCGCCGCTGAACAGCACGGCAAAGCGCTGCATATAGCCCTCGGTCTCAATGGCGCGGAGCAGGGCGTTCCCGGGGGCAAAATAGTCCGCGGCGGGACGGTCGGAAAGGCGGCGGCGCAGGGCCAGGTCCATCTGGCGGATACGTTTTTTGTTCATGGCAAAACCTCCTGCCGGTGGTATCGTACGCGGGCCGTGTCCGCCGAAAGGCGCCCGTACACCGGTAAGATGTCCGGGATGGACACGGCACACCATAATAATAGGACACTCCCCCGCACGCTGTCAATATTCCGCGGGGCGTTTTGCCACCGTTTTGATACGGAACCTTAGTAAGGTCTTAAGCATGTGTTCACGATTTATTCACATTTTGAGGGCCAGGCGCATGATATGATATTGTCGGGGGCAGCGGCGGAACGGAATGACAATTTCTGCCGTCTAAGTAAATAGGCAAATCATCCCGCGGGCGCGCGGGAAGGAAAAAGGAGAACACGACATGAAAAAAGCGGCTTTTGTACTGGCGCTGGTGATGCTGCTGGGCTGTGTGTCCGGCTGCGGCGCAGCGGAGGGCGAGGCCTCCGTGCAGTCGGTGTCTATGATCTGCGGGCTGGGGTCCGTAGGTCTGGCGGACCGGTTCGCAGGCATCGTCAGCCCGCTGGGCGAGACGACCATCAAGAAAAACGACGCCATGACCATCGACACCATCAAGGTGAAGGTGGGCGACAGCGTGAAAAAAGGCGACGTGCTGCTGACCTATGACCTCAGCCAGATCCGCACCGACCTGGAGATGGCCCAGCTGGAGCTGGAGCAGCTGAACGCCACGCTGGAGGACCAGCAGGCGGAGCTGGAGCGTATACAGAAGCTGATGGACAGCACCTATGACGACGCCACCAAGCGGCAGTACGCCCTGGATCTGCGGGAGCAGAACGTGAAGGTGCTGGAGACGAAGGCCAACATCGCCACCAAGAAAAAGGACATTGAGAAGCTGAAGGCCAACACCGCCGACAGCACCGTCAAGTCCCCGGTGGACGGCGAGGTGCAGTCCCTGAACCCGGACGGCGGCACGGACAACTCCGGCAACGCCCTGCCGTTCATGACCATCGTGGAGACGGGCGGCTTCCGCATCAAGGGCTATGTGAATGAAAACAACGCCAGCGTGCTGACCGAGGGCACGGCGGTGGTCATCCGTTCCCGGGTCAGCGACCAGACGTGGAAGGGCAGCATCAGCTCCATCGACTGGAACAACGCCCAGCAGAGCCGCAGCGACTACGGCGACAGCGACACGGCCATGTCCAGCAAGTACCCCTTCTATGTGACGCTGGAGGGCGACGGCGAGGGCCTGCTGATGGGCCAGCACGTGTACATAGAGCCGGACTACGGTCAGGAGGACACCCAGGACGAAAGCCTGATCAACCTGCCCAGCTACTTCATCAACGACGCCGAGGGCAAGCCCTGGGTGTGGGCTCAGAACAGCAATGGCAAGCTGGAGAAGCGGAGCATCACCCTGGGCGAGTACAACACGGAGACGGACACCTATCCCGTGACGGACGGCCTGACGGCGGAGGACTACATCGCCTATCCCGACGACAGCCTGAAGGCGGGCATGACGTGCATCACCTATGACGACGCCACCTTTGACCCCAGCGCCGGCGGCAGCACGGGAGATATGGACGGCATGGAGGATATGGACGGCACGGGCAGCATGGACGGCATGGACGGCGGCGATATGCCCGCTGAGAACGACACCGTCACGGACGACGGCAGCACCGCAGCCGTGATTCCCGGCGGCGAGGCCGCCTCCGCGTCAGCGGTCATTCCGCCGATGGAGGGCTGAGCATGATTTTGGAAATGCGCGATATATGCAAGGACTACCCCATGGGAAAGTCCGTGGCACATATCCTGAAAAACGTGAACCTTGACGTGGAGGAGGGGGAATACCTGGCTATCATGGGTCCCTCCGGCAGCGGCAAGACCACGCTGATGAACCTGATCGGGTGTCTGGACGTGCCCACCAGCGGCAGCTATCTGCTGGGTGGGCGGGACGTGACCACCTGCAACAACAAGCAGCTGGCGGAGGTGCGGAACAAGGAGCTGGGCTTCGTGTTCCAGAGCTTTAATCTGCTGCCGAAGCTGACGGCGCTGGAAAACGTGGCGCTGCCCCTACTGTACGGCGGGGTGAAGAAGGCGGAACGGCTGGAGCGCGCCCGGGCCGCGCTGGAGACGGTGGGGCTTTCCGACCGGGTGGAGCACCGCCCTGACCAGCTGTCCGGCGGGCAGTGCCAGCGCGTCGCCATCGCACGGGCCATTGTGGGTAAGCCGAAGCTGCTGCTGGCCGACGAGCCCACCGGCGCGCTGGACAGTGCCAGCGGCGCGGCGGTGATGGAGCTGTTCCAGCAGCTGCACGAGAGCGGCTCCACCATTATTATGATCACCCACGACCATTCCATCGCCAACCACGCCGCCAAGGTCATGACCATACGGGACGGCGTGCTGTCGGGAGGTGACGACTATGAGTGAGAAGCTGACGCTGCGGGAAAAGCTGCATATCGGCGAAAAGCGCCCCGACGGTGAGAAGCCCCGCATGAGCAAGAAGCTGAAAAAGGGCATTATCGCCGCCGCCTGCGTGGTGGGCGTGTGCGGCGCGGTGTGGGGCGGACTGACCATCGCCCGGAACGCCCAGCGGGGCGACGTGAACGTATACGCCGTCAACGAGTGCGCCATGACCGACTACTGGGGGGACACCTCCAACACCAGCGGCATGGTGACCACGGACAAATTGCAGAAGATCTACATCTCCCAGAGCCAGACGGTGAAGAAGGTGTGGGTCAAGGAGGGCGACAGCGTCAAGAAGGGCACGGCGCTGGTGAGCTATGACTCCACCCTGACACAGGCCACCGTGGAGCGCGCCAAGATCGACTATGACCGGCAGACGGAGAACCTGGAGGTCATGAAAAACGAGCTGGAGCTGCTGAAGAAGGCGAAGAACAAGGAGACGCTGGAGGCGGAGCTGAAAAAGGCGCAGGACGAGCTGGAAAAGGCCATCAAGGACGACCCCTCCTCCGTCGTCGACGAGACGAAGATCACCGCGCCGGAGAACATCACACCGGCGGACGCGGAGACCCCCGGCGGCAAGGCGGAGAATCCGTTTTTCATCCTGTGGCCGCAGGAAAAGCCGCTGAATGACGAGGCCGCCAAGGAGATCCTCACGTTGCTGAACAAGCCCATCGGCGAGGCAAACCCCAAGGTGGAGGTCTATGTGGTGCTTGTGACGCGCAGCGGCGACATCAAGGGCGGCCTGCTGGCTAACCAGTGGGGCATCCGTATCACCGGGCAGTATACCGCCGGGGCGGAGGGTTCCGAGGGGCAGCCCACCACGGAGGCAAAGACGGAGATCAGCATGGTGCTGATGAAGCCCGAGGCTTCCTTCTCCGACCCGGAGAAAACATACAGCGAGACCGTGACCAAGCTCCAGCGAAAGGTGGAGCAGATTAAGGAGCTGCTGGATACCTCCATGACCCAGCTGGATCTGAACAAGGCCATTCTGGAGAAGGCTCAGGCGGTAAAGGAGCAGGAGGTCAACCTGAAGGTGGCGAAGCTGAAGCTGGACAAGAAGCTGGCGGAGCTGGGCGACGGCAACGTGTACGCGGAGTTCGACGGCACGGTGAAGACCGTGCGCGACCCGGACGAGGCCTATAACAACAGCGAGGCCGTGGTGGAGCTGTCCGGCGGCGGCGGATATTACGTCACCGGCACCCTCAGCGAGATGGATCTGGGCAGCGTGCAGGTGGGCGACAGCGTATCCATCAGCAGCTGGATGACCGGAGCGGCCTGCGAGGGCACCATCGTGTCCATCGACGACTATCCCACCAGCAACGGCAACAACTGGGGCGACGGCAACAGTAACGTGTCCTACTACCCCTTCAAGGTGTTTGTCACCGAGGACGCGAATTTGCAGCCCAATGACTATGTGGATATACAGTACCAGAAGGACACCAGCGCGGAAGAAAGCGGCAGCTCACTGTATTTGCAGAGTATGTTCATCCGGACCGACAACGGCAAGAGCTATGTGATGGCCCGGGGCGAGGACGGCAGACTGGAGCAGCGGTGGGTGCAGACCGGCCGGGATCTGTGGGGAAGCTATACGCAGATCCGGGGCGGGCTGACCGTGGACGACTATGTGGCGTTCCCCTATGGACGCGACGTGGTGGAGGGTGCCCACACCCAGGAGGCCACGACCGACCAGCTGTACAACTACGGCATATAAAGGAGGCGGGATAACCATATGTTGGAAAATATAAATCTCGCCTTTCAGGGCGTGTGGAGCCACAAGCTGCGGTCGTTTCTGACCATGCTGGGCATTATTATCGGTATCGCCGCGATCATCACCATCGTGTCCACCATTCAGGGCACCAACGAGCAGATCAAGCAGAACCTGATCGGCGCGGGCAACAACGTGGTGCGGGTGACCATCGGCGCCACGGACAGCCAAAACTATTTCGACCTGAACTACTCGGCGCTGCCGGAGGGTATCGACCCAGTGACCCGGGAGATGCGGGATGAGATGGAGAAGCTGGGCAGCGTGTCGCTGGTGAGTATGTACTACTCCCGGGATTGGTGCGACAACGTATACGTGGGCAATACGGCGTTCAGCGGGTCGCTGTACGGCGTGGACGACCACTATCTCACCGCCGTGGACTACGCGGTGAACTACGGACGCTCCTTCACGGCGGCGGACTATGAGAACCGGCGGAATGTGGCGCTGATCGACGCGAAGTCGGCAAAGTCGCTGTTCCAGGGCGAGAACCCCATCGGCGGCACCATCGAGATCAACGGGATGCCGTTCACCGTGGTGGGTGTGGTGTCCTCCCGGTCCAGCAGCGGACCGGTGATCAACAGCTTTAAGGATTACCAGATGTACGCCGGCAGCACGGCGGGCACCATCTTCATCCCGGACGGGTGCTGGTCGGTACCGTACCGGTATGATGAGCCCCAGTACGCGGCGGTGCGGGCCACCAGCACCAACGACATGACCGCCGCCGGTGACAATGTGGCCAAGTATCTGAACGAGAACGCCATCCGGACCACGAAGTACAAGTACGAGTCCAAGGATCTCCTCCAGCAGGCCAGCGATCTGCAGAGCCTGTCGGAGAGCACCAACAAGCAGTTGATCTGGATCGCGGCTATCTCGCTGGTAGTGGGCGGCATCGGCGTGATGAACATCATGCTGGTGTCCGTCACCGAGCGCACCCGCGAGATCGGATTGAAGATCGCCATCGGCGCACAGCAGAGCCGCATCCTCTGGCAGTTCCTGACGGAGGCGGCGGTGCTGACCAGCATGGGCGGCATACTGGGCGTGGCTACGGGAATCGGCCTGGCGGAGATGATGTCCCACATCATGGGGACACCGGTGGCCATCAGCGTACCGGCGTGCATCATCGCGGTGGCCTTCTCCATGGTCATCGGCGTGGTGTTCGGCCTGGTGCCGGCCATGAAGGCATCGAAGCTGAACCCCATCGAAGCCCTGCGGAGAGAATGATACGCAGAAAGAAAAGACCGGCTTTCGCCGGTCTTTTTCTCTGTCTGCTCCCGGCGAAGACACAGCGAAAGCAGAAAACAGCCCCCGGCAGGGGGCTGTTTCTTTATTTACTGCGGCAGCTCGCCGGGGGCGACCAGGATGATCTTGTCGGCCCGGTCATAGTCGCTGTACGCCTCCTTGGTGCTGCGGAGGAGCGTACCGTCGCCGGCGTAGACGTTGCGGTAGGTCTGGACGCTCCGGGAGCCGGGCTGGACGGCGTAGCCGTTGTGGCCGTACTGCTCCACCTCGGTGGTGCCGGGGGCCACGGACTCGGACTCCTGATAGACCGTCTTGCGCTCGGAGTAGGAGAGGAACTGGTTGGTCATCTCCACATAGTTGTCGTCGGTCTTGGTGCCCAGCAGGGTGATGGTCAGCTGGTTCGTCTCGTCGTTGTAGCTGGTGGTGATCTTGATGGGGTAGTTGGTGCTGTTGCGGAAGGCAAAGTCCGGGCCGCCCCAGCTGACCGTGGCATCACAGCCCGTGACGGGCATATAGCCGGGGTCGAACATATGGGCGTAGCGCAGGACGATCTGCAGGTCCGCCATGAGGGCGGAATAGTACAGCGTGGAGGATACCTGGCAGATACCGCCGCCGATGGAGGTGACGGTCTTGCCGCCGGAGTAGGCGGCGGCGGGCTGGAAGCCCCGGGCCTCGGTGCGCTGGCCCACGGTGGCGTTGTACCAGAACTCCTCGCCGGGGTTATAGATACGGCCGTTGATGGCGGCGGAGGCCAGCTTGATGTTCTGGCGGCGGCCCCAGGGGCCGGCACAGGTGGTGGTGCAGGTGCCGATCACGTCCCGGAACATGGCCTGCTCCAACTCCTCGGTAGCGGCGGGCGGGAACTGCACCTGGGCGTCAGCCAGGAATTCCTCGCCCGGCTGGGCGGCGTCCAGTTGCTTTTGCACCGTCTCCACATCGAACTGTACGCCCACGCGGGACTGGGTGGGCTTGCCGGTGGATTTGTCGCAGATGGCGGCGGCCATGGTGCCGGCGATCTCGTCGTGGAGCGCCTGCACGTCCATGGGCGCGGCGGTGTGGGCCGCGAACACACATTCCACGGACCGGGCTGCCGCGGACAGGTCGCGGCTCTCGAAGCGCTGCGCCAACTCGGCGCGCAGCGCCGCCGCGTCCAGCTTCTCGCCGTCCTGCGGCTTGGTGATATACAGACCCTCACCCTCCGCCAGCCGGTAGCCGCCGTCCGTTACGGTGCAGCCCACGGTGTCGGACAGCTGTTCACAGGCGGCGGTAAGCTTCGCCTCGTCCACGTCCAGCTGGGGCGTGACATCCACGGCCCTGAACCAGCTCTCGATAAAGCGCCAGCCGCCGCGGAGGAACGCGGTCACATCGCTGCCCCAGCCCCGGTCCTGCACGTCGCAGCCGGCAGCCTTGGAGACATAGACGGGCAGAACGGCGACGCCCAGGTCGGAAAGGGTGGTGCTGCCGATCTCCTGCCCGTCACGGGTCAGGCGGATGGTCATGCCGTCCAGCAGGGCACTCCCCTGCTCCGTCCAGCGCTGCTCGGTCTCCTGCGCCGACAGGCCGGACACATCCATGCCCAGCACGGAGGTGTTGGGAAACGCCGTGTGGGAATACAGCGCGTTGGCGGCCACACAGCAGCCCGCGTAGGCCAGCACCAGCACCGCCGCGGCGATGCCGATGATCAGTCCGGCTCTTTTGCCGGGGGTCTTGGGAGGCTTTTCTTCCGGGGCCGCGCGCTTGCCGGCCGTCTCCGGCGCGGGATCGGCGGTAACAGAGGACATATTCAACTCGTCGCTCATGGTGTCCCCTCCTTTGTATCATCAGGTTTGGGCAATACCGGCAAAATGCCGTGCCGTTACTGCATTGTATCACGGTTTGTCAAGGAATGGGTTACAAAAGCGTTACGACACCTCTTTCTGCGGCTTTGCGCGGGGAATGGTGACGGTGAGGCAGATGGCGTCCTCCGTATCCCGGCGGGAGACTTTGGCGCCGACGCCGGCGGTCTGCATGAGCCGGACGCCCCGGTCCACGCTGTTGAGAAACAGCCGGACGTCCTTGATGATATACGCGCTGCGGCGGCGGGGCTGCGTTGTCTGGTTTTGCGCGACCAGACGGTCTATGTAGGCCTCGGCATCGGCGACGTTCAGCTGGTTTTTGCCGATGTGTTCGACGGCGGCAAGGCGCTGCTCCGGGTCCTCCAGACGCAGGAGGGCACGGGCGTGGCGCTCGGTCAGGCCGTAGTGGTGCAGAGTCTCCGCCACCGGCTCCTCCAGCC
>ENA-ORRE01001212-ORRE01001212.1-human-gut-metagenome-genome-assembly--contig:-NODE-1212-length-17775-cov-3.601298_pt1 | contig 17775 bp, 18 predicted proteins | sample MGYA00242171_ERZ509126 | MGnify/ENA primary metagenome ERZ509126 (study PRJEB26280, sample SAMEA2338648) | human gut metagenome | biome: human gut; feature: human-associated habitat; material: faeces... | reverse complement strand
ACGGAGGCGCAAGCGAAAAATCTCCCCGCGTCAGCGCCAGTGCTTCATTAATGCGCGCACCGGTGTTCCACTGTGTGGCCAGCAGCATCTTGCGGCGCAGATCCGGGACGTAATGGAGCAGGGCGCTCACTTCAGGGGCCAGCAGGTATTTTGGCAGTTCATCATGAACCATCGACATCTGGCGGAGTGCCAGCGCTGCCGGATAATCGATGGCAACAGGAAGCTGAGCGACATCCCGGGCATGGTGGATCGGTGCCGGCAGGTGCTGCATATCAGTGTTCACTCCACGGGGAAACGTCGGGCAGGTTTTCCACAACCCGGTACTTTCCCGGATAACGGAGCTGGTTACCGCCACGCGTCCAGACGGTGACAACAAAACCCCCTCCCTGGTTGTTTTCGGGGAGCAGGCGATCGCACTGCTCACTCAGCATGTGGATCACGAACGGCGCATCGCTGCCGTCTTCAAATACCAGTTCCAGCGCATCGCGGCCATGCAGCGTTCCCTTACTGATGATGACGTACTCAGCCCCCCGCATCTCCCTGAGTAAATGTTTTGCCGCATCCGGGACAAGCAGCCTGGCTGCGCCGGCATTCCAGCTGAGGTAGACATATCCGGCCTGCGCCTGTACAGACTGCCAGTAATCCGTTCTGGCGACAGCCTGACCTTCATTCTCAATAAAAAACATGGGTGACTCCTTTTTTCTTTTCCGGGCAGGGACGGTCATGCGATAACGTCATCCATCATCACTGCCCTTACCGTCACGCCGTCTGATAACATCATGCCGTTATCATCATCACCATGATAACAAGCATCCATATAACCACGCCGTTAAATTACCGGAGAGCCGTTTCCGTCAGATCCGACTTTCCGGAATATCACAACTTTCCGGAAGTGTACCACGCTGAGGAAATCATCATATCGCTGTTTTCCGCCCCTGCGTGGCGCATCACAGGTCAGGGAAATAACACAACATATAGTGTCATAAGCAGCTGAATGAAGCACTACATGTTGTACTTACAGGAGGTGGCGTTGTGTGGGGGAGAGGAAGATCCGTGACCAGGGGTTTTCGGATCTTCCTGAAGGAAAAGAAAGATTAATGCTTCTGTGGCATTAATAAAAACGGATTACTACCAAAAACACATTAATGCTTTTTTGATTACAATGTCCGGATACTGTTGCAGAAAAGACAGAAATCGCTCATGGCACTCAGACGTGATTAAACATAGCTATGACAGGATCTGTCATCTCTGCATCCAGCTCCCAGAGGTGGGTTATAATACTTTTAAGTGGATCATCTGCATCTTCCCTGCAGAACGTGCAGAACATCGTATCATCAGGGTAACGGAACAGACGTAAACGACCAAAAGATGAATTCCGGATCAGTAATGAGTAATTATCCAGACAGTCCGGAACGAAATATATTGTACAGTTTCCAATCATATATGGAAGAACATGTGGCTGATACCCCTTTTCTGGTTTACTTACCCTTTTTATGCCAAGCTCATTATGTTTATCAGTGCAATACTCAAGTTCGTATAACTTCCTGGAAAAACAATCACCATACACAATGAGTGTGCAATCTTCTTCCTTTTCCATCAGGATTTTTACTTTATGAAAGAGTTCATCCAGATCGCTTACATCCTCACTCAACTGACCACGATTAATACAGAGATTTCGGTGGACTGCATTAAGTATGTAGTCTGAAATTGTTGTTGAGTAAAAAAATGCTGGATCAATTGTGCGTCCAAGTTTCTTTGACACACTTTCCCTATCAATACCAATATTAATCCATTGTTTTTCCCAGCGCTCTGAAATTCCAGTATCAGGTATAAACTCAAACAGAGAAAGAAGATGATCTTTCTTAATATCATCAATGACATTCTGAGAGATGTTCATATCAATCCTTCTGAAAAGATCGATATCTGCTTCTGCCTTTATAATATCTGACTTAATACTTTCTTCAAAAGCGGATATGTACATGTCCAGCGTTCTGTTAAAAAATACAACTCGCGTAGCGTACTCCTCAGGTGTCATCAGAAAATTGCCTGCTACGTCTGTCGTGTTTTTCATCAGAGATTTCAGAGTATCGACAATATCTTTTTTATCAGAAAATGAGAAAATCCCTTCACTGATTGCAGCAATCACTTTTGGACTGACACTTTGTTCAGTAACAGACAGCATTACTGCTATATCAGCAAATGCAGGGTATAGTGTTTTTAAATCATCAACCCAGCCCATATAAATCCGCCCGGAAATAACCGGCCCGTTGTTGTTTCTGGTGAGTCTCTCCACCATATGAGACAAGCGTGAAAACCAGTTACTGCGCTCGTCTGCATGGCAGAAAGTAAGACGTAATATAACATCAATAATATCAGTCTGACCTACTATTTTCGGAGGTAGTGTATTATATGCACCAGTTGGAGCGACCAGTGAAGGAGACAGTAACCGTTTAATAATATTATATAAATTAACATTTTTTTGTTGTTCCAGATATCTCACTATATAAGCTGCCAGGAACAGGCGGAGATCTGTCATCACATTATACATTGTCAGGGATAGTGCGGCTTTTTCGTTATACGATGCCCCCCTCAATATGCAGGACTGACAGTTGTCTGAAACAGAGTGCAATAAAAAATCTGGCGTAAGAAAAAGGCTGTGCCACAAATATTCTTCGTGATAATGATTATGAAACTGCCCCTGATTAAGCCACAGCATAAACATATCAGTACTCAGATCAGTGGCATCAATATCATCAGATGTTATTGCTGTAATAAGCATTTCCATAGAGCGAAACAAATGTGATACAAGGGCCTCAGTATAGCCAGCAGTATCAACATTATTCTTAAACGTCAGACGCAACCACATATGCCAGCTTTCCCACTCGCCGATAAAATTTTGCAGCATTGCAACATAACGTTGCTTCTGGTTCACTGATAACGCCTTGTTTCCAGCATTCCAGTCAATCAGTATCTGCCAGATATCACACTGGGACTGAAGAGCCTGTTGCAACTCTCCGGTTCTGCCTTCTCCCCGATACCGGTAAAAAGAGTGAGGAAGATGTATGATCTTTCGAAAATACATAGATGTGGTATCCAGTGTTTTCACCACTTCTTCTGCAAGACGGTAGAAATCATTATGAAAAGACTGGCTTAAACTTTGTGGAAAAAATGAAACGGACACGTCATCAATATAATTTTTATCACCATACTGAAAACATCTTTTCAGTGTAATAAAGGTCGAAACAAGTCGATCTGCAGCTTCCTCAAACGCCCCCAGATTTCGTTCATCCAGAGCATCATAAATTTCCCCATAAAAACCTCTGGTGAAATTTAAAAAATTTGTTTTTTCCCATTTGCTTCCACGGATAAAACAGAGCTTAAACAATTTCGCCCAGAGAGAATTATATCTGATACCAATTGTAGCCAGAATAACCACTTCGCCATTATGTATCCCCCATCCGGGTAAGACACAGACTCGTTCAGCTCCCGTTCCGACAGTTTTTAATCTCCTGAAAAGAAATAATAATGGAAGTGTATAGACATCTCTCACACATTCATCCAATCCAAGTTTTAGTTTCAGAAGCTCTGATTTTTCTTTTTTCGGAGGGTTATAAACATCAACTAAAAAATTCAGCCGTCCTTTCCTGTTAATATAATCACCTGGAGAAATTAACCAGTTTCTTACAATAGCAGTTTTTATATGCGGTGTCACAACTTTTGAAACAAAATACTTAAGCATGATTCGATCACGCCGGTGATTATCCAGTACATTCAGACTCTGAATAAAAAACCAGATCGACAAACCAATATTCAAGAGCATCCAAATCAGAGCAACAACAACAAGGCAGATATCAAGATACTTATCACCCCAGGAAGATAAAAGCTCACTCACCAGGATAAATGCCGCAAGGGAAAGACCGCTCAGACCAGCAAACATGTATCCTGAGTAAAGCTGATAGGCTGACTGGATATGTTCGCGGGTCGATTTTTTCTGAAAAAGGACGCTGATTAGACCAACAACTAATGGAAAAACAATACCAATGATGGTTAATTGTCCACCCAGCAGATCTGAAAGACCATCTGGAAGATTTTCAACTCCCTTAAAATACTGCCTGCCAAATGGAGCCAGGACCGGCCTCAGATACAAACCAGCAAGTACAATCATTATTGCACCAACCCAGAGAATCAGCATGGCCCATCCATAATATGTAGAGCACCAGGCCAGCAGGCGTTCAAAAATATTCCAGCGATATTTTCGATACTCAGAATTCATACGTAAATTATATCTGAACTCACTATCAACCAGATAGTTCACGCTTTTAAACAGTTTACTCAACATAAGTAACCTTCATAACCGGATTTATCCTCTGATTTCACTGCCAGAATGATACGTTGATTTACCTATTTTTATAACTGTGAATCAGGCTCAGCTCAGTTCCAGACTCCGACAAGCCAGACAGATACCGATTCCAAACGTTGTTATCAGATATTGACCAGCTCACTCTTAAGAACTGTTTTTAAATATTTTTTGATAACATCTTTCAGCTACTCTGGTTTTCTGGAGCCAGACCAGCAACGTCAGCCCCCACAGCTCCTATAGTTGATTAATATGAGCGAAGCTGTCGAACCAGCGTTACCGGACGAAGACGTTCTTCTGTTCAGGACCGCAAAGGCATGGAAACGATGTAAGGGCTCTTATTGTGTTAACCACGAAGTTAGTCCGGCATCGTTGTCCGGCGACCTCAGTTCCAACTTTGCCCAGTCATGCTGGATCTAGTGCCTTCGCTGAGTTTCGAAGCGAACCCTTTTTGTCGATGAGCGAATCTTACATTTGGGGGGGATGTAGTAATGCAACATGGAGCGTTCACCTGTATAGCCTATTGCCTTAATCTCCTCGAAGATAACCTCGCTATTCCAGACATTCTCTGCCAGGCGTATGTCGATGTAATCCATAAACGGTTTCAGCTTAACCATTTTATGGCGGGTCTTTCTAGCTGGCGGTTCAGGGTATTTGAGGTAGCGTCTGACGGCCCGTTCAGAGCAACCAATCTGAGTCTCGACAATGTACGCGCTCTGCTGGCGCATTTGCTTTATCATGTAAAATTCCTCTCTGCTCAGCATGTTGATGTCCTTTCTGGTGTGAGAACCTTAAGGAAACAACATGTTGGGTGGAGCGGATAATCCAAATGGTGAATTACCGTCTTATATAACTGGCGCTGACAACTGCGAGGATTCCCCCGACAATTCCAGACATTTTCAGTCAGATACATGTCGATATAGTTCATGGGCAGAATCATGCATGCCGGAAGGAGAAAGGAGTGTAAAAAACGCTGAAGGTGCGGTGCTTATCGATGAACTGGACAACCATCTTCATTCAGAATGGTAACTAACCATCCGAAACGGTATCTCTGCGCTACTCCCTAAATCGCAGTTTATTGTAAAGACGCACTCACCGCACCTCTTGGTTTGTGCAAAGAAAAATGAAATCATTCTTCTTTCTCCGTCCTATGAAAAAGAAAAATATGATATATACCCACAGAGTAAAGCCTATTCAGGGTGGGCTACCGATTTAATCCTTACAGGGTTAATGGGCGTTCTCAGCCTCGACAACAAAGAATATGAAAAACTAGCCAATATCTGCTATAAAAATATTGAATAAAACGATCTTGATGAACTGAAACGTAATTATTCTCGCCTTGAATCAATCAGTCATCCAGATGAAAGTATTTTGATTGCACTCAAAACACGAATTGCAGGTATGGAGTCTATCAGATGATTAAGCTGAATCGATTATCAACGCCAGCTATTCTTAGGGAAAACGGTCCAATCTGGACAAAAAACTTAATGGATCTGGTTAATAAATATGGCGGATATAAAAAACCTCTGCCATGGAAAAGGAGTCCGCACTCCGGTTCTATACGCATGAGGATATCCAACAGCCCCTGAAAAACAGTACACATGGAAAATGCGCTTTTTGCGAAGGTATACCTGATGAAACCGGTTATGCTGAAGCAGAACATTTGAATGGAAAAATATTCTATACTGTTGCAAACAGTGCAACAATAAAAAACTCAATTATGACACCTATCAGTTTCCTATTGTTAATCCGTATGATGATAATCCAGATGATTATTTCACTGACATGGGTATAATGATCAAACCTAAAGAAGGTTCTCTCCATTAAATTGCTAACAGAACCATTAGGGTCTGTGAATTGAGCTCTTCCAGGCTGATTTCTGAAAGGAGTCAAATTCTTGCCAGTTTTCGTATTTTCGAACAGGAACTGTCTGAAGCTTTAGATGAATTCCGTAATGCCAGAACAGAAAAAAGCACGAAAGACAGAGCAAGAAAGATCATTATATCATTAGATACAATTGAAGATATGATTAAACCTAACGCAAAATTATCACATTTTTATATTTTTTTGCTGAAATCTTCGGAAGTTTATCGGCAGGCAAAAAAATGAACTGGAGAAGTATATCAGTGATGTGTTGTAATAAACGAACCTAAGAGGAACAATACAATATTCATTCCGGTTCTATAGATGAGTTAACCGGAATTACCCATTCCTATAAAAACGATAACAATTATTCCCAAAAAAAAGATAATCATCGCATAAAAAACTCTTAAATACATTTACACGACATAACAACACAAATAAAAAGTAATTTTTATATTTCATTAAAGCTTACATCGGATACACACTGACAGGTTTCACCTGTCTCATTTCAGTTCTGGCTCCGGAAACGCTCGCACTTAGTTGGACTAAAGCTAGGTCGATAAACGTCATCTGAATGGCAGCGATATCAATGAACAGTGACCACGCAGAAGCCTCAGATAATGGTAGAATATCACAAAATCAAATATCAGTGGGAATTACGAAAAAAATCATATAATAATGCATAGCTATTTATTTTTCATGATTATTACCACTGGATTCGGCATATCCATCTGACATTCCATGCCAGATAGCGTATTTCGCCCTCCTTCTTTCACATTTGCGGAGGCCTTCCCAAACATTAATAGCAAAAGAGAATAAACAATAACAAACAAAACATCAACAATAATATTTCTACGCATATCCATCCTTACTCAACTCACCGATAAAATATATTTACTATTAATGTATAATTTTTCCATGTCACTTTCTCCAGTACTCCCAAAACGAGTTCTGTTGTATATCAATGTATTAGTTATTGCCTGCTGATTTCTTAGCCTCACTTTTCCGGGACTCTCTATATTGATCCAATACAAAAATCTCCCGCATCATATTTCCTACCAATGCCCCGGAGGAATAATCAGAACTAGTACTGGACAATCCTCCTGCTTACTGGTATTCAATACTTACCGGCAGTGACACCCGCCAGCGTTCAGGCATTGCGCCATTCAGACGTAATTCACCACTGCCTGCCACAGTCTGTGCACCATACGCACCTTCTACCTGACGCAGGGTGGCATCACTGAAATGACTCACTCCCGAATAACCACTGATTGTCATTGTCTGCAGCCAGACGGGACCTTCGCCACTGAACATCTTCTGCAGAACCCCCGGAATATCAGCCCCCTTCATGGCTGTGCTTTCACCAGGCAGGCCATTCACATCCAGGTCGTCATACACGCCGGCATACACCGACTGTCCGCCTTTCACATGGCGCAATACCCCCGCAGCCTGCATTCTGAAAACAAATGTGCCTGCCCGGACGTTATTATCTCCGGTGACAGGCAGCATCACTTCCGCGACGCCTGGTGCTATCCAGACAAGTGAAAAACCCTCAGCCTCCTTTCCGTAACTGACCCGGGGAGAAAGTCCCTCACGTCCTGCCGGTGTGGTCAGGGTGGTTTTTCCCAGTAAAACGGTCATCGCCGGCAGTGCAACCGGAATTCCCTGCTCACCGTCACGAACACTACGGCTCTGCTTAACCTCCAGGCTTTCATTTCCATGTCCGACTTTCCACACCCACGGATTACGTGTGCTGGTCACCCCCCCTTCCAGCTTAAGCTCTCCGCTGAAATCTTCTCCCGGCGTGTTCCAGGCCAGTACAGTGGAGGGCAGGAGGCTGACAGCAAACAGAAACAACGTCATCTTCTTCATTTCTATTTCTCCTTATATCCTTGCGACCATCACTGTACTGTGACCGTCACATTCAGCCCTGCCTGCCAGCGGGCCGGTGTGCCCTCTGCCGGCAACCGCAGTTCAAAATCCGACACCACAGAGGCATATGCCGCAGCCAGATTCATCACTCGACCGTCAGCCAGTACCCCCTGACTGATAACCTGTCCGTTATCCATCACACTCATGCCATTTCCAAAATTCTGATTCATCAGTAATAAGGCAGACAGGCGGCTCTTCAGCCCCTGCGGAAGACTACCTGGCTGTACATCCGTCACACTTTGTCCACTGACCAGTGACACACCCGAAGGCGTGGAGGCTCCCTCTTCCTGCTTACCTGTACTGACCGCCATCCCCTGATTCAGAGTAAAAGAAAGCTGTCCCGACACGTTCCCCGTCTCCGGGTCACGCACCGGGACAGAGGCGCGAAAACGTTGCGCTGAAGTATCACGGCCTTCCTTTACGGCGAAAGGCCGTCCGTTACTGCTGAAAGTAATAAAGGGCGTGAATCCGGGCCCACCACGCTCAGCCACCTCATACAAATGCCCCTCAAGAAAAGGCAGAGGCCCTTTGTCGCTCAAATCAAAAACCAGTTGCCCGTTCTCTGTACGTGCATCAGCGGTATCCACAGACCAAGTCTGGTCCGGTGAACTTATCTGCCAGGTCCATTTCGGAGCTTCGTCAGTGACAAAACCATTAAACTGAATTTCGCCACCATCAAGAATATCTGCCTGAAGAATTGCAGAATAAAGCAAGGCCATTGTCGTCAGAGCGGAGATAAATAATTTATAATGATGAGTTATTTTCATTGCCATTCACTCTGCGCATTTATTGGACAATAATAAAATAGAGAAAACCCGCATACATCCTAAAAAAACGTTACGTTGATGCATTATTTTTAACCAGCAGTAAATAAAAGACATTTACTGCTGGTAATTATTTAATTACGCGTAAGTAACAACAATTGGCAGGGAAGCACGCCACTCGATATCCTGGCTTGCAGCAGGAGTGTCAAGCTTGATATTCAGCGATTCATTTGCCAGGACACCAGAACCATAGGCCCCACTATACTTTCCACCCTCAGATTCAAATGAAGTTCTATTTAAGATATCTACATCCGCCCCCTTCTGGTCATCAAAATTAGCTAAAAAAGAAGAGTCAATTTCATTGAACTTCGAAACTACTTCCGCATATTTTAAAGCACCATTCTGATTCTTGGGCAAACCGCCATAAAACCCGTCGCCAGCCTGACTGGCCAACATACCAAACACTGAACTATATGCATTACCGACTGCATCGCTCAAAGAATATACTGCGCCAGCAAAAAGCTCGGTCGTCATAGTACCGATTTTATTACTTGAAGATGCATCAGTAACATCCAGTACCAATTGGGTTTTCCCACTGGAAAAAGAGTCCAGATTAATTTTTCCACCATAGTTAATCTGCGGACTAATTCCGGGTTTTCCTATAAATGCCTGATTAGAGTGAGTACGAATACCCAGCACAGGAACAGCATTAGCAACAGTGATTTTAACTTCGCTGTCTCCTTGATTAATCTTTCCATCCAAATTAGTTACATTCGGACCAACTTTCACTTCCCACGGATTTGTACTTGTTCCTGTAACAACTAAAGTACCACTCATCTCGAATGAGCCACCTTCACTCCCTGGCGTCCATTCTCCTACAGCTGCCATTGAGGAACCGGATACTACAGCAGAGGCAGCCACACTCAGTGCAATCAGAGTCTTTTTCATAAAACAAACTCCTTGATATTTCATAAATAACAAACTGAAATCAGTAATCCTTATTTACCGGAATTACCGCAAAACTATCCCCTGCGGGTTTATTTGAGTAACCGCATTTCATTAAACGCATTGTTTAACTCAGAATAGTTTTACGTTATTCCCGTATTAAAAATACGGTAAGTCCCTTTACCAATCTGACCCGTTCCGGAGTCACGGATGTTTTGCTTTGATAAAGGAGAAGAATCCTCAGTCCTCCACCTCCAGCGCAATCTGCAGATTTCCCCGGTAACTGACCGGCACTTCCAGCTCTGTCGGTGTGCGGGTTACCTTCACCACACTGTTACCTGACACCTGACCATTCACCACGCCCAGATACTGCGTTTTCTCGCTGTATTCAGCGGCCAGTGCTGACTGAATGCTGAGTGCACTCAGAGCCAGGGCGACTGCCATCATTGTTTTCTTCATTTATTACCCCTCTGTTCCGTGTTCCGGAGGGCGGTTATTTTTTATCTGCCTTATCAGACGGATTAACCGGCGAATCAGATGCCTTCTGCCCGGAAGGGGCCGCAGCCTTTTTCTGGTTAATTGTCCAGGTCTGCAGGCTTCCCCAGTCATTCAGGGAGTCCACTTTCACCACATTTCCCTTCACCTGTACTTCATCACCCGGCATGAACATCAGCAGTTTCTGTGCCGTCTCATTATCCGTGGCAATTTTCTTCCCGTTTCCGTCCAGCAGGCTGCCAATCGCAAAAATGTACGGCGTGGTGTTCACCAGCATGGTCCTGCCATCCGGGCGGCTCTGCAGGCTGAGCCCTTCCTCTGCCCCCTTGCGGCCTTCAAGCAGTGCCTTCGGTCGGTAGAACAGTTTCAGCTTCGTGCGCAGCGCCACTGCAATACCGCTGCCCTCCAGAGCCGGCGGAATATCCTGCAGGTTCAGCCAGTACACCGACTCTTTATCCTTCGGCAGATGGTCCGAGGCCATGATGATACGCAGTGTCTGCTGACCATTCGGCTTCACCTTGAAGAAGGATGGCGTCACAACAAAGGTCGGACGGGTGTCCTTCTCCACGATATTGTCCACCCAGGCCTGACCACCAAAGGTACGCTCCTTGTCATTGTTGGTGACCGTGATGGTCAGCGCATCCTTGTCCCCGCGAAAGATATAGCGGGTCTGGTCTGCCGCCAGGGAAGCCATCGCACTCTGACAGGTCATCATCAGCGCCAGAGTCATTCCCAGTGCTTTTGTCACCCGGTTAGTGAAAAACGTCGTTACTGCGTTACGCTTACTCACACGTAATCTCCTGTAGTTTCTCAGTATCCTGCAGTTTCGCCGCAGGTATCCGGCACTGCCCCAGGGTGATATCACCCGGCGCATCCACCGTGTTAATCATCAGCACACCATTGTTGGCCACAAAGCCCAGCGGTGTGTTCTTACTGTCACGTGCCCAGGTTCCCCCCGGCACAAACTCACCGTCACGCTGCTTCACCTGCAGCAGGTAACGCTTAACTTTCAGGGCATCAAACGGCATCCACACCACCGCCTTGTCCGTCGGCACCACCTTCTGACTGGTGTTCGTCAGTTCGGTGCTCAGCGGCAGTGTGCCCGCATCAATCGTCACCGTGTTCCAGTCATAGCTGTTCAGCGGTACCACCAGGTTGCCGTCGCTGTCAGTCTGTCCGTCACCGGACGTCACCTTCACTCCGGGCGTATCCTTCACGTTCACTACCGCCACGGTGTCCCCGGTCGTGCGGCTGAACATAATGTCTTTCGCCGCCGGAACGGCCAGTACCGAACCGCTGACCGAGACAGAACCACTGGTTCCGCCGGACTGCGAGTGATTCAGGGCACCATTCAGATAAGCCCGGTCACCACTGTACGACGCATTCAGATAACTGCTCACACCACCACCGCTGTCACGCCCACCGCCCAGACCATAGCTGAAGCGGTCATTCAGTGAGCCGGACAGCCCCGTACTGAAGCCCGTACCGCCGTCCTTACTCGTACTCACCGACGTACTGCTGCTGTAGCGACGGTCAAACAGTGTGAACGGTACCGACACTGACGCCGATGCAGACCAGTTGTTTTCTCCCCGGGTGTTCCGTGAACCAGCCCAGCCCAAGTTAAGACTGACACCCTTAATCTGTGTGCTCAGAGTGCCGGTAATACCTGTGTCCTTACCGTTGTCATCGCTGTAACGGTAACTCCCGGTCATGGATGCGGGGTAATAGCTCCGCTGCCAGCCGGACACCGACAGACTGAACAGTCTACCCACCGGTTGGCTGACACCGGCATTCCATTCATTCTTCGTCCGGCGACCATGATTTAACTGCGACCACAGCTCTGTCGGGTCAAAGGAGGACATGTCCTCATATTCCTCACTCTGCCGTGACCAGCTCACCCGCAATCCGGTGTTCGTCATCTCCAGTTGTTTACTCCAGGATAACAGCACCTTATTTCCGCTGCGGCTGCCGTCGCGGTATTTTGCCGTGGCATAAGCACCGTCAGCAGACACCGCCCCCAGGTAACCCAGCCCGGCAACCACACCGACACTGGCCCCCTGCCAGTCCTGGTTGAACACCCCGCCGGCTCGCAGCGTCAGTCCGTCCAGACCGTAACCGTATGACGCCGCAAACACGCCGCCTTTCAGGTCACTGTCATCGTCAGGCAAACCGGCTGCCACACTGAACTCATGTTGCCCCGGGCTTAACTGCCCGGCCATCACCGACAACGGGAAGTTCTGTACCTGCTCGCGCCCGTCTTCACCGGTGATTTTCATGGTCACATCACCACTGGTGTACAGCGGCACATCCGTGATGGAGAACGGACCTGCCGGCACCATCTCCGAATGCAGCAACCGCCCGTTCTGTGTCAGCGTCACCCTCGACGGCCCGTTCGCAATGCCGCTGAACACCGGGGTATACCCCAGATTGCCCGGCTTCATGCTGTTGTTCCGGCTCAGCGACACGCCGTACGTTCCCGTGCTGCCCAGCAGACTGTCCCCGGTGGATGTTTTCCCGACCGCCAGGTCCGCACTCAGTGCCCGGATAGCCCGGGTGGCCGTAAACATGTTTATCGTGGTGGAGTTATCCCCGCTGTCACCGCCGCTGGCCGTGGCAGAAGAACTCACCACCCAGCGCCCGATATTGGCTTTCAGGTCCGCAGAACCAAAGGCCGAGGTGTTATTACGGCCGGTGTTGGCGTTCGCGTTATAGTTCACGCGAAATGCACTGGTCCCGTAATCCCAGTCCACATTCTCCGGCATCTTCACCAGCCCCTTCTGGGGAATGAACAGCGCCAGACTCTGGGTGGAAACATCAAAATCCACCTTCACTGACGGGGCTTTTGTCAGCACATAGCACTGTCGTGTGGCGTCATATCCCTCACGAAAGTAATCTGTACTGACGTAAATCCCGGCCTTCGTCAGCCATGCCTCTGTCAGACACAGTTCATTACTGTCCTGTGGTGCCACATCCAGTATCTGTTTCCCGGCCTCCTTCCCGTTCAGGGACAGGTCAACCAGATAACGCCCCGGCGCATAGCTGCCGTTCAGGGCTGCCCAGACTTCCGGATTAACCCCGGCACCACCTTGGATAAAGGACATATCCAGTTTTTCACCTGCAACACCTGTGGCACTGGCGAAAACAATTGATACAGCAATCGCAACTACGGCCCGACAGAAAAACACGGATGAAACCGGCTCTGCGATTTCCTTCTTTCCTGCACACACAATCCTTTTCTCCGTTACTGATACGTGACCACACTGGTACTGCCCGCATCCACCACATGACAGGCTGAAGCAACTATGTCTGCACAAAAAACAATTCTCTGTATGGAATCCACCCCACCCCACACAAAGAAAATAAAAAAATGCATATGTGCGCTCGTATACATCTCAGGACAATCATTTAATCGCTAACCACAATGTGGTTGCCTTCTCTGCGATTAATTATCGCCTCTTCAACCCTAAAAAAAACACACAACACGAAAAAACAGGAAACAAAACATGAAATACATAAGAATAATTCACATGGCCACATGAAATAAACCTCAATACAGAATATTGGACGTTTAATGAAATGCATTACCACTTTACACAAAGATAATAATACCCTTCAGTCCACAGCTCTCTGGCCATCCTAAAACAATGTCACAATCATAAAATACTCCTCCTCAATAGAAATTGATTAATAAGCAGAAAGTGAATCGCTATGTATAGTTTTGATGCTTCCAGTTTGTGCGTATTACCGTGAATGAGATCGGTTCTCCCTGCGTCAGAATAGTTATCACCTTGATTTTTTTACATATAAAAGAGACTATGCCTGCACATGCGGTACCAATTTATATAAAAGAACAAGGTGTTACCTAGTTATTAGCACCTTATAGCATGATCCATACAGAATATTTTCTGTAAACCAGATCTGAGTCCTTCAGTAATACAAGATGGAGACTTGAGCTCGTGCAACAAGGCCTATTACCGGAAAAAAATATCTTCTGTCGATGGAAATGAATGGACACCGGAGCAACGGTTTTCTGTTGTTGACAGTTGTAATCGAAACCGCAATTTTATCTGAAATGGAACTGGCTGATTATTTCCAGAGAATGGAGTTTTTTGTTGAGCAAGTTAAAGAATGGAACTATATTCATTCAGGATCATGAAAAGAAAATGACAGAAAGTCGCCGTGCTGATAAATAATTACGCGAAGCAAAGACTCAGTTACGGGAACTGGAAAAAGAACGTATCCGTAAAGATAAAGCTCTGGCGGAATGGACTGCACCCCACCCCGTTAGACGATCCTGCCCTATAGTTTGAGCATAGGGGGAGCATATGGGCACACCACGATTTACACCAGAATTTAAGGAAGAAGCCGTCCGTCAGATCACGGAACGCGGCTATTCCGTTGCCAAAGTATTTGACCGTCTGGGCGTTTCTGCACACAGCCTCTACAAGTGGCGACGGGCTATCAAACCAGGTAACAGCGAGCAGCATGCCCGGGATTTACTAGAAGCCAAAAGCGAGATACTGAAACTACGGGCGCAGCTAAAACGTACCGAAGAAGAACGGGATATCCTGAAAAAGGCCGCGCGGTACTTTGCAAGGGAGCCCGACTGAAGTACCGCTTTATCAATGAACACCACACTGTATGGGGTGTGATGACGATGTGTCGGGTACTGAATGCCGCCCGGGCCGGGTTCTATGCATGGTTGCACAACCCGGTCTCGGCGCGTGATAAAGATAACCAGCGTCTGCTGACGCTTATCCGTGACTCATATTTACTGAGCTGAGGCGTATACGGTTACCGGCGGGTTTATGGCGATCTGAACGAAATCGGGGAAGCCTGCGGTAAAAACCGGGTGGGCCGCATCATGCAACTGAACCGGATTAAAGCTGTACGCGGCTATAAAGCGCCGCGTCGTATCGCTGGCAGACCTTCAGTGGTAGCGCCTAATCGTGTGCAGCGGCAGTTTACTGTTGTCCGGGCCAATCAGGTCTGGGTCACCGACATTACTTATAGTGTGCCCGGAGTTCAGGGCGAGCATGGAGGCTCAAATGAACCATGAGTCTGTCTGGAATATTGAAACGGTAACTCATGACGAGAAACCCAACAATCCCACCGGGTGTGATGGTGGAGAACCTGAGCGGCAGTGACCTGCGGCATGCCTGCAGGGTGATGTAACCCGCTGACAACGGGGATTGAGGCGAGATCACTAAGCCGAGATGACCCCCAAAGTTGAGTGCTGAAAGGCTGAAGAACATGAACCCGTTAATTCGCCTCTGTGGGTTGAAAACGTCACCACGGCCAATGTGATCTGACAGGCCGTGCAGAAGGAACTGGCAGTGATATGTATGCACTGCCGGTCAAAGGTGTTTTGACAAGTATGCAAAACACCGGGACAGCAGTGCCCATCACGCTCGGGTTGCTGACTTCTGCCAACTTGCGGCAAGCAAGGGTAAAGAGTGCGACGGGCAGCCTCCTCAGTATGTCTGAGTCCAGACAGGTGAACCGGGGAAGGTCAGCGACGGATGTTAAGGGGGCATGGCCCCGGGAGCAGTTTAAATGTGTTTGCGACGTGAATTAACTGACCTAATGAGGTGAAGACCTTTGATAATCAGCGAAATGCAACGCAAGCTTGCCACATGGGCAGCCACCGATCCGTCCCAACGGATTGAACGGCTGCTGCGTCTGATAACACAACCAGAATGGCTGGCTGAAGCGGCGCGGATCACGATTTCATCAAAGGGGGCGCATACCCCCGGCGTTGATGGCGTGAACAAAACAATGCTACAAGCCAGACTGGCTGCTGAGCTGCAAATCCTCAGGGATGAATTACTCTCAGGTCACTACCAGCCCTTGCCCGCCAGACGGGTTTACATCCCTAAAAGCAACGGCAAGCTGCGACCTCTGGGTATCCCGGCGATGCGTGATCGTATTGTTCAGCGGGCTATGCTGATGGCGATGGAGCAGATATGGGAAAGTGATTTTCATACACTCTCATATGGCTTCCGGCCTGAACGCAGTGTCCACCATGCGATCCGCACGGTGAAATTGCAGCTCACCGACTGCGGTGAAACACGGGGCCGCTGGGTAATTGAAGGCGACCTGTCCAGCTACTTCGACACTGTACACCATCGGTTGCAGATGAAGGCAGTACGCCGCAGGATCAGCGACACTCGTTTCATGGCTCTGCTGTGGAAAACCATCAAGGCCGGGCATATTGATGTCGGTCTCTTTCGGGCGGCAAGTGAAGGCGTACCGCAGGGTGGCGTAATATCGCCGTTGCTGTCGAATATCATGCTCAATGAGTTCGATCAGTATCTGCATAAACGCTACCTGAGCGGGAAAGCCCGAAAGGATCGCTGGTACTGGAATCACAGTATCCAGCGAGGCCTAAGTACCGCTGTCAGAGAAAACTGGCAATGGAAACCTGCTGTGGCATACTGCCGGTATGCCGATGACTTCGTGCTTATCGTCAAGGGTACCAAAGCACAAGCCGAAGCCATCAGGGAAGAGTGTCGTAGTGTGCTTGAAGACAGCCTGAAACTCAGGCTGAACATGGACAAGACCAGAATCACCCATGTTAACGACGGCTTTATCTTTCTGGGTCACCGGATCATCCGCAAACGCAGTCGTTATGGCGATATGCGGGTGGTCTCGATGATCCCGCAGGAGAAAGCCAGAAACTTCGCTGCATCGCTGACGGCTTTGTTATCAGGTAATTACAGTGAAAGTAAAATCGATATGGTTGAGATACTCAACCGGAAACTGAAAGGCTGGGCCGCGTTCTATCAATTCGTTGATTTTAAGGCCAAAGTATTCAGTTATATCGACCGCGTAGTGTTCTGGAAGCTGGCTCACTGGCTGGCCCACAGGTATCACTTCCCTGATGAAGTGGTGGTGTAAATCACCGAAACCGGGTCAGAGCAAAACATGGGTTTTATTTGGAAAAACCAACCACGGTAAGCTCAGCGGTGAAATCCTGTACCGGCTGGTCGGGCAAGGCAAGAAGCTGTTCCGCTGGCGTCTGCCTGAAGGTAACCCTTATCTGAGGACGAAAGCCAGAAACACGTATACATCGCGCTACACTGAGGTGTCAATGGCGTTCGCCAGCGTTTAAACGGAGAGCCGGATGCGCTGAAAGGTGCACGTCCGGTTCGGGGAGGAGAGGCAGGGAAATAGTCCAACTACGCCCTGCCTCTTACTCTACTCCGTACCTGGCAGGGCTGGCTGTATCTGGCGGTGGTTATCGATCTCTTTGCCCGTAACGTGGTGGGCTGGTCGATGAAGCCCACTCTCTCACGCGAACTGGCGCTGGATGCACTGATGATGGCGGTCTGGCGACGTAAACCTGACGGAGAGGTCATCGTGCACTCAGACCAAGGTAGCCAGTACGGCAGTGACGACTGGCAGCGTTTCTGCCAG
>ENA-ORRE01001211-ORRE01001211.1-human-gut-metagenome-genome-assembly--contig:-NODE-1211-length-17776-cov-4.982168_pt1 | contig 17776 bp, 27 predicted proteins | sample MGYA00242171_ERZ509126 | MGnify/ENA primary metagenome ERZ509126 (study PRJEB26280, sample SAMEA2338648) | human gut metagenome | biome: human gut; feature: human-associated habitat; material: faeces... | reverse complement strand
TTTGTTACTCCCTAACATCCTTTACTTTGCATTCACAAACTATTCCATCCGTGCCTGTGTTCAAGCAGGATGAACTCGGTCATCATATTTTTCACAGAGAAAATATGATTGTAAAGGATTTCTTTCATTTATCCCTGTATGATAGCCTGTGTGAAAGCCATGCAGATAGGATTTACTTTAAAAGAGAGGTAGGACTGTCTCCCAAACAGTATCGGGAGAATAGGTAAAAAAGCCGATGGGGTAGCTTTATATCTTGCGTTTTAAGTAAATCATATCCTTTAGTAAAACTCCATTGTCAATGATAGGATGGTCGTAATTTTGAGTGAAAAAGCCCACTATGCGATGCGAATATTCAAATCCGCAATTCTCATAAAACGCAATGGCACTCGGTACTTCTCCGGTTCCCACTATCATTTGGGTGTACTGGCCGGAATAATGATTTATCAAATAATTTATCAATCTTCTGCCATATCCCTGCCGTTGTGCAGTGGGAGTGACAGCTATGTTTTTCAGTTCGCAGACTTCCCGGCTCTCGCCTGTAACCACACAGACGGCTTTGACTCCTTCATCTTCGAGGACAAACATTTCGCCACGCTCCAAATAGCGGTCTATCATGCTTTCCTGTTCATCTCCAAGTAGCAGTAAATCCAAATAACGTTTCTTGTTGTCTGTTATTTTTGTAATTGAAGCCCCCATTTTTCTTAATTATCTTTAGAAACGTATTTCTTACTTATTTATATCGTCCTGATTTTCTGTTGTTATCAATTTCTATTTTCTTAATCTCATTCTTTGCGATAATTTTCTGCATATTCAGGATGCGCGAAGTCGTTCCGGTAACTGCCGTATCGCCCCAAATGACAGAATCGAAGTAATAAGTGGCATGTTTGCCGTCATTGGTGGTGAACCTGACAACCGTTCCAGGAGTCACTTCTATCTCTTTCGCATTACCCTTTTTATCATAACATTTCAGTGTGTGCAAACCGTTTGTATATAAACTGTCGGCAGCCCACCACGAAACAAGACCGCCACTACCAACTTCTATTTTTCGTTTTTCGATGTGGCTGTTCTCAATTTGTTGGGCAAATTCGTTAACAGGCACTTGATAGACAGTGCATGATGCTAAAGATAGCGCGAATAGTGTCAAAAGATAATTTTTAGTTTTCATTGTTACCTGTTTTATTAGTTAGTGATAGTTTTTTTTCAGAAGAAGGAGCAGGAAGTTTTTGGCAAACAAACTGATAGACGGCTGCCGATATATCAGCAATTATTTTGGCATTCGCGTCCATCTCTTCCTGAGAATTTTTGACGAATACGGCAATAGTGTACCGCGTACCATCGGGTAAAGTAACGAAGCCTATATCATTTGTACCGATATATTCACCGCGAGAGTTTTTGTCGGAAGTTCCCGTTTTGTGACCGATGATAATACCGTTTTCGGACAATGGGGCAACCAACCGGTCTTTTCCGGTTTGACATTCTATCATGGTGCGCTTCACAAAATCAGTATATTCATTTCGCAAAGAATCATTAGTTGTAAATATTTCCAAAAGAGAAGCTGCGGCCAGGGGAGTACTCCAATTCTCGTAACAATCTTCCATGTCTTGATGCATTTCATCTTCGGTGGTGGTGATAGATACCTCTTTTATGCCTAAAGAATGAATATATTCGTCCACCACATTTACTCCGCCAATGTAATCGAACAAGATGTCACAAGCTATATTATCGCTCAGTTGCAGGGTGTAAGTCAGCAGCTCACCAAGCGAGAGGTCCAAGTCCCCCTGCGGATATTTATCGCGCAAAGGGCTGTAAGTATCGGGCTTAAAAAACTTCTTGTCCAAATGGAGCAGGGTAGTGAGTGGAATATTTTTCTTCTCCAAATAATCGCAGACAGCCAACGCCTGATGAAATTTATAGACACTCATCATCGGATATTTTTCGGTATTGTTAATGGTCAGCGTGTCTTTTCCATTCAGTATGACAGCCACACCTACAGTCGCTTTTTTATCCTTAATGATGGTTTCTATATGGTTCTTTAAAACATTCAGATTAGCCGGGGTTTCCTGATTGGTTGACACGGAAAAGGATTCCTTCCGGGATTTTTGTGAAGAACATCCGCCTATGAACAGACCGAAGACAGCGAGGTAAAGAATATGAATTGTCTTCATTTTTCAATTATCGTAAATGACAGAATAGGTTGATAATTAAGTTGCGGCAGGTGTATCGAGCACCTTGATATTGAGTTTGCATTCATTATCTCCCCCCAATACCGTTCCGCAAAGCGTCACCTCAAATCTCTTATCTTTCCACAACTTATGCATGGTGTAAAGCACACTTTGGCGAGAACATTCACATAGCAACGGAGTATTGACATAACCCGATTGATGCAACGGGCAGACGCAGGCGGTAAAACACAAGTTGTAACTTTTTCCATGTTCCACAATTTCGCCTCGTACTTGGTCAAACTCGTTGGCTTTAGTGAAAAAAGCATCCAAGTCACCTTTGACATCCTCATACAGTTGCTCGTAAATGGGCAAAACTCCATTCTGCACACAATTTTTTCCACATTCGCAAAAGAAGTTTTCTCTTTCTGCCGGAGAAAGTCGGGTCACACCTTTCTCAAATCCTTCGAACCATGTCTTGATTACATCCATTCTCTTTTTATTTTTTCGTTTTTGGTGGCGCGAAAATACAAGATAAGCAGCTCTTTTCCTAATTTTAAGCTATAATCTTTTAGAATGGAATAATTAATGCATATTCCGATATTCTTCCTGTTTCTTTTTGGGCAATTTCTTGATGACTTCATCTACCGAATGATTGATTAATTCCTTGATTAGTTCATCCGGAACATCACTTTCCAGCAGAATAGTAATCCAATATTTTTTATCAGAATGAGGGCCGAAACAGATACCCTCATAGCGCTCCATCAGTTCGGCGGATTTATCCGGATCGCATTTCACGTTTGCCCAAAAACGGCCTTCTTTCGGGTTGAGAGGAGCGTAGGATATCATCTTGTTCATCACCTTATACACTAAGGTGAATTCATCAAAAGGCATACACTCGGTCGCACCTTTCATGGAGAGGCAATATGTTCTGTAATCTTCTATATTCATGGTTGTTAGGGTTGTTTCCGTTTCTTCATTGGGATGCTAGTCAAACCGTGATAACATTGAGCATCACCGATTGGTTGAAATCCCAGACTTTCATAAAAAGGAACGGCATAAGTGGAAGCGTTGACTGTAATTTCTGTAGTGCTGAGTTCGTTCAGAGTATAAGCATAATCAAAAAGTTTTCGCCCGATACCCCTGCGGTGGTATATCGGTTTGATAAAGAAAAGCGAAATGTGTTTTCCTTCATTTTTGCTACCCATAATGCCAACGAGTTCATTATTACAGAACGCGCCATAAATGGTAAGTTCATCCATTAATTGTTCATTTCCGATGAAACTTTTAAACGTTTCAAGCCCTTCCTCGTCATAATCTGCTTTGCCACATTCAGTAAATACAGCAAGAGATAATTCGATAGCTTGGGGATACTCTGTTTTTGCTAATTTTCTTATCATAAAGTTGAATTGATATTCATTTTGTTTCGCACTTTATTCTCTGTCTTATTGATATTTTCCAGTTATTATGGCAAAGATATGAAAATGCAGAAGAAACTTCGTTCTGCATTTTCTTTTTTTAATCATCGTATCGCCTTCTTAGTACATATCCACGCCCCGGCACAACAAACGATAAATATCATCCCTGTGGTACAAAGCATATTGCCCATTCCCGTCAGCGGAGAAAGCACACCGCCGAACAAAAATATCAGGAATCCCAACAGCGCCGAAGCATTTCCTGAATTTTTACGTTCCAAATCGAGGGCGAGCGTAGTGGAACTGGGAAGTATCAGCCCCAAGAAAATGAGGAAGAAGAATAGCAATACTTCGACCACCCAAACGGAAGGACTGAAAACAAGAGCCGCCGCGACCGGCAAACTCATCCATGCAAATCCTATGACCCCGGTTCGCAACGCAGTCCTTGCATTCCGAAAATGCGATACCGCCAAACTTCCCAGCATGATTCCCAACGCATTAACCCCAAAGCAAAAACTGTAGAAAAGGGGAGAGGTGCTGAAATGATTCTGAAAGATGAAAGGCGAAGCTGCGATATAAGTAAACATCACCCCCATAGCAAAAGCCTGCACCAAAACATAGCGCATGAATTGTCTGTTGCGCAATACCGGCAAGTAATGCTTGAATGTGGAGAAAATGCTCCCTTTCTGTCGAATCTCAGCATCCAATGATTCTTTGAAAAAATGTAACGAGGCTATCAAAGCCATCCCTATTACCAGCAATACCCAAAAGATTCCTTTCCAGTCCATCACCTCTAGCAATATCCCGCCCAATACAGGAGCACAAACAGGAGCTAATCCCTGTACGCAACTCAGCATCGAGAAAAATCGGGTGAGTTCTTTTCCCCCATAAAGGTCCAAGGCTATGGAACGGGAAATTACCACTCCGCCTGCGCCGGAAAATCCTTGCAACAAACGGAAAAACAGAAACGCGTAAATGCCCGGCGAATAAAGACATCCCAAAGTGGAAATACAAAAGACCACCAACGAAACCATGAGAGGGGATTTCCGTCCATACTTGTCACTCAACGGCCCTATAATCAACTGCCCCACTGCCAAGCCTATCATACTAAAAGTAAGGCTTAACTGGACAAGCGATGCCGTAGTATCAAAATATTCGCTCAGTGCAGGAAGTGCAGGCAGATAAAAATCGGTCACGAACGGACCGAACGCTGAAACAATCCCGGTAAATATCAGGATATAAAGTTTGGAATTTCTTTCTGTTTTCATCTTAATTAAGTTATTCTATGTTCTTGGTGGCAAAGTTCCGGCTATTTTTGCATATCGTTTCGCCCTAAATCAGCCATGTTTCGTCCAAATAGTGACCAAAGGCAGACTGGTATTCCGATAGAATCGCTACTTTTGCATAAACTTATATGATTCATGTATAATCAACATGACGAACCGAATCAATTTGAGATAACCCATCCCAATGGTGAGCTATCAACCCTCTTTCCCATCGGACAGGCTACCCGCACTCCTTTGGGGAAAGTTTATTTTATAATCATACTCAAAGGAAAAGCGTTGGTAGAGATAGACGGCAAAAGCTATCTGCTGCACGAACAGGCTTTTTTATTTCTTTTGCCGGGACATTTACTGCTGCAACTCTCGCATACGGAAGATTTTCTGTTTCAATACCTGTCGTTTCATTTTGATTTTCTGACAGATTTCCCTCTGCTGTTGAAAACGGATATATCCAATCAGGCAACCAATATGCCTTATTTGCAGATGGATGAAAAGGGTTTCTGTTTGATGAAAAGATATTATGATTTCATCCATGACCGTTATTCGGATACCGAATGCCCTGCGGATGCATTAAAAGGAATACTGTTTTCTTTTGTGCTTGAGGTAAGCAGAATGTATTCGGGCAGAAATGTTTCGGTAGAAGTTTCCCGGCAGGATGAATTGGTGGATGGTTTCTTCAGTTTGTTGCACAAATTCTGTACCTGGGAGCGGACAGCAGCTTTTTATGCAGATAAGCTGTGCATATCCGACAAGCACCTGATGCGAAGCATAAAAAAGCAAACCGGACAAACGTTTCATTTTTGGATGACGGACTTCATACTGCGTGAAGCAAAATTAATGCTGAAATCAACAGACGGAACAGTCACCGAAATTGCAGATAAACTCAATTTCCCGAACTCTTCTTTTTTCGCTCGTTTCTTTCGTAAATATACCGGATTATCGCCTGTAGAATTTAGAAATAAAGAATGAATCGATTAAGAAAACAGCTTTTTCCAAATAGGCGAGATATTTCTTTGGCAAGGTCATTTGGCATATCCAATCCAGCACATTTTATTTCTTCTATCCGGCATTGACGGCTGCCCGAACCATAGATACAATAATAAATATCAGTATGATACCTGCCAAAGCTGCTTCGGCCCACAAATACCACAAGGCCATGCAGCGTATGGTGCGGTGGTATTTGGATATCCTGGTATTATTCCGTTGCTGCCGGACTATCGCGCCACAAAGGACAGGTGCGGCGAATATCAAGAATAGAAGTCCCAGACTTGACATTCCGGACGCAACCCAAAACAGTCCGGTCAGTATCTCCATCAGCACACCGCCATAGATGATGAACAACAGAAGCAATGCACCTCTCGGCATGTGCGGCACACCTTCCCGCCGCATCTTTCGTATCAGTCGGATATAGTAATTATCCTGCAATCCATAGCCACACTTTTTTGATTATAACAAAGAGAAACATGAGTGCAAGCACCGACAGGAATATACGATAGAACCAATCCTGAATACGTTCCCAAAGGGTAAATTCACGTTTATACTCCAATATTCCGTCAGGCTCTTCAAGGGAATTGCTCTGTCCGTCACAAATATTGTCACATTTTTTCCGCCTTGTCAGGAACTCCTGCGGATGTTGCTTGATGTAAGTGCCTATCATTCCGTATAGCTGTTTGTCATTTTTCATCAAGGCATAATATTCCTCATCAAGCGTATCGAAAAGCTTCTCCTTATAACTGTTGCAAAGACTTTCCTTTGTTCTGTCTTCCCATTGAGTTTGCAGATTGTCCTCGTGGGCGGCGTAGCACTCGTTGGCACGCTTCACCACATCGGCTATCCGGTCGGCACCCAATAGGGCAAAGGTACTTCGGGCACGTTCGGAACGGTCACCGCCCGAATTGTAATAATACTGGTTGAAACCGCCATTAAAGACTTCGCCATGCAATTCCACAGCACACATTATGCTATCAAACATTTCACACTCGGTATCACTTTCCAATTCTCCGTCTATGAATTTTCGGCATAGTTTGACAGGCGGAAGCTGCTCTATTTGTTCCATCGTTATTTGTTCGGGACGGGCAAGACCGAAGATTTTCTTTATCCATTTCATCATATCTAAACTGGTTTATATTAGAATGCTACACAAAACTACGCTGTTTGCATACAATATACAAGCATATTCACGAAAAAGGTTATACAAAGTAAATTTGGAAACTTCTGAATGTTTGGGAGGCATATAAAAAAATACTATTTTTCATTTAACTGTTTGGGTTTAATGAGGAACTGCATTCTACTATTTGATTGACCTTGTTAATATTCTTTTTGTTACCCATGCTCTTTCTCCCTGCTTAGTTTTGCCACCCGAATATCAGGTAGCATACCGTCAGGTAAATAATCAAAAATATAAGCATTTTTATCCGTATTTTCTTTTCCTGTGGGGTGGGATGCAGCCATCTGGCGATGCGGGCACGTAACGTCAGGGGACGGGGCATCATCACTTCGGCAAGTTCTTCAAAGGTCTTGCAGGCGAAAATCGTTTGCCGGAAGTCGTTTACGCTGTCCCAACATTCTTCTTTGAACCAGCGTGTTTTAGGGTATCTTTCCGCTATCCTTTCTTGCAGTTGGCGTAAAGAGAAAGGTTCGGGGCAATCCTCGTACTCGTATTCAATGGAAATCACACGTCCCCGCATCCCGGTGAAATATCCGGCTATGCCTTTCCATTTCACCATGTGCGCCCCTGTTTCCACGTATTTAGTCCCGGTGGAATCGACTACGATATAGTTCTTCTTTTTTTTCAGCAGGTCGATATTGGTCGTTTGATGCAGTTCCTCTTCCCAAAACACATAAATCATATTGCCTTTGGGGGTAAAGCTGAATATCGGGTATTTTAATTTTGCTTTCATGGCTATTTCATCCTATTGTTGTTATTAATTATTTATAAATTATCTCCTTAAGGCTTTGCACTGTTATTGTTTCCTCCGGCTTATTTTATCATCGTTAGATATATCACTAATAGTAATATGTCAAATAAAAGAGGAATCATCCACAACAGCCACATAGGGATTGCATCCTTCCATATACTTTGACGATAGTGGTGCTTTATAGCCGCCACCCTGTCTTTATTGTATCTCAACAAGCACCATAGACCGGACGGAAGTGATATTGCGGCGAGCATTGGAAGAAAAAGAATCAATATCCCCATTATCGGATGAAGATTATCCGTTAAATTCATTTTTTCCAATATATTCCCCAGAATATCGGTATAGTGAGGCATCCAAAAAGGCAGAAGCGGCCAGAAAACAAACCCCATCCAATACTGTGTTATTAACCAATTGCCTGAACTGCTGAGATATTTCTTACTGTATCGCTCTCCCTGATAATAGAGGTAGTCGATAAAGTTGTACCTGTAATTTTGTGCTAGCCGGATTCTCCGGTTACGCTCAAAATAATTATCCGTTTTTTTTATTCCTTTTTTCATTTATGTACCCATTTAGCCAACAAAACAATCCATACCACCACCGCTACCACCGAGACAGCTACCGAAATCATATTCTTCCGGTCCGTGCAGCACTTCCGGTATGTATCTTCCCAGCGGTAGGACAGTTTGGTGTTCAAGCAGAACAGGACAATATGCGATGCGGCGACCACCAACCCCAGCACCCAATAATATTCATTATACATACGTGTGCCCAAGAGTTTGTCTATCCCGATAAACAGGATGGAGTAGAGGGCGAACGCAGGGGTGAGAAGTATCGCGAAGTAGAGGGAGACGCCTTGTGCCCTTTTGGTAAGGAAGCCAAATAGGTGCTTGACGAAATAGCTGCTCGCTATAAACCAATATATATACCAATTCATTATCACAAACTTATTTTTCTAATCTACTATAAAGGTGTAATAAAACCAATAGGTAACCACCCAAACTATATCTCCTGCAAGCAAACATGCGATGCGCTGTTTGAATTTCAGGTCATACTTTTCTTCTTTCAATTGTCTCAGTTTAGGAAAGCATTCACTGGGTGAATAATGCCGCTTAAATAAATAGAATGGTGCAAATATAAACATTATCAGCATTTCCCATAATTGATAACTGACATTTCTGTTCTTTTCATTATTCCTGTCAATTCTCGCTTGTTCCGCACGTGTGGCAGCATCCAGCCTTTTCATAAAGGCTTCTTCTTTTTCTTCCATGATGTCGGCTATCCCCTTGTCGGTTACGCCACGGTTGTACAGCTCTAGTTTTGCTTGCCTGACTTTCTTGTCCGGATATTCTCCAGTTACATTATTGGCAATCATCAACAGTTCGTTTGTGGAATATTCTTTTATTCTCATGGTTTATAATGGCTGGTAGGGAACAATCTATTTTAGAAAATCCAAATCGAAATAAATCCAAGTATTCTCAATATTTTATTCTCAAAGATTTTCATGTCATATAATTACAGCTAATAGCTCAGCGGGGAACGCTGTAAGCGTTAGCCAGCTTCGTTAATAACTTCATTATTTCATATCAAAAGTCCCTATCGTTTGGGCTATTATATCAATGTATGGCAACATCTTTACGATTTGAACATTTTTAAGGCTTTTGCTTCCGCCCAATGCCAAGGCAGGCACATACCCGAAACATTCATCAGCTTTGGGTATTCCTAACTTATCCGTCAGTTTGGAGAAATCAGTAACTTTCAGGTCAAAATCCTTTTTTAACCATTCTTCCGATACTATATAAACATTGAATAACAAGTCTATCCCTGAAGTTATAATATCCCAGTTGCCGCTTCTTACATTAATAAAGATAACGTATTCCCGCTTTTGGCAAATATCTTTAACCCATACAAATATGTCCCCAAAAGCAGTTGTCATAAAAGGCAACGAGTATTCAAAATATCTTTCTTTGTCCTCGATATATGTATCTACAAAAACCTGATAATCATCAGGAGATACAATACGAAACAGACCGTTACAGAATATACCCAAACCAACTTCTTGCCATAAGGTAATCAACTCTTTAGGGGCTGTGTTGGTATACTTTGCAAGAAAAGCCTTATTCACCGCCTGCCTTGCACATTCCATATTCTGACTTAAAAATTCTTCGTACATAATGTTTATGCTCTAATTGTTACTAATAGTTAAGCAGAAAACGGTATATCGCTGTTTTCATGTTTTGTTAGTAACTTCTTTCTTCTTATTAGATGTGAAACTCCGGTTGCCAAGAGCAGATAGCCTGCCAGCAGACCCTGACAAAACCAATATTGATAAAAATCAGCTACACTTGCTAAAATAATCTTTTCATTTGAATTTATATGAATGATTAATCTATATTCGTCGCAAAAACAATAATATTCAAAACTCATTAAGTAGGCGAGTGATATTAAGGTTAAAGCTATCCAGCGTGATATTTTATGAGTAACCACAAATCACTCCCGACAAACAACGTGGAAAAGACAGCCCAATAGATAGATGCAATAGAAAAATGCCATCCTGTTCCATAAGAAGGACTTATGAACCCTGTACCTACATAAAGAGTACTTCCCAATAGTAAGTAGAACAATATCATTTTTATAATTTTCATACTTCGCACGATACTATTAATGATAGATTCAGAAGGAACCGGTATAAGTCGTTACTCTGTGTTGTTCTGAATTTAACTTGTTTTCCAATTATAGCCAAGAACATAATCTTGTAACTCTTTACAATCTTTCGGTTCATTAGGAAATCTGTATATACATTCGGCTGCACAATAACCGGACAATGAAGTTTCAAGTTCATATAATATCTCAATCGTTTCTTGTGATACAGAAGTATGATGATTATTCTGAATATCCAAAACCAATTCATATATATCTTTCCGTTCCCAACCTTGTTTTATCAACTCTTCAATAAAAGAATAAATAAAATCAGTTGTTACGCTCTTATTCCTTTGAGTATTTTGTAAAGCAAATAGTATTTTGTCTTTTACAAGATAATAATCTGTTCTCATAGCTTTATTGTTTTCTTCATAAATCTTACCCCGATGAGCCCGCACCCCATCCCAATCAGTGGATAAACTATACCACATAAGACCGCAAGCATATTCAATCCCCGTTCATCCCCTACAAATCCGTCCAAATCGACAGCTTTCAGTAAGTGGTTTGTAATTTGCCAATCCAATAGATATTGGTCTAAACAAATAAAAGTAACCCACAAAAGTATAGAGCCACATTCCAGACCGAACAATAACATGATAGCTCCGGGCAGAGTGAAATATAACTTATAGACCTTGTAAATGACAAACATATCCATAATCGCCAGCATCCCTAAAAAGCAATATTCCATAACACCATATACTCTGAACAACCGCCCGAAGCCCAAGCCGCCATAAAATAACGTTATAGCTATCAGCAAAAGGCTGAAAGCCGTCAATGATAGTATAAATCGGACTGTTTTATTCATCGTACTATTATTTTAATGTTCGGTGGCTAACCGACCTTTGGGGAGGTTAAGCCGCTTGTTACCCACATAATTCATTTTTCTTTTGAGAGAATGGAAACATAGTTATTTATGTCCTGCTGTAATTCTTCCCAATGTGCTGATAGATTTGGATAAAGCCCAGTTGCGCCATATCCTATCATATCGAAGAGTGCGATAAATCTATAATTATTCGCATATTGTTCACTTTCTTCAATTTTTTCGCGTTCCAGCACATCTGGATAGCTAACACGTTGATACAGTTCATTTGCAAATTTTCTGCATTTTTCTGGGGTATTGAAAATTGCATTTACTGGTTGTATATGAATATAGTCTATTTCTTTTACTTTTGTATTGGCTTCTTCGTATCTTTCTTCCTTTTGCAAGAGAAAAACTTCCAATCCCCAAATAAACAAAATGAAGTCCCATACATTAAATATCCCTTTTCCCGGAAAAGGAACATCATGGGTATAGCGACAAACAGCAAGAGCTTCTTCAATATACCCATACACAAAAAGACGATAAGCTAAGTGGCATAGATTTTCAGCGTCTGCACCACTATTAAATGAACATTTCTTTATTAACTTCTTGCACAAACTCACCACCTTCTTTTGGGGGCAAGAGTTCATTATTGATTCAAACAATTCTTTTCCTGTTTCCATTTTCTTCATTTTTTGTGGGTAATATTTGACAGCTAATCGCCATTTAGGACGATTGAGGTGCGTGTTATCCAGTTTTATTGTTCTATTATATATTTTCCACCAATTAAAAACATTTGACAACATCCCGCTTCTATATGATAGAGCAGGCAAAATGACAAATTCTTATCAAACAGATACATAATACTTTCAATTTCCTTTGGTGTATCTATAGAATCTTGCGTCTCTTGTATTTTATTCAACCAATATCTTCCACTTGCTATAATAGGAGTTGGATATTCCATATAATACAATCCTATTATATCCCATAATTTGGGAAAGACCTTTGATTTCAATAAATCCGAATAGTTGATTCTATATCGATTGAGTTCTCTATGGCATAGAGACCAATTATGTTCGCTCCAAGAAGATTTTACTCCCAAATAATTAGAAATATATAAATCAAGAGTACGCACAAATACATTCCATAATACAGAAGGTAACTTCTGTTCACCTTTATCTATTTTTTGTTCTTCCATATTCTATATGTAACTGGATAATGGCTTGACGGGGAACGGCGTTAGTCCGTTATCCCGGCTTGTTATCAACCTTATACTATAATGAACTATTATACATGCCAATATATTTAAGTCCATTGAAACTTTTCTCCTTATTGGGAATTGTAAGAGAAACATCCGTTACGTAAAAAACAGCGTTTCCCTTTACAAGCTCCATTGCCTTACATTTTATCAGTGCACTCTTTATATCCCCCATATCAATAGGTACTTGTTGTAATAAAATTCCAATATCTTGTTCTTCACTGAATAGAGAAATAATACCGATAAAATCTTCATCAAATTCATCTGTATTTATATCTATACAGAATCGGCAAGGAGAATCTTGGAGATTGAAGTAATCTTCATATTCTTTTTCACTTCCGGAAAAAGTTCCAATCCATATATGGACTTTTTTCATTCTTTCTAATGGACTTAAATACATAACAGTTTATTTAGAGTTGTTGATAATGGTTAGAAAGGAGCATCGTTAGATGTTACCTTTCGTCGTTAGTAGCTTAATTTACCTTTATCTTCATTGCGATATAAAAGGCTCATCAGCTTATTATAATTTTTCCCGTATAACAATATTTCATCATCATACACTCCGTATATATTCTCGCTCTCATCTGAAACCAGCACCATGTGACCTGCATATATTTCAGCAAATGGAACAATGGATGTAACCGATAGTTTTCTCGTTAATACAGGATGCAGATATTTATATGGATAGTCCTTTAACACTTTCTCCACTTGGAAATCAATATCTGATTGTGGGAAAGCTATCTTGTACCCATAGAAATTGCATAAGAAATCCATTAGTTTATCTGTTGGGTAATAATTTTCCCGGAAATATAAATCCAATAGATAATCTGTATCAATTATCGGCTCTCCTTTCCATTGATACCGATGTTGCAAATATTGTTTTACTTCTTCTTCCATATATTGCCCTTTTGTAATTGCACTATTGCTACTAATGTTTAGCAGGGAACGGCTTGTCCGTTATCCTGCGTTGTTAGCTGTATCTATTTTAGAAAATCCAAATCAAAATAATATTGAGTGTCATTCTTCGGATTTATGTAAATCGTTGCCGTTCCATAGTGTTGCAATAGCATTTCCAATGAAACCTTTTCCTTCAAGATTGCATCGCTGCGAAATGTTTTCGTCTTTCCGTTGTACTTGGTCGTGTATGTTACGGTGCATATTGCAGTGGACACTATTTGTTCCCTATGATAAATGTCGGGGAATAGATGACCGCTGACACTATTCCAAAATTGGATTTCCGATGAATTGAGTACCCCGAATATGGGTTCTTGCATCCTCGATTTCTTGGTATGCGATTTCTGTGCAGTGACCTTGCATTGGCTTAAATCAACGAATAATCGTATTCCACATTTCTTTATTTGTTTTGTTGCTTGTCTAATTCTATATCTATAAATGGCATCGCCAATAAGCCCGGAATTCAACCAAACAACCAATAAAATAGCTCCTGATATTCCGACAGCATACCATTTTGCAGCAAAGCAAATGCCCACACCGAATACATAAATCCAGATAAAAACAAATCCAAGTATTCTCAATATTTTATTCTCATAGATTTTCATATGGTATAATTACAGCTAATGGTTAGAAAGGAGCTTCGTTAGATGCTATCTTTCGTTGTTACCGATATATTTTATCATCCTCAAAATCTGGATTTATAATATAGAACCTTGGATAGTTCTCATTGCTATCATCTACGACCAAAATAAATCCATGTGTTGATACAAATCCGAAAAGATTTTTATCTAACACCTTGTTATTAACAAACGGATTAGATGTTGTAGAAAAGAATGTCCATAACACTTGCCCCGATGAATCGAGTTTTATTATGAATCCCTCATTACCCATTCCACCTTCACCATATAAATAATGATTTCCATTGTCTAACAGCAATTCTCCGAAAACATCGAATGATACCCATATATTGTCGGAATGCTGTTCTATCAATTTATCAATGGTTGTTTCGGATTGAAACAATAAGTCATACACTTTCCCATAGGTAGTTATAGCTTGAGTATTTCGTTTTGACTCTATGTATAGGTTATGTACTTTTCCTGTGTTATGGAAAAAACCATCTAATCCGACTATCTCTTGTTTATTCCAATGTTCTTGTATCATATCATTTATCGGTAATGTATTTATAAGAACACTGCAAGGTATCGGTTATCGAAATAACTGACACCCAACAGGTGTGGTTCCTAATCTCTAATAACCACCCCCACCGGCATCGGTTACCTTGGCAACCGACACCAGGCTGGTGCAGTCATTACTTTCTGACCATCCTCATACGGTTCACATTAAACCGTAGCTTCGGACGCCTCGCCCTTCTCATTCTCCCCCTTGTTTCCGCCGTTGGCAGAAGCGGCAGGCTTGGCAGCCTTCTGCCCGATAACCTCGCGCTTATAGTGCACGATTTCAGTGTTCATGTAGTCAATGAAATTGGCAAAATCGGCTTCACCCTGCACCAGAGCCAATGCGTTCACCATGCGGACAAACTCGCGGTAGGCGGCATCCGAGGCGGCGCGGGCCGACTTCATGGCACCCACCGTCTGCGTGGTGCGCTCGTCTGTACGGCTGGCGGTGAGCGTGCGCACACGTTCGTTTGCCACCTTCAGTTGGGCTACAAAGGCGGTAAGGCCCAACGCTTCCACCTGAGATTTGTACTTGATTTCCAAGTCGTCAATAAAATTGATGAGCAGACCTGTTTCCTTATCCAGTTGGGCGGAAGGGTTGATGTTATAATCTTTCAAATGCTGCCACAGCGTGCGGTAGGCCTGCGCCATCGGCTCCACGGGGAAATCCTTGAATCCGGCAACGGCCTTGCGGTAACCGCTGTAAAGGGAGTCGCGCAAGTGGTCGGCTTCCACAATGTCGTCGGTCAACAGGCTTTTCTGCGAAATCTTCAACGCTTCGTCCTCTGCCTGCCATGCGCTGCGCAGGGTGGCGAGCAGGGCGGTGGTGGCGGTTTTCACTTTTTCGTCGGCATCGGCATGCGCCATTACATTGGTGAGGTACAGGTAGTGCGCGCCGTTATTCATACGTTCGAGGCTGATGTTTTCAATCTGTTTCATTTCTATGCGATTTAAAATTAATGTTTTGCCGAAAACCGGGTTTCCGGCGGTTTGTTGTTCTTTTTGATGCGGAAATCGGGCGTTCCGGGGTTCACTGCGGATTTTTTGGAGCTAGAAAGAGAGTTTCCCTGGGCAAAACATTCGTTGCGGACTCGGAAACGCGGTTTCGGGGAGCACGACGCTGGTCGCGGCCTCGTCCTTGCGGTTTCCTGTTCAAAAGTAAGCATTTTTATGCTACAAACGTTGTTTCTGTGTACAAAAGATTCATGGGGATGCAAAAAACGCGGTTTCCGGGGGCGAAAAAGCCGATTTTATCCCGAAAACCACGTTTCCTGCATCACAGAGAACTTTTTGAAGGTCGCGACAAGGTTTCCGGCCTTGTCAACCGAATATCGGCAAAGTGACTTTCAGATTGGGGTATTTGTCGCCCAGTTGTTTCAGAAAATCGTTGGCTATGACGATGGCCTGCACCGTTTCTGCGGGGTCGGTCGGAATTTCCGGTATCTCCGTGAATATCAGGCAGGAGTAGAGGATAAGTTCCACCGGCTTGCCGTCCGTCTGCAACGAAAGTTTGTAGACGCGCACGTTCTCTCCGCGTGCCATGGCCTGTGCTTTCAACTGCCCTTCGAGGGGGATTTCGGCCAGTCGGGAGTTTTCCAGCCGGGAGCGGTTGAAGATGAGGTGACGGTCGATTTCACCGTCCGTATCAGTGTCCAGCAGATGCAGGTTGTCGCCGCTTAAAACCAGATATTTGGGCGTGTTTACGGTGGTGAAACGGACTGTGCCGAGGGTTGCCATTCCTTTCAGGCGGTCTTTTACTCCTTCCTTCAGGGCACTCGCCACGCTGGTTTCGGCATTGGCATAGTTGAAGGCGTCGATGGTTTCTTCTCCCATCGCTTTTTTCAGGAAAGAGAGGTCGGTGGCGAGAAGGTTTTGCCGATAGAGGGAAGCGTTGGCAAATTCGGCTTTGAAGTCTGCTTTGCTCACTTCCTCTGCCTGTCTTGCGTTTTTACGTTTCAGGTAGAATTGATAATAGCCCACGTACAGGACTACGAAGACGATGAAGATAATGTAATAGAATGTCATGGTTTTTGTTTTTATTTATGTTATTAAATCTGTGATTTCAAACTTCGGTAGCTTCCACATTTTTCTTCTTTCGCGGAGCGATTCCCCGGACGATGAGGACAAGGAGCACAAGCCCCACCACTTTGCCGCCATAACGGGTGTAGAAGCCCAGTTTGTTCAGTTCTTTCCCGTCCAGGCGGTTCTCTTCCAAGATGGCGGCAAGCTGCTCTTCCGTCAGCTCATAATAGGTGTCTTCTTTGCCGCAATAGCCCACCAGACGGGGTTCTTCCTCAATGTACAGGGGCAGCAGGTAGGCAATGTTGAACTCCCGGTGAAGGGTGGCCAGGTCGATGTAGTTTCCGTCATCGGTCCGGTAGTCCTCGGTATCGGGCAAATCCGCCACTTTGGTTAACACTTCGCGGTCGCCGAAGGGGATTCTCGCACCCCGGGCGGATGCAGCCGGGCAGGATAGTAACAGGATGCCGACTGCCGCAAATAAGAATTTCAGCATTTTCATTTTGTATAGTTTTAAGTAATGAATGGAGAGGCGTTTTAAATGCCTCCGCTGCAAATATATGGGAAAGAAAGAAGAAAAACAAAACAATCGTTTGGTTTTTGTGCGTTAAAAGGCTAGATACTGAAAATCAGGCTTTCAGCAGGGAGTAGATATAGTGGAAAGTCTCGGTAAGTTGGGCAATGTCCAGTCCGTTCAGGAAAGAGTGTTCGTAGCCCATCCCCATAAATGTCTGCCGGAACAGCACGGCGGATTTCCTGACATCGGTGTCGGGACGGAGTTCGCCGCTGTCCTTGGCACGCTGTATGACGTCGGCCCATAGGCGGAATTCCTGCTCGTAGAGCCGGGCTATTTTTTGCTGCGCATTGGGATAATACATTCTCACTTGGGCAAAGAAATTATAATAATAAAAGTTCAGGCTGCAATCGTTGGGGGTGTGGTCTTCGTCCACCAACAGCTTGATGCGCTTCATGGTGGTTGTCACACCTTGTATATATTGTTCGATAAATTCGGCAAGGGTGCCTGCCGTCAGGTCGAACTTATTTTCGGGTTGTTGCGCCCTGAATACAAATTTATCCGCGACGGCCATAAACAAATCCT
>ENA-ORRE01001210-ORRE01001210.1-human-gut-metagenome-genome-assembly--contig:-NODE-1210-length-17785-cov-16.929047_pt1 | contig 17785 bp, 19 predicted proteins | sample MGYA00242171_ERZ509126 | MGnify/ENA primary metagenome ERZ509126 (study PRJEB26280, sample SAMEA2338648) | human gut metagenome | biome: human gut; feature: human-associated habitat; material: faeces... | reverse complement strand
AATTGTCTTAAATGAATATGTTTTTATATAAATAATCTTCAAAAAAGAGGAAAAATTTATCAAAATAATTTAATCCTCTTTTTATATATTTTTAAATCTGGGAGTAAAACTTGTGTCTAGCCAACACTGAATTTGTACTCCCGAACAAATTCATATATGTGAGAACCCTTAAAATCCCAACCCCTTTTATTCTATTGGTTTAAATAATAATAAATTATTTTACCAATATTTCCAATTAGTTTTTTATCTCCATCTTTATCACTTGAATTCCATATAGAAATTCCTATATAAAATAATTTGTCTTTAATGTTCATAACTCCAACATCATGGCTTAAATAATCAAGTGAACCTGTCTTGTGGGCATATTTTACAGGTTCAAAGATATATCGCATTATTTGATTTTGACAACGTTGATTATATAAAATATTTATTGCTTTCTCACATAACTCGTTATTTAATATCTTCTTACTAAATAATAGAGTAAAAATATCTAACATATCTTTTTGGCTCATATAATTATTTAATCCATTTTTTATTGCTTTTTCATCAAGCATATACCTTTGCACATATGTGTTTTTAATGTTTAAAACATTAATAATATAATTATTAATATTTTCCATACCAAAATATTTTAACAATACGTTTGTGGCGGTATTATCCGATTCGATTATCATCCAATTTATTAATTCATTTATTGAATAGTAATTTTCACCGTTTTCAAATATCTCTGTATCATCCAAGATATCATTTTTTGTTACTAGAATAGTATCATTTAAATTTACTTTTCCACTTTTTACTTCTTCAAAAATTGCAAGCATTATAGGTACCTTAATTGTTGAAGCAGATACTAATTTTTCAGTACTATTTAAATTATATATTTCATTTTCCGAAGATAAATCTTTAATTAAAATTGAAATATTTTCATTCAAGTTCCATATTAATTTTTCTATTTCATTAACTAAATCATTCATTTTTTACTCTCCTTAAATAAAATTGTAAGTGTTATATGTTGAATCATATTCGAATCCTAATTTTTGTGCTAAACCAACAGAATTAGTATTTGCTGCGTCCCAACTTATTTTTTTATTCTGATCTAAACATTCTATAATAAGCCTTGATGCCAATGCAGTAGCAATTCCTTTCCTACGATAATCTTCTTTTACTTTTATATTAACTTCAATACCATCTTTATAAAAAATATTTGATGATGCTACACCAATTATTTCATCATTGTAAATACAGCAAAAACCTATACCATATTTTTTATAGTTATCTGTTATATTTAAAAATTTCATTTTTTTATATTATCAGCTAAAGTTTCATCTATTTTTGCAATTTCAAATTTTTTATCTAAACTATTTATCATTCGATATAAATTTTCTTTATCAAATGTTGCTTCTTTTTTTATAGAATATCTTTGTAATTTTCGTATATTGCGAGAATATATTTTTTCTATTTTGCTAGCAATGTCATCGCTTAGTATCAATATATATTCTTTAAAATTTTTATCAATAATATTCTTTAAATCTTTATCAGCTATATTTCCACTTATAAAACAATAATTTCTAACTACTAAAAAAGCAATATTAGGATTTTTAACATTATCTACAAATGCTTTCCCCATGACACCATCTAATACACTATTTCCCATATAAAATCTTATATCATTAAATAGTATCTTTATTTCTTTTAAATTTTTTTGTTATGTTACTTCAAATATCATTTTTACCTCCGAAAAAGTATAATTTAATAAGATTATACTATAAAATAGCAAAATACTCCATATTCTCATTGAACTTTAATAATATTTTATATATAATAATTTTAGAAAGGGAACAAAGTTCGTAACTTGTATGTGATTCGCTCCATAGTGAAATCTGTTCGAGCTTTTCGAGTTTTGATAAATAACTAATCTAGAAATGGATTAGTTTTTTTTGTGTTTTAGAAAACTATCCTACTTTAAAAAGAAAGGATGGAACTATGGTAAATATTATTAAATAAGAAATTTCACTAGAAGAATCACTAAAAAAGAAAATTGAATTTATATGTGATTTTGCCAAAGTACAACCAACTATTATTAATGGTAGTATTAGAAAAATTGACAAGACGAACTTAACTTATATTGAGCCACATAGAATTATTATTAATTATATTACTTTTCTTGCTTTTAACTATTCTAACTAAATATTTATAGAAAATTTATCAAATAATCGACCTGCTTTTGAAGAATTATTACAAGATATAAAAGATAAAAAATGTAATACTATTGTTGTTTTAAAATTAGATAGATTAACTCGTTCTGTTTACGATTGGGAAAAATATAAAGGCTTAATTTCTACCAAAACAAATAATAGAATATATTTTGAAAATAAAATGTTAGAAGCAGTTGAAAATGAATTATATTATGAAAATTTATTTAGACAAAAAGGAACGATTGAAGAAAGTGATATTGATATAAAAAAATTAAATCCATAATTAAATATGATGTTCCTTATAATATTGTAAATTATTTATTACAATACCCATTAGCAAATATTATTTCTGATTATTTAATAGATAATAACATAATACAAGATGATAATGAATTGGCTGAAAAGTGTATGAATTTAGATTTGTATAAAGTTTTAGAAAAGTATCAAAAAAATCTTACTATTTATAACAAAAAAAATAATCATTATACTTAATTAGTACGATGATTATTTTTTTCTGGGAATGTCTACTTTTAAATAAATATCATCTACTAATTTTTTAAAACTTTCAACGGAATTTTGGATTTTTTCTTTAAAAACATCAATGCTATTTATACCAATCATATTCAGACATTCTTCTAGACTTTTATTATTTATATTCTCATTTAAAAGATGTATATATTTAATATTATCACTATTTTTTCTGTATTCTTCTAATAAATAAATGGCCAATGGTAATCCAATCATGTACCAAGTATCGTGAAAAATTGAACCACGTCTCTCAACATATTCTTCATATTTTTGCATTGTATTTAAATATTGATCGTCATTATATAATTCATTATATTTTTCTTCTGTTATATCACCTTTAAGTTTATACAAATAAATTATTTTATATATATAGTATATATTATATGCATAACTATATGTAGTTTTTTCTAAACATTTAAAATGCAACTCTTTATCTTGATTATATTTTTTACTTTTTAAATCTTCACAAAATATCAATTCAGCACCATATGAAATAGCTTCTGTTAATAAATCACTAACTTCACTTCTTTTATCTAATGGTTGATTTAAATAATGCATCAATTCATGAACAATAATGATTGAATCATATATTGTTTCTTCTAAATTTATAGTAACAATTTTATTATGATTTTCATCATAATCCGATATTCCATCTTTTTTTGTTCCATAATAACTATTTGTTTCTTTATTAACATTTTTATTTAAAATTAAAATTTTATCTTCAATCATTTGCTTTATATTAACATTAAAATTGTGCTTTTTAAAAAAATCCTGTGCTAAATTAATTGTTTCATCTAAATTAATACTTGAATAATCAAGTTCTACCTTATATTTATCATCTATATATTTTGAAAATGAGAATCCTATATAATTTGTTAATTGCCACAAGTTTTCTATATTATCTATTATAAATGAATGATAATTAAAAAATGATAAATTGCACATCCAATTTTTATATTGTTCTAATTTTTCTTTTTCCATAATATTTACCTCATCTTTCATAATTATAGCATATATCTAATTCTATTGAAATAATCTGAAAAACTGCTATAATTTACCTAGTTGATTTAATCCATCTTGGGAGTATAAAATTACGAATATAAGAAAAGTTAAGGCTCCATTTGAAATCAACTTACGGACTTAAAAGTTCGTAAGTTTTTATTTTATATAAAACTTTAAAAGTTCTCTTATCACAGAAAGGAGGACTTTTTTCATGCTTGAATTTAAAGTAATTGAAAAACTAAAACCGAATAAAGGATTAATCGACATCTAAAATTACAATTATTTCTTTATTTTTTAATAAGTTGTAATTAGTATTCATACATTTCCTCATTCCTGTGTTCTATATCTTCCATTTTTTTGGATAAATATATTCTATTCTTTCTTTTTTGGGTACATAATGTTTTTTGATTTTAGTTCTATTTGATTTTAAATCAGGTATTGCTTGTCTACAATATTTATCTAATTCACAAAATATATTTTGACAATCAATAAGTTGTAATGGTCTATTACCAATTTTTTTAAAATCTAAATTAAGTCTTTTAAACTCTTCGTCTTGATGTTCATACATATACCTAATTATATCCTCATTACTCATTTTACCTTTATCAATAAAACACTTTTTTATTCCTCTTAATGAACCAGGCCCTGCTACTGTAAATTCATCTTCTTTCCAATTTACCACTTCACTATAATTAATATCAGTTACTAATTGATAAGCCATAAAATTACCTATTAATGGATAACTTTTAATTATATTAAATGCTTGTTCCATAGTTTTACATTTTACAATTTTACTTTGCATTTTATCTTCATTAAACATTTTATTTAAAAGTGCTAAATGGTTAGCATGTTTTCTATCATAACCAAATGCTTTATTAGCACAACTAATATAAGCATCATTATAAATTTTAGTTCCATTTGATATCGCACTTTCTAATGTTTTTGAATAAGCTTTAACATCAAAAGTCTTTAAGGTAATATCTTCAAAATTATTTAATAATAATTCCCAAGTTGATTCTTTGTTAAATAGTTTAAATATTAGTATTCTAAATAACATATCCTCGTCAGTATAACTTTTACCATTATAAATTACATTTTTTAATAAATACTGGCTAACTCTATCATTAACTCTATAACTATTGCAAAACTTATATTCTTGTAAGATTTTATCATTAGTCCATGGAGCAGGTTCGCCATTTAATTTTTTTATAAAAATATTTTGTCTTTCACAAGCAAAATACCAATATAAATCATAAACTTCTTGTCTTTTTTTCATATTTACCTCATACATTTTGGATCTCTTGAATTTATACATTTTTTTAATACTTTTACTTTATCTTTATCTTCGATATAATTTGCTATTATTTTTTGACCAATACAACCACTTTTACATATTTTATAATCTTTACAAGTAGAACAAGAATTATTAGTATTTAACTTTCTAATATTTGAAAAATAGGATGAATTATACATTTCTTCAAGAGTATTTTCTTTTATATTTCCACTGATACCAAGTTTGGTAAAATACTTTATAGAATCACAAGGATATGCAATACCATCAAATCCAATAATCACAATTTCATCAGCAATAATACAAGGACTATTTTCAACACCTAGAATATTCCATGGACTGCCTAATCTTATTTTCCCCTTATTTCTAAGACTTACATATAACTCTTTTATCATCAATAATTCTTGTTTAGTTAAATCCATTTCTGTTATTCCTTTGCCATGAGGAACAAATCTAAGCAAACTAACTTTATCAAAATAAGATTTATCATTAAATAAATTTAAAGTACTAGTTACAGTGTCATTCATTTTAGGAATAGAGTCTTTTGAAACTGTATAATGAAATCCTAATTTTGAATTATAATCTTTAAAAACCTTATCAAAAAATTCAGTATGAGAATATGTAGATAAATCCTGTTCACCTGATAAAGTATCAGCTAAAGAATATATAATTTTATTTAAACCATTATGTAATAATTCTCTATATTTATTTAAGTTTTTTTCATTTCTATAAGCAAAAGTATATAGTGTTGAATTCATACATGATTTTGAAGTCACTTTTATTAACTCTGGCAGTCTTTCATACATTAAAGGTTCCCCACCAGTAAATACTACTGTTTCTACATTCATATTTTTTGCTTCATATATAATTTTTTTTACATCTTCAAAATCTAATTCTTTTACATTATTAGAGCTATTAGTTGCACTACTTGAGCAATGCTTACAATTTCTAAAACATCTATTAGTAAGTTCAATTTTTACCTCTTTTAACATTGCCATTACCTCCAAGAAATTTATATAAATATTATACAATAAAATACAAAAAAATTCTCATACTTTCTTGTAAAAATATAGGAATTACTATATAATATTTTTTAGAAAGAGAATTTAGTTCGTAACTTGTTGTTTATTCGCTCCATTTGAAATCAACTTACAGACTTAATTGTTCGTGAGTTTTTTTATAATAAATAATATCAAAAAAAGAGGAAAAATTATAAAAATAATTTAATCCTCTTTTTGTATTTTTTTTTGAATAGGGGAATGAAATCGATGCCTAGTTAGTAATAAATTTGTACTCCCACACAAATTCTATATGGGAATTCCCATACCATCAATCAAAGAAAGTGTTTATAAATTTTTCAAAGAGTAAAATGTCATTCATTTCTTCAGGATGCCATTGAACTGCAATAATATTTCCCTTTTCAATTGCCTCAATTGTTCCATCATTAGATTCTGCGGAAATTATAAATTGATTTGCAACATCTTTTATAGATTGTTTATGAAATGAATTAACATTAATATTTCCTTTGTATACTGAATTTAAAAAAGTACCCTCTTTAACATATATTTTATGTAATTTATCTTTTAAATCGTGATTTTCAATTTTTTGGTTTAAACTACCACCAAAATATACGTTTATTGACTGAAGACCACCACAAATACCTAAGATTGGCTTATTAGCATTAGAAAACAATTTAATTGCTTCTTTGTCTAATTTAAATTCATCTATATCATAATTTTTACTTGGAATAGGGTTTTCATTATAATAATGCGGTGGAATATCAATACAACTCCCCGTTACAATAAGTCCATTACATATATCACAAACTTTTTCTAAGTTTTTACTAGAAATAATAGGAAACAATAATATATCTAATTCATCAAATATTTTTTTAAAATGTTCCGTCAAATAATATCTATTGTTAAATGGTGCTTTTTCTTTTATATTTTCAATTCTCTCAATTATTGCTAATATCATTTTTCTCCTCCTTATTTTATAATATCTATATGCTCTTGTTAAATCAGTAAATTCATCATTTCTATTATATGGATAGTCATCAAAAATAATTACATTAGTATTACCAACACAATTTGAATGTGTAATCCACTCATCGTTTTCTGCTATGATTCTACATTCATTTAATAACATTAATATCTCTTTACAATTTAATTTATTTTTTACCTCTTAAAATTATTATTTTAACATTTCTCTTACTTCTATTAAAACTTTTACTGATAAATCATTCATCACATATAAATTTTGATAATTATCTACTAAGATGTTTTAATTCATCTGGTACAAAAATAATTTTTAATAATCTATCCACAAAGTTTCTGCTTTTCTTAAAACATTAATTCTATCATCAATAAATGCCCCTCGTTTTATATCAATGTTATAATGTTTACAACATTCAATTATAACTTCGGGTTTTAATAATGTAGAACATATAAAATATATATTTTCTCTTTTTAATATATAGCTTTTTTATAATGTCTCCTATTTTGGGTTCACATCACTTTTTTGTACCTTTTTGTTCTTCAACAGGTATATCATTTCTCATTATATTTTATATGAACTAGATTCTAAACCTTTGATGTTATTATATTTTTTACCCAATATACTCTTACCACAAGTAGCAAATCCAGCAATTATTATTCCCATGTTATACACCACACTTTAAATCATTTACATCAATAGCATTTACACCATTGTTTTTCAAAAAGTCAATTGTATCTTTTAAATCATCTATAAATAATATTTCATTTAAATTACATCTATTAACTTTAGAAATTATCTTTATTCCATCTAGTTTTAATCGTTGAGTTCCAACAGATATTAATTCAATATCATCACCGTATTGTATTTTAATAAAATCTTGTTTTGCCTTAAAATGAAACGAAAACTTCATTCCTGATAAACAATACATTTTAATTTTTTTATCTCTTAATTTATTAATAAAATTGTAAAGATTTTCAGATCTATCACATAATTCTATTTCTTCATAAAAACTATTTGGATTTTGATATGCATTTAAATAATAATTTAACCTTTTATCTTCACTTTCATTACGATGCTTAACAAAATCTTTATCTCTATGAATTGCTAGTGTTCCGTCATAATCAAATATAACAACTTTTATATTTTCTAAATTTAAATTATTTATCACTATTCTATCGCCTCAAATCTATTAATATTATAACATTATTCGATATTTTATTGAACAAATTGACTAAAACATATTGAATTAATATTAATTTATGTTATATTATTAGCAGTGAGTGATATTTATCACGTCATAGCAAAAGAAGTTGTAGATAACTACAACACTTGCTCCATTTTGTTAAAAATAGGCCTATATAAAGCTTATTTTAGATATATAATCAGTGATTGTCCAAATATTATTGATTGTAGACAATAGAATTAAGAGTGTTAATCACTCTTTTTTTGTTGTTTGGTAAATATTTTAAATATATATCTGATGTCATTGATATTTTTGAATGTCCTAACCTAAAAGATATCTCATTTATAGGAACATTGTTATTAAATAATAAACATGCATGACTATGTCTAAATTCGTGAATCTTAATTTGTTTAACACCAGATATTTTACAATATTTGCTTTTATTACTTAATAATGTAATTATTATTTGAGTCTTTATACTTAGTTAAATTATTATTTGAGTCTTTATACTTAGTTAAATTATTATTTGAGTCTTTATACTTAGTTAAATTTTTATATATGCTTTACTTTATTGTTAGAAAATTGCAAAGAAATTAACAATAAAAATGAAAACAAAGAATAAGATTCAAAACAATCTTAATATGAAAAAAGCACCTATTTTTATATAAGTGCATATCGTTTTTTATTATTAAATAAGTGAACTAAATACAAAGTTAATATCTTTTACATATCATTTTTATACTCATTTTCGCAAGTGTGAAAATAGATTTGCACCTCTTTAAATAAGTATAAAACCTTATGAAATAAGAGTTTTATCTTATTAGAGGTGCTTATCCCATATCCTGTTGAAATTAAATATGAAACAAAATCAAAAGTTATAAATTAATGTTTTTATTATTCAACTCGATTTTTATCTCCTCAATTATGTGTCCTATATTACCTTCTCCAGCATATTTATTCATATCAAAAAAGTTATCGTTTATATCAACCCATTCAAGTTTATTAACTTCTTCAACTAAGCATACATCTTTATTCAATATACCATAATATACTTCAATTGATTTACCCATAGTAACATATTCAATATTCATAAAATGAATCAAGGAAATATCATCACAGTTAATATTTGTTTCTTCCCTCAACTCTCTATACGCTTCATTTAATCCATCATTTTCTTTATCAATTTTTCCACCAACTAAATTAAACATTCCTTTGTAAGGCTCTTTCGTCCTTTTACACATTAAAGTTCTGTTTAAGTCTTTTTCAAAAACCACTATTACATTATATTTTTTCACTCTAACACCTCTATATTATTATAACATATCAACGATTAAAATTCTTCTAGAAAGATTCTTATGTTATACTATATATCATAATTATTAAGAATAGTAAATATCTAACGTTTGATAAATATGATAATGTTTATATAAAACGCTTAATAATAAAATTGACTATAAGCAATGACAAAAATATTGTCAATAGTTTTTGATATATATATATGATATTTTAATATAGCATACAAATTATATAAACAAACTATAACTAACATGTTTTTTGATGAAAACTTATCATACGTTCTAATTGAAATCAACTTATGGACTTTAACACTTGTAAATTTTTATCTTCTTTTTCTAACTCTTCTAAACATGCCTTATATAAATCTGCTACAACATTATAAATATTTACTTCAATTCTCATATATATCCTCGAATTTATCTAATGGAGTAATATAACAAATCTTATAGTCATATATATGTGTAAAATTAACTTCATAAAATAAAATCGTCACACCAATGTGACGTTAATAAAAAGGTTAGCTTATACTCTCATACAAATTTTAATATTAGAATTTTGATACTAATATTATTACAATTGTACTTCTTCTATTTTTTTATTTAACAATATGTTCATTATCAAATCTGAAATAATAAAACATATCCATACACCATAGATACCACACATTTTACTCAACAAATATGCCAAAACTAGTCTTAATCCTCCACTTATAAATAAACTTAATTTTGAAATATACTTAAATTCTTTCATTGCTCGTAATATACTAGAATAATAATGATAAAATCCACTTAAAATACAATCCAATATAACAAATAATAATAGCTTATACCCTATTATTAAACTTTTTTTTTCGATTAAAAAATATGGTAAAAAGATTAACATAGCAACTCCAATAATTAAAGTAGTCACATATATTATTTTTTTATTTAAACTATTTATAATTTTAGTTGTTTGGTTAAGTTTTTCATTATCATTACTTCCAATTGATGTTGCAATTATAGTTTGTGTACCTATACCTGTTCCATGTAAGAAATTGTTTATCAAATCCAAAAATTGCATTACAATTATATGTGCAGCATATTGAAGTTCACCAATTCTTGACATAATAACATTTAAAATAAAATTACTTCCTCTTTTAAAAATTCTTTCATAAATATTATATCGTATTAGACTAAATTCCTCTTTTGCTATACTTTTAATAAATCTAATTTTTACCAACTGTTTAGAATAGTAAATTAATAATATCATATTTATTATTTCTACAAAAACTGTTGAAATAGCTACACCAGTAATTCCAAATCCAAGTTTAATAAAAATAAAATCTAAAATAGCATTAATAAAAAAACAAAGTATTCTAATATTGAGCATTCTTTTACTATTACCTAATGTTCTTTGATAACCACTTAATATTGTTAAAATTGTATTAGGAATAACACCTATTAATCTTATATATAAATATACTAGACCAATTTTATCAACTAAAAACATCTTTGGAATAAATCTACTTATACTTAATGTTAAAATTATACAAATTAAACTGCAAACTATAGCAATTATTAATGCAGTTCCTACAGTAATTTTTGCTTGTTCTTTATCATTTTTACCTAATAATCGAGCTACTATAACATTATTAGAAACATTTACTGACTGTAATATTAAATACATAAAATCTATAACTGTTCCCATTGCTCCAACGGAAGCTATTACTTTAGAACCAAACTGTGATATCATAAATGTATCCGTCATAGTAATTAAAACACCAACAATACATTCAAATCCAGATGGAAGTGCTAAATTTAAATACTTCTTTTTCATTAATTATTTCACCTTAATCATTGTAAATTTTCTACCAAATTATACTATATTATTACGTTTTTTTCAATCATTGGAACAACACTTTAATTAAACTTTTATAATAAAACCAGGGAACTATTTTGGTTGATTCCCTGGTTTATTTTTTAATTTTTTAGTTTTATCCATATTATTTTTATATTCAATATTTTTTCCTATATTTATATCCTAAAAAAGCTTCTTGTATTATAAAATCTATATCAATACCAGCACTATTCAAATCTTTAATTAATTTTCTTTTTTCTTCCATAATATATCCTCTTCTTTAGTAGCATATTATATCAAATAATTTTTTTGTCAAATTAAAAATACAACTGATAGTATAAAATAGTTTGGGAATAAGTATACAAGAAGAAAGACTCTTGATAAAATGTAATTAACGAAAAAACACTTAGCTCTTCCATATAACTATGGTATCACAAAACTATAATGAGATGATTAAAAATTTAATAATAAATAAAAATGTATGAATTGTATATTTTCTTTCTTAAAATTTTAACCGCACTATTATTTATATTAATCTAATTTTTGTTTTTTATAGTATATTTACCTTTCAATTATATTGTATAGTAACTTAACTAATTAGAATTTTACACTAATTATGATACTGCTTTTTATAAATTATTTTTTATTTTTGGAAACAAATCATACAAATTATATCCTAATAAATTATCAAAATATTCTTTTAATTTATATGTTTCTTTAATATGATACTGAGTGTTAGAATATGCTCCTTTTCTAATTATTAAATCAACCAATCTTTTATCAATTGTGAATACCTTATATCCATGGGGACACATTAAATCACAAAGATTTATAATTTTTTCTTCTATTGTATATTGATGATTTTTTATAAAATCAGTCAAAAATGGATTATCTTCTGGTTTTGGTCCTCCACCTGCAGTACAAGTAACATCATTATTTAAATATGAATGAGTAAGACAAATATTAGCATATTCATCAGCATAACCTTTATTTTTTAAGTATTCATATCCTCTCATAACATGACCTCGTGACTCACCATTATATTTACCAATATCATGTAAATATCCTAAAATAATTGCTTTATCTACATCTACATTTATTCCTTTTTCACATAATGCTTGTGCAATTACACCAGCGCTATCACCTACAGATACACAATGTTCTATCCATCTATCATCTTTGGTATTTTCTCTTTCATTTTCTAATAATTCTCTTGCTTCTCTACTTGTTAATTTCATCATTATTCTCCTAACTTCTTAAATAGGTCTTCATATATTTTATCTCTATCCAATTTTGTGACAAAAGTAATTTTATGTCTATTATTAGTCAATCCAAAAGAAGTATCTTCATTTATATGAGGACAACTTACCTCTTCTATTTCAAACCAATTTTTATTTATCATATAAGCTATAACTGCTATATCCCATATAATTCTTGATTTTTGCACACCATGATATCCATCATTATAAAATCTTTCAATTAAATAATCACATAATTCTGATTTGTTTTCTAAGTATTTTTTTAAAGTATTAATATCAATTCTTAATTCTGAAACAATATTTTTACAAGGAAGTATAGTTAATTTCACTTTTGATTCAAATACTATTTTTACAGCTTCAACATCTTGTCTAAAGTTATATTCAAAGTTATCATTATAACCTAATTCATTACCACCTAACCAAATAATTTCTATTTTGTTTACTATTTTGGGTTCTTTTTTGATTGCTAAAGCAATATTAGTAATAGCGCCAATTCCTAATATATAAGTTTTATTATTTTTTAAAGCAATTTCTATAATTTTATTTACAGCATCATTTTTTTCATCATAACCATTTTGAATGTAATCCATTGAACCTTTAAACACTTTATTATCTATATCAAAGTTTAAATAATTACATATCTTTAAAATTTCATTATAACTTAACTCTTGTCCATCTCTTACTGTTACATTTCTTTTTATATGAGAAAATGGTGCAACTGTTATTGCCTCAATATTAAATAAGTCTTTTGATTTTAGTAAATATGATAATGCAAATTGATCATCACACTCATTATAAATATCAGTATCCAATATTATACTTATTTTATCATTTTTATAATTTAAAACATATCTATAAAATTCTTTCCAACTTTTAACTCTTTGTATATTAGAATATTTGTTATAAGGTGTATCCATTAAAAGCGTTTCTATTCCATTTTCAATACAATCACTACATATACGAACAGAATCATCTATCATAATATCAATACTTTCTTCTAAACACTTTAAAGCCTTAGCATGTTTATCATAGGAATCTGTTAAAATTAAATTATCATAATAAATATTGTTTTCGTCTAACCATTTTTTAGTCATATTATATGGTTCTGTATATTCTCCATTATCTCTACCAGTAATAATACAAATAAAATGTCCATCTTGATGAAGTTTATCTATATATTCTTTAGCACCTTCAATAACACCTAATTTTTGTACTACTCGCTCTATATTATTTTTATAAAAATTTTCTTCTTCCTCTAAGGACCAATCAAACATTCCTTTTCTAATATACTCAGCATTTTTATTTATAATACCTGAATTTCTTAACCTTTTATCATGTAATAAATATTCATTTAATAAAGTTTCATTAAAATTTGATATTACATTATCTATATCTATTCCTATTCTCATGTACATCCTCCGAATCTTACTACCAAACTTAAGACATAAAAATTATACTATATAAATAAAATTTTTTCTATAACACATTAAATGGAACAAGAATAAATACATAATTATTAACACTTTTATCAAATATATTTGACATTAACATACACTTTTCAATAAATATTTTGTTTTATATTTAAATAATAATTATATTTGAAATAAAAAATTTATATCACATATCAAAAAAAGAAGTATTGACTAAATATATTAAAGAATATTCAGCAAAATATTTGGAAGAAATATATAGAATATCTAAAAATAATGTTAGATATGATAATGAATTATACAATAGATTATGTACAAGCATATTCTAACATTGTTGAATATGCAGAAGATGTTCTATATTTAATTAAATTACTAATAAATAAAGACAAACTTTATTTAAATAAATATTATAATTACATAATAAAAATCAAGGTTCTAGATGAACTCACTAAAGTTCGCCTTGATTTTTTCTTCTTATATGTTTTTTCTATTTTGAGTTCACATCATTCTTAATTCTCTTTTTTAAATTAAAAATAAACTTATGTCTATCAACGCTAAATTGAAATTTAAATATAAATTCTTATTAAAAACTTCGATTCTACAACACATGTTTTTTATTAACTAATTATATTCTGTTTTACAAATCAAATAACAATATATTGGAGCAAATAATGTTACTATTCCTAACAAAATTTTAAAGAAAATTATGTTTGATGAAAATGACACTATCAACATCAATATATATCCAATTATTCTTCCAAATCCAATTGAAATTGATGTATATCCAATATATTCTTCTCTATATTTTTTAATTCCACATTCTTTTACTAAATTACCTTTTCTAGTATTATAAACAACATCAAAAATACAAAAAGTGACTACATAACAAAAATTATAAATTACTAAAGTTATTTTACTAATATTTATCAATAAACCTACAACCCCTACTACTACAACAATAGCACATAACGATAATATAAACTTAAAATTTTTTTTGTTATAAAATTTGTTATATAACATCAAAGATATCATAGAACATATTGAAAAAATTGTAGTTAAAATTCCCAAATTCAATGATGTTTTAAATGTCATAATAGTTATAATAATGATTAAAGTACTAATTGTGCTTTCTACAATACCATAGGCTATTCCTGATAAACTAAACATTTGAATTTTTTTAAGTTTATTTTCTTTAATATATTTTATAAATTTGTTCAAATCATATTTTTCATTTGTTTCATTTTTATTTTCTGTTTTAATAAACAAAGTTAATATTACTTGAATAATAGATAATATAAAAACATATATCGCTATTTTTGTAAATGAATAAAGTTCTATTGAAGTTCCTAAAATAATAGGTGATATTATATTTACAATCTTACCTAATATTTTTTTTATAGACATATAAGTTTTCCTATTATCATTATTTGTTACATCAATATATATTAATTCATGTGCAACCCAATATAACACCTCAGAAAAAACATATATTATTGCTACTAAAATAAAATTATTTGAAATTTTTTCCGCTAATATAACTATGAATAAAATAAATAAAGCTCTTGATATAATTCCAAGTGATAATATCTTCTTGTCATTATATGGATATTTTTTTATTATTTTACCAATCAATACATTTCCTAAACTAAGTAAAGAATATATAACTATATAATATATTGAAATTTTTGTTACATTCTCGTTTGTTACCTTCAAAAAATATGCAACAAAAAATGTTTCTATAAATACAGCAGTCAGATTGTAAATTAAATCACTTGCAATCAATAATTTTGCATTTTTTCCTATTTTTTTATTCATAAACTTCTCCTTTGTTTACTTGATAAACATATATTTCCACAATATTAAAACTTATACTTTTGATATGAACCACGTTTCTTGGACATAAGAGAAACAAGGTTTTTATATGTCAAAATATTATGATCATTTTAAAAAATATAATATGATTTTTAAATTATGAATAAATTACAAAACATTATTATAAATTTTTATTCTATAAATTTTCCTTTATTTCTGGAAATAGATCATATAAATTATATTCTAATAAATCATCAAAATATTTTTTTAATTTAAATGTTTCTATTAAATGATAATATGTATTTTTATATACACCATGTCTTAATAATAAATCAATCATTCTCTTTTCTAATATTTGTAATTTAGTAGTACACATTAAGTCACATAAATTAATTATCTTTTCATAAATAGTATAGTTTTTTTTAATATATTCCTTTATAAAAGTATAATTTTCATCATTTGAATTTGTATAATCTCTATCATTTGCTAAACAATTAATATCACTGTTTAAAAAAGAATGTTTTATACATATACCAGCATATTCATCATTATACCCTAATGATTTTAAATAGTTATATCCATTAATTGCATGAGGTATTACCCCTTCATGACTATTCCATCCAAATCTTTTACCAATATCGTGAATATATCCAAGTACCTTTGCATAATCTTCATCTAGATTTAAAGCTTTAGCAATTTTTCCAGCATTATTTCCAACACAAAGTGAATGCAAAATCCAATCATCATTTTTTGCCATATTTTTACACGAATTTAATAAATTCAATGCTTCTTCACAATTTAACATCATTTTTTTACACTTCCAATTTAAATTTTTCTATTCAGTTAACACTATTATTTATTATCTTTAATATTGTTCTATATGCTATAATACTTAAGTATATTTTACTATAAAACGACATTTTTTTCTATATTTTTAATAAATTTTAATATAATATCAAAAAAATTAATTCCATATTTGTATGAATTTTATCTTTAAATTGTTGTTATATAACTAAATTAAATATATTAATATTACTACTAAAAAAAATGATAAAATTTTAAACATTTTATAAAAAAAAATGCATAAAATATTGTTAGGTGAAAATAAATATGGATGAAGAAATATATGATAAAGAAATACATGATGAAAAAATATATAACAATACAGTTTATAATTTAACAGAAGCATTAGAAGAAAAAAATAAATTTAAAACTCAAAACATATATGGTGATAACATTGAAATAATTATACAAGAAATAAATGGTAAAATTATAAAAGAAGATGGCATCAGTATATCATTTCAAAAACAAAATGGTAGTTTTGTTATTGCAGCTAAAAATAGTATAAATGAAATCTTAAAAGAACAAATTCCTGATATTGTAAATAACTCTAGTAATGCAGAATTATTTGCTACATATAATTTTAGTGATATGAAAGAATTTAATGTTTATCATTATATTTATGATAACTCAAAAATAAACTTTAATACAAATATACTGAACAACTTTAATGACTTACACCAAACAGAAAACTTAAAATTTAAAATTTAAAGAATCCAAGTATAGTTAAATAATATACTTTTTTTATGCTTTTTAATAATTTTATTATTCCTCATATTATCGTTTAAAGCCACAAATTGTGGCATTAGAATATCATATTCATTATCAATTAAAAATAATATCTTTTTCATTAATTTCTTTTACTGTTTGATTAAGCTCTTTAGTTTAATTTTCTATATTTAAATTAATTTAATAACTATTTATATAAATTATTAAAATTACATATTAAATAAAAAATATCAACTTTCATTGAATTTGATATTTTCTATTTTACTATTTATTTTTTTTAATTCTTGTCTTTGGTAAAGTTGTTGATTTATTATTTCTAACTTTTCTGAAATAACTTTCAATACTTCATCTTTACTCTCTTTAATATTTTCACCCAATAATACACTTAC